>ENA-ORBV01005025-ORBV01005025.1-microbial-mat-metagenome-genome-assembly--contig:-NODE-5025-length-24707-cov-12.199797_pt1 | contig 24707 bp, 16 predicted proteins | sample MGYA00237777_ERZ505514 | MGnify/ENA primary metagenome ERZ505514 (study PRJEB26160, sample SAMN06269048) | microbial mat metagenome | isolation source: Oligotrophic lake microbial mat | place... | reverse complement strand
CGCCGCGCGTCGGCGCGTGGCCCGCGGGGGATACCGTCTTGATCTCGCCGGCGCGCGCCGGGCGCGCAATCCCGTGCGGCCCAGGCGGTCGCGCGGCGGGTCAGAACGACCCCATGGACAAACTCACCCTGCGCGGCGGCCGTCGGCTCGATGGCGACGTGGCGATCGGCGGCGCAAAAAACGCGGTTCTCCCGGTCCTCGCCGCCTCCCTGCTCACCGACCGTCCGCTCCGCATCCCGAACGCCCCGCGCCTGTCCGACGTCCGCACCATGTGCGAGGTTCTGCGGGAACTGGGCTCCGGCGTCGAGTTCCAGCCCGGCGGGGGAGTCGAGGTGCGCTCCAGCGAGCGACCCGCCACCCGCACCGGATGGGAACTCGTGCGCAAGATGCGCGGCTCGGTCTGCGTCCTTGGGCCCCTTCTCGCCCGGGCCGGCCGCGCCGAAGTCAGCCTGCCCGGTGGCTGTGTTTTTGGCGTACGGCCGATCGACGTGCACCTTAAAGGCCTCGAAGCGCTCGGAGCGAAGGTCCGTGTCGACCACGGTTACATCGTGGCCGAGGCGCCGCGCACGGGCCTCGTGGGGACGGAGCTTTTCCTCGGCACAGCGTTCGGCTCGTCCGTCACGGGCACCATGAACGTGATGATGGCCGCCTGTTTGGCGAAGGGTACGACGGTCATCCACGGCGCCGCGTGCGAACCTGAAGTCGAGGACCTCGGCCACTGCCTCCAGGCGATGGGGGCGAAGATCCAGGGCCTCGGTTCACCCCGCATCGAAATCGAAGGGGTGACGGAGCTTGGCGGCGCGACCCACTCCGTCGTCCCGGACCGCATCGAAGCGGGCACATTCCTCGTCGCGGGCGCGATCGCCGGTGGCCGTGTGCGTGTGACGGGTTGCCGTCCTGAACACCTATCCGCGCTCGTCGATCGGCTCTTCGAAGCCGGTTTTGGCGTCGAGCGCGGCCCGGACTGGCTCGAAGTGCACTCCGACGGCCAACGGGCGCGTCCGACCGACGTCACGACGCAGACGTTCCCCGGTTTCCCCACGGACCTGCAGGCGCAATGGATGGCGCTGATGTGCCGCGCCGACGGCGTGAGCCTGATCACGGAGCGCATCTACCCCGACCGCTACATGCACCTGCCCGAGCTCGTGCGCCTGGGCGCGCATATCCGCCGCCAAGAATCGGTGGCGATCGTGCAGGGCACCGACCGCCTGTCCGGCGCCCACGTCACCGCAAGCGACCTGCGCGCCTCGGCGGCCCTGGTCCTAGCGGGCCTCGTGTGCGAGGGCGAAACCCAAGTGCACCGCGTCTACCACATCGACCGCGGCTACGAACGCATCGAAGAACGCCTGTCGAGCCTGGGCGCCGACATCCTGCGCGAACGGGACGAAGAAGGCCCCTGACCCGCCACGCCGTGCGGGGGCCGATGAGCCCCCGCGCCCGCCACGCGCGCGCCGCCGTTCCGCAACAAGACCAGCGTCATCGGAGCCGAAACCGACCCTTCGGCTTCAGACTCTCCGGTCGTCGAGTCGCAACCGACCGCGAGAGTGAAGAGCGTGAGCGAACAACCCCAGACCAACAACGCAGCACGCATGGCCAGAGCATGCCCAGAAACTCCGACGGTGCGAAGCCTCGCATCGAGGGACCCGAAGACCCCTGGACCCGGACACCGACGTCTTGCTCACCGCCGGCGCGGCTCGATCCCGAGTTCGGTCGGCCCGAAAGCACCCGGAAGGAAAGCCTCGACTCCGAACGCGAAGGCGAGATGCCCAGCCACGCGGGGAAGCGATCGATCTGCGGGGCCGTCGAGTGTGTCCTCGTTCGGTGTCCATTCCGATCCTCCCGGACCGAAGAGTCGAACCGCACCATCGGCATCGAAGCGTCGGACGAGTTCGACGGAGCCTTCGTAGGCACGAATCTCGGCGGCGAGTCCGCGCAACGCGATCGCATCCCGCAGCTCTTCCGCAATCCGAGGCACCCCGGCTTCGACAGGCGCACTCAGCTTCGCGAGCCACGGCAACCGCAACGACTCGGGTAGGCCCAAGAAGAAGTTGGCGTCCAAGTCTGCGACGACGCGCGGGTCCGACTCCAGTGCCAGGCCGAGCAGTTCCACGCTCCATTCGGAGGTGTTCGCCGGGAGAACACCACCCGCCTTCGCGATCGCCGCGGTGAAACTCTCCGGCACAACCCAGTCGCGGAGCCTGTCCATCGAGACGACCAGCACGGATCGACCAGCGACGTGGACGCGCACGACCCCCTCGTCTCGAACCCGCTTGACCGGAACCGCAACGTCTGCGTCGCGGTCGCGGACAACGAAGACTCGCTCTTTCGGAAACCTACCGGTCGACGCCCGCGAGGCCGGGAACATCATCGTCTCGCTTCCGAAGTAGCTGCCGTAGGCGGCGCCGAGTTCATAGCGCCGATCGAACCCGGTCCGGCGCGAGACGACGTCGGTGTCAGGATGCTGCCGTCTCCAGCTCCCCCAGCTCGTGACGACCGATGGCAGAACTTCGAGTCCGGGCTCGACGCCCACCGCTGCCCCGAGGACCGGCTGACCGGTAAACTGATTCCAGAGCGAGTCAGTCCCGCGATCGAACATCAACTTGTTCGATCGCATCAGCAGCCCGGACGAACCGAAGATCAGACGTCCGCCGTCGCGATCGGTTCGGTAGACGATCCCCGCACCACAGAGGGTGCAGTAGGCGAGTGCGAAGGAGACGCCTCCGAGGCGGTCGTTCGCCATCTCGTGCCAGTCGAGAATTCGCAGCGGGTATGCGCGCTGCTCACCCCCCAAAGAGAGACCGAACACCGGTTCCGCATCGTCGAGCCAGGCCGCGTGCTTCCCGCTGACTGTCGCAGGGTCGTCGAGCGCCGGGATCCCGTCGACTTCGACTCCGCCCCAAACGATCTCGTGCAGCGCGATCGTCGCAGTGCTCGGCAACTCGAAGAACCGCCGCATCCGCGGGTCGACCTGTTGTGCGTAGAGCTCGGCTTTCCACGCCGCGTAGTCCTCGAGCTCCGGGAACGACGGATCACCGGCCATCTCCAGAGTCAGGCTCCGCCACGGACCCTCGACGGCGCGCAGGTTGCGACCGAGGATCGCAGAACCCGCATCGAGGATCCGATACCACTCTTCGGCGGTCTCTGCGAAGCGCAGCAGGTCGCGCAGCACCGGAACGAAACTTCGGCGCCCGTCGGCAGCGAGCGCCTCGAACCCGACGATCCGCCGGTCGGTGGCTCGGTTCGGCAACACGTCCCAGTGCGGTCCCGACTCGGCTCGTTCGCCGGATGGCCGGTCGACCCGCCCGCCCGAGGGCTCTTGGGCTAAAAGCAATCCTGAAGCCAGGACGAGGACTGCCACAACGTTGGCGGGCTTCATAGGACGGATCGGGGCGGGCACAACTGGCCTGGCCCCACGCTTCGAGTGGTGTTCGTTGCGATGTTGGTGCTGGCGTCCGGCTGCGGAACCCGGCTCAGTCGCGAGATTCCGAAGGCCTTTGTGAATGGCGCAGGTCGCTCGCTCATCCATCGTAGCCTCAAGAGGCTCTGTGCGCACCGGTGCGAAAGCAGCGGATCATCGCCGCGCACCCCGAGGATAGTTCCGGTCCACGACGCCGCTCGACCATTCTTCTCTTCCCCTTCGGCGCAACTCTCCAGGCTCTCGACGCGGGCCTCCCTGCCCGCCTTGGAGCGGGGCCATCCGTCGCCAAACTCGCCCCACGTCCCACGTCCCACGTCCCACGTCCCTTGGCCGCTTGGAGTTCCTTCCACATCCACGCCGCACCAGGTTTTTCGCGTCACGCGCTGCACCTGACCGCGTAGCGCGTCAATTGCCGCGGGCCGCAGCCCCCTAAGCTCGTCCGCGACCCATGGCCCCCAACGGTTCCGCCGCATGCGTCTCGCCCAGTTCCTGCCAGAATTCACGCTGTGAAACGCTCCGACCCCAGCCCGAGCAACGATCGCGGCGCCGCGTGGGAAGTTGGAGGGCCGGTCAGGATCGCCGCGGTCGCGACCGCGAGCCCGCCCAACGAATGGACCCAGGACGACGTCTGTGACGTCCTCGCGCAGCACTTCGACTTCTACCGTTCGCGCGCCGTGCGGCGGATGTTCACGAACAGCGGGGTCGAGACGCGGCGTTTCTGCTTCGGTCGCGGCGACTTCGATCCGAACGCCACGGTCGATGCATTCCATGCGTTGTTCCGCCGGGCGGCGCCCGAGCTCGCTGGCGAGGCCGCGCGCAAGGCCCTTGAGCTGGCGGGTGTGGCGCCCGAGGAGATCGGGTTGGTGGTGGCGGCGACCTGCACCGGCTATTTGTGCCCCGGCGTGAGCGCGTACCTGACCCGATCCCTCGGGCTCGCCGACAGCGTGCAGCGCGCTGATCTCGTCGGCATGGGCTGCGCCGGTGCGTTGCCCGCGCTGCAGCGCGGCTTCGACTACGTGAGCAGCGCGCGCCAACGTAAGGCGCTGGTCGTCGCGGTGGAAGTCTGTTCGGCCTGCTGGTTCGTCGATGACACGCTCGAGACCGTCGTGGGCAACGCGATCTGCGCCGACGGTGCCGCGTCCGTGGTGCTCGAGCCAGCGCAGGGGCAGGTCCCCGCGCGCGCCTGCGCCTCCGAGTCGAGCGAGCAGCGAGGACCCAGGCCCAGCATCCTCGGCTTCGAGTCGGCGATCGAGACCGAGTGGATGGCCGCCGTCGGCCTCGAGAATCGTGCCGGCCGGCACCGCATTGTCCTATCGAAGGAGCTGCGCACCGCGGCGGGCCCCGCGGTGGCGCGGGTCGTCGGGCGGCTCTTGGAGCGCTACGCACTGCGAAAGGACGACATCGCGCACTGGGTGTTCCACGCGGGCGGCGCCGCCGTACTGGACAACATCGACGAGCACATGGGCTTCTGCGAGGAGGACCTGCGGGCGAGTCGCGCGGTGTTCCGGCGCTTTGGCAACATGTCCTCTCCGACGGCCCTCTTCGTCCTGGACGAGATTCAAACGCAGCGCCGGCCCGCGCCGGGCGATTTAGGCGTGGCGCTCGCGCTCGGTCCGGGACTGGCGACCGAGGCAGCGCTCCTGCGCTGGTGACCGGAATCCAAAGCCACCCGATGTTCCTCGACTCCGAACCGCGCGAGCAGAAGCGCGCCATCGCGCGCTTCTACGACCGGCTCAGTCCGCACTTCCGGCGGCTGTGGGGCCCCCATCTGCACGACGGGTACTACCGCACGGGACGCGAAGACCGCGAGCTGGCCCAGCAGCAGCTGGTCGAGTTCCTCGCCGAGCGAGCGCGGGTCCTGCGCGGTTGCACCGTGCTGGACATCGGCTGCGGAATGGGCGCCACCTCCGTCTGGCTGGCCGAGCATCTAGGCTGCCGACCGACGGGCATCACGCTCAGCCAGGTGCAGGTGGACATGGCGCGCGAGCTGGCACGGGAACGACGTGTCGACGCCGACTTCCGGGTCATGGATGCGGCGCACCTCGACTTCGCGGGGACCTTCGATCTCGTCTGGATGGTCGGGGTGCTCGGTCACCTCCCAGACCAGCACGCCTTTCTCTCCGAGTCCGGGCGGTTGCTACGTTCCGGAGGTCGCTTCCTCTTGGCCGACTGGACGCTGGCCGACTCGGTGTCGCCGAGCGACTTCGCCAGGTTCGTGGAGCCTACGCTGCGCGGCATGCTGATGCCCCAGATCGTCTCGGCCGGCGAATACGTGCGCTGGTTCGAAGCGGCCGGTTTGCGCACCGTCGAAGTCGTCGACATCACGAACGAGACCCGCCCGACCTGGGACAAAGGGCTGAAGATCGTGCAGGCTCCCGCCGTGTTGCGGCTGGCGCTCCAGCTCGGATCGGATGCGGTCGAGCTGCTCGCGGCCGTCGGTCACATGCGCCGCGCCATGCGCAAAGGGCTGATCCGCTATTCGGTGCTCGTCGCCCAGAAACCAGACTCGGACCCGACGTGATCGATTGGCTGCTCCGCCACCGTCGCGGTTTCTTGTCGGATAGCGGCTCCTCGCTGCCCTCCTCGGCCTGCTCCTCGGCCTGCGGCTGCGGATCGACAACAGCCCCGCGATCTGGCTGCCCCGAGGAGGCGTCGAGCTTGAGCGCTACCGCGACTTCCAAACGCGTTTTGGCGCCGACGCGATTGCGGCGCTCGCGTCGTGGCCCCTGGACCTCGCATCCGACGTCGTGCGCGCCGCGATCGCTCGCGTGGCGCAAGACCGGGGCCGGATCAAGGGCGTGGTTTTTGTCGCTTCCCCGCTCGCCGCGGACAGCCGCGTGAAGGGAGAAGCCGTCGATCTCGGCGCACGGCGGCGCACGGCGGCGCACGGTGGCGCAGGGTGGCGCAGGGTGGCTCAGGGTGGCTCAGGGCCGTGCAGGGCCGTGCAGGGCGGCGCGGGATGTCGTTTCGCGCTCTGGATCGATCACCCAGCCGGGCGACGGCGGCTTCGTGCTGCGCTCGGAGGGCCCGCGGAGCGCGCGCACGAGGCGCGCTGCGTCCTCGTCCGTGAGTGGGGGGGGCGCTAGCCCGTGAGCAGGGCGCGAAGAGCGATGGTGCGCACGGCGCGCAGGAGGGCAGGGTCGCGGCTGAGCAGGAACCGGATGCGACCTCCCAAGCCATCCGGCTCAGTTCGCGCCAGAAAAGTTCCCTTTCGGCCAGTTGGCGATCGGCGATGGCGTTCGATCGCAGGACGCGGGGCGCTGAGCGGTCGTGGAAGCGAGCGCCTCTCGCGGCGCCGGGGACGGGCGCACCCGGGTGTTTTGGGCCCCCCGCCGCTACGCGCCGATCAACCCAACTTTCGGGCTCGGGACGGTGCGTTCGCAGTGGGCGGGGGGGTCTCGGTTATCCTCGCCGGCCACCATGTTCGAGAGCTTGACGCGTCGTCTCTCCGCGGCCTTCCAGGGCCTGCGGGGCGAGAAGGAACTGTCCGAATCCAACATCGAGCAGGGGCTCGGCGACGTGCGCCAGGCCCTGCTCGAGGCCGACGTGCACTTCCGCATCGGGAAGGAGTTCGTCGAGAACGTCAAGACGCGGGCTCTGGGGCAGGCGAAGCTCGCCGACAAGGGTGTCAGCGCCTCGGATCAGTTCGTCGCCGCGGTGCACCGCGAGCTCGTCGAGCTGATGGGTCCCGAGGATGCGCGCATCGAGTTCGCAAAGACCGGTCCGACGGTCGTGCTGATGGCGGGCCTGCAGGGCGCGGGCAAGACGACGACTTGCGCCAAGCTCGCGCGTTATTACGAAAAGCGCGAGCAGAAGCGGCCCTTGCTCGTCGCCGCGGACATCAAGCGGCCCGCCGCGGTCGAGCAGCTCAAGGTGCTCGGCAAGCGCCTCGGTGTGCCGGTGTTCCACGAGCCGGGCCTGTCGCCCCCGCAGCTTTGCGCGCGCGGCATCGCCGAAGCCCAGCGCACGGGCCGCGACCTCGTCATCCTCGACACCGCGGGCCGTTTGCACGTCGACGACGCGCTGATGGCCGAAGTCGAGGAAATCGCGCGGGTTTCGAAGCCGCACGCGCAGATCCTTGTTGTCGACGGCATGACCGGCCAGGACGCGGTGCGCTCGGCCGAAGCGTTCCACAAACGCCTCGCGTTGACGGGCGTGATCCTGACCAAGCTCGACGGCGACGCGCGCGCCGGCGCGGCGATGAGCCTCAAGGCCGTCACCGGTCGCCCGATCCTGTTCCTTGGCACCGGCGAGAAGCTCGAGGACCTCGATCCCTTCAGCGCCGAGCGCATGGCGGGGCGCATCCTAGGCATGGGCGACGTCGTGGGCCTGGTGGAGGCGGCGTCGGAGCGCATCGACGAGAAGGAGGCGCAGGCGAGCTACGAAAAGATGGTGATGGGCTCCTTCACCATCGAGGACATGCTCGGGCAACTGCGCATGATCCAAAAGCTCCCGATGAAGAAGATGCTCGGCATGCTGCCCGGCATGTCCGACTTGATGAAGGACGTCGACATCGACGACGGCCGCTTCAAGCGCATCGAAGCGTTGTGCACCTCGATGACCCGCCGAGAGCGCCTGCAACCGGACCTGCTCGACATGTCCCGCCGCCGGCGAATTGCACGCGGCGCGGGCCAGGACGTCGGAGCCGTGAACGAGCTGCTCAAGTCCTACAAGGGCATGAAGCAAATGATGAAGCAGATGGGCAAGCTGGGGCTCGGCGGTATGGGCGCGAAGGACAAACGCGCTGCGCTCGAGGCCCTCGCACCCGATGGGGAACTTGCCGCCGACCTGGGCGGACCGTCAATGCTGTCGCGCGCGGGCGGGATGGTCGGCGGGGGGATCAAGGGTCTTGGCAACCTCCTCGGGGGCGGCTTGGGTGGCCTTGGCGGTCTGGGAGCAGGTGGTCTGGGCGGTCTGTCCGACCTCGCCAAGCTCCAAGGCGGCGCCGCCGCCAGCGGGCCCGGGCGAGGCACCGGCCCGCGCGACAAGGCGAAGGAGAAGGCTAAAGCCAAGCAGAAGCGCAAGAACCGCAAGAAACGCTGAACTTTCCGCGGGTTGGAGCGCCCGACGGCGGTGGATCGGGCTTGCGCGTGGGGGCGGCTCTTCCCTAGACTCTCGGGCTCGCTGTGTCCGCCGCCGCGTCCGGGACATCCCCGGCCCGGCTCCGGCCAGCTTTCGAACGTCCCGTCAAGGCCCAGCACAAGACGCCCTCCCCTCCATGTCCGTCGTCATCCGCATGAAGCGCATCGGGCGCAGGAACCACCCGACCTACCGCATCGCCGTCGCCGATTCTCGGCGCCCCGTGGACGGCCGGGTCCTCGCGTCCCTCGGGTTCTACGATCCGGTTTCTTCCGTGCCGGACCTGCGCCTCAAACTGGACGTCGAGAAGGCGCGCCACTGGCTCGGCGCGGGCGCACTGCCCAGCGAAACCGTGGCTTCGATCTTCCGCCGCCTCGGTGTTTACGAGGGCCTGCCGGTCAAGAAGAAGCGTGTGCGCACTGGGCGCTCCCAGGACACCGCCAACGCGAAGCGCCGCGCCGCCACCAAACTAACGCGCACCACACGCAAGGCCGAGCGCAGCAAGGCCAAAGTCTCCGCGAAGCGCGCCGCCAAGGCGGCTCCGGCCGCGACCTGATCGGCGGTCTCGCGACGTTTGATTTTCCGGCGCGGCCACTTCGCCGCCCGCGACCGCGCCGCACCGGATTCCGGAGCGGCGCTTTGTTTTGAGCACCGTTTGACCACCGCCCCGGGCCCGTGCGCGCCGTGCTTCACAGCGCGTCCCGCGTTGCGTTCGGGCGCGCGCGCCGCGGGTTAAGATCCGTGCCGTCCGACCCCACACTCGCTGGACCCGCTCCGGCCCTTCCCGTCCGCCACGGTGAGTAAGAAGACCGATCTCGTTCCGCGGCTGATCGCCGCCCACCGCCCCGCGCATCCGCTGCCGAAGAGCCCAGACAAGAATCTGGGCATCCTCGAGCACGTGCTGTGGATCGCCCTGATGCGGCACCTTTCCCAGGCGCATGCACGCGCGGGGCTCGAAGCCTTGCGCACCGCGTACGGAAGCTGGAACGAACTGCGTGTCAGCCAAACGCAGGAGATCGTCAACTTCATGCGGCCCGCGCTGCCCGACGCGTCAACCGCCGACCTGTCGGCCGCGGCGCGATCCATGCGCGCGATCCTGCAGGAGGTGTTCCAGAACACCCACGGGCTCGACCTCGAGTTTTTGCGCGGTGATTTGACCGCCGGCGCGAAGACGCTTGCGAAGAGCCCTGTGCTCGGCACGAGCGGCGTGGCGTACGCGCTGTGGCTCGCGGCGGGCAACAACGTTCCGCTCATCCCGCCGCTGTTGAAGGCGCTAGAGCGCCTCGATCTGATGCCGCGCACCAGCTCTGCGCAGAAGGCACAGGACGCCGTGGCCGCGCTCGTGCCCGCGGGCAAGGAACTGGAGTTCACCCTCGTCTTCAACGAGATCGCCGAGACCTGGGGGGATGCGGACGACCCCGCCTACGTGCGTTTCGAAATCCTGCGCGACACCCCCGCGGGCAAAAAGGCGTTCGACGAGCGCACGCAGCAGCTCGCCCGAGCCGAGGTCGCCCGCAAGCGCGAAGAGGAGCGCCAGCGCAAGGAAGACGAGAAGGAGCGCAAGCGGCTTGAGATCGAGGCCAAGAAGCGCGAGCGCGAGCAGCAAAAGGTTGAGCGCCAACGCAAGGTTGACGCGCTCGCCCGCGAAAAAGTGCAGCGCGCCGCCCAGGACAAGGCGCGTCAGGAAGCCGAGCGCAAGGCCGCTGCGGCCGCGGAGAAGGTGCGTCTTGAAGCCGAGCGCAAGGCGGAAATCGTCCGCGTGGCGGCGGAGAAGAAGGCCGCCAAGGAAGCGGAGCGCGCGGCCAAAGAAGCGGCCAAGGTCGCCGAGCGCGACGCCAAGCGTGCGGCGCTCGCGAAGATCGCCGCGGAGAAACAGGCCGCGCAAGACGAAGTGAAGCGCGTCGCAAAGGAAGCCGCCGCAGCCCGCGAGGCCGTGCGCAAGGCGGAGATCGCGAAGAAGGAAACCGCCAAGAAGGACGCGACGAAGAAGGCCGAGGCGGCGAAGAAGGAAGCCGCGAAGGCCGCGGAACTCGCCAAGAAGGCGGAAGCCGCGAAGAGGGAGGCGGCCAAGAAGGACGCTGCGAAAAAGGCCGAGGCTGCGAAAAAAGCTGACGCTGCGAAAATAGCTGACGCTGCGAAAAAAGCTGACGCTGCGAAAAAAGCTGACGCTGCGAAAAAAGCTGACGCTGCGAAAAAAGCTGACGCTGCGAAAAAAGCCGACGCTGCGAAAAAAGCTGACGCTGCGAAGAAGGCGGACGCTGCGAAAAAAGCTGACGCTGCGAAAAAAGCTGACGCTGCGAAAAAAGCTGACGCTGCGAAGAAGGCGGAGGCTGCGAAGCAGGCTCCGGCCAAGGCGAAGGCCAAACCCGCGCCTGCGAAGGCTCCGGCCAAACCCGCCGCGAAGGCACCCGCGGCCAAAGCGGGCCACACGAAGAAGGCCGACCCGAAAAAGGCCGACACGAAAAAGGCCGAAGCCAAGAAACCGGATTCGAAGAAGGCTGAGCTCAAGACAGCAGAGCCCAAAAAGGTCGACGCCAAAAAAGCGGAGCCGAAGAAGGCCGACGCCAAAAAGCCGGCGCCCAAGAAGGCCGAGATCGTGCCGACGGCGAAGCCGTCCGCCGCGAAACAATCGGCGGCGAACAAGGGCGGTGAGCCGAAGTCGCCCGCGAAGCCGAAGTCGCCCGCGAAGCCGAAGAAGTCCGATTCGAAGTCCGATTCGAAGTCCGATTCGAAGCCCGATTCGAAGTCCGATTCGAAGTCCGGCGTCAAGCCGACCGCTCCCAAGCCCGTGTCGGGTGCCAAGTCGGGCAAGGCCTCGGCTGCGGAAAAACCCGCGCGCTCCGCTCCGAAGGGCGAAAAACCAAGCAAGGCGGACAAGAAGGGAAGCGCGAAGAGTGCTGCCCGCCGCACTCCGCTGCGCCGCTGACGCCCACGCCGTTTTTTTAGTCGCCGCGCCGCCATGACGGGCGGCGGCGTTCCGCGCAGTCCCGATCGAACATGACGCAACGCCCCGCGCCTTTGTCCGATCCGCGCCTCGTGCTCGCATCCGCGTCGCCGCGGCGGCGCGCGCTGCTCGAGGCGGCGGGTGTGCCGTTTTGCGTGCGGCCGCTCGACGTCGACGAATCGATCGCACCGGACATGGCACCGGAACAGGCTGCGCGCGAGCTTGCGCTGCGCAAGTGGAGAGCGGCAGAGGCGGGGCTCGCGACCGGTGAAGTAGCGCTCGCCGCGGACACGGTGGTGGGGCTCAGCAACGCGCGCGGGATGTGGGAACTGCTCGGCAAACCTAGCGGCCACGAAGACGCGCGTCGAATGCTGCGCGCGCTGTCGGGAACACGCCACACCGTCGCGACGGGTGTTGCGGTGGGCGCTCGCGGCGCGCAAGCTGCGGTCGGCGTGGCGGTGACGTTTGTGACGATGCGAACGATCGAACCCAGCGAGGTCGAGGATTACGTCGAAAGCGGCGAATGGCGCGACAAGGCGGGGGGGTACGCGATCCAGGAGAGCGCGGACCGGTTCGTCGAAAAACTCGAGGGCGCCGGTTTCGACAACGTGGTTGGGCTACCGTTGAAACTCGCGCTTGAACTCGCCCTTGCAGCGGGATTTGCCTCCGCGGGCGCGGCGCTCGCGCGCCTGCGCGTGGAGGGTGTCCGTTGAACCTTTCGGACAACCTGCGGGTGACGCTCGCCGAGCGCGCGCGCCGCTTCGACGAGTTGACCGCGTTGCTGGGGGATCCCGCGGTGCTTTCCGACGGGCGGCAGGCCGCGCGGCTCGCGCGTGAGCGTGGCGCGCTCGAGCGCATCGCCCTTTTGCAGGCCGAGGTCGTGCGCCTCGAGCGCGAACGCCGCGAGGCCGAAGCGTTGCTTGGCGATTCGACGGCGGATGCGGACTTCCGCGCGATGGCGCGCGAGGAACTCGACGATCTAACGGCCCGCGAGAACGAACTCCTCGAGCGTGTGCGCGACGAACTCGTACGCGACAGCGATCTCGAGCGCCGCCGCGTGATCGTCGAGGTGCGCGCGGGCACGGGGGGTGACGAAGCGACGCTGTTTGCCCGCGACCTCTACCAGATGTACGAGCGGTTTGCGCAGGGACGCGGCTGGCGGCTGGAAGTGCTCGACGTGTCAGCCAGTGAAGTCGGGGGCCTCAAGGAGGCCGTCTTCGCGCTCGAGGGTGACGGTGTCTGGAACCTGATGCGTTTTGAATCCGGCGGCCACCGTGTGCAGCGTGTGCCCGCGACCGAATCGAAGGGGCGTATTCATACGTCCGCCGCGACGGTGGCCGTGCTGCCCGAAGCGGAGGAAGCGGAAATCGAGATCGGCGACGGCGATCTGCGCATCGACACCATGCGTGCCGGGGGACCTGGGGGCCAATCGGTCAACACGACCAGTTCGGCGGTGCGCATCACGCACCTGCCCACGGGCCTCGCGGTCCACTGCCAGGACGAAAAGAGCCAGCTCAAGAACAAGCAGAAGGCGATGCGCATCCTGCGAGCGCGATTGCTGGAGGCGGAGCAGAACAGGTTGCACGAGGAGCGTGCGAAGGAGCGCCGCGAGCAGGTCGGCAGCGGCAATCGCAACGACCGCATTCGCACGTACAACTGGCCCCAGAATCGCGTCAGCGACGATCGGCTCGATGCGAACTATTCGCTCGAACAAGTGGTCGGGGGGCGTCTTGGGACGCTGCTCGAAGCGCTTGTGGCGCGGGACCGCGAAGAGCGTCTGGCGCGGCTCTGAGGCACGCTCGCGGCCGGCCCAGCTGGCTGCGCAAGTCGAGTCGGAGCGCGGGCCTGGAGGCCCGCGCTCCGGCTTTGGCTCAGGCTTGGGCCGGGTGGGACGGTTAGAGCTTTACGTACTCGTACTCGAACGGCTGCTCGTTCACACCCTTTGCCGGGGGCGCGATCCAGCTCGCGATCTTGCCGCGCTCGAAGCAGCCCTTCATCAGCGACTTCACGTACGCCTTGTCGGCGGGTGTCGGCAGCCATTGTTTGGAGCGCAGCTCCCAGGTCGCGGCGTCGATCAGATTGCCTTCGAGGTCGAAGTGCGAACCTGCGTAGATGCCGACGCTGCGGTTGAAACGGCGGTTCGGCAGCGCGAAGCGGTAGTCATTGCCGTAGCGCTCGCAAACGCGGTTCCAGTACGCGATGCCCTTCTCGTTGTCCTTCACGTACTCGTCGCGCAGAATCTCGTTCATCGCGTTGCGCAGCGGAACCTCCTCGGAGCTTAGGTTGCCGGCGGTGACCGTCGGGAGCTGGTACACACCCTCGAGCGCGCGGTGGTCCGTCTGGCGGTCTTCATAAGCACGGCCCTTCAGGCCCGCGCGGAAGAAGTTCGCAGCGTTGGATGAGATCTCCGAACCAAACAGGTCGGTCGATGAGCTCGACCAGAAGTTGATGTACTTCTGGATGATGTCCATCGGGATGGCCCCTTCGGCGCGCGGGTCCTTGCCCTCCTTCAGCACCTGGCACGTGCGTTCAATCACGCGGCCGACGCCGGTTTGGCCCACGAACATGTGGTGCGCTTCTTCGGTCAACATGAAGCGGCAGGTGCGGGCGAGCGGGTCGAAGCCTGATTCCGCCAGGGACAGCAGTTGGAACTTGCCGTCGCGGTCGGTGAACATCGTGAAGCACAGGAAGGACAGCCAGTCCGCGCAGGGTTCGTTGAACGTCTGCAGGATGCGCGGGTGGTCGGGGTTGCCCGAGCGCCGCTCCAGCAGCTCGTCTGCTTCCTCGCGCCCGTCTTTGCCGAAGTATCCGTGCAGTAGATAAACCATCGCCCACAGGTGGCGGCCCTCTTCGACGTTGACCTGGAACAGGTTGCGCAGGTCGTAGAGCGACGGAGCGGTGTGGCCGAGGAGGCGCTGTTGCTCCACCGACGCGGGCTCGGTGTCCGCCTGGGTGACGATCAGGCGGCGCAGCCAGTTACGGTACTCACCGGGGACCTGCTGCCACGCTTCTTCGCCGAAGTGGTCGCCAAACCCGATCGTGCGGTCGGCCTGCTGCGGCTCGAGGAAGATGCCCCAGCGGTAGTCGGGCATCTTGACGTAGCCGTAATGGGCCCAGCCCGCGGCGTCGACGCTTACTGCGGTGCGCAGGTAAACGTCGTTCGCGTTGAAATCGGTGGGGCCCATCGCTCCCCACCAGTCGATGAAATGGGGTTGCCAGGACTCGAGCGCGCGCTGGAGGCGCTTATCGCTCTTGAGGTCCACGTTGTTCGGGATCTTCTGGGTGTAGTCGATGCCGGTCATGGTCTTCCTCGTCGTGAGGGGTGGCGGGGCGGTCGGAGACGGGGTGCTGCGCGATCATGTGCGCCGGTAGTCGAACTCGGGGCGTTGTGGCGTGCCGTAGCAGTTGAGCGCGCCGCGCACGCCCACGGCGTTTGGCCGTTGGAAGATCCAGTTTTGCCAGGCGGAGAGGCGGCCGAAGATCTTGGTCTCCATCGTCTCGGGCCCGGCAAAACGCAAATTGGCTTCCATGCCCGTCAACGCGTCGGGTGAATAGGCCACGCGCTCTTCGATCGCGAGCCGAACTTCGTCGTCCCAGTCGATGAGGTCCGGAGCGCTCGTCGCAAGACCGAGTTCATTGGCGCGCTCGGCGTCCAGCGCCGCGAACGGCGCGGTGCCGAGTTCGTCGCGCAGGACTTCGACACGCGCGGGTTCACCCAGGAATCGTGTTTCGAGCCGCGTCAGGCCATTGGCCATCGGGTAGGGGCCAAAATTTGCGGGGCCGAGCGCCAGTTGTACCGGTTGATCGCTGTCCGTCAGGACGTACTGGCGGTCGCACGCGAGGATCACCTCGAGGAACAGCCCACCAAACGCCGTGTCCGCATCGGCGAGTGCGTAGAAGCTCTTCGCCGTGTTGTCGAAGCGCTTGAGAACACGCTTGGCAAAGTGGCGCACCTCGGTGGTGAACCAGTGCGGGTCGCTGAGCAGTTGGTCCGCGCGCGCAGCGGTCTCGAGGTTCCCCGTGACCCGCACGGTGACAAGGCCGACGTCCGGCAGGTTGAGCCGCATGTGACAGAGGGCGTCGTCGAGCTCGCGCAGCATGCGCATGAGCCACCACTTCGCACCCTGGCGGTGGGCCGCGCGCGGATCGGTGGGCCAGCCGCTTTCGTCTTCCGGCAAACGCAGTTCGAGAGCCGCTTGGCGGCCGTCGCTGGCAACGTCGAGCCGCACGTTGCCGTAGTGGCGGCTCGGGCCGTTGACCGTGTACTCCAAGCGCTCGAGCTCGATGCCGTGGCGGTCCGCGCCGCTCGGCATTGTCGACGCCATTTCCTGTGCCATTGCGGCGACGGCTTCGCTCCAGCGCGAAAGCGGCGCGATCCGGTCGACCAGGCCCCATTCGACGGCGCGTTTGCCCTTGATGCCTTCCGCCAACGTGCTGAAGACGTCGTTGCGGTCGCGGCGAATGCGGCGTTTGTCGGCGATGCGCGTCAGGCCGCCGGTGCCCGGAAGAACGCCGAGCAGCGGCAGTTCGGGGAAGCTGACCGCGCTATTGCGGTCGTCGACGAGCAAAATCTTGTCGCACGCGAGGGCGAGCTCGTAACCACCGCCGGATGCGGTGCCGTTGAGCGCAGCGAGGAAACGTTTGTTGGAGTTCTCCGACGCGTCCTCAAGGTACAGCCGCGTCTCGTTGGTGTACTTGCAAAAGTTCACCTTGAAGCCGTGGGTGCTGGACGCGAGCATCATGATGTTGGCGCCGGCGCAGAACACACGCTCGATGCCGCCGGTGACGACGACGACGCGCACCTGCGGATACTCGAAGCGGATGCGCTGGGTCGCGTCGGCGAGTTCGATGTCGACGCCGAGGTCGTAGCTGTTGAGCTTGAGCTCGTAGCCCGGGCGCTGACCGCCGTCCTGCTGGACGCTCATGCTGAGCGTCGCAATGTCGCCGTCGACCGCGAGCCGCCAGTGGCGGTACTGGTCAGGGGATGTGCGCAGGTCGACCACGGGCGCGGGGATGCCGTGTCCGTGGGATGCGCCGTGGTCCGCGGCTTGTGTGGCGTTCTTGCTCGTCGTCGTGCTGCTCTGGCTCACGGGGACCTCGGGTTTCGCGGAAGGGGGTCGAGGGTGGGCGTTGGGTCGCGGGACCGTCTGCCGTGCACAACCGTCGGGCCGGATGCGCACGCCAGATGGCGGGCAGGTTAAGGGCAGGGCCGCGGCCCGGGAACGGCCGCCGGGGCCGCTGGCTGGGAAAGCACGGCGAGCGCCGCCGGGGACGCGGGAACTATCTTGCGCACATCACCGAAGTCAGCGCATGATAACGCCCATACCATGGGTTCGACAAGCCTGTTGTTCGAGCTTGGCCGGCGAATTCGCGCTGCGCGCCAGGCCAGCGGCCTGAGCCTTGCCGAACTTGCCCGTCGGGCCGGGGTCAGCCGGCGCTACGCGACCGAAGCCGAGGCAGGGCGCGCCAACCCGAGCGTTCTCGTGCTCGCGCGCCTCGCGGATGCCCTAGGGATCGGGCTTGCCTCCCTTTTCGAGCCCGCATCCCACCGCCCGCGCGCCGCGGAGCGCCTGGCGCTGGTTGGACTGCGCGGCGCTGGCAAGTCGACCGTTGGGCGGCTCCTTGCTCTTGAGCTCGAGGTTCCGTTCCTCGAGCTCGACCACGAGGTCGAGCGCCTTGCGGGGCTTTCTCTCGCCGAGATCTTCGACCTCCACGGCGCGGAGGCGTTCCACCGCTTCGAGGGCCTCGCGCTCGAGAACCTGCTCGCGTCGGGTGAGCGCGTGGTGCTCGCCGCCGGCGGCTCGATCACGGACGCGCCCGCCACCTTCCAGCGGCTGCTCGACACGTGTCGCACCGTGTGGCTGCGGGCCAAGCCCACGGAGCACATCGCTCGCGTGCTGGGCCAGGGCGACGGCCGGCCGATGCGCGACCGGCCGCGCGCGCTCGCGGAACTCGAAACGCTTCTGGAGGGACGTCGGCGTCATTACGAGCGTTGCGACGCTGTCGTCGAGACAAGTGGCCGCGAGCCCGCTGAAGTGGCGCGGCGGGTGTTTGACGCCGTCGCGCCGTTCGGGGCGTGACGCTGAATTTGCGTTCGGGCTGCCCATCGGCGAATTGGGCGATCGTACGCCTCGGGTGATCCCGTGAGGGGGAAGGCTTTGGTCTTTTGCCCCGGAACTTGGGCGGTTCGCTGTATCTAACGCCGCGCGACCCCGTAGGTACGCCAAAGAACGAGTCGATTTGCAAAACGACGCGCGCGCAGCGGCGTCTCCTTCCTTCCCCCCACAGGCATTTCCGCGTCCTTTCCGTTCCCGCGGGACCGCTTCCTCTTTGAATCCTATGCGTTTGTACCCGTCGTTCTTCGGCGGAGCCTGCACCCAGGGTGCGCGCTCCCGCACGTCGGTCCTTTCCTCCCTTTGCTTCTTCGCCCTGTCCGCCGCGCTTTGGTCCAGCGCCGCGAGTTCCGCCGCCCGCGCCCAGCACTCGAACCCCGTTCTTGATCCCCACGCCGACTCCTCGGTCGCTACCTCCGCCAGCGGCGGCGGTGGAGCCGGTGGAGGCACCGGCAGCGGCGGCCCGGGTGGATCGGGCTCAATGCCCGGTGATCCGAGCGTCCCGCCCAACGCAGGCGGATGGGTGGGGGAGCCGCCCGGTTTCCACGCTCCCGCGGGCATCAACCTCGCCGTACTCGTCGACTACTCGACGGAGATCGTCTTCGTCGACGGGATGAAGTCGAGTCGGAAGTGGTTGCCTCAGTTGGCCGGTCTCGGATCGCCCTGGAACACAGGGGCGCCGCTCGCGGTCGACGCCAATGGTTGGCCGCTTCTCGCGCCGGGGCAGGCGGCGGCCACGCTGATGTTCAACGCGACGGGCGGCCTGTACCCGGGCGGCACGTACGTGTGTCGCTGGGACGGCGTCGGGCAACTTGAGTTCAGCTTCGACGCGAAGGTTGCGCTCACGACACCGGGCCGCGCCGAAGTCGTCGTCACACCGAGCAACGCCGGCATCCTCCTGCGCATCGTGCAGTCGAACGCGTCTAATCCGGTGCGCAACGTGCGCTTCGTGATGCCCGGCTTCGAAGCGACGCACCTCGTGGAACCTTTCTACCCGCTCTTCCTCGAGCGCCTCGCGCACTACCAGTCCCTGCGGTTCATGGACTGGCAGCGCACGAACAATTCCGCAAGTGCCCACTGGGCGCAGCGCAACAAACCCAACACGCCGACGCAGGCCGATGAGCGCGGTATGGCAGTCGAGCACATGGTGCAGCTTGCCAACCGGCTTGGGAAGCACCCCTGGATGTGCATGCCGCACCTTGCGACCGACGATTACGTGCGCCAGTTCGCGACGCTGGTGCGCGACACGCTCCACCCGGACCTCAAAGTCCACGTGGAGTACTCCAATGAAGTGTGGAACGGCCAGTTCCAACAGGCCACGTACGCACAGTCGCAGGGGCTCGCCGCGGGCCTGAGTTCCAACCCGTTCCAGGCGCAGTTGCGCTGGTACAGCAAGCGGGCGGTCGAGATGTTCGACATCTGGATCGACGTGTTTGGCGGTCCGGGCAGCCCGGGCGCAGAGCGTGTCGTGCGTGTCCTCGCGGGTCAGTCCGGCAACCCCTGGACGGGTGAAACTATCCTCGACCACAACCAGGCGAATACGAAGGCGGATGCCTACGCGATCGCGCCGTACTTCGGGGGCGGACTGGGCGCACCGGAAAAAGCTGCGACCACCGTCAACTGGACGGTCGCGCAGGTCCTCGCCGACTGCACCAACCAGATCCTTGGCCCGCTCGCTCAGCAGATGGCGCAGAACGCGCAGGCTGCGCAAAACCGCGGGGTCGAGCTGATCGCGTACGAGGGTGGCCAGCACCTCGCCGGCGTCCTCGGCTGGGAGAACAACACCCAGCTCACCAACCTGTTCATCGCCGCGAACCGCGATCCGATGATGTACGTCGTCTACCGGCTGTTCCTCGACACATGGCGCGCGGTCGGCGGCAATACGATGGTGGCGTACTCCTCGTGCGGGGAGTTCTCGAAGTGGGGCTCGTGGGGGTCGCTGGAATACATTCAGCAGCCCATTTCGAGCGCGCACAAGTACCGCGCCCTCATCGACTTCGTCGCGGCTGAACAACCCGTCCTGCACTATGGCTCAACCTGCGGCCCGCTGATCGGCGCCGTGGGCACGCCTGTGGCGGGTGGCGCGGCGATGCATCTCATCGCCGGAAACGCGCCACCGTTCGCGCCAGGGCTCCTGTTTGCGGCGGGTGCGTTCTCCAACTGGGGGCACCTCAACTTGCCGGTCGATTTGGCGGCCATGGGAGCGCCGGGCTGCGCCCTGCACATTCCCTTCGATGTCGTGATGCCCGCCGGCGCGGGATCCCAGGGCACGTTCGTGCTGCCCTTCGCTCCGCCCCAGTATCCGGGCATTGTCGGCACCGAACTGCACTTCCAGTTCGCGTTCGCGGCGCCCGGTGCCAACGCCGCGGGAGCGGTGTTCTCGAGCGCGCTGCGCCTCGTCGTCCAAGGGTGACGACAGCGCGGCGCCCGCTGCGGCGCACGACCACCCGGTTGGGCGTCGCAGCGGGCTCACGCCGTGTTAGACGCCGTGTTAGACGCCGCGCGGCGGAACACGGCGATCGACGAGTTCGTGTGGCTGATGAACGGGTGGTAGATGTCCTCGATCAGCTCGAGACCCGCCTCTTCCAGAAGTTCGAGCAGGTCGCCGGACGTAAAGTCCGCGCGCCAGCCCTCGCGGGGATCGGCGCACTGGGCGCGATCGATGCTCGCGTAATGCAAGATCGCCACCGCGCCCGGACGCAGCACCCGCACGAACTCGTGCATGTAGCCGCGCACCTGGGGTTTTTCCACGTGCACGAACACGTCGAAGGACCAGATCAGGTCGATCGAGCCGTCGGCGACCCCTGCGAGGCTCATTCCGTCGCCCAGCAGGTACTCGATGTCGGGCCGCGCGGCGCCAAAGCGTTCGCGGCACATGTCCAGGCACTTGGGCGCGAGGTCGACGAGCACCAACCGGCGTGGATCGCGCGTCAGGATCTCTGCCGTCCAGCGCCCCGCACCCGGGCCGATCTCGAGGACGTCGAGCCCCTTCTTCAGGTGCGGCCAAAGGGTCTTTTCAAGGATGGTGCGTTTCCACAGCTCCCCAGGCGTCCAACTCTCGCCGCCGTCGGACCAGTCGTAATCGCGGCCCCAGAACCGGAGGTTTTCCTCGCGCGTCGGCATCGTGTCCCGAGTCTACCCCGGTTGTGGGGAGGCTCCGCGCGGCGCCCGTTCGCTGGTACCGTGCCGCCCCCATGCCGACCCTCGTCGCGCACAGCCACCTTTTGATCACCGGCGGAGCCGGCGCGATTGGCTCACACCTCGCGGACGCGTGGATCGCGGGGGGCGGGACCGTCACGGTGCTCGACGACCTGTCCAACGGGTCCGCCGCGAACCTTGCGGGGGCCCTTGGGGGCGGCCGGGGCTACCTCGTGACCGGCAGCGTCCTCGACGCCGCGTTGGTGGAGGACTGCGTGGAGCGCTGCGACGGGGTCGCGCACCTCGCGGCCGTAGTCGGGGTGGGACGTGTGCTCGCGGCGCCGGCCCGCACGCTCGAAGTCGGGACGCGGGGGGGAGAGCTCGTGCTCCAGGCGGCGGCGCGGCGGGGGCGTCCGGTGCTGATCGTGTCGTCCAGCGAGGTGTATGGCCTGTGCGACCGGTTGCCGTTCCGCGAGGACGAGCCGCTCGCGCTCGGTTCGCCGGAGCGACCGCGCTGGACCTACGCCGTGTCCAAGTTGCACAGCGAGAGCCTCGCCCTTGCCCTTTGGCGCGAGCGCGGTTTGCCGACCACCGTCGCGCGGCTCTTCAACACGTCGGGCCCGCGCCAGAGCGCCGCGAGTGGCATGGTGCTGCCGCGCTTCGTGGCCGCGGCGCTGCGCGGCGAAGTCCTGCGTGTGCACGGCGACGGGACTCAGAGCCGTGTGTTCTGCCACGTTCGGGACGTGGTGCGCGCACTGGTTGGCTTGCTGACGACACCTGCGGCGAATGGCCGGGTGTTCAACGTCGGCGGGGAGGAAGAGGTTACGATTGCCGCGCTCGCGGAACGCGTGCGGAGCCGGCTGGGCAGCGCCTCAAAGATCGTGTTCGAGCCCCACGGGTTTTCCCGTGGGGAAGGTTATGAGGACACGACGAGACGAGTCCCGGACCTCGGGCGCATCCACGCGCTCTTTGCTTGGCGCACGGAGCAAAACCTCGACAGCTTGATCGACGACGTGGCGCGGGGGCTCGCTAGCGATGGCCGCGCGGTTGCGGCACCGATGGGAACGCCGTAAGGCCCGGTAAGGGGGTGCGGCGCGTCCGCGCCGCAAAGGGCAATTGGCGGGGATCCAAGCGACGCCGGAGTGCGTCCCACCTGTCAGATCCGCGCGCCGGGGCGTCGTTTTCGGCTGCGCCGGCTGAGTTTTCGGCTGCGCCCGCTGGGCCCTCGCTGCGCCGGCTGGGTCCTCGCCGGTTAGGATTTCCTAGCTCGCCGGGAGCCGGACACCGTGAAGGGTGATCCTTCGTCACCGTTCGCCCGAAACCGTACGCCCGAACCGCGCTAATGGCGCTGTCGCCTCCCGTCTCGGCGCCCTTGTCCCACACCCCTCGATCCATGAAGAAGACCCTCGGACTCCTCGTCGCCTTCGCGACCCTGGGCCTGTCCGCGTTCACCCCGAGCGCCGACGCCCAAACGCCTATCACAACCACACGCATCATTTCGGGCGCCGCGCGTCCGGTGTGGGTAGGTGCGCCCGCCGGCGATCGCGAGCGCCTGTTCGTGGTCGAGCAGAACACGCGCCTCATTCGGATCTTCAAGAACGGCGCGTTCAACGCGACCCCCTTCTTGAACGTGTCGACCGTGGCGAGTTTCAACAACGAGCGCGGCCTCCTGGGTCTTGCGTTCCACCCGAACTACGCGCAGAACGGATACTTCTTCGTCAACTACACCGGCCTCAATGGCGCGACGAACATCGTGCGCGTGAAGGTGTCGAGCGATCCCGATGTCGCCGACTTCTCGAGCGGCCTCGTCATCCTCAACATCTCGCAGCCGTTTTCGAACCACAACGGCGGCAACATCGTGTTCGGACCTGACGGGTTGCTCTACATCGGGATGGGAGACGGTGGCTCGGCCAACGACCCCGGTTGCCGCGCTCAGAATCCGGCCGAGCTGCTCGGCAAGATGCTGCGCATCGACGTCGACACGATCGACGCGACCGGTAGCTACGGCATCCCGCCCTCCAACCCGTTCGTCGGGCAGCCCCAGTACCGTCCGGAGATCTGGCAGGTCGGGCAGCGCAACCCCTGGCGCTTTAGCTTCGACCGTCTGACGGGCGACATGTACATCGGCGACGTCGGCCAGGACGCGCGCGAGGAGATCAGCTTCCAGCCCGCCGGTGTCGGCGGCATCAACTTTGGTTGGAAGGTCCTTGAGGGCAACTCGTGCAACTCGACCGCGAGCTGTGCGCCGGGCACCCCGCCCTGCGGTTCGCCCGTCTACACCGCTCCGATCCACACCTACAACCACGGGGTCGGCGGCATCTGCTCGGTGACCGGCGGCGTCGTATACCGCGGGTGCGCGATCCCCGACCTTCAGGGCACGTACTTCTTCGCGGACTTCTGCTCGTCGGCGATCTGGTCCTTGCGCTACGACGGCGCGACGGTGACCCAGTTCACGAACCGCACCGCGTCCCTTGCTCCGGGCGGTGGCCTCAACATCCAGAGCATCACGCACTTCGGCGAGGACGCCGACGGTGAGCTGCTGATCGTCGACTCGAACGGCGGCGAGGTCTTCAAGGTGATCCCGAACGGCGTCGCGCCGGTCGCCTGCCCGCCCCTCGTGGCGGACCAGGGTGTGGTTCCGATCTCGACCGGTGGCACCCAGTCCCTCAGCCTCTTTGTGGGCGCGGCGCACGCGGGCAAGCTGTACTTCCTGATCGGCTCGGCCAGTGGCACCGCGCCGGGCATCGTGCTCGATGGCCAACTGCTCCCGCTCAACATCGACACCTACACGCTGTTGACCGCGGCAAATCCGAACCAACCGCCGCTCGGCAACTCCCTCGGCCTCCTCGACGGCAATGGCGCCGCGTCGATGACGTTCAGCCTTCCTGCGGGAGCCGTCAGTCCGGCCGCAGTGGGCCTCGTGCTCCACCACGCCGTGGCGGTGCTCTCGCCCGCCACTTCAGTCGATCTGGCGTCCAACGCGGTCTCGATTGAACTGATCCCGTGAAACCCTGAAGCAGCGTCGGGCGGCCCGCCGCCGACGTGGCGCAGCGTCGGGCGGCCCGCCGCCGACGTGGCGCTTTCCCCGGACCCCGCGTTCCTGGCATGCCCGGGGCGCGGGGTCCGTCCGTTCGCGGAGGCTAGCGCGGGGCCGTCGGTCGCCGGATTCGAGCGAGCGCGGGTTCGCGGACCGCGGTGGGGCGCTACCCTCTTCGCCGCGGATCTGCCCTTCGCGGCATGTCCGGACACCATGGAGACTCTCGACTGCCTCGCCGCGCGCGTATCCGCGACCCAGATCGATCCGGAGCGCCCCCTGGACGGGGAAGACCTGCGCGACCTCGTGCGCTGGGCCTGCCGCGCGCCGTCGTCGTTCAACCTCCAGCCCTGGCGGTTCGTCGCCCTGACGACACCGGGGGAGCGGGAGCGCCTCTGTCGCGCCGCGGGCGCGGACTGCGTCAGTCTCGAGGCGCCAGTCGTGCTCGTGGTCCTGGGCGACCTGCGTGCGTGCGAGGACCACGCGGAGACGCTGCGGTTGACGGTGGAGAAGGGCGACCTTGTAAGAGCGACCGCCGACGCCTGGGTCCACGCGGCGGCGCGCTACTTCGCTCAGCCCCAGGCCGCACGGGACGAAGCCGTGCGCTCGGCCGCGCAGGCCGCCATGTGCCTGATGCTCGCCGCCCGTGACCGCGGGATCGCCAGCGCGGCCGTGCAGGCGTTCGACGGCGATGCCCTGCGGCGTGAGTTCGCGATCAGCGACCGCTACGTGCCCGTGATGCTGATCGCGCTCGGTTATCCAAAAGCGGGGGACACCCAGCGCCAGAAGGTGCGCCTCGGTCTGGGTGTGGTCCTACACGAAGGCACCGCCGAGGGCTTGCCCGATTGACCGGGACCGCGCGCGACTCTTGCTGCGCGCGGCGGGCCACCGATGCGCATGCCCATGGCTATCGGTTGGTACTTGCAAGTTATAGTTTGCGCCAATAGTTGCCCGCGGTCCGTCCACCGTCCACCGTCCCCC
>ENA-ORBV01005024-ORBV01005024.1-microbial-mat-metagenome-genome-assembly--contig:-NODE-5024-length-24708-cov-6.179773_pt1 | contig 24708 bp, 21 predicted proteins | sample MGYA00237777_ERZ505514 | MGnify/ENA primary metagenome ERZ505514 (study PRJEB26160, sample SAMN06269048) | microbial mat metagenome | isolation source: Oligotrophic lake microbial mat | place... | reverse complement strand
CTCATATTTCATTAGTAAACTGATTTACTGCAACATTACACCAGTAGATCTCTCCATCATACAACATGCACGCTGGTGGAGAAGTATTGCGCATATTTCTTTGATCAGTCTTTTTACTTTGCTACTACTAGCTAGCTACTAGTAGTACTAACGTAGTCTTACTGATTGGTCCTTCTAAGTATAGTTTGTTGTTTGACGAATTTATTCCTAAGCCAAAATTCTACATCTATACATAATGAAGATTAAAAAGCATCATGTCGCAGAACATAGAACCTAATTGACTGATTCTTCCACTGCGGGTTCATGCCCGACAAATGTCTGGCCCATCTCCTTTTCCCAAATGGTAATAGCATCATTGCATCTCTGGCAAACGCCAGCATGTGGCAGCCCTAGCTTTCCAATCTGAGCATCATAAAACCAGCAACGCCCACACTTACTGCCTGATGCCTTCGCAACGCCGACCACGCATCCACTTGCGGTGTTAACTCCTGAGATGTACTTCTCGTCGCATGCAGAGGCGATATCGTCTGTGCTCGTCACTAGATGAACTTGCGAAAGCATCAACACCGTCCTTAGCTCGTCCACTCCATTAGTCATTCGTGGAGGCGATATCAAGCTTTCATCGCCGACCAACTTATCCAGAGCTGCCGCAACCCGCCCATCCTCGGCATACACATATGCTGCTGCATCTAGAGATGCCCCAACAAGCTTGTCGCCTCTTGCCAACTCGAGGAGCTTGTTGATATCATCACGAAGATCGCGAACCAGCGACCACTGCTCTTCGTCGTATTCAGGGAACTCCAAAAGCTTTTGAGGCCATCCTCCTTCGAACACACTTTCAGTAGATTTTTCATATGGAAGGTTTTGCCAAATGTCCTCCCCCATATGAGGAAGAATCGGAGAGACAGCTTTCGCAAAGCCTTCTAGACAAGCATGTATAACCGTTTGACAACTACGTCTCCTCGCATCGCTGATTGCCGACACGTAAATGCGATCTTTGGCGACGTCCAGGTAAAAATTGGAGAGATCTGCAGATGCGAAACGAAGAAGTTCCTGAACAGCTCTCTGAAATTGGTATTCATCCATTGCAGTTGTAACTTCTTTTAGAACAGCGCTGAGGCGGCCAAGCATCCATTTGTCTAACGATGGCAGATCATCGTAGGCAATAGCGTTACTTCTCGACTGGCCTTCCGGGGCGAAATCGGCTAGATTGCCTAACAAAAACCTTGCGGTATTCCGCAGTTTCCGGTAACTCTCGAAAGTTTGCTTGATGATGTTAGGCCCAATACTGACATCACCAGAGTAGTCGACAGAGGCAACCCAGAGGCGCAGTACATCAGCCCCATAGGCTGGCTCCAACTTTTTGTTGTTTCCACCTTCAATGACGTCCATGGGGTTGACAACATTGCCAAGAGATTTGGACATTTTGAAACCTTTCTCGTCAAGGACAAAACCATGTGTCAATACAGTCTTGTATGGTGCTTTGTTGTTGACTGCTACACTTGTCAGAAGACTACTCTGAAACCACCCACGGTGCTGATCACTTCCTTCTAAATAGAGATCAGCGGGATACGCCAATTCCTTCCTCGCTTGAGCGACGCCTGCCCAACTCGAGCCAGAGTCGAACCACACATCCATTGTGTCCGTACCCTTCTTCCACTTGTCCGCTTGATCTCTATAGATCGCTGGTAACAGATCTTTTTCGTCCATCTTCCACCAAGCATCACTGCCGTGCTCTTCGAACAGAGCCTTGATGTGCGCCAAAGTGTGTTCATCCAGCAATACCTCCTTTCCCGTTTCTCTGTCGTAGAAGACAGGGATGGGAACCCCCCAAGACCTCTGACGCGAAATACACCAATCGCCTCGTCCCGTCACAAAGGCCTTTATGCGGTTCTTTCCGACGTCTGGAACCCATTGAACCTGTATATCATTGGCAAGGAAAACTTGTCAGAACAATGAACTGCAGTCTATCACAAGAACAATTTAGCATCCGCAGTGAAAGTCTGTGCGTCAGGGTTGGCAAGCTCGATTTCTACGATAGCAGCGCATGTAACTGAAGCCACGCTCAGACTAATACGATAATGGAAATTGTTCTTCACCCGCGTCGCTCTCAACAATATCAAAAAAATGCAAAACTCATCTGCGTACCGATTCCACTGCGTTGAGCGCCATCTCTCTGAAGCCTTCGACGCTGGCAAACCACTGGTCTGTAGCGCGGAAAATTGTTGGTTTTTTTGTGCGCCAGTCATACGGATATTTGTGCCCGTAATCTTCCACCTTCAACAATGTTCCGCTAGCCGAAAGCGCATCTATGATTGCTTGGTTACCTTCTCCCAATACACTGAGACCTGCAAACTCTTCTCCTGCCTCAATTGTAAATTTTCCAACGTCATCGACTGGGCTTATAAGTTCTAGGCCATATTTCAGCCCGGTTTGGTAATCCTCCTGGCCGTGGCCAGGGGCGGTGTGAACCAACCCTGTCCCAGACTCTGTTGTGATGTAGTCGCCACCTGCCAATATCAACGGTTTTCGGTCGTTGAGAGGATGTGCGTATTCGGTCCCAACCAAACCATCTCCAGATAGTGTTTGCAATATTTCAAATTTTTCTCCCTCGGGCAAACCAAATTTAGCCTGTTGGATACTTTGAGTGTCAGAGATTCTCATTACAAATAATGGTCAGGAAAGTTGCGAGCAATAAGACCTGAACGCATACTCACCTCGAGAGACTCCATCAAATCGGTGGCCACAATCAATTTTCCAGTTTTGGAGTTGGCAACAACCGAATAACTTATGGAAGGGTTGATTGCCACAGCCATATTGGCAGGGATTGTCCACGGTGTGGTCGTCCAAATGGATACCTGCACTGGGTCGTCTTCGCTATGGTACTCTTTAATCGCTTCAGAGGGCTTCAACACCTTGAACGCGACATAGATACTCTTTGATACATGGCCCTCTGGATACTCCAGCTCGGCCTCCGCTAAAGCAGTGCGCGACGACGGTGACCAATGGACTGGCTTACGGCCTCTAAAGATGAATCCTTTGCGAAACATATTCCCAAATACTTCTATTTGTGCCGCCTCAAAAGTTGGTTGGAGTGTGAGATACGGCTTTCCGAAATCGCCATAAATACCATAGCGCTGAAAACTCAAAGACTGTTTTTCGACTGTCTCTTTGGCAAAAGAAGCTGCCTTTTCACGAAGGGTAACTGGAGTCAATGCTTGGCGTTCCTTGGATGGCATGGCCTGTAGAACCTTCAGCTCAATTGGCAATCCATGACAATCCCATCCAGGAATGTAATGGACTTGCTTGCCACTAAGCAACTTATTTCGATTGATAAAATCTTTCAAGATCTTGTTCAATGCGTGGCCGCAGTGTAGGTCGCCGTTGGCGTAGGGTGGGCCATCGTGAAGAACGAAGCGATCAGAACCTCTTTCTTCGGCTGCCTCAGACAGCTTTTTGTACAAATTTTTCTCTGCCCAAAATTTCTGGATTTCGGGTTCTCTGCTTATCGCGTTTGCTCGCTGCGAAAAGGGAGTTTCGGGAAGCACAATGGTGGACGCAAACGCGTTCTTTTCTTTCTTTTTCTCTCCACCTGTTCCTGTAACCATTATTGCGAAAACAGTCAGTGAGCTATGCGAGAATAAGACCGAAAAACGAAGCCCAAAGCTCTGAACAAACAGGCCAACGCACCCTTTGCATGGAGGGTAGTTATCCTTCGCGAACCCAAACGAGAGGGCTTGAAAGCACGAACACCATGTTGACCTGTTAGTGTCAGCAACACAGAAAGCATTACCATCGACGTGAATGGTGTTTTCATGGCCAATAATTTGCTGGCTGAAACAAAGATACAAACTAGACTTAGTCTAATCCAAAGTGCCTCCTTCCGATTGGTGGTCAATGGATCTGCACTCAAACTCTGAGCGAAGGCGCAGATGGGGGCCGGGGGTCAAAATAATGTTGTTCCTGGCCAAACGAGATGGCATCGGCCAGAAGAGGACGCCGTTGCTACTACGTTGTACTAGCTAGTACGTCGTACCGAACAATTGTAGTTTAGTACTGCATGGTAGGCGGCGGGCCAATTCTGCGGCTGGATGGATCTTTGCTTGGAGTTGTAAGTAGCACTTAGCTGCTACTACTACTACTGGCTAACACGTGTACTACCAATAGCTAGTACAGGTGCTAGTAATAGTACTAGTCGCTACCAGGTACTGGAGTAGTCTACTGTACGACGTTCGACTACCTACTAGTTGATACTAGAGTAGTTGATACTAATAGTAGCTAGCTAGCAGTACTATTACTAGCTAGCTACTCCAGTCGTACAGCTTGTACCGTAGCTACTGTAGTACGTCAGTCCCCTGCTTCTGTGACACCGGTAAGTTGATTGATCCGTGTGCTCCGTCCGATCAATCTGATGGCCACTCTTGACTAATGTCGCTCTGACCGCTGTACGTCAATTGTCTGTTGGTCGCTCGAGTAGCTCATTACCTTAGTGGGCGGACAGACGGGTTTCGAAAAAGAACCAGGAACTTGATGAAACTTGCCACACTGCGCGACTTGAAGACACAATGCATTGTAACTTCTGACAACCAGACATTTATGAACCTTTTCTTTAATTATAAACCCTTTTCCATTTATGAACCCATTTAAAAAGAGACCAATTATTATGAACCGATTTTTGAATGCCAGATGAAAAGGTTCACAATTGTAAACTTTTTTCATTTGTGAACCTTTTTTAAAATGAGACAGTGTTTCCAACAGAATTGACGTGCGTTTTCTCACAAACCCTTTTTTGTTTGTAGGCTCATTTCTACAAAACAGTTCACAATTGTTGTCTTTTTCTTATGACAGTTTTTTGTGGTCCTTTTGCACAAAAGAACAGAATTTTTGAACCGATTTGTTAACCGATTTCGGATCGCCTTGTGCATCAAGAATCAAAACACATTAAATGTGCACAAGTGGTGCGTTGTGGCCAGTTCCAGTGCCTCACAAATGCCTAGTCAGTGACCAACTGACACACTCATGCTGCAGTTTTGAGGCAAGCTGGTTTGCAATCCAACTGGCTCAGCAACACAACATGGCCAGCCGTTGACAGATTTGGATCCATGCACTCCCTACTCACAACAGTGAGGAGAATGCAGTTGGCATTGCATGGCTGGCCTAAATCATCAGTGTTCAAAAAGACGATTCATCTGACCAAACCTTAAAGGCCAAAATTTTGCACCATGACTGTGTTGTTGGAGCATCACACATTCCAGGAGCTGTTCTCCAATCCAGCTCAGAACCACTCATGGTCACACCAGCTAGCATCTGCAATGCTTGCCGCAGCTGTTTGCAAGTCAAGAGTGGCACTTCATTGAGATGAGTGAGCCATCACCTTCATTGATTTCTGATGACATCATCCCTCAAAGGTTTGATTTGATCGTTGCAACAATGAAGTTCTTGATTCAAGACACCCACAATGCAACAGAAACTGACACTCAACGCCTGTCACAGCTTCAAACAATGTCAACGATGACCTGGTCAGCCACAAAAAACTGTTGGAAGACAAACATGCAACAAAAAGGCAGCACAAACAAAGTGAGAGCTGTGCCAAACATGCACTACAATGTTCATTCCACATTCACTTGTGCAATTCATTTAGACAACAATTTGACAGCAAGGGAAGCATCCAAAATCATGCACCCAATCATCATGGAAAGCGACTGGACAATCATCTTCACCAACTCCTCATCTTTCTGATGATTGTCTCCACAGAACCCAGCGACACTTATCTGACACCCAAGGATGTGTTGCCTGATGATCAATGCATGCTTGGAATTGATGAGGGGACAGGCAATGGTGCAGCAGACCATCTTTGTGCAGACACCGGTGGCGTCATCCATAACAGCATGGTTGTGGTCAAGACAGGGATGTTTGCAACATTTGGCCAGCAAACTTAACAACTCTGTTGTTGCTGTGGTTGACAACAAAAATGAACATTGGAAAGGTTGAGGACATCAGAGATTTTTTAGGAAAAAAATGTATCTTCTTTGTTCTTTTGGCTGATCTTGAAGGAAAACGCAAGTCAACTCGATTTTCTAAATGTCAAAACGCAACCTTGAAAGTGCAAGTGCCATTTTGACCACACTGGCGCGTGGTTTTCATTTGAATTTCACCGCAGAACCCCAAACTCAGCTGTCTTCGTGGGAGACAGAATTTTTCAACAAATCAAAAGGGCGGCACACAGATGGTAAAAGGTACCGGCACGACGTGCGGGCTAAACAATGCATGTTCCGCAAAAACCGAAGAAAATACAGAAGTGGCGGAAAAGGATTTTTGAACACCGCTAAGACATACACTATGTATTCGTTCACTGTCACATTGATACGACTGGTACTGTACTGCTGTATCTACCGGTACTGTAGTTCAAAGTACAGCACAAGGACTAGTACCTGGTACGGGCATTGATCGAGTGGGGTTATCCTCAATGCTACTGAATATTTGATACAAGATCAATTGGATTGCTGGCGTGCAGAACATGTGACATCCCAGGTGTCAAATTGGAAGTACTCATTAATCGATACTAAAGCGAGACCGGCACTCACCTCGTTCTGCACGAAATTTTCACCGAGCTCACATTTTGAGCTTGAATCTTGAGAACGTAACATCTTGAATCTTGAGAACGTAACATCTAACGCTACACCAAATCGTATCCAATACAAGAACAAAATGCCTAGCTACAATGCAGCTCTAGATATGTTTCTACTACAGCATGGAGGTAACTATCCTTACAACGACCGCCTTGTGACTAGAAACCGGATTTATTCTAAGTGGTTACTTGTTGAGACAGCTAGCTTTGGATGCATTACTTGCATTGACAATGCTAATGGATCCAGAAGAAACGTAGCTATACCCAGCACTACATTTAATGATCAGACTGTGCAGCATTTGATTCTGACAAAACAGGAACTTCCTGCACCAAACGTTGTGTCAGAAGTGTTGGATTACATGGCTAGTTGGGGCCACGAATATGATTCAGAATGGCATGCTGAGGTTGTTCACTGGATTTCTTACCTTTTAAACAATAGCATCCAATGCACACAAGAGGAATTATTCTTTGATTTGATTGAATTCAAAGTCAAATCATTGATCTATGAGTACATTGGCATCAACGAGCATTTGACAGCCACTCAAATCTATGACTTGTGGGAACAGCAGTTTCGTTCCAATTATTATTACAGCGGTGTTAGAGATTTCAAAGTTGCCGCGACGCAAAGCTTTACCACCGTTATGATACAAGTGCAAGCCTACCTGACAGTTCAGTCGACGTTGTATAACAATGCCCACAGCGTTCCCACACCCGTTTCACCCGAGTCGTCGACTCGTTCGGTCACTGTGAAAGACGAATGAATGAAGGAGTTAGTCACTGTAGATGGTTAATTGTAATAAGAGAATCCGTGCACTTACTTTTGTATACCACTCTTTGTGGCAACTGTGATCGGACGGTGGATTAGTACAGTAAGGTCCCATCATTTGATTGGTATGATACTTTTTTAATCGATAGCATTTGCCACACCAATCTCGCTTGCATTTTTTCCCGAAGCCTTCGTCTTGAACAATATGATTCGCTCGGCGGTTTCCACATGACTGACACCACCGCCGATTGTTGAATCCTTCCAAGACGCTTGGCTGTGCTCGCGTTGTAGTTGCAGCAGCAATAATCCATGGGGCCGGTTGACGAGTGGGTGCATGTCGAAGTCCATAAGCCAACACTTCCGAGTTTAGCGTCATCGGTCGTCCAATAGGCATGAAACCGTGCTGGGGATATTGAACAGGCTGTGCTTGTTGAATGGGCCCAAGCGGGCTACAAAGTTTGTCGATTGCGACGCAATTGTGCGTTAAGGTTATCCAACTGTGTGGTACCGGCATTCTGTTCTTCGGCCCTTGCTGATGCGGCAGTAAGCTGGACGATTCGGTCAAAATGTTGTGCAAGTTGATCGCGACTCTTCCGATGGATAAGTATAACGTCTTCTCCCTCTTCAATGGAACGTTGGTACCTGTTGGCAACTTCAATATTCCATGCCGTTTCAAATTCGAGATATCCTCTTGGGGCGGATGGGGCTACGTGCCGGTTGAACTTGTCTTTCATCTGCTGAAACAATGCTTCTTCCTCTTCGTCGAGCGCCGTCTTCGTTCCAGCTCCGTTAAAAAATGGAATCCATGGTTGCTGACTTGTTAGTCTTTTGAATGCCTGCATTGTCGTCTCGTGCTGTTGTATTTCTGGTAGCAGCCTAGCCACTGTGATGTCCAATTCCTCATCGTCATTGTTTTGAAGATTATCCACATCTTCCAAAAACTCCGCTAGTTCAACATCGTCTTCGCCAGCAGGTTCATCCCCGGCATTGGGATCTTCTGTTTCAGGGACGTCACCTTGTTCCTCGGCTTCTTCTTCTTCTACTTCCTCTTGCTGTTGGGCAGTTCCAATTGGCTCAGTAGCTGGATTTATTGGTGCACCTTCCGCTAACTCGTTTTGCATTTCTGTGAGTACGTCAGTTGTGCTTCCCGTTGTAGATGGTGCCAAATCGAAACCCATTTCCGCTTTGGCTATTACATCTTTTAACATGGGAGGAATGTTAAGCTCAGGATATGGCAGCTCATCATCTGTATATCCAGCAGACTTGGCAAGACTGTTTAACATGGCTAGGCGCTCAGTCCTATGAGTGAATATGTCATACCCTGCCCATTCGCCGAGCCGATTGATACGTTTGCGGTCATTATCAATTTCGAAGAACGTTCCCAGTAGTCGGTCTGCCCGAGCGATACCAATGGCCTTTCCAGTCAAGGAGTCGATGTAGAGATTGCCATTCTCTACGGAGCTGGTACCTCTGGCCGTATAAATGACATTTGTCTTGGGATTTTGTCGGTGTAGTTGCAGATTGGCCGGATCACTAAGACATCCTGAGTCGACATGCTTCATCTGTTGGTTGATCAGATCTCTCAGCTTTGTAGTTAATGGCTTGAAGAATGAGCGAGGGAGTTCGCTTTGGTCTTCTGCATTGCGTGTGGCCTTGCGCACTTCGATAGACAAATCAAACATAAATATATATCGCAGCACAGCCATGACGTTATTTCGCAGCGTTGCTGGAGGAGGAATCACACTACGAGCCTCTTTCATGATCTGCCTATGCGTTGGTTGCTCGTTCGGCGACAGTTTCTTGGCCTTGATCAGTCGCTGTCTTACCACCGTCTTGGCTCGTTCATATTCACCACGTTCAACCACAAAAGTGGCCCTCTTCAATAGGCCCCTAAATATTTTTGCTTCCATGGATGTGGGTTCTGCAAGTAAACCGTCCCATCTCTTATCCCAGTGAAAGACATCCAACAGCATCAAGGCGTCGGGGAATATTGCCTTTAGACGAGGCCGCCAATCACAACATCGGTCAATGTAAATGGCCAAGACCTGCTCCGGGTTCCTCTCTTTCAATTCGCGAAGAGCCTTCTCAATTGCGCTTATTGATTCGGATCCTATCCCAATCTTCCAGAATACAGTTTGGCAGTTTTCATTTTGAACCACAAGCAAGTTTTTATATGGCTTGAATGATTTGCCCTTGCCTTGGTAAACATGAATCTTCTTTGGTATTTTATATTCAAAGTCGAATTTCAGAATCTTCGACGGCAAGCACACCATCTTGGACAGTTGCATGGGCTTTCGATGGAGAAACTCTGTCATTTGAATGCTTTCGATGCGAGACAACGACAATATCCGTGCATTGTACCCCTGGGGATCTTTCATCTTGGTGAATAAATGAGGCCTTTCTGGTATTTCACAAGTTCTTATGTTAGCATCAGGGGGGGGCGCCGGAGCGGAAGCTCCTTCTTCTTCCGCGATTTGATCAGCGACACATTGTTCGACCGCGACATTATTCGACGCTTCTTCAATCTGCTCTTCCAGTTTGGTCAACTGGCGTCGGAGCTTCTCGAGTGCACGCTGCCTCTTCATAAATTCGCTGGAGACTTGGTACCTCCACTTCTCAAACATATCACTCTTCTTCCGGCAGAATGACCAACGGGGAGGGATACCAACGTAATCAACCAATTCGCGTCCACTGGTAATGCCTGCGGTCCTTAAATCACGAAGCTTCTTCGTACCCAGGCTAGGTAAAAGCGGTTCCCTTGTGTTCCGATTGCTTTTCAATCTTTCCAGATCGTCAAAGTGGATTGGATCGTTGTTGTGAGCTTCGGCTGATGTTATTCCCAGTGAGAGGTCACGTTTCCTCTTATTAAGATCCTGCAAAGTGCGCTCGGCGGGGCTGCGCTTATCTGCCTGCAAGTGCTTATCAATTGTTTCTTGTTGATGGTCGGCTTCTGTTCTGTCAGGCCTTTGTACTCGGATCTTATTCACACGAATGGCATGCAAATAACATTGATAATCACTTAAATAACGATCAGTCGTCATGTCCACGAGTTGTTGATAAATTTGACTGGTAGGAACTTTGTAGCTAGCCGTAATGAAGCTGTAGAGCATTTCATCGACAGCAAACTTCTTTCCTAAGTGAAAATTAAAGAACCCCATTATCTTCTCCGCATCGCATGCGAGTGACGTCCTATCATATCCAGCGAATCGTCGTTTGCATCGATTGCATGGATAATAAAGCGTGTCCAAATAACGATGTGTAGCCATACCATATAGGATCTTGGGAGAATTGATAAATCTAACCCCTTTCTTGACTTCTACCAAATCCCTTTTGCCACAGCGGGGGCAACAGGGAACATGATTTGGTATCAACAAGTGCGGGATCCACGCCGCAATAGGTCGAACGTAGAAACGGTCAGTGTAAGTCATTTGGGTGAGAGACGAGTTCCTGCCACCCTTTGGCTCTATGTTTTGCCAATTGTGGCTATCAAAAAATCTATCATTGGCTAATATTGCAGACCTGATATTCTCTACGAACTGCCTCTGGCTGTTTGAATAAGGATATTTGCGTGTCATGGTGCTGTTGCTGCCGTTGTTTGTGTCATTGCCGAGCTGTACTTTGTCGACAGAACGGAATAATGTGATCTGTCAAGCGTGCAGAAGCATTGGTTGCACGTCAAAACTACGTACAGTTAGTACTAACCGAACGCTGGCACGACAGAACTAATGAAATTTCCAAGAAGAGCTGATTTCTAAGAGTCAGAAATAGAGTGGCTCGAGCGATATGTACGCAGTGCAGAAAACAGTACGTTGAGATTGGAACACGTTTTGATGTGATCGATAGGCTTAGGATAACGAAATGGATTTATGGGCAAAGAGACGGTTTGGATTTATTATTAATACATTGAAGTTGTATCCGGGATCAAACTTCTTTCTTTTCTCTTTTTTTCCGTCGTAGCCAGAACCCTAGATAGCAAATGCCCTGGTACGGTGGTACCAATACCGTGCCATGCGAACCAAAGAGTGAGTTCACAACGCTACGGGCAAAACCAGCCATTCAATTGATTCAATTGGAATTTAATAATCAAATGGGGTGCGAACCCTTGTAATTTACCATAGTACGGTACTAGTAGCTAGCTAGTAGTAGTTGAGTAGTACAGTGTGTGGATATGGACATAAAAATAATACCATCGAAAATTCAACCACAAACTATTACCAGAGCAAAGGAAGTAATTGCTTGTGATTATCTAGCTAGCGTGATCTGAACAAGACTGTGGGCGACGACAATTATCGTATTGTTTTACGGAAACGTTTGCGACTTTGACATTGCAACAGAGGGACGGACATTGAATGAATTAATCAAGTATATTCGGAACCATTATTGTAGTTGACAGTAGTTAATAGCGAGGATCGCACTCACTCCGAATTCATATACAATGGCAACCACCGCGAATGCCAAGCCGAGCCCACTCAACATTAGCAACAATGGAAGTACCGACAGCAATTCTGTGACCTTTCGAGCGAAGCCTGAAGTAATTCCTGAACACTCTCACACGCACAGTGCCATCAGTGCAAATGAAAGCGAGAAAACCTTTTTAATCGCCAACGGCTCTATTCCTCGTTCTCCGCTTGCTGCTGCCCCGCGGAGTTTGTCTGCCCCTAGTGGTGGCGGTGTTCCCATAAACGGCATCATCGAGAACTCCATTCCAGATCCTGCCCCCGGCGCGTCTTCTGCGGTTGAAATCAATCGTCCCGGCCGAGTTGTTGCCGTCGAAGAAGATGAAGAAGATTTTATTCCGGGACCCCCCGAAGAGAGCAAGGAGCCAGAGGGGCAAAGAAAGCCTATCTCCTTTAAAAATCTATTCGGCAAAGGTAACAAATCGCCTGGAAGAAGATTAAGCGCTAGTCAAAACAACAAAGGCATTGCAAGCAGCAAAGGCAGCACGGATAGGCTTAACTTCAGTGACAGGCTCACAAAAAGTCAACAGAAAAAATACCAAGAAAAACACGGTACTGACTGCCCCGCGAATCATAGTCACTGTCAGCACCATCTTATTCATGCCTTACCAGATCCAAGTTTAAGATTAATCACTCCCGACGAGATTAACGATGGCAAAAGCGACGAATTGGATCTTTCTCTCACGGAACATCGCATCAAAGGAAACGGAATTTTGGCCTCCCGAGCCGATCTCGACCTGGCAGTAAGTTTTCTTCATTATGAAATTTCCGGTGACGAATTTTCTTCTTGAAAATCTTCCATCACATCAAACGTTCTGACTGATCACCGAAACTCATTATCTGAATTTTTCTGAATCAATGGTTTTAGCCCGCAGAATTTGCAGCAGGATGTAATCTACTTCAAGCAGCTGCAGCAGGTGATATGAAACGCGTGCAAGAATTGCTCCAGAATCGTCCTGGTCATGTTGATTTTCGGGATTATGATCGCCGTACTGCCTTGCACGTGGCAGCCTCTGAAGGACACTTGGCGATTTGTAAATACCTCGTGGAAGTGAAAAAAGCTAAAATCAATCGCAGTGATCGATGGGGAGGAAGTCCATTGGATGATGCTCATCGACACAGACATCATGATGTAGTGCTGTTTTTGCGACAACAAGGTGCCATTACAGGAAGTGGTAACCAATCGACAAATCTTATTACAGCAGCGGCCGAAGGAGATGTTGATGAAGTACGCATGTTGTTGACTGCGGGTGGGAAGGTTGTAGAAGCGATCGTGAGTAAGGGTGATTATGATAGACGAACCCCGCTCCACTTGGCTGCGTCTGAAGGACATACGGAGATTGTAAAATTGCTGTGTGATGCACAGGCTAATGTGAACGCCGAAGATCGCTGGGGAAGTAGACCGCTCGACGATGCATTGAAGGCAGAACAACCGGATTGTGCCGAAATTCTGAAACGTCACGGTGCCATACAATCCGAAATTATCAGCAACAACAAAGGAAATGATTTGGATGCCTCTCAGACGAGACGAGAAAATGATAATCTTAAAGTGGACTTTGAGGAATTAGAAATGGTGGATCGAATTGGGTCCGGCGCATTTGGTGAAATCTTCAAGTGCCAATGGAGAGGTACCATGGTAGCAGCGAAATGTATCAAGTCTGCAAAAATTCGACAAGATTGGGTCAATAAACGTGCTCTGGAAAGTATTGAAGCTGGAGCAGATGTCGATGAAGCTATGAGGATAATGGATGAAGCAGAGATGGAAAAGGACGAGAAAGAAGAAGCGTTGAATGATTTTCGACAAGAAATTTCGGTTTTGAAGTCCTTGCGGCACCCGCACATCGTGCTCCTGCTTGCGTTTTCGACCACGGAAAATTACGAAGTCATGATTTCCGAGCTTATGGAATGTTCCTTATTGGATGTGTTCAAAGCGCACCAAGTACACGGGACGCGGCTTGCTAAAAAGAGTTCCATTTCCTATGCCATTCAGTTGGCCCGAGGAATGAACTACCTGCATACCTGGTAAGTGCATTGTACATTTATGTGCTCTGATCGATATTCCCAAGTTCGACGCCAGAACCAAGTGACTAATGTTCTGTCACAACAATTGTTTTGTTTTACAGTAAACCTCCGGTAATTCACAGAGATTTGAAACCAGGTACGCCCGTTCTTTTTTTATTCGTGTAGATATGGAAGTTACCGGTATAATTTCGATTACTCAATGCTTTCTGTTTGCTTCAAAGCCAATTTACTGCTCGACCACACTGGCGTGCTCAAGATCTCTGATTTCGGTTTGGCAAAAGTTCGACCAGATCCAAAAAAGAAGCAAGGAGATAAAAACCGTTTCATGACAGGTGAAACTGGATCCTACCGATTTATGGCTCCAGAAGTTTTTAGACATGAGGATTACAGCGAAACAGTAGACGTGTACAGTTACGCTATGATCCTATATTATCTGTTAGATGGTAAGCCTCCGTGGCCTACCCTGAATGGCCTGGATGCTGTGAGAAGAGCATCCGATGAAGGCGACCGCCCCATCATTCCACGAAACTGGGATCAAAGACTCGCCGGTTTGCTTCTGGAATGTTGGGATGAGAACAAGACAGCCAGGCCTCATTTTAAGCGCATTTTGGAAGTTCTAGATAATTACTGCCGTAAGTTTCTGTTGTCGATGTCATCAATCATGATCTGAGAGAGCGGAGTATGTGATTGGTTTTGATACTTACTAACCTTGCCCATGCTTTGAACTATGCCCAGGCGATGTGTTCCACACAGACATCACCAAGCAGTCTCGCGCAACAGATACTGAGTGCAGCTGCATCATTCTGTAGCTTCGAGTTCATGTGCATTCATTTTGTATACAACAAATTATGAGAGATTGTACAAGGGATTAATTTGGGGTAGACTGCCCTCGTTTTGTTGCCCTAGCCTACGAGTAGTTGAATCGAATAGAGATCTGGTACTTGTTAAGCTTTAAAGTTACATTGTACGATAAACGTAGAAAAAATACATTATTAAGGGTACTAGTACATGGTTATCAACCAAGATACTGCACTACAGCTCACCATCTGCAATGGTCGCGAAAGATATTTTAGCGTTTTTTGGATCTTGTTGACTTTTGCTTTCCATCTCACCTCGCAGTTCTTCTTCTATATCAAGGGAGGCTAGAATGACATTATGAGAGGGTTTTGAACCAATTTCTACGTCGCGCGGTAACAGCTCATTGGTAGTGTCGTTGCTAGCGAGAGAATCGCACGCAAAATGGACATCGTGCATAGAACTTTCGTGGTTATCCATTTCGTCGAGACACCAGTTTACGCAGTCATGGATGGAAGCGAAGATGTGCTGCCGACCAATTTCATCGGCCAAGCCACTCAAAACCAACTTATCCATTACTTTGACCCCCGGATTACAGAGACAGAGCTTGATAGATCTCTCCTTGTAGGTTTTGTTCATATCCTCCAGGATATGCAACGCACTGGTATCGATATGACCCACAGGACTCATTTCAAGCACAATGTACTTAAGAGACCCGTTGCTTTCTCGAAGCTGTTCCTCCGCTTGTCGTTCATATTTCGTGACTTTTTCTCGCACATTTTGAGTATTTGCAAAGTAAATAGGAGCATCAATACGGACCATGACGATTCCGGCATATCGTTCCGCCTCTGGATACTGCTTGACGTTCCGATAGACGGTCGTGCCTGGCAACCTCCCGAGTACGGCAGTGTGTGGGTATGCCGACTCGTAAGTAACCAATAGCAACGACACAATCACAGCAATCGCCAACCCAATTTCAACTCCCAAGAACATTGTTCCGACGCAGGCAACCACCCACACGCAAAAATCAAATTTATGAACCCGCCAGAGATACATTGCTTCCTCGTAGTCGAGAAGTCCAAGGACTCCAGAGATGACAATGGCGGCCAAGACTGCCAGTGGCTGGTAAAGGCCGGCGACAAGCATTGTTCCAAAGGTGAGAGGTGCAAAGACTCGTGAAAATCATTTTGGGTGCATTCCAAACTTACCATCCTTTCAAAGACTGGAGTCAAAAACAACAAGACAAGCATGACAAGAGTGGCCGTCACGATTCCGCTGATCCCTGATTGAGCACCACTTTCATTGTTGACAGCACTTCGACTGAAGGAGCCAGTCACTGGATATGAGTTGAAGATACTGCCACAAAAGTTCGCCATTCCCAACCCAATCAATTCGATCGAACTGTCAAGCTCGTATTTGTGTTTGCTGGCAAGCTGTTTGCCAATTGCAATGGATTCCATAAAGCCCACAATTGTGATGCTCGACACAACCTGTGGAGTTGCAATTGGAGGAGTTGTGAGGACTTGACACTTTCCAAATCAATTGCACACGAGTGGGTACTCGACCCCCTTCTCTGGACCTACCAGCATGAGTTTATCAGCATTTGCAATGGGGAACCACAGATCTGTTGTGACCTTTGGGAAACCTTTTGGGATGCTTCCGACTACAGGAATGCCCTTTCCTTCTAAATCGAAGATCACGTTGAGCACAATGGAGATGACACAAACAGTCAAGGGTCCAGCAGCTCGGATCCACTTGAATTTCGGGTATGTCTTTCCAATGTGCTTCATCGCCACCAGTGCTAGAATGGCAAACGAGCCAACTAGAAAGGTTTTGTAGTTGAATTGGGAAATACCTTCAATGATGTACTGGATCACTTCCTGGAGGACATCGCTCTTAGGGATATCATATCCAAAGATGTACTTGACCTGGGACATTCCGATAATTACAGCAGCTCCTGTCGTGAACCCACTGATGACCGTGTGACTCAAGAAGATTGTAATGAATCCAAGTCTGCGCGCGCGTATACATATAAGCCATGCAAGTGTGAGATCGAGTAACCATGACGATTCATATTCATGGAATCGAACAGCAACCGATGGACCCACCCATCTAGCAAGCCAAGCTAAGCCACGCTGAAGAATGACTGGTTCGATGTACTTACCGTAGCAATCCCAAAGCAATGTACATGCATCCAACCAGAAAACTAACTTGAATGGCCAGCTGATTGTAAACTTCTTGGTAATTCGGCGTGTTATCGGGTGTCTTTCCGAGCTTTTCCAATTCATGAGTCAACCCAGTACTTAGCAATAGCGACACCAAGGCGACGGGCCCGACCGCCAATTGCCTTGAACTTCCGAATAAGGCGTAAGCATAAACGGGCACCAATGCGCTGTACAGTCCATATTCCACGGGCAATCCAGCCAACTTGGCATAACTCATGGACTGAGGCACAATCATGACCCCAACCGTGCATCCCGCGATGATATCTTGTAACAAGTTTTCTTTCCATTCGTACACTTTGAGCCACTTGCACATGGGGAGAAAGATCTCTAGCCACTCCGACTTAGTTCTCGATTTCCATGTGGAATGAAGAGCTCCTACTCGTTTCTGAGACCATGTCGACGAACGGGGTCGCTTCTGATCGGGAACATGGTGGCGTTTGTTTTGAAAGGAATCACTGGTAATGTAGTCCAATGTTTTTCGATGAGTTGTCACGATGCGTTTGCGTGCAGCGGATTGACTGCTATGTGTTCCATCTTCGGAAGATGGAACGACTTGGACTGTCACAGTGCCAGTGGGAGCACTATTGCTTTGGTGAGTTCCAAAGGTAGACGCCGATACAGCCGATCCATCTCTGGAGCAGGCTTCGTCCAAGACTTTTGGAGGATGGCCGTCGTTGCCGTTGTTATCCGTCATTCTGGATGAGTATATCTCTGGCTGCTTGACTATAAATCAATAGGCGCTATATTTTTACCAGCTGCGACTGCAAACGTGAACACGAGTCTTCGGAAGTGACGGACTGGCAAAGCCGATGCAGTATCAAGTTCAATGACTGGGTCAAGATAGTTAACAACCTCTTCAAAATGGAAAACGCGATACGGAATATCTGGCCGAAAGCTTATCAACTCACGCTGATTTGTGTGAGCGAGAGACGTTGGATGGATGGCATAAAGAAAGCCAAACAAACATCAAATCAATGTTAGCAATGATCGATGGAAGATGGATGGATTGATTGATGATTGATGGTAGTTGAAGCGCAAACCTTCCCGATTTTGAGATTCGAGATGCAGTAGGACGTACGATACGACCTCGACGTATGGTCACGGACCGTATTACTACTTAACCAGGTAGTTACAGTAACTAGCTACAGTAGTAGTACAGTAGTACCAGGTACCGGTTGCTTGGTACGGTACATTGTACTACTACTGATAGCTAGCTAGCTAGCTAACTAACTAGAGACTACTTGTACGGTTGTACTACCTGACTAATTAAATTTTCTGGAACTGTAGTAGTGTAGTAGTACTGTATCGCATGTACACTCTTTGTACTATGGGAACGACCCTCGTACTATTAGTCGTTTGTCCAGCGTACGTAGAAGCTACTACTACTACTAGCTAGCTAGTACAAAATTTCTAGAAGAAGCGGAACATGTGGCAGGTTCGCAATGTTTCTCCGTGCATCGCGGTATCTTTCTTTCTAAAATCGACCTCTTTCGTGAGAGGTCGACCTGTCGTCTACGACATTCCACAGAAGCAGCAGAAGCATTTTTTTGGTGCAGTTTCAACGTTTTCATGTTTTCTTGTCTGGTACGTACGCCTACAGTACATCGTAGTACAGTACTAGTACTCGTAGTACTCGTAGTATTCTACGCACCAACAGTGTCACACTAGTAGCTAGCTAGCTACTGGTAGTGGTACATCGTAGTGTCACTTTTACTGTAGTATTGGTGGTTCTACAATACTGGTACATTTGGTGGGTGTCAACTTAACCGTCAATCTGATTCAAATCTTTCATGTCATTTTTTGAAATTTTATGTGGTCGAGAGATAAAACGAACCTCACAACGGGAGATGGAAGGACCGATTGTTGGATGCACAGTGCCTCGGAAACATCAACGGTAATAACCAAACGTGAAAATAGTATCCCCATGCAGTCGAGTAGTCTTCTAGAGATAGAAGTACGGTAGAAGAACGAGATTTTACCACTCCGAGACCATTATTTTGTTGGGCATTATTAGTCATTAAGTCTGCTCCTCCTTTGACAGCCAGTATGAATGATATCCCTTGATAAAGTCTGGCATTTTCTCGCCAGCCTTGGTTTGGTCTGGTGTTCTTTTTGCGTCATTTTTTGCACAGTGGAAAGTGGACATAACAGACGCAATCCTGCAAACAATGATGACAGTACACACGACAGAAATGAAGACCAAGTAGAACTCAGTCCTACACATGTGAACACCGACAACAACAGTCACAACAACAATGACGACAGCCATCCAAGAATGGTTTGGAAGCCAACCAAGATGAACATTATTATTCTTTCGTGTTTTTTGTCATTTCTTGTTGGATGTGGCAAAGAGATAGCAGACGTCCTATGGAATGGATGGCCATGGTGTATGAACGGCGTTTGCCACGGAGATGGATGGGATGTAGTTGCGAATCTAGTCGGAAAAAGTCAATGTTGCATCAGTGGATGTTAAATATTCACTAGCATTGGAATTCTAATCCCCAGGACGATTGTATTTTTATGATTTGAAGGAAGGAGACCCTCCTCGTTCCAGCCAACCAATCGCTGTGCACAGCGTAAATCGCAATCCATGTCACATCACAAAGCTACGGGTACGGATACATGATCCTCTCTTTCATTCACGTGCAAGTCCGAAACGGCTGTGCTTCTATCCATAACTCGGCGCGACGACGAAGTTCGGCGACATAATCAACGAGGCACGCTTCAAATATGTACTCACCATCGTCATTGGTGGTGGCCACATCAGTCAGCGTTTGGTCTGCCCGTTCTCCACAAATTGCAAGGGCTAAGCCCGCGGCATCCTTTACTAGATTCATGAGAGAAGGGTCAATTTTGGACAAATTTTGTCGTTGGAGATCGCCAAGTAGACCTAAGAGTTCACTCATAATCTTTCCCCCATGACGCGGCATAATGGGGTAGGCTGCGTGAAGCAGGTGAACTAAGGCCAAGACTACAGGGGCAAGCAGCTTCCGCGATGAATTGTACTTCCAAAGCGGCGCCTCCTCTGCTAACATATCAGACGTGCACCAGCCTCCGCTGTAACGTAGAATTGGTAACAATGCTTTTAGTCCCAGCCGTCCAATTTCCATAGCATCCACATTCCCAATCGCCTCTGGAACGGTCGCATGTTGGTGGAGTAACGGTATGATACCACCCACTAGCAGCGCCCAAAGCAGATTGTCAGGGTCGGACACTTTATGATTGTGCTTGGAGAGGACAGTAAGAAATTCTCGCGTAGTGGCTCGCCGGTGCTTGACAAAGACACTTCGGTTGATTAGTCTGTCCCCGTTCTTTTGGTGAAACATGAATGATGCATAGCATAGCATGCTTTGAGCGCGACTTAGAAATACAAAGGCAGGACCTTCACGGCAAGTCTTGCAAGCAAGGTCCAGGACGGGCAGCAAGGATCCTGTGAACTCGTCGAATAAAAACTCATCACGTTTAGCAGCCAATATTTCTTCATGACCAGTGATGCTAACCTTCTTCTCATCCTCTGTTGGCAACGTCATCCCGAGCAGTCGAATCAAAGCAGAGGCCCCCATACCAATGTGAGACGACGCAGTGGCACTTAGTAATTCGTAAATGATGGGCAGTAGTTCCTCGAGCATAAACGATGCGCTCCTGTTATCGTCCCCCGCTGACAAGTCCTGCACCGCAAATAGATCATCGCGTTCTAGTAAGGAAAGATAGTGCATGACCACGTGAACCCGAGAGGGCGTGTTTAGAAAGGCCTTCACATCATCAGCCTTCTCGCGATCGTCATTTGGAACGGTGGTAGTCCTGCCCAAGTGCAGTCTTGTTGTCGTCGTTGTAATTGTTGAGAGCCTATCCTCGGCAACCGAAGCAAGATCCCGCCCAAAGAAATGCGCACGAATAGACTTCGACAGGGCGGCTTTTCCGTTGCAGCTAGAAAGCTCCCGTAAACAATCCCGTATGACTCGTGCTAGTGATGGTGAATTATTGTCTTTCGCATCAGAAATATCCCTCCTCGCAGACTGGGCCACTCCAGTACAGGTTCTCTCTACTGGAGCTAGGATTCCTCTGTGCCGATACAAATTCCCCCAAAATTCTTTCACGACTAATGACACAATCCCAGTGTCAAGGTCCTCCCAAGCACTTCCATTCAACCGAAGCTGCGCCCAAAAATTTTCGTCTGTCAGATGCGATCCCAAAGAAAGAATAGAGCTTGTTTCGTTGTGATGATCATGATTGCGCGGAGACAGATTGGGTAAATACAAAAAGAATTGGTCTGAATACACTCTCAGTAAGCTTTGCTCCAGAGAGGGATCCACATCACGGGGATCCATCTTGGCGCATCCAAAGGCAAGCATGACAACCGCGCATTTCTGAATGTGGTTTTTGACAGAAGAAATAACAGCCTGCTTGCTATTAGGTGTTGCTCGGGACGTGAATTGGTATATGACGTCCACGAAGTGTGTAGCAATGCGGATCATGGTGGGAAGAATTATGTTGGCGACTTGAAACGAAATAGATGGAGCATCCAAGGCATTTCTTGCTGTTTTTTGCTCCATCTCTTTGTCCTTCATGAAGACAGCGACTCTGGTCATGAAACTGATGTCGGAAGCAAGAATTGAAAGCGATTCTGTCTCGATGAGTGGGCGGCAGAAGGATCCTTCTTGATCATACTCTGCAATGGTGACAATTGCATCGGTTTCTTTCCGAGTGGTTTCAGCATTGGTATTTTCAACATTCAAAGAATTGCCAAATTCTAACATAAGATACGAGAGCAACAGCTCATAGTGTTGCAAAACGGGGACACCAGTTTCTGTCACCGTTGGATTAGAGGACGCAAAAATTGATTCAGGAGGAATCAGCGTTGGTCGGATCCATCTTGTGTATCCGTGCAGGGCGTGCACGAGGAGGGTGTCGTTGTTGCTTGTTCCTCTTGGGGGGGGCGAATCTTTAGTCAATCGATCCAGCCAGTGTCGAATGACAGGCGGTATTGGATATTCAGCTGGGTTTCCGAAGTATGACAGTGTCTTGGGAATACAACTGTTGTCGATAATATGAATAGGATCGCTGTAGTGCTTCACGAGAGCACCGAGTGCTTCGTCCACTCTTTCTTCCACAGATGAAAGAGCAGATGATGGCGACAAATCATGGGGAGAGGAGCTTACAATTTCAATAATCATTTCTAACGCCCAGTTCCCCAGGCAATTGCCACTGACCTTCGCAAGGTGCAAAGTGTTGCATTTACTGTAGTACTAGCTACCGTACGTAGTAGCTACTCAAAGTGGCACTCCGAGTAGTACGGTATGGTACCCACTTTTGTTCCCTTTGTTGTCTCCACACCCTCCTGGCCATTCCTGAGTGAAAAATGGTGGCAAGGCATTGCTGTCGTCTGTGCCACCAACCTTCGCCTCCGGGGAGAGCGCATGAAAATCACGCACTCGATGATCGCCGCTATCTTTGGGATTAAGAACGTCTCTACAAGTGCTGTACCGTCTTCACAACCCACACTTCTGATTTGGAGTTCTCTTTCGTTTGTCACAGCTTAGTGTTGATCACAATAGTTAGACAATCACAACAATTAAACTGCCCGTCAATGTATCAAATTTAGCTAGACAGTCAGCAAGAATGACAGCTTGCTGCAGCATTCAGTTGGCACTGCAGTGCTTGATGGCCGCCAATGTCATGGATGCGCTTCAGACATGCAGCTAGCGCCATTGCTAGCTAGTCAGCAGTTTCCAGTTAGCTGCTGGACAGTGGCTCTAGTTGGTGCAACAAAAATGACATCATGCGGTCCAACACATCATTTGAATCCATTCCAACTGTTGACAATCTGTTTGGGAGCAATATGCGCAATGATCTGGTTCTCTTTGTCACCAAGACCATGACAACCATCAGCAGTGGGGGGCGGGCTTTGTTTTTAGCACACACCTTCTTTTGATCACTGAGACAGTCATCATGTTTCTTAGAAGGGCGGGGGCACCACTGCAAGTGTCTGGGGGGCTCAAGCCACACGTGAGATGCTTGCAGATGGTGTGTGCAAAAGGATCCAGGAGAGAACGCAACATTCTTTTGAGCATCAACAGACTCAACTTTGATTTTGACTTGGGGGGAAAAGATCCTTGTGGAAATCAATGACATCCATGTTTGGTGATGCTTCTTGACCAAAATCCACATCAAGCACACAACCCAGACTGTTATTGTTAGCGACATGAGTCATTGGAGCTGCTACCCATGGAAGACTTACTGATGCTGCTAAGATGGTCAGTGTCCTTGGAGTGTTTACGATTTGGAGCACACCACCCAATGAACACATTTCCTTTTGCACTTTAACACCATCTCGGTGCGAATTGTTGTCTTCCCGTGCACGCAGCCGTAGAAATCATTCAATCTTTTGGATGCTGCAATCACAACGAACTTGAGTCATGAAGTCTTCATTTTTTTGGTCTTAAAGCTATCATTTGGTCCATGCAGGATGTCACACTTCCTGAGGATTAACCGCAAGTCCTCCCATGTTGTGTCCAACAATTTAAAAAGACTGTTGACATCATCTCCTGACAGCTTCTAATGATAGTATGCAGTTGTGACATAGATGTGATTGGTCAAGTTTGCAAGGTGCTCTTAGGCAGCAACGTCGGACACTCAATCCTGTGACACAGGGCTTCACCGATGATTGCAAGCGACAAATCCTTCCTCCACAGTGTGATGAAAGTCTCTCTCGCTTAGAATTGGCAACAACTGTCTCCATAGCTCAAAACAGTGGCGACAGCATGCCCTTTGTCGTTGCCAGAATTTTGAAAACTTTGAACCACATCCAATAATCAGAGTTGGGGTCAAGTGTGCTAGCCGTAAAATTATCTAGCATTTGGGAAAGAGTGTGGTTTGTGACAATGCTTCTACGCAGCTTCCATGTGCTTCCTTTTCTACGCTCGGTTCCGTAGGAACTTGCTGCAACGCACAACATGCAGACATTAAAAGTCCCTTCATGTTATTTATGAAACCTTTTCTCAAGTATGAACCCCTTCTCAAGCATGAACCCTTTCCATTTGTTCATGAACCGATTCACACAAAGGACAAGAATTATGAACCGAATTTTTGAATGACTGATGAAAAGATTCATGATTATGAACCATTTTTGCATTTATGAACCTTTTCAAAAAAGGTTCATAAATTATGTCCTAAGACATCAGATGTTACCAATAGATTTATGAACCAATTTTTATGAACTCTTTTATTAATGGTCTCATTTTTCACAAAGGATTCATAATTATGGTACTTTTTATGTGCTGATTTTTTTATAGTCCTTTTGTACAAGAGACCAAAACTTATGAACTCATTTCGAAATTTATGAACCAATTTTGATCAGCTTGCCTTGCACGCAGTCTGCTGCGGCAAGTTCCAGATACATGTCAAACTCCTACCATGCCAAAGGACATGACATGCTCTCACTTTTGTACTTTCTTCACCAACACACTGAACACAACAATTTGATCCCCGCTGCATTGGCAACACTGCTATGTGAGAACAAAGGCCTAGTTTTGAATGGCAATGCCTCACTTCAACATGATGAATTCTATGCCAACTACACTGTCTCCACTGACCGGGATCTTCTCAATGAGATGAAACACAACCTGAAAGCTTAGTCGCATCAGACCTTGGTCGGCGACCTTTTTGGTCGTGGTCGCGACCGTTTTCCGGCGATTTAGGTGGTCACGGTCAATTGTTACCATTTGCGCAACCAAAAGTTGCTAAAATTTTATGACCTTTCAAATCCGGGTCCTTTTGGAGGTCATTTATGCGCGCTCCATGCGCGCATACCAAAAA
>ENA-ORBV01005023-ORBV01005023.1-microbial-mat-metagenome-genome-assembly--contig:-NODE-5023-length-24709-cov-6.580667_pt1 | contig 24709 bp, 26 predicted proteins | sample MGYA00237777_ERZ505514 | MGnify/ENA primary metagenome ERZ505514 (study PRJEB26160, sample SAMN06269048) | microbial mat metagenome | isolation source: Oligotrophic lake microbial mat | place... | reverse complement strand
TTTTTCAAGCAGAAGACGGCATACGAGATTCGCCTTAGTCTCGTGGGCTCGGAGATGTGTATAAGAGACAGAAGGGTGGCAATGCGCATTCAGCCGCCACCGCGTCCAGCCCGCTCTGGAAGATCGTCAGCGGTGCGCTTTTTGTTCTTCTCCTCGTCTCGCTCTTCAGCAAGCGACGCTCGCCCGCGCCCGACGAGCCCCCCACCGGGCCCCCGGCAGCCAAGCCGACAGAGCACATCGGAGCGGGCCGGTAATGCTCAACAAACTGATCCATTGGTCGCTCGCCAACCGGGCGATCATTCTCGGGCTCTCCCTGATCCTGATGCTCACGGGATTGCAGACGGCGACTCAATTGCCCGTCGAGGTCCTCCCCGATCTCACCAAACCCACCGTCATCATCCTGACCGAAGCGCCCGGCCTCGCGCCGGAAGAGGTCGAGACCCGCGTCACCCAACCCATCGAAAGCGCCCTCATGGGAGTCGCGGGCCTCACCCGTCTGCGCTCGAACTCCGACGTCTCCCTCTCCCTCGTCTATGCCGAGTTCGGCTGGGACACCGACATCTACAAGGCACGCATGCTCGTTCAGGAACGGATGCAGGGCGTCCGCGAGCAACTGCCCGAGGGCGTCCAACCCTTCATGACCCCCGTGGCCTCCCTCATGGGCGAGATCCTCCTCGTCGGCGTGCGTTCCAGCCTCCAGGAGGGGGAGCCCGGCTACATCCCCCCACGCGACGTGCGTGCGCTGGCCGATTGGACGATCAAACGCCGGCTGCAAAGCATCTCCGGCATCGCCGAGATCCTCAACATGGGCGGCGGCGTGAAGCAGATCGAAATCCAACCCGACCCGTATCGAATGCAAGCCAATGGTGTGAGCTTCGACGCGCTCGAGAAGGCGGCCCGGGAAGCCGCAAGCACGACCACCGGCGGTTTCATCAATACCGGCCCGACCGAGATCATGGTGCGCAACCTCGCCATGACCACCCAACTCGATGACATCTCCCGCACGGTGATCCGGACCGTCAATGATCGCCCAATCCTCATCTCGGATGTCGCGAAAGTCGTTTGGGGCATCGAGCCGATGCGCGGGGACGCCACCGTGAGCCAGACCCCGGAGAAGTCGCCCACTTACGGCGTGATCATGTCCATTACGAAGGCACCCGGCTTCGACACCCGGGGGCTGACCGAACAGATCAAGACCGCCCTCGACGAGTTGAAAAGCACCTTCCCGCCCGGGGTCGAGACAACCCTGCTCTTCCAGCAGAAAGACTTCATCGACCACGCCATCGGCAACCTCACGGAGGCCATCCGCGACGGGGCGATCATGGTCGCCCTCGTCCTGTTTCTATTTCTGCTTAACCTCCGCACCACCTTCATCACGCTCATGGCAATGCCGCTCTCGTTCGGCATCACCATGCTGACCTTCAAATGGTTTGGCATCTCGGTGAATTCGATGACGCTTGGCGGGCTCGCCGTGGCCATCGGCATGGTCGTTGATGATGCCATCGTCGATGTCGAGAATGTCTTCCGGCGCCTGCGCGAGAATGCCTCGCTGCCTCATCCCCGCCCGAAGCTGCACGTCATCGCCGCTGCCTCCGGCGAGGTGCGAAACTCGATCCTCTACGCTACCGTCCTCATCATCCTCGTCTTCCTCCCGCTGCTCGGGCTCAGCGGCGTCGAAGGCAGGCTGTTCGCCCCCATCGCCGTCGCCACCATCATCTCCATGCTGGCCTCGTTCATCGTCTCCCTCACTGCCATCCCGGTCCTCTGTTCGTTCCTCCTGAACCCGAAACACGGAGGGGAACACCGGGACGGATGGCTCGTGCGCCAGATGAAATGGCTGCTGGACAAGACGCTCCTCCGGTTCGCTCTCAACCAACCTTATCTGCTGCTCGCCTTCGTTCTGATGATCGTCCTCGGTGCCTTCTCGCTCTATCCCCGGATGAGCAAGGATTTCCTGCCATCGTTCAAGGAAGAGACCGCCCTCATCGCCGCCACCTCCGCCCCCGGCACCTCGCTCGACGAGATGAACAGGATCTCCGACGTGCTCGAACAACAGATCCTCGCCGTGCCCGAAGTGCGCAAGGTCGGACGCCGGCTCGGACGCGCGGAACGGGGTGACCATGTCGTGCCCGTCTCGACGGCGGAGTTCGACGTCGATTTTCGCGAAGCGGAAGGTCATCTCAGCGGCAAGGGCCGGGGCCGCAAGGCCATCCTCGATGATCTCGCCCAACGCATGCGCACGGTTCCCGGCGTGTTTGCCGTGGTGGGCGGACCCCTCGCCGACCGGATTGGTCACATGCTCAGCGGGGTGAGCGCCCCGGTTGCCCTCAAGATCTTCGGGCCCGACCTCGACAAGCTCCGCCAACTCGGGATCGAGGTGCAGACGGTCGCCAGGTCCATCCCCGGCTTTGAAGACGCCAAGCTCGACCAGCAGTCCAGTATCCCCCAACTCCGCATCGAGGCCGACCGCGACCGGGCGGCCGCGTATGGAATTATTCCCGGCCACCTGAACGAGCAACTCTCCGCACTCGTCGGCGGCAAGGAACTCGCCGAACTGCGCGACGGTCAGCGCTCCGTGAACCTGGTGCTTCGACTGCCGGTCGAGTGGCGGGATTCGCCGGATCGAATTGCGCAGATCCCCATCGAAACTTCCACCGGCCAGCACATCCCACTTTCCCTCGTCGCCGACGTCCGCGAAGCCAAAGGACCCAACGTCATCTTCCGCGAGAACAGTCAGCGCCGATTCACCATCGCCATCAAACCCACCGCCCGCGATGTCGGTGTGTTGGTGGAGCGGTTGCAGGGCGAGGTCGCCCGGAAAGTCCCGATGCCCGAAGGCTACTTCATCACTTATGAAGGCGAGTTTCAGGCACAGAAAGAGGCCACCGAACGCATTCTGCTCTTCTCCGCCATGATCGTCGTGGTCATTGGCTTTCTCCTCTACGGCTATTTCAAAACGCCGTTCTTTGCATTCCAGGTCCTCTGCGATATCCCGCTGGCTCTTGTGGGCGGACTCGTCTTCACCTATCTCAAGCTCGGAAACATCAGCATCGCCACCCTGGTCGGGTTCATCGCCGTGGCCGGTGTCGCCGCGCGCAACTCGATCATGCTCATCAGCCATTTCCTCCATCTCATGGCGGTGGAAGGCGAGGGCTTCACAAAACAGATGATTGTTCGCGGCACCCAGGAACGGCTCGTGCCGGTGCTCATGACCGCGCTCGCCGCCGGCATCGGGCTCATCCCGCTCGTGCTCGCCGCCGACCAGCCCGGCAAGGAAATCCTGCACCCCGTCGCCGTGGTGATCGTGGGCGGACTCGTCACCAGCACCCTCCTCGGGCTCGCCGTCACGCCGACCGTGTTTTTCATCTTCGGACGCAAAGCCGCCCGACAGAGCGTGGAACGGGAGTCCGCCGCCGCCCACTGAAACCCTCTTCGTCCCGATGCCGGTTTGGACATCGGAACGCCCAACCCACTCCAAACCCACATCCAACCCAAGCAAACAACCACCCCATGAAATCCATCGCACTCAGCCTCATCACCCTCCTCGCTTTCTCCTTGCCGGCCGTTGCCGGCGAGAAGGAGACCCAGGGTCACAAGCACGCCAAGAAAGTCGCCGGCCCGGGCGGCGGACGCATCGTCACCGCCGTCGAGCCGTATCTCGAATTCCTGGTCACCAAGGATCGGAAAATCGAGATCACCGCCCTCGGCGAAGACCTGAAGCCTGCAAAACTAAGCGGTCAGATCATCAGCGTTATGGCCGGGGATCGCAGCAAGCCGACCAAAATTGAGTTCAAGGAAGAAGGCGGCAAACTCGTCTCGACCAATGCGTTGCCGGAAGGAAATGACTTCCCCGTTTCCGTAAGCATCAAAGCCGGTCCGGAAGCCAAAGCCGTTTACGAGAAGTTCAACCTGAACCTTGCGATTTGTCCGGGGTGCAAGAACGCCGAGTACGCCTGCATCTGCTCCCATTCACACTAACCCCGGTCGCGGCAAGCCCTGCGGCTCGTCGGATCGCCTCGCGTTCTGTTGTAGCCGGGCGCGGTGAGCCCGGTGCTCGCATGACGTGGGATCGGACAGGGAGCGAAGAACGGGGTCACCGCCCCCGCCTACAACGGAGGCGATGGGCGTGCGCGGGGGTGCGGGCGGGCGCTCTGTTGTAGCCGGGCGCGGTGAGCCCGGTGCCCGCATGGCATGGGATCGGACAGGGATCGCAGCCTGGCTCTTTCCGTGGATCCTCCCACGTCAATTCACCCCCCCGTCCCTTGCCATCCACCCGGCGCTTGGAATTCCCGCCCGACTCTGTAACGCTTTCAAAATGCTCGCGAAGGTTTACTCGGCCGCCGTTCTCGGGATCGACGCCTACGAAGTGGAAATCGAAGTCAACGCAGCCGGCGGACTCCCGGCCATCATCGTCGTCGGGCTCCCCGACACTGCGGTCAAGGAGAGCAAGGACCGGGTCACCACCGCAGTGGGCAACAGCGGCTTTTTTTGGGCGCACGGGCGGACCACCATCAATCTCGCCCCTGCGGACGTGAAGAAGGAGGGACCGAGTTTTGATCTGCCGATCGCGCTGGGCATGATCGCGGTCGCGCTCAACCAAATCCCGGAGCAGGCCTCCGATTTCGTGTTTGTCGGCGAACTGGCGCTCGATGGCGGGGTGCGTCCGGTCAAGGGAGTGCTGCCCATCGCGCTGGAAGCGCGTCGGTGCGGACGCCGGGCCGTGGTCGTTCCCGAGGCCAATGCGCGCGAGGCGGCCATGGTTTCCGGGATCGAGGTGTACGGGGTGCGCAACCTCCGCCAGGCCTGGCAGTTCCTCATCGGCGAGCAGGAGTTGCAGCCTGTGCGCGAGGATCTCGACCAGTTCTTCGCCGCGCATCACCATTACGACCTCGATTTCTCGGACGTCAAAGGCCAGCCCAGTGTCAAGCGGGCCCTGGAGGTCGCCGCCGCGGGCTCGCATAATGTGCTCATGATCGGTCCGCCGGGCTCCGGCAAATCGATGCTCGCCAAGCGGGTGGCCACGATCATGCCCCCGATGACGCTCGAAGAGGCGATCGAGACCACCAAGATCCACAGCATCTGCGGGCTGCTCGACGGGAAGAACGCGTTTGTCGCCGTGCGTCCATTCCGTTCGCCCCACCACACGATTTCCGATGTGGGCCTGCTCGGCGGGTCGGCGAACATTACTCCGGGCGAAGTCAGCGTGGCCCACAACGGGGTGCTGTTTCTCGACGAACTGCCTGAGTTCAAACGCAGCACCCTGGAGGTCATGCGTCAGCCGCTCGAGGACGGAAAAGTCACCGTCACCCGCGCCGCCGGCACCATGACTTTCCCCGCCCGCTCGATGCTGGTGGCTGCCATGAACCCCTGCCCGTGCGGATACCACGGTGATCTGAAACGGGATTGCCGGTGTTCGCCCAACCAGATCCAGCGGTATCGTCAGCGGATCTCGGGCCCGCTGCTCGACCGCATTGATCTTCACGTCGAAGTCGGTTCGGTCGGGTTCGACGAGCTTTCCGGGGGAGGGGACGGTGAGTCGTCCGACACCATCCGCGCGCGGGTGGTGCACGCCCGCGAAGTGCAGACCGCCCGGTATCGCGGGGCGAGGGGGGTGCGGACCAACGCCCACATCGGCACGAAGGAACTCCGGGCGCATTGCGCCCTCGACCCGCAGGGGATGGAACTCCTGCGCATGGCCATGACCGATCTCGGGTTGTCCGCCCGAGCCCATGATCGTATCCTTAAAGTCGCCCGCACCATCGCCGATCTGGCAGGGTCCGAGCGGATCGAGCCCGCGCACGTTCTGGAAGCGATCCAGTATCGGACGTTGGATCGGAACTTGTGGGTGTGAAGGGAGGGGCTATCTGAAATGCAGACCCGCACGTTATCGCACGCCTGCCGGGAGCACGACCAAATTCCTCCAATGCTCAGAGGAACAGACGGTGGCCTCAATCGGTCACAATCGGTGCGCGATCAGTCGTCAGGCATCGCATGAAAGCGTCAATTGTTTCCCAGTCCACGAAAGTCGCTAGGCCATGACCTACAGGGTCGAGTTGAAACCGAAGGCTGAGAAGGATCTGAAGGACCTCGCTCCCCCCGAGCGGAAGCGTGTGGTCGCAGGGGAGCGGGTGATCGTGTATCGTATCCTCCACAGAAGGGAAGCCTACCGCTGAACGAGAAAGAGGTGGACCCCGGAATTCGGACCAGTGGTTAAGCTATAGAAATTGAGCTTTTTGGAGGGTCGGGAGCCAGCTAGGAGAACCCGACAAATGAAAGGCAAAAGAAGAAGACACGAACCGGAATTCAAGGCCCGCGTGGCGCTGGAGGCGCTCAAAGGGATCAAGACGATCCAGGAGATCGCCAAGGAGTACGACATCCACCCCGTGCAGGTCTCGGAGTGGAAGAAGGTCATGGTCGGCGGTGCGCCCGAACTTTTCGAGCGGGGTGCCGCCGTAGTGGGGCAAGAGAAGGCGGAGCAAGAGAAAGAGCAGCTCCACGCCACGATCGGCAAGTTGGCTGGCTCGGTGGACTTTCTAAAAAAAAAGTGCAGGCAGCTCGGCATACCGACCGACTAGCCGATCTCGTGGAACCCAAACATCCGGAGTTGAGCCGGCTCATCGAGCCATCGAGCGAATGGGCGCTCATCGACTGGGCCGAACGCACGGCGCTGCCCGAGATGCTCGGCCTGCGGGTGACCCAGAGCGGCAAAGACCGCCTTTACCGCGCGGGCGATGCCCTGTTCGCGCGCCGCAAAGCCCTCGAGGAGGGGCTGCGGCGGCGCGAGGCCGGCCTCTTCGAATCGCACGGCAGCATCGTGCTTTACGACGTGACCCACACCCATTTCGAGGGGCTCTGCGCGAACAACCCCAAAGCGCGGCACGGCAAGAACAAGCAGAAGCGCAACGACTGCCGGCAGGTGGCCGTCGGCGTGGCCTTTGACGGGCGAGGGCTGGCGCTGGCCCACGACGTCTTCGAAGGCAACATCGCCGAGACCCGGACGCTGGAGGGGATGCTCGATCGGCTCTCCTTGCCCCGGGCCGAGGGGGCCGCCAAGCCGGTGGTCATCCTCGACGCCGGCTTCGCCTCGCGGGAGAACCTCGCGATGCTCAAGGAGCGAGGCATGGGCGGCTGCCGGACAGCGCCGATCGATCTCCTATTGGCGGGACGGATCCCGGGAGGTCGATTTTGTGATCGAACAAGGAGATCGACTTGTGGCCATCGAGGTGAAATCTGCCACATCGCTCACCGGGTCTGATTTCAGCGGCCTTCGTGCCTTCCAATCCGCCTTTACAAAGCACGGACAACCGCCGCCGCGCGGAGTCGTTCTCTCTCCGGCCACGGTGCCTCTCTCGTTTGGCGAGCACCTCTATTCCCTGCCATTGGCCCCCTTCGCTGACGATTCCGCAAAGTTCCTCCCAATGCGCGAGGAAGGCGGTGCCAGTGATGCAATACGAGTAATCCCACGCCGGAGAGACCACCCAATTTTCCTCTCCCTCGCGTGGATGTCGCGACGTTTCCTCCAAAAGCCCCCGGGATACTTCATCCCGGGGTGTTACCCAGCATCCGGTCAGGCGTCTGCCCCTGCGAAAATTCCCCGGCAAGGCAAAGATATCCACCGCGCCCGGTCCCAGGCAGCGGACGTCCGGCTCCAACCGCAATTTATGAACCGAATCATTGATCTCCTTCGATTTGGCGTCGCTGAGAGGACGGATCAAAGCAAGAACGCCGGAAGGCAGCGCATCAAAAACCTGTTGCCACTGAAAATCTGCCATGGAAACAAAATCCGATGGAGCAATTGCCGGAAGCTGAGGTTCACATGGATGGATCATTGTATGGCTTGCCTGTTGTATTGATGCGGCCATGGCGGCACTTCACTATATCTCCTAAAGACGCTCATGCCCGCAGATGTGTGCAATGTCCTCCCTTTGGCGCTTACTTTGCAGGCATTCGCCCACCTTCTTTCCAGCACCTTCGCTGGCTGCGAGAAGCTCCTTTTTTAGCGAATGCCCTTTAATAAAGATATATTGTTCTTTTTTTCTTGATATGAAGATTTTCGGGTGATACATGGATGCCATCATGAGTCATTCCACGATCGCATTTTCACCCATCGGAACCCCTCTTCCAGACCGCACAGTTGGCGAACTCGTTGCCGAGCGTCCCCGTCGCTCACGTGTCTTTCAGTCCTTCGGCATTGATTTCTGCTGTCAGGGCGGGCGGACGCTGCGTGAGGCTTGCGAACGCAAGGGCGTCGCTGCCGCAACGGTAGTCGAGCAACTGGAGGCGGAGTTGGCGGACAAGGTGGTGCCGGAGCAAAATCCCGCGACACTGCCCGCGCACGATCTGTGCGAATACATCATCGAGACGCATCACGGCTACCTCCGCCGCGAGTTTCCCCGACTGCACGCGATGGCCGAGCGGGTTGCCCATGTCCACGGAGGCCACACGCCCTCGCTGGTCGAGGTGTTTCAGGTTTTCAGGGGCTTGGAAGGGGAACTCGCCAGCCACATGATGAAGGAGGAGCAAATCCTTTTCCCAGCGGTCTCAGCCATGAGTCGGGGCAATGTCGCGCCGATGCCGCTGGACGGCCCCATCGCCTGCATGATCCACGAGCATGATGACGCTGGGACGGCGCTGGCGCGGCTTCGTGAGCTGACGAATGGCTTCCAGCCGCCCGCCGATGCCTGCAATACCTACCGCGCGCTTTTCGCCGGATTGCATGAACTGGAGGAAGACCTGCACCGCCACATTCACCTCGAAAACGCCGTCCTCTTCCCCGCCGCGCAAGCGATGGTGACCTCGGCGCTGAGCGCCTAGACAAACACGCTCCCCAGCCAATGTTCATCTACGGAAAGACCACCTCCAATGCGATTGCGGTGATGAGCTATCTCAGCGCAGATCCTGCGCGGCGTTCTGGATCGGCGGAAATCGCGGAGGCGCGAGACATTTCGAAAGCCCTCACCGCGAAGCTTCTTACCCAGCTCTCCACGGCTGGCTTGGTGACGGGACAGCCCGGCCCGGGCGGCGGCTACACGCTCGCCAAGCCTGCGCACCAGATTTCCCTGATGGACATCGTGAAGCTCTTCGAGCAAACTGATACTCCCTCTTTGTGTCCGTTTGGGCCAAAGTGGTGCGGATCGGGCGATCCCTGCCCGCTGCACGACACCCTCATGGGCATGGTGCAAGCCAACCAACAGTTCATGGACGGTACGAAGCTTTCAGTTTTCATCGACCAGAAGCCAACTCGGACCCCGAGCCGTGTTTAGCACCCTCAATCTCCGCGCCGCGCTCGTGGCCACCGCAGCCACTCTGCTGCTCGTGGCCAGTATCATCGTTGGCTCCCGGAATCTCGGGAACTTCGATCCCGCACTCGTCGCCTATCTTTTCGGCTGCATCTTCGCCTGCTTCGGCGTGGTCTATCGCTACACGGTCTGGCTTCAGCGCCCGCCGACCTGGCGCTATTTCTCGCGCGGGTGGCAACTCTTCTTCACCGGGCGGACGATCGCTTACGGCTGGGAATTGGTGAACCATTTCTTCGTCCATTTCCTCGGCCAGAAATTCATCCGGAATCGCGGCAAAGCGCGCGGGTACGGGCACATGCTCATGGCTTTCGGCTCCATGCTCGCGTTCGCCGTCACGTTCCCGCTCGTCTTCGGGTGGATCCATTTCGGCCTCAAACCCGGCGGCATCGATACCTACGAGATCTACACGTTCGGTTTCAAGACGATGGAATTTCCGCTCCACACATGGATCGCGGAGGCCATCTTCAACGCGCTCAACTGGTCGGCGATCCTCGTCATCGCGGGGGTGATGATCCTGATCCGCCGCCGCCTCACGCATGCGGGACAAATCGCGATCCAGACATTCGAGGGCGACTGGCTGCCGCTCCTCTTGCTGCTCGCCATTTCGGTCACCGGGCTCGGCATCAGCCTCGATTACAAATTCATGGAAGGCCGCGCGCACCAGTTCATGGCGATCACCCATGCGATCACGGTGATCCTTTTCCTCATCTGGATGCCGTTCGGGAAGTTCTATCACATCATCCAGCGCCCGGCGCAGCTCGGTATCGCCATATACCGCAAGGCGGGCGCGGAAGGCCCGCAGGCCATCTGCCCGCACACCGGGGAAGCTTTCACCTCACAGATGCACGTGGACGATCTCAAGGACGTGACGACCGAACTCGGCTTCGACTACGCGCGCAAAGACGGCGGCTCCCATCTCGATTTCAGCCCGCAGGGAAAACGCGCCCTGCTCGCGAAAGCGCACCTCAAAGCCCGACAAAAGTCCGGCTCCTTTTTCGGATAAAATCGGATAAAACCCCATGGCCACCCTCCCCGTCCCCGCCGAAGAAATCATCGCCCGCTTCGGGCCGTCACTGAACTTTCCACCGCCCGAGGGTTATCCCGGACGCGACGAACCGGATGCGGTCGTGAAAACGCATTGCTGCTTTTGCGGGATGCAGTGCGGTATCCAGCTGCTCGTAAAAGACAACCGCATTGTCGGCTTCGAGCCGTGGGAAGAGTTCCCCTTCAACGAAGGACGCCTGTGCCCGAAGGGCGTGCAGCGCTATTTGCAGAACAACCACCCCGACCGCCTGCTCGACCCCATCGGGCGCGTCGAGGGCAAAGGTTTCCGCACGCTGGACTGGGATGCCGCGATGGAGCGGGTCGTATCCGAAATCCAACGGATCCAAGGCCAATACGGCAACGACGCCTTCGCGATGCTCTCCGGGGTGTCGCTCACGAATGAGAAAAGCTATCTCGTCGGCAAGTTCGCGCGCATCGCGTTGAAAACGAAGAACCTCGACTACAACGGACGCCTTTGCATGGTCAGCGCGGGCGCTGGAAATAAAAAAGCCTTCGGCCTCGACCGCGCCTCGAACAACTACTCCGACCTGGCCCACGCTGAGGTCGTCATGATCTGCGGCACGAATGTCAGCGAGACGTTCCCCACGCTCACGCACTGGATCTGGCAGGCGCGCGACAACGGCGCGAAGCTCATCGTCGTGGACCCGCGCCTCACTCCCATCGCCCGCACCGCCGACCTGCATCTGCCGATCCGACCGGGGTGCGACTCCGCGCTGTACGGCGCGATCTTGCACCAGCTCATCAAGCACGGCTGGCTCGACCACGACTTCATCGCCAACCACACGAGCGGATTTGAGGAGGCGAAAAAAGCCGTCGAATCCTACGATCTCGAATGGGCCGAGCGCACCACCGGGATCGCCAAGGAGAAGATCCTCCTGGCCGCACAATGGTGGGGCCCGGCGAAGACGAGCTTCCTGCTCCACGCGCGCGGCATCGAGCACCAGAGCAAGGGCGTCGAAAACGTGCTCGCGTGCATCAACCTCGTGCTCGCGACCGGGCGCATCGGCAAACCCTACTGCGGTTACGCCACGATCACCGGCCAAGGCAACGGCCAGGGCGGGCGCGAGCACGGCCACAAGTGCGACCAGCTCCCTGGCAACCGCGACATCGAAAATCCCGAGCACAGAAAATACATTAGTGGTGTCTGGGGCATCGACGAGAAGGACCTGCCCGGGAAAGGCCTCACCGCCTACGAACTCGTGGAGGCCATCCACCGCGGCGAGATCAAGGGTCTCCTCAGCATCTGTTTCAACCCGCTCGTGTCCCTCCCGAACAACAACATGGTGCGCGAGGCTCTGGAGAAGCTGGAATATTACGTCGCGATAGATTTCTTCCTCAACGAAACCGCGCGGCACGCCGATCTTATCTTGCCCGGCTCGTTGCACGAGGAGGAAGACGGAACCGTCACCACCGCCGAAGGCCGCGTCGTTCGGATCCGCAAAGCCATCAATCCGCCAGGTAACGCCCGCACCGACACTAGTATCCTGTTAGAAATCGCAAAACGTCTCGGCGCGGAGAATTATTTCACCTACGGCTCGTCGGAGGAGATCTTCAACGAACTACGTGTCGCGTCGAAGGGCGGCACCGCGGATTATTTCGGGATCACGTACCAGAAGATCGAAGACAACATGGGCGTCTTCTGGCCGTGCCCGAGCGAGGATCACCCGGGAACTCCCCGCCTTTGGGAAGACCGCAAATTCAAAACGCCGGACGGGCGAGCACACTTCCACGGCGTGCCGTTCCGCGAGCCCGCGGAAATCGCGGACGCCGATTATCCGGTCATCCTCACCACCGGGCGCGTCGTTTCGCAATACCTCAGCGGCACACAGACGCGGCGTATCGGCAAGCTCGTGCAACAATACCCGGAGCCGTTGCTGGAGATCCACCCCAAGTTGGCCGCGCGGTTCGGCATCAAAGACCGCGAACTGGTGCGCGTCGTCACGCGGCGCGGCTCTGCGGAGTTCCCCGCGCAACTCGTCGAGACCATTCGCGAAGACACCGTCTTCGTCCCGTACCATTGGCCGGGGAGGAAATCGGTAAACCAGCTCACGTCAGGGAATCTCGATCCTATTTCCAAAATCCCCGAGTTCAAAGTGAGCGCGTGTCGGCTGGAGCCCCTCGGTCGCCAGGCACCGCCCGCCGAAGAAACCAAAGCCTACGCCAGCGCATGAACACGACGACGTTCAGGACCGACCAGGAGTTTTTCCTCGATCCGCAGCGCTGCATCGGATGCCACGCATGCGAGATGGCCTGCGCGGAGTGCGAGACAAACGGCCAGATCGGCATGATCCACGTGGATTATGTGGACCGTTATTTCACCCCGCAGACGTCCGTGCAGATCTGCATGCACTGCCTCGATCCCGTCTGCGCCAAGGTCTGCCCGGCGGACGCCATCACCAAGGACGAGTTCGGCATCGTCCACAGCGCCAACACCGCGCGCTGCATCGCCTGCTCGAACTGCGTGGATGCCTGCCCCTTCGGCGTTCCCAAGAAGATCGAGCCGATGGACCTGATGATGAAGTGCAACATGTGCTACGACCGCACGAGCGCGGGCAAGAAACCCATGTGCGCCACCGTCTGCCCCAGCGGCGCGCTCTACTACGGCACGCGCGAGGAGATGCGCGAGCGCCGGCCGAACAGCGAGCCGGTCAACCAGTTCACGTTCGGCAAGCAGATCGTCAAAACCAAGGTCAACATCATGATGCCCAAAGGCTCCACGGTTCTCGTGGTGGACGACGAATGAACGGATCCCAGCTCCCGGAGAAACCGGATTACGAGGTGGATTTCCCCATCGAACGCGTCGAGGCCGAGCACGTCTCGCGACGCGAATTTGCAAAGTTCCTCTGCCTCGTCTCCGGCGGTATGGCCGTCGGCACCGCGTGGGTGGCAGTGAAAGACACGCTTTTTCCGCCGCATCGCATCGAGGGCGAAGTCTTCGTCTGCAAAACCGCGAACGTGCCGCTCGGCGGAACTCATGCGTTCACAGTGCCTGGCTCGCGGACTCCATTTATTTTGATCCATCTCAACGACGGAAGCTGGCGTGCCTACGAGCAGAAATGCACGCACCTTTCCTGCGCGGTTTATTACCAGCCACAGGCCGATAAAATCGAGTGCCCGTGCCACAATGGTTGGTTCGACGCCCGCACCGGCAACGTCCTCCAAGGGCCGCCGCCGCGCCCGCTCCCTCACCTCGAAGTCGTTCTAAAAGGCGACGACATCTACGTCGCGGAACCCAAGACCGTATGAGCTCATTCCGCAAAGCCCAACGCCAAGCGCATCCAGCCAAGACGAACACGCTGCTCCTCGGCGTGATCTGCGTGCTCATCCTCATCCTCACGATGCAGATCTGGCTGCTCACGGCGTCGCTGAACCAGTCGCTGGAGGGCGATAATGCGGTCAAGTGGCCCGCGTTCATCGCCTCGGCTCTCCTTTTCTCCTCTGGGGCCGCACTTCTCCGCTACCTGCCGGACCCCATCCGCCGCGCAAAAAAGGCCACCCGTGCCGAAATGCGACGGCGCGACCCCTGAGCCATCCCACTCATGAAAACCGATCACGCCCCCTCAGCCGACCACCTCACCGAGTGGAAGCCGGAGGATCCGGCGTTTTGGGAGAGCACGGGGAAACGCATCGCGTGGCGCACCTTGTGGATTACCACCTTCTCGCTGATCCTTTCCTTCGCCACCTGGTTCGTGATGAGCGCCGTCGTGGTGCGTTTGCCTGGAATCGGATTCCAGTTCACGGAAAGCCAGTTATTCTGGCTCACGGCCATGCCCGGTCTCGCCGGCGGGTCGCTGCGGCTCGTTCACATGTTTCTCATTCCCATTTTCGGAACGAGAAAGGTAATCGTTATCGCGACACTCGCTAAGTTGTTGCCTTGCATCGGCCTCGGGGTTGCCGTCATGACGCCCGATACGCCTTACGGGATCTTCTTGCTGCTGGCCTTCCTCGTCGGATTCGGCGGCGGCGATTTCTCTTCCTACATGCCGAGCACGAGTTTGTTCTTCCCCAAGCGGCTGCTGGGCACGGCACTCGGGATCCAAGCGGGACTAGGAAACTTCGGCGTCAGCCTCACCCAATTCATCACCCCGTGGATCATCACGTTCGCGGCGGCGGGAACGCTCGTTGGTGGCCCCCAGACGTTCACGAAAGGTGCCGCGACCAAGAGCCTCTGGTTGCAGAACGCCGCGTTCTGGTACGTGCCGTTCCTCGTGGGGATCGCGGTCGTCGCGTGGATCTGGCTGCGCAACGTGCCGGTGAAAGCTTCGTTCAAAGAGCAGCTCGATATTTTCGGCAACAAACACACCTATTGCTGCACCCTCACTTACATCATGACCTTCGGCTCGTTCTCGGGCCTCTCCGCGGTGTTCCCGCTCATGATCCGCGGCATCTACGGCGGGTTCGATAACGCGCCCGATCCCCTCGCCTACGCCTTCTACGGCCCGCTGATCGGCTCCGCGACCCGCGTGGCTTGGGGGCCACTGACAGACAGGTTCGGGGGCGCCATCTGGACCCAACTCTGCGGCCTCGGGCTCATCGCCGGATGCGTCGCCCTCATCGCCGGCGGCTTGCTGACCCCCGCTTCCCCCGACGCTTTCCCGTGGTTCGTCGCGGTGATGCTCGCGATGTTCTTCTTCACCGGCATCGGCAACGCCGCGACGTTCCGCCAATACCCGGTCATCTTTTCCCACTCGCCGCGCCAGGCGGCGGGCGTGATCGGCTTCACCGCCGCCATCGCGGCTTACGGCCCGTTTCTGTTCTCCATGCTCATGAGCTGGTCCAAGGGCACCACCGGATCGTTCGGCGCATTCTTCGTCGGCCTGCTCGCGTTCTCCGCGATGGCCACGGCGGTCAACTGGTGGTTCTACGCCCGGCGCGGCGCCGAAAAGCCGAGCTGAATTCTCTCCCATGAAAGACAGCGATCCCAAGGCGCCGTTCACGATCCTCACCCTCTCGAGCATCGGCTTCACGCTGATGTTCGCGGTGTGGCTGATGTTCGGGGTGCTGGCCATCCCCATCCGCAAAGAGTTCGCGCTGACCGAGACGCAGTTCGGTTGGTTGACCGCCATCGCCATCCTCAACGGATCGTTGTGGCGGCTGCTCTTCGGGCTGCTCGCGGACCGTTTCGGCGGTCGCCGCGTCTTCACCCTGCTGGTGCTGTTCACGGCGGTGCCTTCTTGGCTGGTGAGCCGTGCCCAGTCCTACGAGGAGCTGATGGTTTACGCGTTTCTCGTCGGCATGGCCGGCAACTCCTTCTCGGTCGGCATCGCGTGGAACTCGGCCTGGTTCTCCCGCGAGCGGCAAGGGCTGGCTCTCGGCGTGTTCGGTGCGGGCAATGTCGGGGCATCCGTCACCAAACTGATCGGCCCGGCGATGATCGCTCTCGTTCCTGCGGCAGGCTACTTCGGGGGCTTGGTGCCGGGCGGTTGGCGCTTCATCCCATTCCTCTATTCGGTCCTCCTGCTGCTCATGGCCGCGGCCATGTGGGCCTGTAGCCCCGCCCACGACCACGTGCCGGGCAAGGGCAGGGCGCTGGCGGATTCCCTCCGCCCGCTCCGCGAGGTCCGGGTCTGGCGATTCAGCCTCTACTACGTCGTGGTTTTCGGTGCCTACGTCGCCCTGTCCGTGTGGCTCCCCCGCTACTACATCGATGTCTTCGGCATTCCTCTCGCGCAGGCCGCCTTGCTCACCACGCTGTTCATCTTTCCCGCGAGCCTGCTTCGCCCGCTCGGCGGCTGGTTCTCCGACAAGTTCGGGGCGCGCCGAGTGATGTACTGGGTTTTCGGCGGCATGACGCTTTGCCTGCTCTTCTTGGCGGCGCCCAACGGCCACATCGTCCTCTACACGCCGAGCAAAACCGATCCTGCGGCGACGGTCAGCATCCTGCGTTTCGTCATGAACCCGTGGCTCTTCACCGCCCTCATTTTTCTGGTCGGCTGTGGCATGGGAATCGGGAAGGCCGCCGTGTACAAGTACATCCCGGAATACTTCCCCAAGGACGTCGGGGCGGTGGGTGGGCTGGTCGGGTTGCTCGGAGCCTTGGGCGGATTCTTTCTGCCGCCGCTGTTCTCCTATGCCTGGTCCGCCACGGGCATCCCGCAGACCACGTTCGCAATCCTCTTCGGCATCACCGCCGGAAGCTTCCTCTGGCTGCACTGGGTGGTGATGAGAATCCTCCACAACGCGTCACCGCACTTGGAACACAGGTTCGAACAGGAATTCGCACCGGTATCGAAACGCTAGCCACCGAAAGCGACACGCCAAGGAACTAACATGACCCATCCAAAAAAACGATCATCCAGGGGGCTGCTCGCGGCAACCCTGCTGCTCACCGGCTCATCCGCGCTGTGCGGAGACTCGACGGTGCCGTCGCCGAACACCGCGGCGCAACTGCTTCCCGCGCCGAACCCTTTGAGTTTCTATGGCGGAAAGCTCACGGTCGACGTGCAGGAGCGTATCCGGTGGGAAGCGCGCGAGAACAACTTCGACTTCAACGCGAATGCCCGTTCACCCGCCGACGACAACTGGTTCCTCAACCGGTTTCGCATCGGCCTCCTGCTCAAGCCGGTGCCGTGGCTGAAGCTCTACGCCCAAGGCCAGGACTCCCGCGAGTGGAACTCCGACCGCGCCGATCTCCCGGGACTGCTCGGCGCCGAGGGCGACGACAGCCTCGATCTGCGCCAAGGATACATCGAGATCGGCGACGCGAACCGCTTTCCGCTCGTGCTGAAAGTCGGCCGGCAAGTCCTAAGCTACGGAGACGAACGGCTGGTCGGCGGCTTCGACTGGAACAATTTCGGACGCACCTTCGATGCCGCAAAGCTTCGGTGGGAGGAGAAGACCTGGTCCCTCGATGCATTCGCCGCCGCAGTAGTCGTCCCCGAATTCGGGGACTTCAACCGCTCCGACTTCATCGACGACGGGACGCGGAAGGACCAGGTGTTCGCCGGCCTCTACTACACCAACGCCGCGCCCGATTTCCAATCGACTGATCTTTACGCGCTCTACCTGCACGAGGATAATGCGGTGCCACAATCTTCCGGCGACACCCGCTTCGCGACCCTCGGGGCCCGGGCGAAATCCAAACCCGGCGCGTTTCACCGCGCCCCCCCCGCACCGCAAGACTCCACAGCCGGCGACGGCAAATCCACGCCGTCGACCTCGCCGGCACCGGCACCCCGCCCGGCCGGGTTCGACTACGCGGCCGAAGTGGCTTTCCAGACGGGTCGCGTGCGGGGCCTGGACCACTCGGCCATGGCGCTATCGGCCGGGGTCGGCTACACGTTCGACGCGCCCTGGCTGCCTCGCGTCGGCGCGGAGTACAACTACGCCTCCGGCGACCGCAATGCGGCGGACGGAGACATCGAGACCTTCCAGAATCTGTTCCCGACGAACCACAAATTCTACGGGATCATGGACCTCACTGCCTGGCAGAACATGCACCAAGCGGCGGTTGGCGCCAGCGTGCAGCCCTGCAAGACATTGGCCGTGCGGATCGACTATCGTGCCTTCTTCATCGCGTCCACCGACGACGTCTGGTACCGCGCCAATGGCACCACCCCCGTACGCCCGCTGACCGCCGCCGCCCGCGAAGCCGGAAAGTACGAGGGCTCGCAGATCGAATGCGTCCTGTCGTGGACGCCGAGGAAGTCCCTTCAAGTCCAGGCCGGCTACGCCCACTTCATTCCCGGCGACTATCTGGAGGATACGGGGCCCGCAAGCGCCGCGGACTTTGGCTATATAATGACCACCTTCACCTTCTGAGAATCGGGTCGCTCGATGAGCTGCAACCATGGCAACCACGACGCGCGCCGGCCGGCATGTGGCTATTTTTCACTCATCGCCGCTGGGGAACCGTTTCGACTGCTTTTTCCAATCGGCACGCTCATCGGCATCTTCGGCGTGATGATGTGGCCCCTCTACGTTTGGAATGTCACCAGCACCTATCCGGGAATCCCTCATGCTCGCATCATGATCGAGGGATTCCTGACGTGCTTTGTCGTGGGTTTTCTCGGCACGGCGCTGCCACGGCTGCTCGATGTCCCGCGCGTGACGCTCGCGGAGACATTGGGATTCGCTGCTGCGCTCGTCACTGTCGTGGCGTTGCATTTCTGCGGGTGGACGTTGATGGGGGATGAACTATTTCTCCTCACCCTCGTGGGATTGATGATCGCGCTCATGCTGCGCGCGATTTTTCGCAAAGACACGCCGCCGCCCGCTTTCGTGCTCGTGGCGATGGGGCTGCTCTCAGCCCTCGCGGGAGCGGCGATTCTGGCACTGGCGCAGATCGCGCCGGATGCAGTCTCCGCGCGCAGCGTGACGTTCGGACGCCTACTACTGCATCAAGGTTATCTGCTGCTGCCGATCATGGGAATCGCTGTGTCTGCAGGCTGAAATCAAATTTTGAGCCACATGGTCCGCCATCTTTTTATTTCGCCAGGCCACAACTACCGAGGACGTCATGGGGTGGCGGCGGGAGATCACTCCACCCTGCGGGTTTCCGAGATCGAATGCGTCGCCGGGCGGGGGATTCGCGGGGATCGTTATTTCGATCATGCGCCGGATTTCAAAGGGCAGATCACCTTTTTTGCCCAGGAAAATCTCGTGGCGATGTGGGAGGAGTTAAAAATTGCACGGAGCGCGCGCGATTCCGCTGCGACGCGTCGCAACGTGATTACGGAAGGGCTCGATTTGCCCGCGCTCATCGGTGCGGAGTTCGAACTGCAAGGGATCCGCTTTCTTGGAACAGAGGAATGCCGCCCGTGTTATTGGATGAACGGAGCGATCCATCCCGGGGCGGAGGCATGGATGCGGGGGAGGGGCGGACTGCGTGCAAAAATTCTGAGTGATGGGGTGCTGAAGGAAAACAGGACTCTGCTGGGCGCGCTGCTTGCAGGAGGGAAGTCCACCCGCATGGGCCTCGACAAGGCGGCGATGGAAATCAACGGGGAACCTTTATGGCAAAGGCAGTTCCGACTGCTTGATGCCGTGTGCCAAAGCGCTGTGATATGCGCGCCGGAAACAGCCGGCTGGCTTACGGAGTCCCTGCGGTGGGTGGTGGACAGTCCATGTGCGCAAGGACCGATGGGCGGACTCATCGCCGCGTTGGAGCGGGCTACGGAGATGGGGTGTTCCCATGTTCTGGTGTTGGCCGTGGATATGCCCGAAGCGGATCGCGCTCTGCTGGATCTGCTGATAGAATCTTCGGAGCAAGGGAGGGGGGTGATTTTTAGGGGTGCCCATGGATTTGAGCCACTCTGTGCGCTGTATCCGATCGAGGCGTTGCCAGTGTTGCGCCTCTGCAGCTCGGCCGGTCAGTGGAAATTGCAGCAAGCTGTCGCTGGAATGGTGGACGAGGGGTTGATGCTCGAATGGCCGGTATCGCAGGCTGAGTCCGCGAAACTTCGCAATCTCAATACGCCGGAGGAGGTTCTGGCGTGGAAGGAGGAGAAATGACTGTGGAATGGTTACTGGCTGTCGCGTTCTGTGTGGCGGCGATGTTTTACGCCAGTGTGGGGCATGGCGGGGCGTCGGCTTATCTCGCGGTGATGGCTTTTGCGGGTCTGATCCCCGAGGTGATGCGCCCTGCATTGGCTCTGGTGTTGCTGGCGGCGACGGTTAAATTTGGATCATTAGTTTTGAGATGAAAGCCCAATTTCCAGTCTCCCGGACAGACGGCTTCGGCCGCACGATTGACTACCTCCGCATTTCCGTCACCGACCGGTGCAATGAGCGTTGCCTCTATTGCATGCCCGAGGGCTACAAAGGGTGGGCGCAACGCGAAGACCACCTCTCGGCGGATGAAATTGTGCGCGCGGTCGATGCCTCCACCCGGCTCGGGTTCCGCAAGTTTCGCGTGACGGGGGGGGAGCCGCTCATCCGGCGCGACATTGTCGAAATTCTGACACGAATCTGGAAATTACCCGGCACGCAGACCCTCGGGATTTCCACCAATGCCACGCGCCTGGCCGCTCTCGCACCCTTGATCAGACAGGCCGGTGTCCGCTCGGTAAACATCAGCCTCGACTCGCTCGATCCCGAGCGTTACCGACGCATCACGGGTGGCGACCTCGCGGGCGTGCTCGATGGCATCGAGGCAGCACGTCAAGAGGGATTCGAAGTCATCAAGCTGAACTGCGTGCTTCTGCGTGGGTTGAACGAGGAAGACTTTCTCCCCCTCATCCATTTCGCGGCGGAACGGGAGATGCCGTTGCGATTCATCGAACTGATGCCGCTCACCTCCGGCGATGCGCTGAATAAGCCGCTCTTCCTCCCGGTGCAGGAGTTGATACACCGACTTTCCGCAATTGGAGACCTCGATCCAACGGAAGATTACCGACCCGGTCACGGCCCAGCCAAATATTATGGGTTCCGTGGCAGAGGCGAACGGGCGAGTGCCAAAGTGGGGTTCATCGGCGCGCTGACGACGCAGCATTTTTGTGCCACCTGCAATAAGCTGCGACTGACTGCCGATGGCAAACTCCGTCCCTGTCTCGGGCGGCACGGGGAAATCGACCTGAGAGGTCCGCTGCGTTCCGGCGTCGACCCCCGGGCCACAATCCTCCAAGCAATCGCCAACAAACCGGAGACGCACGAGTTTCTTGAAGCCTATGAGCCCGGACGTCCCATGACCGCCATCGGCGGCTAACATCCTGTGAAAGTGCGCTATTTCGCGCAGGCTGCAGACGTCGCCGGTTGTCGCGAGGAGATGTGGGACATTGCCGCCCCGCTCGACCTTGATCAATTCTGGCAGGAGGTGATCCGGCGGCACCCCGCATTCAGCTCTTTGTGCGGACAATGTCGCGTGGCTTCGGGAGGGGAATACGTCACGCGCGACAACTTGGTTTCACCCACAGAAGAGGCCGCGGTGATCCCGCCGGTTTCGGGAGGATGACAATCGAAGTGCGCATCACATCGGAACCGCTGCGGCTCGAACCCACGGTCATCGAAGACTGCGGCGCGGTCGCGCGTTTTGATGGTCTTGTGCGCGGAACCGAGAATGGAGAGGTGATCCGCGGACTTCACTACGAGGCTTACCTGCCGATGGCAGAGAGGCTCATTCACAGCATTCTTGTGGATTTGGCAGACAAGCATCCCTTCGCGTTAGCCCGTGTCCACCACCGTACAGGCTTCGTGCCCGTCGGAGAGGCCGCCATCCTCATTGACGTCCATGCACGCCACCGTGCGGAGGCTTTCCTTGTCCTCCAGAAGTTCATGGACCTTCTCAAACAGGAAGTTCCCATTTGGAAAACGAAGCCACTGCAGCCATGACCACCATCGAAGATCTCTGGGCGGAAATCGACTCCCGCTGCCCTGCCCACGAAGGGATTAAGGTGGCATTGGAATCGGCCGTGGGCAAAACAGCGTCCGAGCCTGTGCTTGCCCCCCAAGACTACCCGTCTTTCGATCACAGCGCGATGGACGGGTACGCCTTTGCGGAAATCGCGCCAGGGGAGTGCCGCGTGGCAGCGGAAATTGCGGCGGGGGCGACGTCCCCTCTTTCCGTCTCTGCCGGAGAATGTGTTCGGATACTTACTGGCGCGCTACTGCCGGAAGGGACGCTCTGCGTGGCAAGGCAGGAAGAGTGCATCCGCGACGGCCCCACTGTCCGCCTCATGTCTGGAATCAAATTGCGGAAAGGAGACAATATGCGTCTCAAGGGTGGGATCTTTCCTGCCAGGGCGGCCATTCTTGGGAGAGGCGCTTGCATTAACAGCGGAGTGGTCGCGCTTTTGGCATCGCTGGGGCTGGCGCGAGTGTGCGTTCATCGTCCCCCAGTGATCACTCATATCGCAACCGGCAACGAGCTTTTGGCACCGGGTGAACAAGCTGTTCCCGGAAAAATCTTCGACAGCAACGGGGCGATGATCGCCGCGTTGGTCACTGAACGCGGTCTGGAATTGCACCGTCACCGCATCCGCGACATCCGTCCGGCTCTTGAACGACTGACTGCCGATTTCGCCGGGGATCTCCTTCTGATTTCCGGGGGGTCAGGAACCGGCGACCACGACCACTCTCGCGGGTCACTCGAACGCGCGGGTTTTGACATACACACCCGCAGAATCAACAGCCGTCCCGGCAAGCCACTCATCTTTGGCACGCGTGGCGCACAGGTGGCCTTCGGTCTGCCGGGCAATCCCCTGTCGCATTGGGTATGCTTTCACGCCTTTGTTTCCCGCGTGATTACCCGAATGTTAGGCCGGCCCGTCCCCGTCCTGCAGCATTCCCATTGTCCTGATTGGGACGCGCAACCGGGCGATGGGCGTCGGACCTGGACACCCGCATGCTGGCGGGTGAAAGAGGGACGCATTCTCGCCGAACCGCTTAAATGGGAGCACTCCGGCGACCTCTCTCCCCTGGCCCGAGCCAACGCGCTTTTACTCGACGAACCTGACCCGGAAACCCGCCTTATCAAAACATTCCTCTTATGAGCGCCTTTAGCCACCTCGACAATCAGGGCGAAGCCCGCATGGTGGATGTAACCTCCAAGCCCGCGCAACGTCGCGAGGCCACCGCGGCGGGGTCCATCCTCTGCCAGGCAGAGACTCTCCGCTTGCTGCGAGAGCAAGCACTGCCCAAGGGCGACGTGCTTGCGGTTGCCCGCATTGCTGGCATTCAAGCCGCCAAGCGAACGCACGAACTCATCCCGCTTTGCCACGCGCTTTCCTTGGATCAAGTTTCCATCCGTTTCGATGTTCACGAGGAAGAGATTGCCATCGCCGCCACCGTGCGAACCACTGCCAAGACCGGCGTTGAAATGGAGGCGCTTACCGCTGTGACCGTCGCCGCCCTCACCCTCTACGACATGATGAAGGCTGTGGACAAAACCATGCGAATCAACGCCATTCGGGTCACTGAAAAAATCAAGGCATGAAAATCGGAAGAGTGACCCTGAGCGACCGTGCCAGTGCCGGAATTTATGAGGACTTGAGCGGCCCTGAGATCGAGCGAGTGGTGCGCGAGCTTCTCGATCCTGACGCCGTATTTCTTGCACGGCTCCTCCCGGACGACCGTACTCAAGTCGAAACGATGCTTGTTGATCTGGCCGACGGCGAGCAATGCCCGCTCATTCTCACCACTGGAGGCACCGGCCCGTGCCCACGGGATATCACCCCAGAGGCGACCCGCGCCGTGATTGAGAAGGAACTGCCCGGCTTTGGCGAGGCGATGCGCGCCGGGAGCTTCCGGACGGTCCCAACTGCCATTCTCTCACGAGCTACAGCGGGAGTGCGTGGGCGCACCCTTGTGATCAATCTTCCCGGAAATCCGAAAGCAATCCGAGAATGTCTGCAACCTGTAACAGAAGCAATTCGAGAGTGTCTCAAACACCTGCAAGAACAGTGAAATAAGGACATTCATGAAGTGCCCTTCCTATGCCATCAAATGATCCGCCCACGGCTCAAGATGCTCGAAAATCAAGCGGAGGGTTGTCGCGATAGCCGCCGGCCGGCCAGAAGCCCGCGCTTCGGGGAAAACAGGAGGGCAAGCAGGAAGATCGCCGACTGCACCAGCACGATGCAGGAACCGGTGGACCCGTTGATGAAAAAGCTCGCGTAAACGCCCGTGAGGCTCGAAAAAATCGCGCTCCCCGCAGCGACCCACTGCATGTCATGAAACCGGTCGGTTAGCAGGAACCCCACGCAGCCGGGCGTGATGAGCATGGCCACGACGAGAAGAATGCCGACGGCCTGCAGCGACGCCACAATCGCCAGCGCGAGCAATGAGAGCATGACGTAGTTGAGCACCGGGATGCCAAGAAGACTGCCGAAGAGGATGTGGTTCAGATGCTGGTCGCTTTCAATCTTCGTGAACAGCACGAGACCGAACGCAAACATCCCCGCGAACACAACGCCCATGACGGTGTCCTCCTTCACGCGGCTGTTGCTTTTGATGAACCCAGTTCCCACCGCGCAGAGCAGCCCGGAGCAGAACGCGTCAAGCGCCAGCGGCACCCCCGCCGCGTAGGCAAGCACGATGCCGCTCGGGCATTGGGATATAATGACGCCCCGGACATCCTCCTCCCGTTGCGCATCGAGAAGCGGCCCGACCCGTTTCCAGCGCTCAACGTGTTCCCTGAGCCGCTCCGTTTCCTCCGAGGTCATGGGTCCATTCTATTGCCGGCAGCCAAGCACGGTAAGCACCGCGCCTGGCGCGCCCTGGCTCAGCCGGAGGACCCGGACTCGCGACTTGGGTTGGAGTTCGTCGTCCCATGCGGGAGCGTTGCTCGGGGGCCGCAAGGCCCACCGTCCATGCACGTTGCTCTTGCAGCAAGTTCATCGACATAACCCACCTCGGAGCCCGCCGACGCGGAAGCCGGAACGCTTCGCCCTCCCGGGTGAGGGGCATTG
>ENA-ORBV01005022-ORBV01005022.1-microbial-mat-metagenome-genome-assembly--contig:-NODE-5022-length-24717-cov-10.429464_pt1 | contig 24717 bp, 28 predicted proteins | sample MGYA00237777_ERZ505514 | MGnify/ENA primary metagenome ERZ505514 (study PRJEB26160, sample SAMN06269048) | microbial mat metagenome | isolation source: Oligotrophic lake microbial mat | place... | reverse complement strand
ATCCCCCAATTCTGGGGGACTTTGATCTCTAGCTCCCCCAGAATTGGGGGTTGGGGGGCAAATTTCGGTTGATTTGCATAAGTCCTGAAATACATCAAATTTCCTATGCCTGTGTTCGTGCTTCAGCCTCTTGGCGCAGATGTCGAGCATGAACTTGGCTATCGATAATATCCGGTCGTGAGTTAATCACCCCTTCGGCTTGCCAGTAAGCCACAAGATCTGCACCCGTTTGAAGTGGATTGTTCAGAACGGTTCTGACTGATAAAACCCGGAGAATGTATTCAGATAGAGACAGGTTTAGCCGTAAAGCTTCAGTGGACAGTTCATTCTCCAGATCCAAGGGCAAATCTAAGCAGATACTCATTTCCACATTTCTCGTTAATGGATATTTTAGATGGATAATAATCTCGAAAGGCTTCTCTCATAAAGACTCAGCACCTTACAAACAGTGAATAGCAGTGACAACCCTTTTTGCAAGCTCTCTCACTCCGTTTCGGGGCGAATCGTGACGATCCCATAGGCGCTGGAAGAAAGATAGCGCTGAACCGCAACTTGCACTGCTTCAGCATCGATCGCCTGAATGTAGTCAGGATAGTGAATCGCCGGTTCTAAATCTCGCAGCAAGGTGTGATAGTAGCCATAAAGCCCAGAGCGATCGCTGGGAGTTTCGTTCCCAAACACAAAGCTATTGGCGGTGCGAGTCCGAATTTTGGCAATTTCCAGTTCAGTAACCAGATCTGTTTGTAGCGTCTGGAGGTGTTGGGCGATCGCGGCTTCCACCACCGCCAGATTTTCGGTCGGCAACTGCGCCGAGATATAAAATGCGCCCTGATGCAAATAGCTCATGTTGCTAGCAGAAATGTTCGAGACCAATCCGCGTTCTTCGCGTAGCTCACGAACTAGCCGCGATGTGCGACCCCGACTCAGCACCGATGCCAACACATCCAACGCATAGGTTTCTTGGAGATCGTTCAAGCCAGGAACCCGCCAGATCATCATCAGTCGGGCTTGCTGCAAGCTATCGTCTGTAACTTCCCGGCGAATGATTTCGGTGAACGGGGTTTCTGGAACTAGGGATTGAGAACTAGAGGCAAAATTACTACTCATCCCTAACGCTTGTTTCATAGCTCCTTGCTGAAAGCTATCTTCCACAATTTGGATCAGTGCTTCAACGGGCAGGTTCCCCACGACGCAAGCCGTGATCGATTGAGGCTGATACCAATTTGCATGGAAATCGCGCATTTGTTGGGCGGTCAGATTTTCCACCACTGCGGCAGGTCCTAGCACATGGCGGCGATAGGGCAGGCGATCGAAGGTGAGTTCCGTGGCATGGTGAAAGGTGCGACGACGGGGATTATCTTGCGATCGCCGAATCTCTTCCAAAACAACCTGCCGCTCTCGCTCAAACCCCGCATCAGGAATTGCGGCATTCATCACCACATCTACTTGCAGAGGTGCCAATTCAGCAAAGTCTTTTGGAGCGGTAGTGATGTAGTAATGCGTGTAATCTTGACTGGTAGCAGCATTAGTCACGGCTCCCCGCTGTTCGATCAGCCGCTCAAACTCTCCACTTTGCAGCTTTGCTGTGCCCTTGAATATCATGTGTTCTAAGAAATGAGCCATCCCATTGATCTCATCGGATTCCAAGGCAGATCCAACATTGAGCCAGATATTTAGGCTAACGGCTTCCGTGGGCATCTGTTCGGCAATAATGGTCAGTCCATTGGCTAAGCGATGGATCGTGGGCGCGTTTAGCGGTGAGGTAGAAGACTTGAGCAGAGTAGCCGTCATGCAGTGCCCTTGATGTGGGTGATATTTCACCATTTTAGTCTGTTCAGATTAGGGATACCGGATGCAGGGGTTGACGAGCTAAATTTGAGTAAAATTTGGAGCGACTAAACTAAATATGGGTATCTTTGGCTGTACCGCGATCGCTCATTTCCATGCAAAAGGGAAAACATAAAACAGGGAATCTGATGAACCAGATTCCCTGTTTTATGGATATTTTAGAGAGACTGGAAAATCAGAATTCCATTTCAGCCTCTTGCACTCGCTCCACTTGCTTCTTCTTCAAAACCAGCATGATTTGAGCCAGAGTCACAATCGCGAAGAACGCCAGTAATCCAAGAATGCGATTTGGATCTTGCAGAACGATCTCGACATCCGCTTGACCAAAGCCGCCTACGTTTGGATTGGCGGTCAATGCATCGCCAGCAGCAACCTCTTGTCCTTCAGCAATCAGCAATTCAGGACCAGCGGGAATAGTATCCACAGCAGACTTGCCGTCTTCAGCCTGAATAGTTACGGCATAGCCACCATCTTCAGCCTTGGCAACCTGAGTGATTTTGCCAGCCAAAGAGGCGTTGTAAACTGCGTTGTTGCTCTTCTCGCCCGTGGGATAAATCTGTCCACGACCGCGATTGCCGCCCACATGAACGGAATACTTACCAAAGTGAATGGATTTATCCTGATTAGGATTAGGCGACAGGATCGGAAACACAATTTCCTGATACTGCTCACCGGGTAAAGGACCCACCACAATCATATTTTGCCGGGTGTCGCTATAAGGCTGAAAGTAAACATCCTGCACCTCTTCCTTCAGGTCTTCAGGAATTCGATCTTCCGGCGCAAGGGTAAACCCTTCGGGCAGAATCAGCACTGCACCCACGTTGAGAGGACCTTTTTCTCCGCCTGCGACGAGTTGTTGCACTTTGGTGTCGTAGGGGATTTTGACGATCGCCTTAAACACAGTGTCCGGTTTAACCGCTTGAGGAATTTCTACTTCAGTTGGCTTTTGGGCTAAGTGACAGTTTGCACAAACGATGCGCCCTGTTGCTTCACGAGGGTTTTCATACCCTTGCTGTGCATACACCGGATATGCAGCAGCCGTTTGGGGAAGAGCCAAGTTGCCTGCCAAGAAAATAGTAATGGCAGCGATCGCCATCAAGACAGATCTTCTCAGCAGATTAGCTCCGAGCAGGCGTGTGTTAGTTAAAAAACGAGTTCTCATATTTATCAGCGTTAGCAGGGGAATCGGCAAAATGGCAGCTTCACCACAAGGTTTAGCAGAGTTGTAGTAAAAAATACGGTGACCGCTCAAAGCGGTTTTTCAGACTGTTATTGCTCAGCAACAGTTCTATGCCCACCAAGGCGCTTCGTCTGTCCGAAAATCGGTTTCCGTCCAAGGGGTGAATGCAATTTTGTCCTCTTCAACCGCCGCGTGAACGAGTGCCAAAGAGAGCGGTGCAGGACCGCGTACGACTTTACCTTCACTGTTGTACTGAGAACCGTGGCAAGGGCACATGAACTTATTCTCGTTTGGGTTCCAAGGAACGACACAACCCAAATGAGTGCAAATAGCATTCAAGCCAAAGGTGGCGATCGATTTATCTTCCTGCACGATCACGTAGGTTGGGTCACCCTTGAGTCCCTGGGCTAACACATGATCACCAGGATTATGGCTTGCCAGAAAATCGGTTACCACCACTTCATTCCCAAGGGCATCTTTGGCAGTTACACCGCCGCTACCAGCACCGCTGGAAGGAGGAATAAAATAGTTGATCACGGGATATAGCATTCCTGCTACTGCCCCGCCACCTGCGGTCACTAGCAGCAGATTCATAAACTGACGACGACCCAAATCGGGCACGTCTGAAGCAGATCCAGATAATTGAGTCATGACGAATACTAAGCGATATTTAGAATCGGTCTTTTAAGGAATTCACAGAGGTTCTATGATAATTATTACATTCTGTTAGCATTCTAAAAAACTGAGAAGCGGATTCAAAATAATACGAAATGTTAAGCTGGGTCGATTCCAGCGAGTGCAGAGTGCGAATAGGCAATGATTGATCCGTGGCTCTGCCCTAGGTGTGGGATACTGAAGTCCATGACTGGACAGGATCTTCATCAACTTTTACTCGGCAAATGGGGGCGATCGTATGACATTCAACTACGACGAACCCAAGGGAAAATTTTCGTTTTAGTCATGTGGAAGTATTTGGAGCAAGCTTCATTTCCCATGACAGAAGCGGAGTATTTGGAGCATCTGAACGCAGTGGCTAGCTACATACAAGCCTGGGATGCGTGGTCGCAGGTGCAGACGTTTGTTTCGCGGACTCGTGAACGCCCGCGTCAAGGAAAGGCAGTCAGCATTCCTCTAGAACTGGGAGAGCGGGCATCAGAGTGGATTTTGGATGAATAGGACACTGGATTGATGAATACCAATTTTACTCAGAAAAACTCTGCCGCAACTCAAGCGATCGCCCAGGAGCTACAGCAGATTATCGGAACCGCACATCTGCATCCGTGGGACAAGATCGACCAGCCTTGGCGCGATCAGATTTCCCAGGCGATCGCCCCTACCTCTGAAGTTGCCTGTCTTGCATTTCCGCAAACCGTAGCTGAACTCGCTGAGATCATCACCTGCGCCCACCAAAACCACTGGGGCATGATTCCCGCTGGCTCTGGTAGCAAACTCCACTGGGGCGGCTTGAGCAACTCCACACCGCTAGCGGTCATTAGCAGTCAGCGCCTCAACCAATTAATCGACCATGCCGCCGGAGATTTGACGGTGACTGTGGAAGCCGGGATGCGCTTTGCCGAGTTGCAGGCACATTTGGCGAAAGCGAATCAGTTTTTGGCGATCGACCCCAGTTATCCCCAGCAGGCAACCATTGGCGGGATTGTGGCAACAGCGGATACGGGTTCCTTTCGGCAGCGCTATCAGGGCGTACGCGATATGCTCTTGGGCATTTCCTTCATTCGGGCAGATGGGAAAATGGCGAAAGCGGGCGGCAGAGTGGTAAAAAATGTGGCTGGCTACGACCTGATGAAGCTGTTCACGGGTTCCTATGGCACCTTGGGCATAATCACTCAGGTGACGTTGCGAGTCTATCCGCTGCCGGAAGCCTCTCAAACGATGATTCTCAGCGGCGATGATGACGCGATCGCTGAAGCGACGAGAGTTTTACTCAGTTCTGCCCTGACACCTATCCATGCCGATGTGTTCTCAAGCGCTGTTATTGAAGCTTTAAACTTAGGTAAAGGCACAGGTTTGGCAGTGCGGTTTCAAAGCATCTTGCCGAGCGTGAGAGAGCAAATGAGCCGTTTAGAGGCAGTCGGGCAATCGCTGAAACTAGCGAGTGCATCTTACATAGATGATGCTGATCTATGGGAACGATTGCAAACGAGAATGACGGTAGCTCCCCAATCCGATGAAATTGCCTGCAAAATAGGAATACAGCCCTCCAAAATGATCATGCTTTTGCATGAGCTTCATCAACTTTCGCTGCCAGCCTGGTTTGCTCAAATTCATAGCGCTAGTGGCTTAGGACGGTTGATCTGCGCTAGCGACCTTTCACTCAATCAACTGCTCAAAATTCGTGACATTTGCCAAACAAACGGCGGCTTTTTATCGGTGTTGCAAGCGCCAACTGACCTGAAACAGCAGCTTGAAGTGTGGGGCTATACGGGAAATGCTTTGAACGTGATGCGATCGCTTAAACACCAGTTTGACCCGCACAATTTGCTGAGTCCCGGTCGATTTATAGGCGGAATTTAGCAGGGAGGTATCGGGTGTCAGATTGCAGAGGACAGGGACGTGAAGGAGCAAATTCAAACTTGGGCTTCCCCAACTCAAAACTTAACATTCAAAATCTTCCTAAAAAAGCGTTATGACCACTGATTCTCCAGCCGCTACCGAAACCCAAACTCCGCACTCCCCACAATCTTTTGACTTCCGCAACCCTCCCGATCCCAAACTGATTGATAGCTGCGTCCACTGTGGATTTTGTTTATCCACCTGCCCTAGCTATCGGGTGATTGGCAAGGAAACCGATTCGCCACGCGGACGTATTTATTTGATGGATGGGGTGAATGAGGGAACCATTCCGCTCTCGCCTGCCACTGTGGAACATTTTGATTCCTGTTTGGGCTGTCTTGCCTGCGTCACCACCTGCCCGTCGGAGGTGCAGTATGACAAGTTAATTGAAGCGACCCGGATGCAGGTAGAACGTAATCATTCGCGATCGCTGCCCGAAAAGCTGCTGCGCCAACTGATCTTCTCGGTGTTTCCCTACCCTAATCGGCTGCGGCTGTTGCTGCGACCTTTGGGACTGTATCAAAAAACAGGCTTACAAAAACTGGTGCGATCGCTGGGCGTGATTCAACAAATTTCTCCTCAACTCGCCGCAATGGAAGCGATGTTGCCCCCCATTTCTGCCAGTGCCTTTCAAGATCCTATTCCCACCGTTATTCCCGCTCAAGGTATCCAACGCTATCGGGTGGGAATGCTGCTGGGCTGTGTCCAGCGACTCTTCAACCCGGATGTCAACACTGCCACGGTGCGTGTTTTAACTGCCAACGGCTGCGAAGTCGTCGTGCCCAATTCCCAAGGCTGCTGTGGTGCCCTAACTCACCATCAGGGACAGGAAGAACAAACTAAAACCTTGGCGCGTCAGTTGATTGATAGCTTTGCCGATGCCAACGTTGAGTTCATCTTAATCAATGCCTCTGGCTGCGGGCACACGCTGAAGGAATACGGGCATATTCTAGCGGATGATCCCACCTACGCTAACAGAGCCAAAGAGTTTGCTGGCAAAGTGCGCGACGTGCAGGAGTTCTTGGCAGAAGTGGGGCTAACGACAAAACTTTCGCCCCTGCAAGACCAGCCGCTAACAATGGTCTATCAAGATGCTTGCCATATGCTGCATGGGCAGAAGATTAGCGTTCAGCCGCGTACTTTGCTGAAGCAGATTCCGGGTGTGCAACTGCGCGAACCCGTGGACGCGGCTTTATGTTGTGGTAGTGCAGGAGTTTACAACATTTTGCAGCCAGAAGTGGCAGCGGAGCTAGGACGGCAAAAAGTGCAAAATCTCACGAATACGGGTGCATCCATGATTGCGTCAGCCAACATCGGCTGCTTTGTGCAAATCAGTAAACATTTGGAACTACAAGGTAAAACCGTTCCCGTGCTTCATCCGATGCAGCTACTCGACTACTCTATTCGCGGCGTTAAACTAGAAAATGGAGAAATATTGAGTCGTGATTTATAAATTCACACTTTTAGAGAATTAAGTAATTGTTTGGGACGAGCATTCCTAACATCAGAATAACGAGATGGATAATGAACGAACATATAGTGTTCATATTCATACCAATGCATTTCACCCTTTTCTGAGTTACATAATTTGCAAATTACCCACAGATTTTGGAATTCCATTGACAACCAGGGATATTGAGATCTGGGAAGCTTGTGATCAATCGTTTTCCCGTCTCTTTTGAAGTACCGTTCTCCACAAATAGGGCAGTTTGCATCTGAATGATCGCTCACCCAGTCTCTACTTTCCTGAGTTGTTCCACAGTCATAATCTCCATTGACATAGCGCCAATAGTTAAACTGTCTATAGTTTTCAAAATCTTGTTTAGTTAGCTTGTGATAGCGCTTTTTCCCAATTATGTCAGCAAGCTCAAATAGTTCTCTAAGATTTTTATGTTCTAAACTCATAATTTTCTAAACAAATATTAATAGTCTATGATTATTTTTTGCGTCTATTAGTAGATTTTCTACTAAAGTCAATCACCTCAATTTCTGTATCGGGAAATTGTTTATCTACTTCTTCTGAAATCTTACTGACTTCGTTAAACATTTTCTGATTGAACTCTTCTATCTCCTGTGCAGTAAGATATTTGTTCCCAACCCTATCAGCTTCTAGAAATAGATCTTCTAGCGTTAAATCTTCTAATTTAGTTTTCTCTAAAAACTCTTCAATTTTCTCATAGAGACTAATAACATTAGCCCAACCTAAGTTTTTATATCCACTTTCTTTTAGCAATTTCTGCTCTTTTTTATGAAGCTTACTTCGGTTGATTGAGTTTGCACGCTGTACTTCGCGATAACTCATGTTGATAAATTGTCTTTTTTTATTCTTCTGATTTCCCATCAACTTATTTCCTTAGCCTTGTGTGCCTTTAAACCAGCGGATTAAAGCTTGTCGAATCTCGCTATCTTCATATCGAAGAAGACTTTCTACATCAATGTTTAATTTGAGCCTGATAGCGTCTACTAAATTCTTTAAGTGCTTGTTATCTTTTTTAAGCTGATCATTTACTAGATCTTTCTGCTTAATCTCATTTTTAAGCTGATAATTTAGTTCATCCTTTTGCTTGATCTCATTGTTGCGCTTTGTGACTTGTCCTTTTTGAGCGGCTTGAAGGCGTTGGCGCTGAAGTAGTTCAGAACCAGCAAACCCTAAAACTTTACTGAATATAGTAGATTCATCAGGATTCAACTTGAAATTTACTGACTCCATGGCTCTTTCAGAATCTGCTTTTGTCCATCCTTGTTCTTGAAGAAATTTAATGGCTTGCGACTTATTCACGATGCTTGTTTTTGTAATGTTATTGCCTTTAACTGAGGTGTTAATCATTGGCAAAGAAATCTAAATCGGCAAACAGTTCGGCAAGGGGAACGGTGAAGCCGGGAATGATGGTTTCGCCGTCTAGGGAATCGGAGCGCTGTAGGAGCTTATCGGGTTGGGGCTTGTGGTAAACCAATACCGATTCCTCATCGGGATGAATGACCCAAACGAGTTTGGAGCCGCTGTCGAAATATTCCACGATTTTGGTATGAATTTCGTCGAAGGTGTTGCTAGGGGAAATAATTTCAACTGCGAGATCGGGGGCACCCTGAAAGAAGCCTTTGGGCAATTTTTTCAATCCCCTTAAACGATCTTTGGCAACAAAAGAAACATCGGGAGAACGCTTATTTCCCGTCTTCATCGTAAAAGCCGTGCTGGAATCGAAGGTTGATCCTAATTTATTGCGACGAGCATAGATTTCTAGCAGCCCACATAAAAAGGCTCCTAGATTGCCATGCTCCATTCCTGAATTGCCCACGATGATTAACTCCCCATTCACCAATTCGTAGCGATCGCCATCCGGCAACGCCATAAACTCCTCATCCGTCCAATTACGTTTCTCTGAAATGGTTTCATCTAAAGCGATCGCCATTCTTTTGCTCCTATTCCCTATTCCCTATTCCCTATTCCCTACGCCTTATTCCCTACGCTTTATTCGCCCATTCTCGCGCCCAATCCAGGGTTTCATGAACCTGCTCCAAGGTTTTCGCTTCGGAATAGAGCCGCAAAACGGGTTCCGTACCGCTGAAGCGAATCAGCAGCCAGCGTCCATCTTCCAGGCGAAATTTGTAGCCATCGATCGCTAGTACATTTACCACTTTTTGTCCGGCGATTTCGGTTGGGGGTTGGCTTTCTAGCTGGTTCAACAGTCGTGCCCGTGCTTCCATGCCAGATAGGGGCAGGTCGATGCGATCGTAGCTGGAGAAAAAATCGGCGCGGGTTTGCAGGTCGTGGTAGATGTCGCTGAGGTCGGCGTTAAACTTGACGATCGCCTCTAGGACATACAGCGCCGACAGCAGAGCATCCCGTTCGGGAATGTGATTGCCATAGCCAATGCCCCCAGACTCTTCGCCGCCGATTAGCACTTGGGTTTCTAACATGCGATCGGCGATGTATTTGTAGCCAATCGGTGTTTCGTAGACGGGCAAGTTGTGCAACGCCGCTACTTTGGGCATTAAATCTGAGCCGCTGATAGTTTTGATAAATTCCCCTGTAAAGCCGCGATGGACGACGAGATGCTCCATCAAAATGGGAATGAGAATTTGGGAGCTAAGAAAGTTGCCCTGCCCATCTACCGCCGCAATCCGATCGCAATCGCCATCAAACACCAACGCTACCGCTAATCCGGTTGGGTGCTGTTGTCGATAGCTGTGAACCTGGTGGAATAATTCAGCCATATACTTGGGCAATGGTTCCGGTGCGCCACCGCCAAACAATGGATCGCGATCGCTGTTCACTTCGCGAATGGCAATGCCCAGCAGTTGCTCCAATCCACCCGCTGCGGCACCGTGCATCACATCAGCAAACACCGTCAGTTCACCGGTTTCAATCGCTGACCGAATCATGGCAATGTCTACCTTCGTTCGCAGCCCTTCGCAGTAGCTCGTCCAAGGATTAAAGGTGGTCAGGCTGCCGGGAGTGACGGCGGGTGTAGGTCCTTGGGGCAATCGTGCTTCAATTTGCTGCGTGATCGCTGGCGCAACCGATCCACCAAAAGCTCCTTTCACTTTTAAGCCAGAATATTTTCCAGGATTGTGGCTAGCCGTGATCACTAAGGCTCCCAGAGCATTTTCTTGTTTGGCTGCCCAGCTAAAGGCAGGTGTAGGCGCGTAGCCGTCAGACAACAGCACATCAAATCCGGCTTGTTGAACAGACTCCGCCACGGCTGCTGCAAATTCTTCTGACAAAAAGCGGCGATCGTAGCCAACGACAATGGTACGACTGTTGTTAGTATCACTGCTGTAGTTTTCGGCTAGCACTTGTGCCGCGATCGCTGCCACATAGCACACCCGCTCAAACGTAAACTCTGCCGCAATCACACCCCGCCAACCATCTGTACCAAACTTGATGCCGTCAATCAATGCCGCAGTCGGAGTGGATTGAGTCATAAACAGGTTGCCTCGCATTTTTGATTAGGATTCCCCTCACGAGTGTATTCGCAACCGCAGGCGATCATCCACCCCTAAATGATGAACTCATCAAATCCTTACCAGCTATCACCCGACCCGCCGCCATCGCTGCTGCCCCCGCCAAAGTCGCTGCCGCCGCTATCGCTGCTGGAACTTGAGGAGCTATCTGAGTTGGATGAACTATCGCTGCTAGAACTATCGCTGCTAAAACTGGAAGAACTATCATTGTCATCGCCATCCCATGAATGCCTGAAATTATGGTCAGACTCGCTGTGGTGGCTCCTCACGACGGTCAAATTTCTTAGCCCTTTCGTAATTCCAGAAATGATGGAATAGACTGTGAAGAAAAAGGTGAATATAAATCCCCCCGCCAAAATCCACGGAAGGACTCTTAGGGCGGCTTCCGATAATGCTGAGGGTTGAGCCGATTCGACAGGCGACTCTGATAATGCTTGAGCGATCGCTAGAGTTCCTGCCAAAGTGCCTTCATTAAACTTGCCCTGTTTATATTGAGGCGTGACTTTTTGCGTCAAAATTATTTCCGCCTTAGAAGCGGGTAGCAGCGCCGTTAGCCCAGTCCCCGTTTCAATTTCGGTGCGGCGATCGCCCTTAGAAATCAGAAACAATACGCCATTATTCTTGCCCTGCTTACCAATTTTCCAGGTATTGAACAACTCTGTAGCAAATGCTTTTGAGGATTGGGCAGGCTTGGTAGTTGCCACAGTGACGACAGCAATCTCGCTGCCATTCTCTGCTTTTAGCTCAGTGGCGATGCGATTGATCTCTGCTTCTGTTTGAGGCGTGAGCAAATCTGCGGTATCTGCAACCCAACTGTTCATCCGTCTAGGATTGGGAATATCTTGAACAGACACAGCAAGGGCGATCGCCGATTGACTGAGAACGACCAGACTGATAAGTCCTATCCCTACCGTTGGTTTGAGCATTTGCGGTTGTCTCTAAGGGTTGTATAAAACTATTGTTCCCTTCAACCGATAGATGCGGGCTACGGATGGGAAATTGCCCGATTGACGCGATCTGGGATGGGTTCTACTTCACCCATTTTTCTAAACGTGATTAGGCGTTCATAGCGGGTGTTACCATCATCATCTTTGCCCACACTGCGGCTAAACCAGATTGCCTCGCCAAATTTGTTAGTGGGCGATCGCCGGGTAAACTGCTGCCCACTCCATTCCACGATCGCGGCTCCAGACGGATCAGATTGCACCACAGTTGCTCCAATCGTTGCCCAGTCAAAGCCACGAAACTCTTCCAGCGTTTTTTGATAGTTGGGGGCTGACTGGTTAGCGGGGGCTAATCGTTCCAGCGATGCGGCAATGCGCTCCAGCACCGTGGTTTGGCGCTGCTGAATTTCTAACCATTGCTGCCACTGTTCTTGATTCATACCCTGTTTACTTCAAAGTAAATCACATAATTGTTAAATAAGTGTCCGTAGGACTAATCGGCAATACCTTGAGCTTTTGATTTTGCAAATCTAATTCAATGCCCAATGCTTCCAGTGGAATGACACCTAACAGCGCATTTCTGCCGCCAGGGAGTTCCAAACATTCAAAGGTGCCTTCGCGATCGCACAACGAAATGACTGCATCCCGAAAAATCCGCGCCTTGCCAATGCCCATTGCCGTTGCCACATCAACTTCTTTTTGCAGTTCCAGTCCCAGTTGCGCCACCACATCTTGTGGCAAACACAAGGTCGTCGCTCCGGTGTCGATCAACACGTCTTCGAGCGTCACCGAGCGGATTTGCTCAGGGGAGATTGTTCCGTCTTTAGCTCGAACTTGATCAGCGCGGTTGGTGATTGTGAGCGTGGTAAGAATTCTTCCCATGTCTTGAGCCATGCGGGTGGGCATAGGGTCTCCTAATGTGAGGGGACAATTGCTTTCATTATAGCTGAACTGGCGCGATCGCCCTTCTGGTGAAGGTTTGAGGGCAATCAGTGGTCTAGCAGAAGCACTGTTGCTGAATTTTCGCGTTTATGAATGGTCTCCGGTAGGATTGGAAGGGTTGATTGTGTGGAAAACCCAGAATGGCATGGATCGAGTTGAGCCTAGATACAACCTCTGAGGCGGTAGATTGGGTCTGCACCTTACTGGCGGAAGCTCAGGGCGTAGAAAATCTTGGCATTGCCAACTATCAGCCTCAAGCAGATCCCGCAAACTGGATGTTTACGCTATGTTTCTATGTGCCTCACGATCGCCAATCGAGATCGCGGGTGGATGCGATCGCTCAACTCCTCTCACCGCTACATCGCACTGGTTTAACCACAGAATTAGAAACCGTTGTGGTGGAAACAAAATCAACAGCGTCCCAAAATTTCCCGATTCACCGCATTGGGCAACGGTTCGTCGTGCTAACCCCTGATGCAGTTTATCAATCCAGTTCTGATGAAATTCTGCTGCGGCTTCAGCCAAGTCTCGCTTTTGGTAGCGGTTTGCATCCGGCAACGATGCTAAGTTTGCGCTTGCTGGAACGGTACGTGATGTCCGGCATGAAAGCCCTGGATCTGGGCTGTGGGTCAGGTATTTTGAGCGTGGCGATCGCAAAATTAGGAGCGCAGGTGTTGGCGCTGGATAATGACGCGATCGCGGTGCAGGCAACCCAGGCAACGATTCAGGACAATCAGGTAGAGGCTCAAGTCACAGTCCAGTGCGGCAGTTTGGGCGAAGGCAGCAATTTAGGACATTGGATCAGCGGCACCCTAACCCAAGAAGTTGCCACCATACAAGCCGCTGACCTTGACCTGATCGCCGCCAATATCCTGGGACGCATTCACATCAAACTGGCTGCTGACTATCGCAATGCACTGCGCTCCAATGGACTGCTAATCACCGCTGGCTTCACTACCGATCAGGAATCTGAAGTCGTTGCGGCACTGCAAGCCGTGGGGTTTGAGGCGCTGAAGTATAAGCGATCGGGAGAATGGGTGGCGATCGCTCACCGACTTCGGGCGATTGACGGCTAAAACAATATGAATCAGTTCTGCCGCTAGTTCTAACTTATTGCGCTGAGTTAAGAGATCAAAATTGACTTGGAGGAGCAGTCAACAATACACTGCTCGACGATGAGCAATCAGCAGGATAGTAATAATCAGATCCTCGTCATCTTGCTCAATGTTAATCGGTTCCATTTGCCTTGCTAGATCAACTTTATAAATGACTCGCCAGTCGCCAACTCGATAACGGAAACAGCCAGCAAACTCTCCTTTAAGCGATTTGATGTTGGCTGAGTTGTAGGGACTTGACAGAGTCCCCTATCCCTCGGATGTGCCCGTTCTGGAGTCTGCCAAACTGCCATGTTCTCCTGTTGAGCGATCGCCAATCGGTGAAATTCATTCATCAACGGCTGACTTAACGCCGCGATCGCCATAGCGACCATTGGGGAGAACGAGAGCAGCGGGTAAAAACGGATGGAAGCGACACTCTGAATCCGATGAGCAATGGCAGTTATAAATTTTTGCAAACTTATTTTGACGTAATGTTGAGCCAAGCTTGGAACAATCTTAAGAAATCCTGAACATCATTGCTCTTATGGGATCTTAACTAAATCCCTTAGATTGCTGGAGATTTACTCCTATGACTTTCACATCTACTGAAAAAGATATTGAGCGCCACATTCCTATTATTGGTGACGTTACTGCCAAAAGCCCCTTAGCCTATCAAGCAACTCGCGGAGTCGTTGAAGTTGTGAACACGGTGCAAATGGCGATCGCGGAGTCTTATATTAATGGACTAGAGGTGCCCGACTCAGTTTTGCGATCGCTGTTTGATACCTGTATGCCCATCTTTTTCCAGTATTTTCCAGCCCTGCTTGCCCCCTACGAATGGGTCTTAGAGGAAACTGACCACGTAGCAGAAGGGTCTAGAGAGTTGATGAAGCTTCAATATGATCTCCCTCAAGGCATGTTGAACCGAATGCTGGGGAACGGAAAACTCATCTACCCAAAATACAGCATGGGATTATGGGAAAAAGGGGCGCTCGATCTAGAGCAATCTCAAATGCACATGATCGACGACATGATTGCAAAGCTTGACATTCAAGATGGCGACAATATCTTAGATTTTGGCTGTGGTTGGGGCTGTGTGCCAAACTATATTTTGTCTAAATTTCCGAATGTCAGATTTACAGGATTGAATCTCAGCCATGAGCAATGTGAATATATGCGTCAAAAGATGCAAGACCCTGAAAGTTATCTTAGTTCAGGTCGATTCACGCTTGTGGAAGGGGATTTGAACGATGCTCAATTTGAAGAAAAGTTTGACAAAATTCTTTCTGTTGGAGTGTTTAGCCACGTTGGAAATTTAACCCATGCTTTTAGAAAGCTAGCGTCTTTCCTAAAGCCAGAGGGCAGGTTTTTCCTTCATCTGATCACGGTTCGCACTCCAAATAACATTTCTAGCGCTTATACCCACAAATACATTTTTCCCCACGGGCGTTACTGGAGTTTTGATACCGTTCCTACGTTCAACAAAGACTTTAAAACGGTGAATCGCTGGTATCTCAATGGCACTAACTATTCTCAAACCTTTGCGACTTGGCTGAAAAACTTTGATGACAGCTATAACGATGTCAAAAATCTTGACTATGGCATCGACTTCGCTAGGTTTCGTCGCATCTGGCGGTTTTATCTAATCTGGTTTGTCTCCAACTTTGCTAGCTGCAATGGCGAGATTAACGGCAACGGTCAGTTTCTCATGGTTCACACTAATCGATGATTCTATGCAAGAAACCGCTCATAAAATTAGGGGCAGATTTGGCATCTACCCCTAAGAACCGAAAATTGTAGGCTGATGAGTCAATGGTTATCTGGCGATCGCAATTCATCGATCGCACAATGAGCGATTGCAAGGCTAAGTCGTGCCTTTTGAATTTCTGATAGCTGCTGCCATTCCGTTTGGGGAATTTGACTGAGCAAATTATCCACGGCGGTCTGCGATCCACTGTTTCGCATCGGTTCCAATAATCGCGCCTGCACGTAAAGGTCTTCTTGCCCCAGATTAATTGCCACATCTTGAATGCACTGCACCAGTTGATCTGCCACTGACAATGATTCTGTAACCGCTCTGCGAGAGTCTGCCACCAGCCTTTGAGCCTGAGCCGCGATCGATGCCAGTAACTCTTGCGGAATCCGAGCCACAAACCGTTGAGCCAAGGAAGTTTGTAGGCTAGTCGTAGACCATCGCCGATCAATCTCAGCAAAAAAGCCATTGGCGCGATTGGTAATCTCCGATTCTTGCCAGCCATCTAAAAAAGAGGCTTGCTCCGATTCAGCATAAAACCCTGCTGATTCAGGATCGCATGGGTTCCAGGGATAGGAAATTTTGGCACCCGGTAGGTCTTCAACCCGCACGGCATCTTCGGTGAAGGGCTGATCAGCCATCCCAGTAAAACGAACCCCCTCAGCCTGAAAAAGAGCGCTGAGAAAATCGCGATCGCCCTGTTCATCCTTGTCCTCAAATTCCGGCTCACCTGAACACATATGCTTTTCCATCACGGACTCCTGCATGCACTAACTAATGATTGGGTCTAACAATGGCTGCCAACCCCTGTACTAACCTATCTACATCGCGATCCCGGTTCGTTTCGGAACGTTAGTTAAGAATATCCCTAATCTGAGTAAACATACGTCATTTGGCATAGGAAACTGTAGAGTTCGGAGTACAGCCCTATCGGGCATTCCAGAAACGGAGTTTGGAGTAGAAGAAAGGTAATTGCTCAACCTAGGCAAATTGGTAGTTGCAGCCCTTTTTTCAACCATTTTCGGTTCCTTTCCAGCTAAGAATCTTGCGTTATGGGCTTTTAGAGGATTTTCTCCGAGCAAAAAATGGCTGAAACCCGCATTTCTTCTGAGTTGAGCAATTACAGTTAATGTATCTGTGATCGCACTCAAATATCCCGAAAACTCCTGACGCGCTTTCGCAACTTTGTCTAGGTCATGAATAAAACTTTCAGCTTTGTAAGCCATTGAAACTCCTTAAGGGGGAAATACGACAAGCCCAAAACCGATGCCGTGCGGTACAAAACCTTTCACGACACCAGGGCAACTACCAGCCATTTCCAGGCGAATATTTCCGCAGTTCCTTAAAACCAATCCTTTGAGCAACGATAACTGGATTACCTACCCACTCATCGTTTCAGCGGTTTGATCTCTACACCATGAATGCTTCTCATTATGCAGAGACAAATTGGCGATCGCCATCCTCCACTTATATGACCATTCAGCCCCCACTTGGATGAAAGCGATCGCCTCATAGGGTAGATTTCATGCTGACGATAATAGCCAATAGCTGTTAGGAATGGGAGTGATAGAGTCTGTGGATGAACGATTTTTTACCCGTTACTAAAGCGGTAAGTACTGTACCCAGTTTGCAAAATCTGCGATGTCCAAAGCCTTTGCAATCAGTTCCAGGTCATTGATACAGGTGCCAATGTCAACTCGCGATTGACGCGCAAAGATGACTCCAGAAAATGGAACTCCTTCAGATTGGCGACGCTGAGCTTCAATCAAAAAGTCCTGATCTTGAGAGAACATTACTCGTTGCAGTTCGATCGCTCAATCTAACAGCGCCACATCTGAAAAACCGCTGCGCCCATCTTCTTGCACGGTTAAAACATCAACATCACGCTGTCGCAGTCCTTCTGTAATCGCTTTGTGAACATGCTCATCCATGTAGAGTGACAAGTTGACGATCGCAGACCTTTTTCCCGTAGCTTAGTCACGATTGGAGAAGGCGAAGCAGCTTGTTCTGCCTGCTGCATGTAGCGTTCTCTCCGCTCGATATCAGCATCCAATTCTGGCTTGTGTTCCCAGTAGTAGGCAAGTGCGGAGTGAATTTGACTCATGGAGAGATAGGGATGCTGGGCGTGTAATTCTTCAGGACTCCAGCCATACGCCCGCTGAGCCATGACCAGTTCCACAACTTTTAGCGTGGTTCCGGCAATAATGGGAACCTGGACTGTGTTTAGTTGCACATGCTTGTAGTCTGTTGCAATGAGGGGCACCATAAGAAGTCATCCTTTCTGACCCGTTGTGTTCTCATTGTACTGCGGTGTGATTAGCCGTTAGCTATTGGCTATGAGCTATTCGCTAAAACTGCATATCTTCCCCAAATGAGAGTGATAGAGTTTGTGAGAGCAATTCTGTGGAGAAAGGATTTCAGCATGACTAGGCGATCGTTATCCCGAAAAAAACACCCAAACAGAAAACTTATCTCCCTGTTCCTGGTTTCTGGTTCCCTTTTCTTGCTTCCTTCCCTATTCTCCGCTCCTTATGCTCTCTTCCCAGCCGTTGCCCAGACGACCCAAAACCGCAAAGCAGAATTCCTGCGGCTAAATAATGAAGGGGAAAAATTGCGACGAAGAGGGCAATATCGAGAACCGTTAGAAAAATTTCAAAGAGCGCTAGACGCTCTGATTCAACTCTGCGGGGAAACTACCCAATCGAAACTGTAGTTTTTTTCTTTCAACAATAGTTCACCTGGTTAGTGCGATCGCCTCTTTGAGCGGCAAACATCTTTAGCAAATCAGCGTCCAAAATTATTTAGGCTGGCTATCCGAGTTTTTCCATTGCCCGACCTCGACGAGTCCCAAAAAGATGAGCATAAAAATACAAAACATATGAGCGATTGAGCCGATTTTATGTTTTTCTATAAGAGAAGAAAGCTATCAACCTAATCCCAAGGAACGTATGTCAAAACAACCTGGACAAAGCTCGGTTTCGCGTAGATCTCTCTTGAAAAGTGGTGCAGGAGTAATCGGAGCCGGAACCCTAGCGGGTTGGGTCGGATCAGGCGCAATCACTCCAGCACCCACGCAGCAGTTTGATGATGCAGCTATTGCCGCTGAACCTGCTGGTAACAATGTGAGTCTGACTCCCGCTCAAGCGCTGCAAAAACTGGTGGATGGAAACAATCGATTTGTTGCGAAAAAACAGCAGAATCCGAATCAAACCCCTGCTAGATTGGTTGAAGTTGCCAAAGGACAACGACCCTTTGCCGCGATTCTCGGATGTGCGGATTCACGAGTTCCCACAGAGATAATCTTTGACCAAGGGTTGGGCGACATTTTTGTGGTGCGTGTTGCCGGAAATATTGCAACAACGGAAGAAATTGCCAGTCATGAGTATGGCACCCTTGTATTAGGGGCACAGGTTTTAATGGTACTGGGACACGAACGCTGTGGTGCTGTGGAAGCATCTCTCAAGGGTGGAGAGTTTCCTGGGTTGATTGGTAGCTTGGTTCAAGCGATTAGACCCGCCGTGGATGAGTCTGAAGGGAAACCGGGCGATCGACTAGAGAATGCCGTTAAGGCTAACGTGATGTTGCAAATGAGGCGGTTACAAGTCTCTCCTGTCATCTCCAAGCTGATCAAAGAAGATAAGTTGAAGCTAGTCGGTGGCTATTACGACTTAGACACAGGCAAAGTGAGTCTAATTAGTTAATTGGTTTATTGCGCTGATCCATAGGCTTAAATATTCGGAAGACTTGCGATCGCATCAATTAAGGAGTGCGATCTCAAGTCAGCGCAAGCTATCACATTATCCAATTTGAGGAACCATACAAAACGTATTGACAATGTAAATACATTCTGACTACATTACATAGTATGGATGTGTACTTCATACTCAATGGTATTACCTTTGTTTGGAACGATGAAAAAGCTCGGATTAATCCTCAAAATCATGACGACATAACGTTTCAGCAAGCTGCGGAAGCTTTCTTTGATCCGCTCCTCGTGGTAATTGATGCAAGTCGCAATGATGAAGTGCGAGATGCGATTATTGGCTTAGACAGACGTTGGAGCCTTTTGTACGTTGTCTACATTGAACGTGAGGGCGATACCATCCGGATTATTTCGGCTCGTAAAGCAACGCGCAAGGAGCGTGAATACTATGAAAGTTGAGGCATTAAAAAAACGGCTGGATCGAAATCGTCCCATGACAACTGTCACAATTCGCATTCCCGAAGATGTGATTGAAGATTTGAAACGAGTTGCGCCATTGCTTGGATTTTCTGGTTATCAACCGTTAGCGCGCGCCTATGTTGGACAGGGGCTTCGGGCGGATCTAGAGCGTTTAGAAGGGGATACGGTTTCTGCACTCGTTGCAAGTCTAAAGCGTCGTGGGGTAAGTGATGAGATCATTCATGAATCACTTAGCGAAGTTAGTCAACAGTAGTTTAGGTGCGATCGCGCCTTATCATCAGTTGATTTAAACATCAAGAAGACTTGCGATCGCATCAATTAAGGAGTGCGATCGCTGCCAAGCCGCCAGACTCCTATCATCTGCTCCGCGAGTGGGTGGGACGGTTATTATTGCCGACCGTCGAGCAGCATCGGCAGACCGCTCAGGCGACTCAAGAAACCGATTGGGCTGAGCTGGAAGTAGAGGTCACGCCAGCCAACGCCAGCAAATTAGTCGGTTAAACCGTGTGACTGGCGGGGCAGCAAATACCCGTGACGAAAGCGTATGTGACCAAGGCACCGATTTTCTTTATCTATTGCAAGATTGAGCAATTGCAGAATTGAGAGATAGAGTACCATAGACGCAAAGCCTGCTTCGCCCCATCGCGTCCTATGACTTCATCCACCGATCGCGTTTATTGGACAACAGAGGATCTCAAACTCCTACCCGATAGCAGTAATCGCTATGAGATTATTGATGGACATTTGCTCATGACCCGCGCTCCCCACTGGAAACATCAGAAAGCGATCGTTAAGGCATCGAGAATTCTGGATACCTGGGCAGAGACAACTCAGTTAGGAGAAACGGTCGCGACCCCTGGGGTCATTTTTGATGATGCAGATAATGTAATTCCCGATGTGGTTTGGATTAGTCATCAGCGCTTAGCAGCAGGCGTGGATGAAGAAGGGCATTTCACGATCGCTCCAGAACTAATCGTGGAAGTGCTGTCACCAGGGACACAGAATGAACGCCGTGACCGCGAAACCAAACTGAAACTGTATGCCGAGCGCGGAGTGCAAGAGTATTGGATTCTGGACTGGCGCACTCAACAACTAGAAGTGTATCGTCGCCAGGATGCCCTCTTGAAGCTCGTTTCCACCTTATTCTCTCAAGATATACTAACTTCTTCTCTCCTGCCAGACTTTAGTTGCGCGGTGGCAGAGTTCTTTCGTTAGTCGATTGAAATCGGTTCAATCATACAATGTCTAGCAATCATAATTATTACGCTAGAGAAAACGATCCTGAAATACAGATTCTGAGATCGCCTATTTTGTGGGCACATTCATTGAAAAGCGCGCAAAATCTCATAGTCGTCGGCATCATTCAACCCTAAAGCCCGACATGATTCGGCATCGAATTTTTGCCATTTGCACCTTTGGAATTTTTCAACTTCTTTTTCTTCTTTGCAGGTCGTCCGCTGCTCCAATTAACGCCATTATGGGTGCAGTTTGGATTTGATGTCAGTATTGTGTTTCTGAGTACACTCTGGCTCCAACAAACCTGGCGACGTAACCCAGATCTCTATTCTCGTGAAAATCTGGCAAGTCGATTCCGCAAACAGTTGGAGAAATTGCAGCTAGATATTCCTCAGTTTTTAGACGGGCGATCGCTAGATGATCTTCACGCCAATGAAGTATATGTGTTGGCAAAAGTGCTTCCCGGTTTTACCCGTGAGAAGCGACATGAGGTACACAAAGGAGTGGTGCAAGAAGCCTTAGAAGAAGGTTATGTAAATTATTCCAGCAGCCTGGAAATGTTGCAGCAAATGCGCCAAGAGTTAGGCATTCCCGATGATGAACATCGCGAAGTATTAGAAGAATTGGGCGTTGAAGATCCAGAATTACTCGACCCAAACCGTCAGCGAAGTTTAGAGAATCAAGTTCGGTTAAGTGGCTACCAAAAATCGCTGGAGCGCTTGATGTTGCTTCAACAAACACAACCGAATCTTGCTACGTTTGATCCCTCTCAACAAGATTCCACAGAAATTCGTTCCTTGCGCCGCGAATATTCAATTTCGGCACAGGAAGAAGATTGGATTTTGAGAGGATTTTCTGCTGATGCAGGTAGTGCCCAAAAAGCTGATTTTTTGGTAGCTCAACTCACTCAATGGGTTGCTTGCGATCGCGCCTTAAATCACCCTAATCTGCAAGACCATCAACCAGTAGTAACGCTACTGCAATCAAGCGTATATTACAAACAAGATCTGATTGTGCGATCGCTGTTGAAAACATTAGAAACTCTACAAGATAATCCAAAGGCAAGCGCGATCGCCCAGTCTTTGAAACAGCTTTCGCCCCAGCTTGTAGCAAAGAATATCAACCGGAAGCATTGGCAAAATCATCTACATCCCGCGACTTTTGAATCTCTGACACAACCACAAGAAGCTCCTACCTTTAATTCCTTAGAATTTTCTACTCAAGAGACTCTAAATCATTTAGAAATTTTGCTGCAACACAGCAATTCTCTAATTCAAGCGGCTGCACTCTATTTGATTGCTCAACTCGATTCAAAACGCGCTGAGGCTGTAGCCCACGATTTACAGCAGGATTCACATCCTGAACTGGTGCGAGAAACCGCAGCCCAACTGCTGACTTTGCCGACTTCAAACTTAGCAGCATTTCCAACGTTAGAAAAACTGGTTTATCTATTCAACAGTGATTTCTTTCATCGGATGCAGATCGAAACTTTGATTAAACTGGGCGATCGCGCTGAGGTGAAAACTTACTCAACAGGCGACGTGATCACAACAGCAGGCGATACCTGTCGAGAGTTGTTGCTGTTGATCGAAGGGGATGCCAACATTCACTACCAGCTTGCCGATGAGGTTCGAGTAGAAAAGCTTCGTCCTGGGCAAACCCTAGACGAGTTAGAGGTGTTAAGCCATAGCGATTTGGAAAATACCATCGTTGCCGCAAGCACTAAGACTCGGATTTTAGCAATTCCAGTGGATGCATTTGATGACTTGCTTGATCGTGATCCTGATTTTGCCCGACGGGTATTAGAACTTGAAAGTCGGCAGCTTCAGCGCTTGGTGCGCCCCTTGCGGTAACTGCAAAGTAGAGGCAGAGTCCATTCACTCATTGGAAAAGCACACGATGCTAGCGAATGTCGTTATCATTCGTGCAGCTATTTTGTGCTTTTTGATACTATCAAAATCCAGTATTCTACATTGAAGGAAAACAGACTATGCTGTCGGTAGTTGGCTAAAGATGCTTAAAGTGGGACTAGCAAACTAACGGTAAGGTTTACTGGAGTGTGTGGAATGAAAGTTCTTCTTGTAGAAGATGATCAACAAACCAGTGAATTGCTCTCGGCAACGCTCTCTGCCAATCGGTACGCGGTTGACGCGATCGCGAATGGTTCAGAAGGGTTAGATCTAGCCACTCAATGGAACTACGACCTGACCCTGTTAGACGTTTTGCTGCCCACATTAGATGGAATTGAAGTTTGCCGCCGTCTCCGCGCTCAAAACTGTCAAACTCCCATTCTGATGCTAACGACGAAAACCTCCAATGAGGATGTTGTTGCTGGACTGGATGCAGGAGCAGATGATTACGTTGCTAAGTCGTGTGATTCCTCTCAGTTGCTAGCGCGAGTGCGTGCCCTGATGCGGCGTAGTGGCAGTGCTTCATCGACTCCACTCTTGATTTGGGAACACCTTTGCCTTGATCCTGCTTCGGCTCAGGTCACTTACAATCAAACGCCGATCGCCCTCCGCCCCAAAGAATACAATCTGCTAGAACTATTTCTTCGCTATCCTCAGCGCATCTTTAGCCGCAGTGCCATCATTGATCACCTGTGGTCGATGGAGGAAACTCCCGTTGAAGGTTCAGTGACTAATTTGATCAAAGATTTGCGACATCGGTTGAAGTTTGCTGGGGTTGATTCTGAGATCATTGAGACCGTGTATGGATTAGGCTATCGGTTGAAAGCCGCACCGATTGTCAATCGAAACACGCAGATCCAAGGGGATTTGGACAGAGAAGATAGTATTTCCCCAACATCTACATCAATAGTGAATGGGGACAACGATTATGACGTGCGATCGCAGCGGGGAATCGAGGCAATTCAGCAGATCGCAGCGCGATTTTGGACATCACTGGAGCAACGAATCGCCGTATTAGAAAGCGCAGTGAGATCGCTGCAAGCAGGTGATTTCAGTTGGGAGCAACAGCAAGCGGCGCACATAGAAGCGCATAAACTGGCAGGCGGCTTAGGCACATTTGGCTATATCAAAGCGGCGGCGATCGCTCAAACCATTGAATGTCTGTTGGAAAAAGATCTGAACCAAGAATCACAATTAGCTAATCAGTTATCTCACTCTTTAAAGCAGTTAAAGCAAGCGATCTCCCAATTGCCTACTGTCGCGATCGCATAGCAAAGGCTACAGTTTGATATAAATTGTTTATCCTTTTAGCGCTTAGCGTTCTTCATGACGATCGCCTTACCAAAAACCATCCGTAACTTGATCACCAGTATCCCTTTGCGCGGGGTATTGGTAGTGCCATTTATGTTGCAAACCGTAGGAGCGGTGGCGCTGGTGGGCTACTTGTCTTACCGGAGTGGGCAAGAGGCAACGGCTGATCTAGGGCAGCGGTTGGTCACGGAAACCAATGAGCGCGTGACGCAAGAACTCAAGACCTATCTGCAAACGCCAGTATTAATTAATCGGTTGAGTGTCGATGCTGTTAATCAGGGGCAGGTTGATCCGCAAAATACTCCAGCCCTAGAAGCGGCTTTGTTCAACCGATTGCAGCAATTTGAGCAAATATCGGCGGTCTTATTTGTCAATCCTGAAGGCAAATTTAGAGTGGTAGAACGATTCCCCGCTATAAATTTGGGGTAATTGCTCAACTGGGGTAAATTGACAAAATCTCAAAAGCGGATAAAGTGACGGTATGACAGAACTTCCCGACCTAAAGCAACTGACGGATGAGGCAAAAGATGACCTGATTCTAAGGCTGTGGGAAGAATTGCAAAAATTACAGAAAAAGAAACCAAAGAAGACCTCGAAGAATTCCAGCTTGCCGCCAGCCAAAGGCTTCAAAGCTGAGGTCAAGAGCGAAGAAACAGGAAGTGGGCAGACGCGAGTAGGAAGCCTGGGTCGAGCAGGGGGTGGTCGTCCTTTAAGTGAGCATCCAGACCAAATCATTGAGTCCAGTGTAAAAACCTGTCAAGACTGTGGGGCAGA
>ENA-ORBV01005021-ORBV01005021.1-microbial-mat-metagenome-genome-assembly--contig:-NODE-5021-length-24723-cov-5.650004_pt1 | contig 24723 bp, 21 predicted proteins | sample MGYA00237777_ERZ505514 | MGnify/ENA primary metagenome ERZ505514 (study PRJEB26160, sample SAMN06269048) | microbial mat metagenome | isolation source: Oligotrophic lake microbial mat | place... | reverse complement strand
TAAGAGACAGCCCTCGGACGACGCCTCCCATGTTCCAGATTATTTTCAACGAGATCAGCGCGGCCGAGATGGCGGCGCTGCCGACCCTCCTCCAGCTCGAACTGCTCTCCGATTTCCACGTCAAGCCCGAGGATCTCGACCCGCTCGACACCACGCGCTTCGGGGTTCTGGAACGCGACGGACGCAAACTTTACCGGTTCCGCGCCAAGGATCATCGCATCTACTTCGAGCCGACCCCGGAAGGAATCCGCGTCCAGCGCGTGCTGCACAAGAACACGATCCGCGATTTCCTGTTCCGAACGAAACTTCCCATGGCCGAAGACGAGCAACTCCGGGACGCCCCGAAGTTCTGGGAGTTGATCGAGCAGGGCAAAAAGGCGCGGCGCGCATGAAGCGCCGGGCGATGATCGTGGGTGCGGTCCTCGCCGCCCACCTCCTACTCTTTGCCATCGTGGCGAAGTGGAAGGTGCTGCCGAAAAAGCGGCACGTGCCACCCGCGAACTTCGGCGCAGCCGAGGCCACTTACACCGAACCCGACACGGGCAATAAAGTCACCGTGAAGGAATTCACCGTGACCACCAAGCTCACGCCATCACCGACCACGTCGCCCGTTGCCTCCCCTGCACCGACAACCGCGTCCGATCCCGGGCCACCCCCCCGATCCGCCGACCCGGCGGGTGCCATACCCGAGCCGCCTGCCCCATAGCCTGCATCGCTCCGCCCCGCATGATCATTGAGCGCCTCATTTCGGATGAAGCCTGGCGACAGACCGAGTTCCCGGTCTGTCGCAACCGCATTTTCCTTGCCCATGCCGGCGTTACCGCCCTCCCGCGCCGGGTGGCGGATGCCGTGGTCGATTACACCCGCGCCGCGAGCGAGGATCACCAGGAGTTCGGCGATGTGCTGCGGCGAATCCATGCCGCGCGTGAGGATTGCGCGGAGCTGATCGGAGCTGGACCGGACGAAATCGCGCTGCTCGGCCCCACCTCCCTCGGGCTCAGCCTCTTTGCGCGGGGCCTGGCATGGCAGGCGGGCGATGAGTTGCTCTGCTACGGGGACGATTACCCGGCCAATGTGTATCCGTGGATCGATCTCCGGAGGCAGGGTGTCGTGGTCAACCTTCTCCGGCCCGAGGCGCCGGGGGCCATCACCCCCGAACTGGTCGAGGCCGCGCTGACGCCCCGCACCCGGCTGGTGGCGCTGGCCTCGTGCCATTTCCTGAGCGGTTACCGGATCGATGTGGATGCCATCGGCCGCCTCCTGCGCTCTCGCGGCGTGCTCTTCTCGCTGGATGCCATCCAGACGCTCGGGGCGTTTCCGACCCGCGTGGAGCATGTCGATTTCCTGAGCGCCGATTCACACAAATGGCTGCTGGGACCGCTGACCGCCGGCATTGTCTTCGTGCGACGGGAGCACTTCGATCGGCTCCACCCGATTTTGCTCGGGGCTTGGAATGTGCGCTCCCCGAACTTCGTGGCCCAGGACGAGATCCGCCTGCCGCGGACCGGCCAGCGCTACGAACCGGGTGTGCTCAACGCCGCCGGCATCTTCGGCATGCAGGCCGCGATCGGACTGTTGCGGGAGGCGGGATACGAACGGGTGACGGCCCGGCTCCTGCAGCTCAAGCAGCGCATCGTCGCCCGGCTCCAACCCGAGGGGTTCGAGTTCCTCGGTCCCATCGACGGACCGAACGCCTCCTCGATCACCACCGTGCGGCATCCCGGCCGTGACATGACCGCCCTGTTTCGCCGACTCGAGGAGAACCGGGTTGCCGTTTCATTGCGACACGACCGGTCCGGAACCGCCTACCTCCGGATCAGCCCGCACTTTTACAACACCGAGCCCGAGATCGACCGGGTGCTGGGGTTGCTGACGGCCGTCTCGGGAGGGACTGCGTGACGCGGTCCGAGAACGGGCTTCGACACCGCTCTCCCCGCCCAAGGCCTGTTCCGCCTGAATCCGTAACCGCCGCGAGCCGGCCAACGACGCGCTGCCCCTCCCCATCCCGCATCCCATGATTCTTCAGAATCTCGCGGACCAGACTCCGTTTATCACGAAGGACGGCTCCACGATCCGCAGCATCCTCGACCGCACGAACGCACCGGTGGAGCTGCAGAGCCTCGCCGAAGCCACGATCCCGGCGGGCGGAGCGACCGTGCGTCATCATCACAAAGTCAGCGAGGAGTTCTACTTCCTCCTCGATGGAACCGGGTGGATGGAAATCGACGGCGGGCGCCGCGAGGTCGGCCCCGGCGATGCAATCCTCATCCCGCGCGGCGCCTGGCACCAGATCACCGCGACGACCGCGATCCGGATGCTCTGCTGCTGCGCCCCGCCCTACTCGCACGACGACACTTATTTCTGAACACCCCACCATGCCTCCCCCCAACATCCTCCTTATCACCAGCGACCAGCAGCACTGGAACACGCTCGGGGTCATCAATCCCAAAATCCGGACCCCAAATCTCGACCGATTGGCGCGCGAAGGGACTCGGTTCGACCGCGCGTATTGTCCGAACCCGGTCTGCTCCCCCTCGCGCGCCTCGATTATCACCGGCCAATACCCCTCCACGCACGGGTGCTGGACCATCGGGGTGAAGCTCCCGGAGACCACGCGCACCGTCGGCCACGAACTCGCCGAAGCCGGGTATGACACCACGCTGGTCGGCAAGGCTCATTTCCAGCCGCTCAAGTCGGTGCCCGGCAGCGAGTCGATTGAATGCCAGCCGACCCTTCGCGATCTCGAATTCTGGCGTGGTTTCCACGGGCCGTGGTACGGGTTCGATCACATCGAAACCGCACGCATGCACGGGAATGAATCGCATGCCGGTCAGCACTACGCGCTGTGGCTTGAGGAAAAGGGACTGACGAACTGGCGCGATTATTTTCTGCAATACCCGCCGGTCCCAAACGACAAGTATGCGGGCCCGTACTCTACGCGTGACGCCATGACCTGGGATCTGCCCGAACCGCTGCACCCCTCGTGCTGGATCGCCGAACGCACCGTCGCGAACATCGAACGGTCCGTCGCCGCAGATCGCCCGTTTTTCCTCTGGTCGAGCTTCTTCGATCCCCACCCGCCGTACATTGTGCCGGAGCCATGGGCCTCGGCGTACGATCCGGACACGATGGACTGGGGCACGCTCGAACCCGGCGAATTGGAACGATTGCCCGGGCATTTCCGCAAGACCCAGGAGGGGGATCCCGATTTCAGCGGATACGACGAACCCGGCGGGCATCATCTCCACGGGTTCCACTCCCACCGGCATGATCCCGCCGAAATGCGCCGGAGCATGGCCTGTTATTACGGCATGATCGGGCTCATGGACCGCGAGATCGGCCGGATTCTCGACGCGCTCGACCGGCTCGGCATCGCGGACAACACGCTGGTGGTGTTCACCACCGATCACGGGCATTTCCTTGGGCAACACGGCCTCATCGCCAAGGGCCCTTTCCACTACGAGGACCTGCTGCGGCTGCCGTTCGTCGCCCGGTTTCCCGGCCGGATCCCCGCCGGCACGACCCGCGCCGCGCTGCAGAGCCTCGTGGATCTCGCCCCAACCTTTCTCGCCACGGCCGGCCTCCCGGTCCCGGGGCGGATGCAGGGCATCGATCAAACCCATGTGTGGAACGGGACGGTCGCCGCAGCCCGCGATCACGTCGTCGTCGAGAACCGCCACAACCCGACCCGCATGCATCTCCGCACGCTGGTCACCGCTACCCACAAGATCACGGTCTACCGCGACGGGGACTACGGCGAACTCTGGGATCTCGCGAACGATCCCGAAGAGCGGCGCAACCTCTGGGACGATCCCTCCGCCGCCGCACTCAAGAGCGCCATGCTACTCCGGTTCGCCCGCGCAGAGATCGGCCGGGAACCGACCGCGATGCCGCGCGTGGCTGGCGCCTAACCGGGGGGGCGCGCCGGGCGCGACGAGTCGGTCGTTGACAACAAAGCCGGCCTGCCATACTGGGTATGGCATGAAGATGACCATGCACATCGACGAGGCGCTGCTTGCCCGGGTGATGGAGGCACACGGCTTCGCGACGAAGACGGAGGCGGTCGAGGCCGCCTTGAGGGAGATGGACAGGAAAGTGCGGCTGAAAGTCATGCTCGACAGGGGATTGGGGTTCACACCGGAGGAGCTCAGAGCCTCGGTGGAGCCGGGTTATGATCCCATTGCGCTCCGGGCCGCTGAACTGCCCACGCGATATGGCAAGCGACGCGGTGCTCGCAGATAGTTGCGTATTCATCTCGCTGCTGCGGGAGGGGCGGGATGTCTTTCGCTGGTGGCGTGAGCGCTTCGGCGACCTGTTCACGTGCGGAATGATTCGGGTGGAGGTGGTTCGGGGAATCCGGAGCCCCGCCATTCGACGCGACATCGAGCGATTGCTGGATACGGCCTGCAACGTGCCCGCGGATGGGCGGGTCTGGCAAAGCGCAGCGGATCTCGGGTGGGAACTCGCCCGCAGCGGGCTGATGATCCCCGCCGCCGACCTCGTAATCGCCGCGTGCGCACTCCGCGCCAAGGTGCCCGTCCTGACCGCCGATCGCCATTTTGCCAGGGTGCCCGGGCTCAGGGTGGAATGGTTTGACCCGGCTGTTTGAAACCGCCGTATGCGACCGGCAGCAAAAATCGGAGATGAGCCCGGGGCAGCGCCGCCCGAGACGCTCTCCGGCCTGCTCGAGCGGGTCACCTATCACAACGCGGAGAACGGGTTCTGCGTGCTTCGCGTACAGGTGCGCGGACGCCGCGAGCTTGCGACCGTGATTGGCAATCTCCCCGCCGCGAACGCGGGAGAGTGGGTGCACGCCGAGGGGGCATGGGTGCGGGACAAGGAGCGAGGGCTGCAGTTCAAGGCGACCGCGCTGAAATCCACACCCCCCACCTCCCGCGAAGGGATCGAGAAGTATCTCGGGAGCGGAATGATCAAGGGGATCGGCCCCGTGTACGCGCGGCGTCTTGTGGAGAAGTTCGGCGAAAAGGTCCTCGATATCATCGATCACGAATCCGCCCGGCTCGAGGAAATCGACGGGATCGGCGCGGGCCGACGGCAGCGGATCAAGGAAGCGTGGAAAGCGCAGCGCGTGATCCGGGACATCATGCTGTTCCTGCATTCGCACGGGGTCGGCACGGCGCGAGCGGTGCGCATCTACAAGACCTACGGCGAAAAGGCGATTGAGACGGTCCGCAGCGATCCCTACACCCTCTCGCGCGACATCCACGGGATCGGATTCAAATCGGCCGACGCCCTCGCGCAGCGGCTCGGCATCCCGCAGGAATCGCCGCTCCGGACCCGGGCGGGCATCGAGCACATCCTGATCGAGGCCACGGGCGAGGGTCACTGCGCGCTGCCCGAACCGCTGCTGCTGGAACGGGCGGGCGCGTTGCTGGGACTCGATGAGGGACCGGTCCGCCCGGTCCTCAATGGTCTGATCGGCAACGGGGCGCTCCTGCTCGATCCGCTGACGGATCTTTTGTTTTTGCCCCGCCTGCTTGCCGCGGAGGAGGCGTTGGCGGAGCGGTTCCGGTTCATGGCTGCGGCCATCGGCCGCCTGCCGCCCGTGGAACTCGACCGGGCGCTCGCGTGGTGCCGGGAGCGGACCGGCAAGGACCTGGCACCGAGTCAGCGGGATGCGGTCGGCGCGGCGCTGCGACATCGGGCGGTGGTGATCACCGGCGGGCCCGGCGTCGGAAAGACCACGATCCTCGACACTTTTTTGCGGATCCTCCGGGCGAAAGGCGTGCGCTGCCTGCTCGCCTCGCCGACCGGGCGTGCCGCGAAACGGTTGTCGGAAGCGACCGGCATGGAAGCAAAAACCATCCATCGCCTGCTCGAGTTCCAGCCGTCCGGCTTCGCACGGAACCGCCAGCGCCCGCTGGAATGCGATCTCCTGGTCGTCGACGAGGCCTCGATGCTGGATCTTCCCCTCGCCCACCGCCTGCTCGATGCCCTGCCCACGGACGCGCATCTGGTGCTGGTCGGCGATGCCGACCAACTTCCGAGTGTTGGTCCCGGGCTCGTCCTGCGCGACCTGATCGACAGCCGCGCCGTCCCCACCGTGCGTCTCACGGAGATCTTTCGTCAGGCGGCGGAAAGCCGGATCATCACCGGAGCCCACGCCGTGAATGCCGGCCGGATGCCGAGGTTCGCCGCTCGGGACGGTGCGAACGAGGATCTCTTCCTGGTCGACCGCGAAGATCCCGGGCGAATCGCGGAGACGTTGCTGGACATCGTCGCGGAACGGGTGCCGTCGAAGCTCGGCATCGACCCAATCCGCGACGTACAGGTCCTTTGCCCGATGAACCGCGGCAGCCTCGGCGCCATCGAACTCAATCGCAGGCTTCAGGAACGCCTCAACCCGCGACGGCAGGGCGAACCCTCGGTCGAACGCTTCGGATGGGAGTTCCGCCCGCGCGACAAGGTGATCCAGACCGAGAACGATTACGACAAGGACGTGTTCAACGGCGATCTGGGCCAGATTGCATCGATCGATCCGGGCGAGCGTGAAGTGGAAGTGCGCTTCGACACGCGCACCGTGACTTATGATTTCGACGAACTGGACGAGATCGCGCTCGCCTACGCCATCACGATCCACAAAAGCCAGGGCTCGGAGTTCCCGGCGGTGGTGCTGCCCCTGGCCACCCAGCATTTCCTGATGCTCCAGCGCAACCTGGTCTACACGGGCATCACGCGCGGCCGCCGGCTGGTGGTGCTGGTCGGCCAAACCAAAGCCCTCGCCATGGCGGTCCGAAGTGAGAAGGCGTCGGAGCGGTTTACCGGATTGCGTCAGCGGCTTGCCGGGGGCGGGCACGCCGGGAACCCGGCAACGCAACAGGATTGAAACATACAGGTTGTCCTCAATCCTTCGGCGGGCGTATTCATTCACGTTGGAGTGAATCTCCAGAACCCAATCACTGCACGCTTCGCTTAACGCCCATCCCCCATGCCGCCCACATTCCGTTGGATCCAATCCTTGTGTTTCGCCGCAGCGCTTGCGACGCCTTTCTGGTTGCAGGCAGGCACCACGCTTTCCGGACAAAAAACGACGGTGCCCGTGGAGGAGGCGCCGGGCGTTTGCGAATCGATCTTCGATCTCCCGACGCTCTACAAAAGCAAGGACAACCCGGTCATCCAAAAGTTCCGGATCATCGGCCGGTATCACGGCCAGTATTACTCCCTCGATTCCAACCAGGGTGGCAACGCCGACTGGGAGAACCGCCGGTCCCGGATCGGGGCGGAAGCGGAGCTGTTTCACGACTTCACGCTCTCGTTCAACTTCAATCTCGACCTTGAAAATAACGGAGGCCGGTTCTTCGAGGATCTGGAGGATCTGACCCTCACCTGGAAGGCCTCGAAGGAGTTCAAGCTCAGCCTGGGCAAGCTCAAGATCCCGATCACCCAGGAAGGGCGCACCTCGTCGAACAAGATCCTGACATTCGAGCGTTCCCGAATTGTCGGCATCGCCGTCCCCGAAAAGACCGGCGGCGCGATCGCCGCTTACGAGAAAGATGGCTGGATCGCGGAACTCGGTGCCTACTCGAACACCGTGGATGAGGATTGGTCGTACCCGACCTTTGATGGCGGGTTCTCCCTGTTCGGCAGCATCGCCCGGAAGAGCGACGACCTTGGCATCGTCCGCCTCGAGTACCTCTACTCGAGCACCGATGCCGCGGACAACTCCACCAAGGGCTACGAACATGTCGTCTCCGCGGTGTATGAGAACCGGTGGGACAAGCTCGGTTTTGTCGCCAATGCAGTCGGGGCTTCCGGCGGGGAGGGTGGCGGCGACGTTTTTGGCATTATCCTGATGCCCAGCTACGACTTCACCGAGCGGTTGCAGGGGGTCGTGCGCTACCAGTTTGGCACGAGCAACGACGGGGATGGTTACAGCCTGGCGAGCCGGTACGACACCACGGCGGACCGCTTGAGAAGCGCGTCGGGCGATGACTACCAGGCGGTGTATGCGGGGTTGAACTACTACGTGTGCGGGCACCACCTCAAATTCATGACGGGCGTCGAGTACGTGCAGTTCGATCAGGACACCGGCGACACGTATGAGGGTTGGACCTGGCTCAGCGGGGTGAGGCTGTACTTCTGACGAACCCCTCCGAGGCGTCCCCGCCGTTCAGCCGGGCCAGACCAGCCGCCCGATGGCGTGCAGGCCGACCCCGACCAACCCACCGATCAGCGTGCCGTTGATCCGGATGAACTGCAAATCGCGCCCGACCGCCGATTCGATCTTGGCGGCCATCTCCCGCCCGTCCCAGGCGCGCACGGTCTCCTCGATCAGTTGCCGCGCCTGATCGCGATGAGCTTCAATGAGATCGGGAATGGCGGCGCGGAGTGCCAGGTTGAGTTTGGTCCGCACCGGTTCATCCCTGCGAATGGCGGATGCCAAATCGCGGACGAACCCTGCGAGTTTGGTTCTCAGGGGGGAATCGGGTTGTGCGAAATCGGCTCGGATCGCCTGCTTGATACCGCTCCAGGCCGTGCGCGCGAATCCTGCGACCGCCTCATTCCCGATCAGCTCGATTTTCAATGCTTCGAGGCGCGCCCGGTGACCGGGATCATGTTCGAGATCGTTGATGAACTTCCCCACTCGGTCCCGGAGCGCCTGCCGGAGGGGATGGGTCGGATTTTCGGCAGCCTCACCGAGCAGTCGTTCGACCCGGTCCACGACGCGGCCCGCCATCCACCCCGCGACTTGATCCTTCACCGCGCCGAGCACCGGCACGCCGGCCAGTCGTTCGGGCAGCGGGATCTCGGAACGGATGGTGGTGCGGATCAGTTCGCGATGTTCGCGGACGACGCGGCCGGCGACGCCGAGCGTTTCCTGGAGGAGGCGTCCGGCGTTGCCCTCCTCGATGGCCCAGCGTAGAAAGCGCGCCACGAACGGGGCTGCCGACAGATCGCGCAGTCGCCCGGTGACCTGGGCATGCAACAGGCGGGCGACATCCTCATCGTCGGCCGCATCGAGAGCCCAAGGCACCAGACCGGCCAGTCGCGTCGCGATCTCGGAAGCCTGCGCCTCGATCCAGCCGGCTCCGAACGCCGCGAGATCCAAGCCGGCCAGGCGGGCGGCGACCACGTCGCGATTGAGAAAATTGCCGACCACGAACCCGGCCAGCGTGGCCCCGATCTCCTCTTTCTTGTGGCGAAGAATCGCGGTGTGCGGGATCGGGATCCCGAGCGGATGACGGAACAGGGCGACCACGGCGAACCAATCGGCCAGCGCACCCACCATCGCGGCCTCCGAGAACGCGCGCACCCAGGCGAGCCAGGGCTGGGCGTGTTCGAACGCCCGCGCGACGATGTAAATCGCGGCAACAAGCAAAAGGAGAATGGTGGCCGCCCGTTTCACGGATTGGATGCACGGTGGCTCGCGGCGCGGTGCAACTCAACACCGATCCCGTGAAGGGGATCATGCGGTGACCCGGGCATCGATGGATCCGCCTCCGGGAACTTGCGAGTTGAGACCCCCCACGTTTTACGGTAGGAAGCGGACATGGGCACCGCCCGCGAAAGCACAAACCGGGTGGAAGGGACGTCGCTTCCGGCGAAAACCCCGGACGATGAGCTGGGTTCCACGTGCATGCGCATGGACATCAGCGGGGCATCCGATGCCAGCCCTCGCCGGCCCACCAACATGGATCATTTCCTGGCCGGCCGGGTGGAACGCTCGCTCGAGGTGATGTGTTCGAATCTTCCGTCCGGGACGGTGCCCCGGAGGCACGGGGAATTTGGCTATGGCATGCTGGTGGCGGACGGGATCGGCGGCAGCGCCCATGGCGGGCAGGCGAGCGTGCTTGCCATCCAGACTCTCGTGAAACTCCTGCTGAATGCGCCCGCCTGGATCCTGCGTTCGGACGACGATCGGGTTGCCGCAGAACTCCTCCGTCGCGCCAGCGACCGCTACGCCGCGGTGAACCAGGCGCTCGCCGAGGCCGAGGAGCGCAATCCGGCCCTGCGAGGTTGGGGCACCACGCTCACCGCGGCGCTGAGTCTCGGCGCCAACCTGTTTGTCGCGCACATCGGGGATTCCCGGGCGTACTTGTTGCGGGGGGGAAAACTGCTTCGCCTGACCCGCGATCACACCATGGCGGCAACGCTTGCCGAGGCCGGGCTGCGTGTGTGGAAAACGGGGGAGACACACCGGTTCCACCATCTGCTGACCCGGTACCTCGGGTCCAAGGATTCCTCCCTCAAGGCCGATCTGCTGAAAGTGCGCGTCGAACCGGGCGACCGCTTGCTTCTCTGCACCGATGGTCTCACCAACAGCGTGACTGATCATTCGATCACCGCCCTGCTGGGCGGGGCCGCCTCGGCCGACGCGGCCTGCAAGGAGCTGATCCAGGCCGCCCTGACCAACCAGGCAGATGACAACGTCACCGTGGTGGTCGGCCGGTTTCTCGAAGAGTGAGCCATCAGCCATCAGCCATCAGCCGGATCGGAGGTCCGAGCGTGGAAGACCGCGGAGTCTACGGGACTCGAACCCGCAACCTCTGCCGTGACAGGGCAGCGCTCTAACCAATTGAGCTAAGACTCCCGAGGGAGGAGAGATTCACGCATGGAACGGCGACCCGATCAAGCGTTTTTCGGGCTATAAATTCAACGCACCGAGTCAGCGGACGTCGCCTGCCACGGCAGTCTTGGGGACTTCCGCGACGGGGAGAATGCGCCATAGAAGGAATGCCGCGCTTGCGGGAGCTCGGGCGGGGTGCCCTCTCGAAGGAGGGCCATCCACACTTGCGAAGGCCGGGGGCCTCATCGAAGCTCGACGTCATGCAATGGTCGTTCAGGGTCGGGCGGATCGCGGGGATCGAGGTCCGCATTCACATCACCTTTTTGGTGTTGCTGGCGTTTTTCGGCTTCCTGTTCCACCGGTCCGGGGGGATGCCCGCGGCCATCGACGGGATGCTGTTCATCCTGCTGCTGTTCGCCTGCGTGTTGCTGCATGAATTCGGTCACGCGCTGGCGGCGAAGCTGTATGGGATCCGGACGCCGGACATCACGCTGCTGCCAATTGGCGGAGTGGCCCGGTTGGAGCGGATGCCGGACAAGCCGTTCCAGGAATTTGTGGTGGCGATTGCCGGGCCGATGGTGAACGTGGTGATCGCGATGGGGTTGCTGATCGTGATGGGGGGGCGCGGGGATCTGGCTTCGCTGGCCCGGATTGAGAACCCGAACCTCGACATTGTGCAGCGGCTCTTCCTCACGAACGTGGCGCTGGTGCTGTTCAACCTGCTGCCCGCATTCCCGATGGACGGCGGTCGCATTCTCAGGTCGATCCTGGCGACGCGGATGAGCCCGGCCCGGGCGACCCAGATTGCCGCCACGGTTGGTCAGGGCATGGCCATTTTGTTTTTTCTCGCCGGGCTGACTTCTGGCAACCCGATGCTGATCCTCATCGCGGTGTTCGTTTACCTCGGGGCGTCGCAGGAGGCGGCGTTTGCGCAGATGAAGAGCGTGGCGACCGGCATGCCGGTCGGGGAGGCGATGATCCGGGAGTTTCACACCCTGCCCGAGCAGGCGACGCTGCGGGATGCGGTCGATGCGTTGCTCGCGACCAGTCAGCATGATTTCCCCGTGGTGGATTCCGCGGGGGGGGTCGTCGGCGTGCTCACCCGGCAGGATCTGATGCGCGCGCTGCAGCTCAAGGGGGGCGAGGCTCCGGTGTCGGAGACAATGCGACGGGGCGTCCCCATGGTGGACTCGAATGTCCGGTTCGAGGAAGCGTTTCGGATCATGCAGGAGTGCGGGTGTCCGGCGCTTCCGGTGATCAATCGGGAGGGGCGGCTCGTCGGTCTGTTCACCCCCGAGAATGTCGGCGAGTTGATGATGGTTCATGCGGCGCTTGAGAAGGGGGGCAAACCCTCCTGGCGCAAACCGTCGGCATGAACCCGCAGGTTCGTGCAACTCGGCGCTGGATTCCAGCGCCGGTCTGCGCATTCTCTTGGTCCCTGTGCGCGTGATCCGCTTTGACAACCCCGGTTTCGACCGGTTCCTCCACCGACTCGACCGGCGAAGCGAACCCGATCCCGCCGTGGAGCGGACGGTGCGCACCATTTTGGACGCGGTCCGCCTCGAGGGCGACCGGGCGGTGCTTCGGTACACGGTCGAGTTTGGGGGGCCGAAGCTGACGCCCCGCCGAATCCGGGTGACCGACGCCGAGATCGCCGCGGCCGGCAGCGACGTGCCCGCGGATGTGAAGCGGGCGCTGCGTGCGGTCCACCGCAACGTCCGGGCATTCGCCCGCCGGAGTCTGCGCAAGGATTGGTCGATGCGAAACGGGCAGGGTGCGCGGGTCGGCGAGCGATTTGATCCGTTCGACCGGGTCGGCATTTACGTCCCGGGCGGGACCGCGCCGCTGGTTTCTACTGCGATCATGACGGTCACCCTGGCGGCTGTGGCCGGGGTGCCGGAGATCGCGGTGACTTCGCCCGCGGGGTTGGACGGGAGCCTGAACAGCGCGCTCCTCTTCGCGCTCGAACTGGCGGGGGCCACTGAGATTCATCGAGTCGGCGGGGCGCAGGCGATTGCCGCGCTGGCCTTTGGAACGCGCACCCTTCGCCCGGTGCAGAAAGTGTTCGGCCCTGGCAACGCGTATGTGGTTGAGGCGAAGCGGCAGGTGTTCGGGCGCATCGGCGTGGACCTGCTTCCCGGCCCGAGCGAGATTTTGGTCATCGCCGATGCCGGGGCGAATCCGGCATGGATTGCGGCCGACCTGCTGGCGCAGGCGGAGCATGGCAAGGGAAGCCTCGCCCTGGTGGCATCCGATTCCGCGCCGTTCCTTGCATCCGTCGCGGCGGAGTTGGAGCGCCAGGCATCGACCCTGGGCCGCGCCACGCATCTCGGTCCGGTCCTTCAACACGGCACGCATCTCATCCTGACCCGCGACCTCGACGCCGCGGTGGATCTCGCAAACCGGTTCGCTCCCGAACACCTCACCCTGGCGACGCGCAACCCGCGGCAACTGGCGACCCGCATCCGGACGGCGGGCGCGATCTTCCTCGGTCATTGGTCACCGGTGGCGGCCGGTGATTTCGCGGCGGGGCCCAGCCACGAACTGCCGACCGGCGGTGCGGGCAAGGCGTTTCCCGGCCTGACGACCGACATGTTTCAGCGCCGCACCAGCCTGGTCGAACTCGACGCGCGCTCGCTGGCCCGAACGGCCCCGCTCGTCGAGGCGATTGCCCGCGTCGAGGGCCTCGATGCCCATGCCCGATCCGCCACGATCCGCGTGCAATCCTGAGCTTCTTCCCCCCGCCCCAACAACCCAACAACCCAACCAACCAACCACCCTCATGATTGCGCCCCATCAAATCCCCATCGGCACCATGGCCGGCAAAGGCCCCCGCACGGCCGAATACATCGCCGCCATCCTCCCGCACGGCTTCGAGTGTTTTCAGATCAACTTTTGGAAGACGCTCGACGGTGTGAAACTTCCCAAACTGGCCGACGACATCGGCCGTGTCCTTGCCGGGTCCGAGGCGATGGTCTCCACGCTGGGGGTGTACGGCAATCCGCTCGGGGAGACCGCCGCCGACACCGAGACCGTCCGTGCGTGGAAAGCCGCCATCGACAACGCCCACCTGTTCGGCACCGATCTGGTGTGCGGGTTCGCCGGGCGGGTTCGGAACAAACCGGTCCCCGATTCAATCCCGCGATTCCGCAAGATCTTCGGCGATCTCTCGCGCCGCGCGGCGGACCGCGGGGTGCGCATCGCCTTCGAGAACTGCCCGATGGGCGGCAACTGGCGGACCGGTGATTGGAACATCGCGTTCTGTCCATCCGCGTGGGAGTTGATGTTCGATGCCGTGCCGGCCGCCAATCTGGGCCTCGAATGGGAACCGTGCCATCAGATGGGCCAGTTGATCGACCCGCTGCCGCAACTGCGGAAATGGGTGGGAAAAATTTTCCATATGCACGGCAAGGACGCCACGGTTTACCGGGATGTGGTCGCTGAGAACGGCGTGGACGGCCCCGTTCCGTTCGCATTCCATCGCCATCCGGGGTTCGGCGACTCGAACTGGACGGACATCATCAGCGAGCTGCGGCGCGGTGGATTCGCGGGCAGCATCGACATCGAGGGCTGGCATGATCCGGTCTACAAGGGTGATCTGGAAATGACCGGTCAGGTCCACGCGCTCCGCCATCTTCAGCAGGCCCGGGGCGGTGCTTTCGTTGCCAACCCGGAGGGATTCTGATCCGGTGGCGAACCCGTTCCGCGTCGGCATCGTTGGCTGCGGCAAGATCAGCAACGCGTATTTCGAGGGGCTGAAGCCCTATGCCGGGGTCCGCATCGCTGCGGTGGCCGATCTCGATCCCGTCCGCGCTCACGCGAAGGCGGCTGAGCACGGCGTGGCGAAAGCCTGCGCAACCGACGAGTTGCTGGCCGATCCGGACATCGATGGGATCATCAACCTGACCATTCCCGGCTCGCACGCCTCCGTGAACCTCGCGGCCATCGCGCACGGGAAACATGTGTACGTCGAGAAACCATGGGCGCTGGACCGCACCGAGGGGGCGCGGGTGATCGAGGCGGCGGATCTGCGCGGGGTCCGGGCGGGCTGCGCCCCCGACACGTTTCTGGGCGGCGGAATCCAGACCTGCCGCCGATTGATCGACGACGGCGCGATCGGCGAGCCGGTGTCGGCCACGGCGTTCATGTGCGGTCACGGCCACGAGTCGTGGCATCCGAGCCCGGAGTTTTACTACAAGCGCGGGGGCGGTCCGATGTTTGACATGGGACCCTATTACCTGACCGCGTTGGTGAACCTGATCGGCCCCATCCGGAGGGTCGCGGCGTCGGTGCGAACCACGTTTCCGACACGCACCATCACCAGCGAACCCCTGCGAGGCGACGTGATCACCGTGGATACGCCCACGCATCTGGCGGGCACGGTGGACTTCTCCAACGGTGCGATTGGCACCGTGGTGATGAGCTTCGACGTGTGGGGGAACAATCTGCCGCGAATCGAAATTCACGGGACTGAGGGTTCGCTCTCGGTGCCCGATCCCAACACCTTCGGCGGCGTCGTGCGTCTCCTGAAGGCCGGCACCCGCGAGTGGATCGACCTGCCCCTCACCCACAGCGACAAGGTCGGACGCGGGATCGGCCTGGCGGATCTGGCGCGGGCGATTGAGGTGGGTCGTCCCCATCGCACGGATGCCAGCGTGGCCCAGCACGTGGTGGATGTGATGCAGGCCTTTGAGGAATCCTCGGATCTCGGGCAGCACATCACCATCGGGTCGACCTGCGTGCGACCGGCGCCCTTGCCCGCAGGGCTGGCCGTCGGCGAGTTGGACTGAAGGACTGAGGTTACGGGACTTCGACCGGCGGGAACAGGGTGGGGTTACCCGTCCGAACCGACGACCGCCGCGATGGTGCGCGGAGAACTTCCTTCGAGCCGGTTGTTCACGAAGATGAGCGAGGGGCGGCGGACCGGTCGTGGGGCGGTGGCGGTCTCCACCAGTCGCCGGGCCGCCTCCCGGGCGTCGGTGTCCAGGGCGGCAATCTCCGAGTAAGGCTCGAAGCTTTCCACCGCTTTGGCGTAGCTGCGTCCGGGAGTGAGCAGGAATCGGGCGGCGGTGAAATCGGCGGTGAGACTGCCGGTCAAATCCAACTGCTGCGCGATCGACGGCATGCGGGTCCAATTATTGAAAACGTGGGCGATGTTGTGCGCGCGCAGGGCGTCGAAATATTCGGCGCGCAGGAACGATCGGTTCCGGATTTCAACGCCATAGGGCCAGCGTCGCGGCAGGCGTCCGAGGAATTGCTCGAGTTGGCCGACGAACGCCGCGCCCCGCTCAAATTGGCCGGGTTGAAAGTGGCCGAATTCGAAAATGAGGACCCCGACCTTTGAGCGGTGGGATTCGAGGGGGCCGAGGAACCGGTCCTCGAAGAGGGCGGCATCGAGAAACTGCGGGTTGCGGGTCCCTGCCCGCGGGCCATACCGCTCGATCCGCGGAAAATCGAGAACGGTGATCGCATCGGTCACCTTGAACCCGAACCGGAAATGAGGCGGCACCTGCGCCATCATTGCCTCCACGCTCTTGGGTTGGGGGAACTGGTAATAGCCGGCATCCACGCAGACGGCCGGGAACGTCTCCGCATACTCCGCCAGACAATGCTTTCGGAACCGCGACTCCGCAAACCGTCCGCGGACCTCATAGCGTTCCCGGTCATAGATCATCCCCAACCAACCGGGATACTTCCAGGAGGAGGTGCCGAGGTAGGCGCCCTCCTCCGCCAACGACCGGAGTCGGGCGGACAGCGCCGCGCGGGGGAAAGGGATCACGCGGGAATGAAGCTAACTGAAGACCGGACCGGGGTGAGACCGCCATACCGCTGCGCCATGTCGGAAAGAGGTAGCGGCCGCACCCGATCGAGGCAAGGACGCAAAGGGCACCCCAGATCCGCGCGACATGATTCGAAGCGGGTGAGCGATCAGCGGCGAAACACCTCCCCGCGGGAGGGACCGCGTGTCGCGGTCCGCGAATGTGCTTGGGCGAACCCGAACCGGAACACCCGGTCGGGCACGGAATGCGTGGCCCCCAAACGTGTTCGGCGGCGGTGTCGGCAAGGAGCGCGGACCACGCTGTCGCTGCGGTGATCGCTTCGGCCCGGCCCTTTTCCGCCCCACAACGCTCGCTGCTGCGATTGTCTCATGGCGACATGACTAAAGTCAGTATTCTTTCCGCGATTTCGATTGCTCGCGGGCACGGTTTCAATTTTCAATGGATCCCATGGAGTTACCCGCTTCATCCTCTCGTCGGCGGCACGCAGCCGTGTCCGGCGGCTCCCGAGTCGATCCTGCGGCAGAGGGGGTCGAGACGGAGGATTTCTGTTCACATTTCCCTTTCCCGCGTTCGGTTCGGTCGGTGCTGGTCGCCCTCTTTTCGGCCGTCCATGCCGCTTCGCCTCTCCTCGCAGCCGATGCGTCCGGCACACCTACGGGCGAGCTGCCGCGCATGATCGCGATCTCCGGCTTCATGCTCCCTTGCGGCCTGTCCGAAATCGAAGTCGTGACCGGGGCCTCCCGAACGAAGGCCCTGAGCAGTTCGACCCGCGACCGGAGATGAATGATTATCAGGATTTTCTGGACAAAGAAGCCAGCGACCCCACGCCGGATGCAGCGGCAGATCTTGGCTATCGGGGATACCTGACGGGGCTGAACGTCACCGGCCAGGTCGTCAGCTTCTACAACGTCGAAGACTATGCCCTGAAAACCGGCACCGTCGTCGGAATCCCTGTGGCGAATTGGGAGGCCAACCAGATCCTCTTCAAGCCGGACAGCTTCGGCGACACCGAGTACGAGTTCAACCCGAGCCTGCCCGAGGGCCAGCGCTGCCGGGTCTTCCTCGATCTCGGACTTCCCAATAACCCCGGGCGAACGCTCACCGATATCCGCGAGTCGGTCGCCTTCGTGGCCCGTCCGCGCTCGGAGGCCGCCGGTGCCACAGCGGAGCAGATCCAGGGATTTGGAGCGAGTTACGATGTCGGGAGGAACTCCCCGACAGGGTTGAAAGAAGTGGAAGCTGACCATGGCGGCCAGTTTAACCGCGCATTCTATCGGCTGCGGGATTATTACGACAAACTCCTCGAGGTTTATTCGGAGGAATGAATCTGCGCGCTCGTTCGCTGACGCTAGGGTTGCTCCTGCTGGTCGCGGGGGCGGCGCTACTCGCATTCGCCCTCACTCGCGAACGGAATCAGGCCCCACCCGCCGCTGCGCCACAGGCAGAAGCAGAGAGCTTAGGGCCGGTCCCTACTCCGAGCCCCTCGCCCGCAGCTTCGACCCCGATATCCGCGCCTACCCCGGCGTCCGCCTCCCTGACAGCGACGTCGGCGTTCCCTTATCAGGGGCTTTCCGACCCTCGATGGCCGCTGCGTCGCAAGCTGCAGGAGGAAGACCCGCAGTATGAATGGCGTACCCCCATCTCGTTCTACGGAAAGGTGGTGGACCAAGACGGGGCGCCGATTTCCGGGGTCCTGGCCCGCCTGAGCTGGACCGACCTTTCGCCCAAGGGCACGTCCCTTGCGAATCGAACCACGGATGCCCAGGGTCTCTTTTCCATCACGGGCATCACTGGCAAGCGTTTAGGGGTGGGTGACTTGGAGAAAGAAGGCTACGTCGCCGCGCGGGGCACGAATCCTTACACCTTCGAATACCCAGGTTTTTGGGAGCCCAGTTACCACATCCCGGATCCGGCCAACCCGGTGGTGTTCCGAATGCGGAAAAAGCGCCCTCCTGCGAACCTTACGGCTATTTCAGGGAAAGGGGTCGTGGATTTCGGCGTGCCATTCCCGATCCCGTTGCCGTTGTCGGAGGATTCAGGCTCGCCAGCCGGGACCGCTCCGCCGCTGAGCGTCACGGTTTTCGAGAGCCGGGTCCCGCCGCCCATCTGGCGTGCCCAGATCCGCGTGGCAGAAGGCGGACTTCTGCCGGCCAATGACGCCTATCCGTTCGAGGCACCCGAGGGCGGTTACGTCGCCACCGTCGATCTGGTGCATGAAAGCCCGCGTCCGCCCGGCTGGCAACGCATCGATAACGGCGGCTGGTTCTACCTGAAAACACCCAAGGGCTACGGACTCCTCGAAATCCGGCAGATGGCCGGAAAACGCACGCTCCATTACCGGGTTTGGATGAATCCCGAGGGCGGCAGAGATCTCGAACAGGACTCGCTTTCGCCGCCGTGATTCGGGGTTCGCAGACGACCTTGATGCTTGCTGGCGACATCGTGGTTTTTGCCGCAACGACAGCCGGAGGCATCGGGGGAAGCGAGTTCCGGGGCTGGCTGAGCGGCCGCGGACTCGCCCGGTTCATGCAAAGCCCCTGGTTCCCCAAGACCTACCGCAAGAACCTATTCTCGTTCAGTCAGAGGGCAACCGTCTGCGGCGCGGCGCTCACGACCCACGGTCTCCAGGTGGAAAACTACGTGATGACCCAAGCGGCGATCCCGGCGGGGTGTTTCGACCCGCGACCGGAGATGAATGACTATCAGCGCTTCGCCGACAAAGAGGCGATCGACCCGACGCCGGATGCGGCGGCAGATCTTGGGTACCGAGCATACCTGACGGGGCTAAACGTCACCGGGCAGGTCGTCAGCTTCTACAACGTCGAAGACTATGCCCTGAAGACCGGCACTGTCGTCGGAATCCCTGTGGCGAATTGGGAGGCCAACCAGATCCTCTTCAAGCCGGACAGCTTCGGCGACACCGAGTACGAGTTCAACCCGAGCCTGCCCGAGGGCCAGCGCTGCCGGGTCTTCCTCGATCTCGGACTTCCCAATAACCCCGGGCGAACGCTCACCGATATCCGCGAGTCGGTCGCCTTCGTGGCCCGTCCGCGCTCGGAGGCCGCCGGAGCCACAGCGGAGCAGATCCAGGGATTTGGATCGAGTTACGATGTCGGGAGGAACTCCCCGACAGGGCTGAAGGAAGTGGAAGCTGACCATAGCGGCCAGTTCAACCGCCCATTTTACAGGCTACGCCACTACTATCGGGAGCTAGGGACGCGGCTCAACATGTTTGGGACGCCGCAGTGAACCGCTTCTTCAAGAAAATGTTGAGCTTCGCGTTCGCGCTGCTCGCTCTCTTAATACTTTGGTATTGCCTGAAGCCCGCCCCGACGACTCCGAATCAGGCAGTGGTGCCCGCGCCATTATCCAAACCGCCTTCGCCCGTAGCCATCAATCCGAGCCCCGCGGATTCAGCTCCGCCCTTGGTCACAGACCCAATCCCCGTTTTTCCATATGAGGGCTCGTCCGACCCAAGGTGGCCACTTAGGCGGAAACTTCAAGAACAGGATCCCCAGTATGAGTGGCGTACGCCCATCTCATTCTATGGAAAAGTGATCGATCAGGATGGGCAACCAATTTCGGGGGTTCGTCTAAGGATGAGCTGGACAGACCTTTCCCCCAAGGGCACGTCCCTTGCGAATCAAACCACGGATGCCCGGGGTCTCTTTTCCATCACGGGCATCACTGGGAAGCGTTTAGGCGTGGGTGACTTAGAGAAAGCAGGCTACGTCGCCGCACGGGGCACGAATCCTTACACCTTTGAATACCCAGGTTTTTGGGAGCCCAGTTATCATATCCCGGACCCTGAAAATCCCGTGATCTTCCGGATGCATCGCAGGGGTGAGGCCGAACCGCTGACTTACCGCCGGAAGACATTCTTTGATGCCCGTGCCGACGGGGTCCCGACGCATTACAACTTCGCGCAGTGGAAGGAGGTTCCATCAGGCGGGGATCTCACGGTCCGGATCTCGAGAGGCCCGCGAGAAAATCGAAGGTTCGCGTGGGAAGCCGATGTCGAAGTGCCGGGGGGAGGTTTGATCGAATCCTCGGAAGAATTCATGGTGGAGGCTCCCGACGAAGGCTATCTCCCTCGCTGGAGCTTCGCGCAAACGGGGTCGGAACTCCATTTCCTGAACGATGTTCACCGGACGTTTTACTTCCGCAGCCGCGACGGGAAGTTTGGACGGCTTTACGTCCGCCTGCTTCCGCGCTACAACGAGGGGGCAAAAGTCGACCTGGAACTCTACCTCAATCCCAGCGGGTCCCGAAATCTCGAGATTGACCCCACCAAAGTCGTCGAGATCACGCCCGAATCGCTCATGCGCTAACCCATGAGCCGCGATCCGCACCGCCGAAACTTCAGGGATCGGAAGGAGGGTGCGCCAACTCGTCGTGCTCGTCGAAAGGATTCCGGAATGAACCAGCAGATGCGGTTTGCTTGGCGGTGACGAATGCGGGGGACCCGCCTGGGGTGGCAGCCACCACGGCATCGAAACTTGATTCCGTCGTGGGCAGTTGCAGGATCGCGGAGTCGAATTCTTCGGGGCCACTTCCCAGGGCGCGGGCGAGGACTTCATCGCTACCCAGAATGGCCTCATCCAGCCGCAGAATCCGGCGGAGACGCTCTGCAGCCGCATACCCCATGCGATAGGGTGGCCCGGCCAGACTGGGCCCGCCGATCTCCCCTTTCAAGTGAACCAACGAAGGGAGCGAGTTGGGGGAATGTGCGATGAGCTCCAACCCTTCGCGGAGCTGCCCGGCGGCGCGATCCAGTTCGGCGAAGCCGGTCGCCGCCACAAACTCCTCAACCAGTTGCGGCGGCACCCGTTCGAAGATCGTGACGAGTCGGTCCCGGTCCTCATCCCGCATCGCGTAGGGGTCTTCCCCCAGAGCGGCCGCAACCTTGCAGAAGTCGGCTTCGTCCGGCTCGACGGTTTGAATGGCCGCCCATTCCTCCTGCAACGGCGTGCCGGCGACGCCTTCGGAGTCCAGCCTGGCAACCACTCCCGAAACCAACCGGGCCAGTCCCTCCCCCACAGAGTCGGTGTCGAGAACCGCCGTGCCGCTGCCGACAAAGTGAATCGACGTGCCGGGCACCTCGAAACCGACCCATTCCAGCTCAGTGAACCGGCCGCGAGGCTTGACCCGCAGGTCGGGCAGCGCAAACCCCTCGCCGACCGCGCGCAGGCTGTGGCGTTTGGCGTAGGTCCGCCAGCGCCCCGTTTGCGAAGTTTCGACCTCGTGGCGCAGGCTCCACCAATTCATCGCGACCCACTCCGCCAGCGGATACAGCGGACCGTATACCGCCGCACGGCAACCGCGGCTCCGCCCGTCGATCAACTGCGTCACCGAACTGCCCTCAACGCGGATAGTCAGCCGCGCCCAGGTAGCGCGGAGCTCCTGCCCCCCGGGCACCCTTCGGGTCTTCCCACTCGTAATCGAACGTGAGCCCGCTCATCGAAGTCCCTCCGGCTCCTCATCTGCAGTTAACAAGTAGCCTTTGTATTCCCCGTTGCCCGCATCCGGTTCGGGTGACATGGGGCCTCACAGCGATCAGGAGCGCTTCGGTCGCCCGGTCAAGGGTCCTGGCCTCCGACTTGCTGCAACGGGACGCGGTCCTGCTGGATTCGCTGGCTGGCACTCTGGAACCATCCCACCGCCGCCGCTGGAAGGCAACGCGTTCCATTGCCAGTTGAAGAGCGGGCGGCAAGAGCCCCGCCGCGCGCTCACCCGAACCACCGGCGCAACCGTGGCACGTACCGGTGCGCTCCGCTGCGCGTCTCTCTGCGTTCGCGGACGGTCACCTCCACCTCCCACGCCCGCTCGGCAAGCCAGAGGACGGAGTCGATGGCAGGCACCACCCGGATCCCGTGACGCCCCACTTGGTCGGCAATCCGCCGCTCGTGCTCGGCCCGGGCGGCCGCCACCCGCGCGGCGTAATCCGCCCGTGTCGATTCCGTCCGCTTCCTCGACGCCCGCTCCTCAAGTTCCCGGATGTACCCGGAAAAATAATCGTTTACGCGGCGGAGTTCGCGCTCGAGCGAACGCTGCTGACGCTGCCGCAGCGCCGCGATCTCGGCAGCGTGATCGGACTCCACTGCCCGCAGCAGGGCGGGGCCGAGGACCCCGGCCCCGTCGACCGGCCAGTCCACCGCCGGGGGCGAGGGCTCGATGGGCAGGAGAAACAGTTCGCGCTCCGTCTCCGCATCCTGCTCCCCGCCCGGCCAGCTCAGCGCGACGCGCGCGGCCGACCAGTGCTGCGAGATGGCCTGCAGCTCCAGCCGCAGCCCAAACACTCCGGTGAAATGCCAGGCGGGTCGCACCGACCCGAGTCGCGCGCCCGCCGCGGCGGCATGCTGGCGGTCCCAGAGCCGACTCAGCACCGCAAGGTCCGGCGGTTTCGACCCTCCCAGATCGGGCAGCACCACCGCACGCCCGCACGCCGACAACCCGGCCCAGACTGCCTCGGCCAGATGGAAGCTGACCGGACACCCGGGAAACACCTCCTCGTCCGGGTTGCGCAGCCCGGGAGCGGCGGGGGGCGGGAATCGCATCGAGCGGACCACGAGCCCGCCAGACGGATCCCAGATCTTCGCCGCTGCACCTTCGGCCAGCACATCCAGCCGGTCATGCCACGGCGTGTCGCAGTCTGCGCCGAGCGCCGTCAGCGCCTGCTGATGGAGCTCACGAAGGGGACCCGGATCGAAATCGAAGCGGGGCAGGATCATTCGCTGACGTAATCCTCCGCAAACAGGGTGGCATCGAGCACCCGCGTCTCCTCGTAGCTGGCGCGCGAAACGTCGAGCCCGGCCCCCAGCCGGTCGAGAATACCGGGGTCATTCTCGTGCCAGGACCGGAAAATTTCCTCAGCGAAATCCCCGCTGGAAAAGCGCTCGCCGAGGATGACCCCGGTCTCTCCCACGACCAGTTCGAAGAGGTTGAGCTTCTCCTGCAGCAGATCGAGGATCCGGGCCTGCAACGTCCCGCGGTCGACGAACGTGTAAATCTCCACCCGCCGGGTCTGGCCAAGCCGGTGCAGCCGTCCGATCCGCTGCTCGATCTCCATCGGGTTCCACGGCAGATCGAAATTCACGAGCCGGTGGCAGAACTGGAGGTTCCGCCCCTCCGATCCGCCGCGGCTGAGCAGCAACACCCCGCCCTCCGCACGAAACGCATCCACGATTCCCTGCCGCCGGTCGGCGGGTGTCTGGCCGTTGATGGATCGGACCCGAACACCGCGCTCCTCCAACCCGACGGCGATCGCCGCCTGCGTGGCGAGAAACTGGCTGAACACCACCACCCCTCCTTCCGCCCGCGCGAGCGGCGGCAGCGCGTCGAGCCGCTCCCGGAACGTCGCCTGCCCGAGCGCGGCGCGTGGCCGCACCCCGTCGGGCAGATCCCGGCAGGCCTCGCCCAGCGCCGCCGGACTGCTTCCCGCCGCCTGCAGGACCGTTCGACCGCGCAGGGCCGCCTCGTTCCGTGGAAGCGCAGACAAGTGGGCCCGCAAGCACTCTTCCCACCCAATCATCTCCTCCCGCTCCCCGGCCGGTGCATCGAACAATGCCGTCTCCGCCCGGCGCCCCGGCAGGATCACCCCGCACGACGCGCGCGTGTTGCGGATCATCACCTGCCCGAGCAACTCGCGCAGCTGTTCGGTCTCCTTCGGGCGCCGCGGATTGGACCGGTCCAGATAGCGGCGGGCGAACTCCGCCGGGGGCGGCAACTGGCCGGGTTGGAGCAGGGTGATGAGCTGATAGAGCTCCTCCAGACTGTTCTGGACTGGCGTGGCGGTGAGAAGGAGCAGGAACCGGCGCGGCAGACGATTCACCGCCTCCCACGACTTTGACGCCCGGTTTCGGAGGTGATGGGCCTCATCGACAACCACCATGTCCCATGCCACTCGATCGGCCTCGGCGATGTGATTCTCCTGACGCAGTGTCGCCAGCGAGGCCACCACCCCGGGGTTGTCCCACCAAAACTTGCCGGGATCATTCCGCCACCCCGGATCGTTGGTTGTCGCCGCCGCGATCGAGAACTTGGACTCCAGTTCCTCGCGCCACTGATCCACCAGCGACGGCGTGGTGAGAATCAGAAATCGCCGCACCATGCCGCGGACCAGATACTCCTTGAGGACGAGACCCGCCTCGACGGTTTTCCCGAGCCCCACCTCGTCGGACAGCAGCGCCCGACCGCGTAGCGAACCGATGACGCGCAGGGCGGTCCGGATCTGATACTCATGGCGGTCGATGCTGCAATACGGGAGGCAAAGGAGATCGTCGGCCTGGTTGGACACCCACAGCAGGGAGGCCGATTCACGGATCCGAAACGCATCGGCCGCCGCGCTCCCCTCGACCGGCAGCAGCGAATCCGGGAGCGTCGGAGCTTCAATCCTCACCGGGATTGGGGGGATGG
>ENA-ORBV01005018-ORBV01005018.1-microbial-mat-metagenome-genome-assembly--contig:-NODE-5018-length-24737-cov-5.975912_pt1 | contig 24737 bp, 26 predicted proteins | sample MGYA00237777_ERZ505514 | MGnify/ENA primary metagenome ERZ505514 (study PRJEB26160, sample SAMN06269048) | microbial mat metagenome | isolation source: Oligotrophic lake microbial mat | place... | reverse complement strand
CCTCTCTATTCGTCGGCAGCGTCAGATGTGTATAAGAGACAGTTATCACACCAGAAACTTCCCAGCCTTTAGTTTCAAATTCTGCTTCACTTGATGTGATATTAAATACGAATTTGTTAAAAAACGATCCTAAAAAAGTAAAAGAATACATAATCAAATTTTGTGAAGCCTTGTCCATTCCACTGGCTTACTTTGAAAAAGACCTCCAAGAAAGTCGTTTAATTAAAAAAATTCGATCCAGAGAACCCTTTATTTTATTAGAAGGGATATCTCGTGAACAACAAGAACGTATATTAGTTTTAGATAATATAAATCGTTTTGTATATCTCGTTTCCTCTCCTGCGAGAATCTATCATATGGGACCAGCTCTCGCACATGTCTCTGGTTATGTGGGAAAACCCACAACAAACGATATCCAAGAGAAAGAGATAAAATCTTACCAGCTTGTCGGTAAAGGAGGAATCGAATCTTTATATGATACGATTCTACGTGGGCAAGATGGGTTCCGTATTCAAAAAAGAAATACCGAAGGAAATATTGAAGAAGAACGTGTCATCGAACATGCGATACCAGGAAACAATTTAATTCTCACCATAGATCGCGATCTCCAAATCGCCGCCTACCGAGCATTAAAAGGAGTCCGAGGCACAGTGCTTGCTCTAAGGCCGACAACGGGCGAAGTTTTGGCTATGGCGTCTAACCCATCTTATGACCCAAATATTCTTTCTGGTAAAAATAAACAAGAAAGAGCAAATCATTTTGGTCGAGTTTCTAATAACGGTGGTTTTTTAAATCTTGCCATCCAATCAAAATTTCCTCCAGCCTCCACCTTTAAGGTGTTAGTAGCACTTGCAGCTATGGAAAGTGAACACAAAATTAATTATGATCCTAAACAAACTTTTTCTTGCCCTGCGAATTTTACTTTAAAATCAACTTTTAAAGGTGTACCTGATCAAGTTTTTTACAATTGGGATAAAAAAAAACCCTCGCAAAAATGCGAGGTTTTTTTTTATATATTTTCTACTTACTAGAAGTGGAAAGTTGCTCTTAAAGAAGCTGTTCCTGTGTTAGAACCTTTGAAACCAAAAATAGTTCCTTGGTTTAAATCAGTATCAAAACCGAATTTAGAAGAACCAGAAGTTTCTGTTTCAACTTCACCAGTTGTTGGAGTACCAACACCACCAGTAGTTTCAACTACTGATTTTCCTTTTCCTGAAGTTTGGAAACCAATTCCCCAACCATATTCTGCACCAATTGCAATTTTCGGGAAAATGAAATACTCAGCACCAATGAATCCACGAACACCAATTCCGAAAGTCATTCCAGATTTAGTAGAAAGCATGCGGCTAGTATTATTAGGAGTACCTGTTACTGCACCTGTTGAGGCATTCCAAGTAGTTGATGTAGGAGTTGCAGTTTGTCCAGCAGCTGTTGGATTACCTGTCATTGTGTTACCATACTCATACTTGTTAGCTGAGCTAGAAATCCAGATCATCGCATCTGCACCATAATAACCTTGCAAACGAGTTTTCCCTCTTCTCATTTCTTTACCAGCACCAATACCGATGGTTGTATTTCTCATTTTAAATTTATCCTCAACCATAGGAGATGTTGCAGGGAAAACTGGAGCTGTAATATTAGCATCATCAGAAACCATGTTTTTGTAAGTTTCGTTGGTGAAACCCAAACGCACTAATACTCTGTAAGCATTTTTTTCATCGATGAATTTTTTTCCGATGATTGTTTGGTTACCATTCATCCAATTTACTCCTGGAGCACCATTTGAAGTGTTTCCGTTAAATGCATTTCCTATAAAGTTAAAAATAGGATCCGCATTCATAGAGATAGCCCAATCTTCTGCCTCAGGCAACATTGGTTCTCCTTTTTTTGATGTTAAATCTTGCGCGAAAGCACCTGTTACGCCAAATGCTAAAGCAATCACTAGTACTGATTTTTTCATAGTTTTTGTTGTTTAGTTTAAATTAAATTTTTAATAATCAATTTTAAAATTCAGTGAAACAAAGGTAAACATTATTTTCAATGCAACAACTTATTAACAATCTCTTTGTTTTTAACATGCAATTGTTAATAACTCTAGTCGCCCCACTCCTTATCTTCTAATAAAGGAACAAACTTAAACTCCCCATATTCAACCTTCTCGAACGCTTTGGGGCCTGTTTTCTTAAGAAAAGTCATTATTTGTACTTTATCTCCCAAAGGAATAACTAAAATGCCGCCTACTTTCAGTTGATCCAATAAAGCGTCTGGAATAATCGGGGCTCCTGCGGTTATTATTATCTTGTCGAATGGTGCAAAAATCGGTAATCCTTTATAGCCATCTCCATAAAAAAACTTGGGATTATAGCCAATTGTGGGTAAAAATGCCTTTGTCAGATCGTAAAGTGCTTTTTGGCGTTCTATCGTATACACTTTCACTCCCATTTCTAATAACACACTGGTTTGATATCCTGAACCGGTTCCTATTTCTAATACTTTTTCGCCTTTTTTTAAATCCAACAGCTCTGTTTGAAAAGCTACGGTATGCGGACGAGAGATGGTTTGTCCCGACCCAATCGGAAAAGCAATGTCTTCATAGGCTCTTTCTATAAAAGAACTATTCAAGAATAAATGGCGCGGAACCGTTTCAATAGCTTTTAATACATCCCCATCTTCAATTCCCTTTTCTTTTAAAAGTTTGGCAAGTTGTCTTCGTAAACCTTTATGTCTATATGTATCCGTTTCCATAATATTATCTAGGGCACGAAATTAACAATAGTATACTTATAATTAAGAGTAATTTTTCAAGAAGCGATTGTGGAAAAAAGTATTTTTGTTGCAAATCACTGAATTATATGATAAAAATAGGCGTTTTAGGAGCTGGTCACCTCGGCAAAATTCATATCCGACTGTTAAAAGAAATTGACAAGTATGAACTTGTTGGCTTTCATGATGCTAATCCTGAATTAGCAAAAGAAGTTGAAAAAGAATTCGGAGTAAAAGCATTTGATTCTATTGAAAGCCTAATTAAGTTGGTAGATGCTGTTGATATTGTTACTCCAACCATTACACATTACGATTGTGCTTCCAAAGCCATCAAAAGTTCAAAACATATTTTCATTGAAAAGCCTGTTACCAATACGATTGAAGAGGCAAAAAGCTTAAAAGGTTTATCAAAGGAGGCGAATGTTCATGTACAAGTAGGACATGTTGAAAGATTCAACCCTGCTTTTATTGCTGCCCGCGACTATTGTTCCAATCCACTGTTTATTGAAACACATCGCTTGGCACAATTTAATCCGAGAGGAACCGATGTTTCTGTTGTTTTGGATTTAATGATTCATGACATTGATATTATTTTAAGTGTAGTAAAATCCAATATCAAACGTATCAGCGCAAGCGGTGTAGCCGTTGTTAGTGAGAGTCCTGACATAGCCAATGCCCGTATTGAATTTGATAATGGTTGTGTTGCCAACCTTACTTCTAGCAGAATATCTATGAAAAACATGCGCAAATCCCGCTTTTTTCAAAAAGATGCGTACATTTCGGTCGATTTTTTAGATAAAAAGGTAGATGTGATACGTTTAAACAATGTAGAAGGAGATATTGACCCCTTGGCAGTAACCATTGACTTGGGCCATGGCAAAGGGTCTAAACAAATTTATTTCGAAAATCCAACTATTTTTCCTACCAACGCAATAAAAATGGAGCTTGAAGCGTTTGCTGATTCAATAATCAGCAACACTACACCTTTAGTAAGTATTGATGATGGTTATAAAGCGCTGGATGTAGCTTATAAAATAATTGAAAAAATGAAGCTAACATCTAATTTTGCTGAAGAACAAGGACTATCAACCAATTAAAATGAATACAACTTACAAGCTTTTAATGCCTATTGCTGTTTTTGCGACTGCTTTATTTAGTTCATGTGAACTTTATAATCCTGCGGAGCCTATTCCTGCTTATATTCACATACAGCAATTTACATTAACAACTAAAGCTGACGGCACAGAAGGCAGTAATTCACATAAAATTACAGATGCCTGGGTTTATGTAGACGACCAAATTATTGGTTGCTTCGAATTGCCTGTTACCTTTCCTGTACTTTCGGAAGGAACTCATAAAGTGAAAATTAGTCCCGGAATTAAGGTAAACGGAATTTCTGCCAACAGAGGTCAATATCCTTTTTATACAAGCTATGAACAAGATGTTGATTTTCAGAAAGGTACAACAATCACATTAAGTCCTACCGTAGAATATAAATCTACCGCTCAATTTGTTTTTTTACAGAATTTTGAAGCGGCTGGAACTACCTTAAGCATCACCGCACAATCAGATACGATTATATACGAAATGACTGACCCTGCTCATGTTTTTGAAGGCACGAAGTGTTTAGCGGCTTATGTGGATGCTACCAGATTCCGCTTTGAATGTGCTACAACTAGTGCTTTCGGCCTTAGAACCGGTGGATCACCTGTGTTTCTTGAGTTCAATTATAAATGTAATTACGAGCTGGTTGTAAGTGTTATTGCTCAAGGCGCTTTTTCGGTTAATCAATTTCCTGCTTTATATCTGAATCCATCAGAAAACTGGAACAAAGCCTATGTTTATTTAACTCCAACAGTTAGCGGAGCATTTACTGCTGATGATTACAAAATTGTTTGGGGAATTCGTAATCTTGCTGGGGTTGATAGCGCTGCTGTACTGATTGACAACATAAAACTTATTCAATAAAGACTGCTGAAGAAGAATTGACAAAGAAGACGTTTTATGAATAAAAAGCTACAAGTATTAAAATATCTTTTTACCGATATTTCAGCAGCCATGCTGGCTTGGGCTCTCTTTTTTAGCTTTCGTAAAATCTATATTGAAACCGCCAAATTCGGAAAACCTGTTCCGCTTGTTTATGATGAGCAATATTACTGGGGACTCCTTTTTATCCCTATTTTCTGGGTAGCGATGTATTACCTTACCGGGACATATAAAGACGTTTATCGTAAATCGCGCTTAAAGGAAATCGGGCAAACGTTTTTACTCTCCAGCATTGGGGTTTTAATCATCTTTTTTACTCTTTTACTCGATGATGAAATTGTTTCTTATAAAAACTATTATCAAAGCATCATTACACTTTTTCTATTACACTTTGGATTTACAGCCCTTTTCAGAGTAATTCTTTCCAGCATTACCAATTATCGCATTCACAACAGAATCATTGGGTTTAATACCCTTTTAGTTGGTAGTAACGAAAATGCATTAAAACTCTTTACAGAGATGCAAAGCCAGCCCAAATCCTCTGGCTATAAATTTGTTGGATTTGTGCACATTGACAATAAGAACGGGTTCTCACAAGAGTTAAAGAAAACATTACCTCATCTTGGGGAACTATCTGATTTAAAGAATCTTATAACTACTCATAAAATTGAAGAGGTAATCATTGCCATTGAATCTTTTGAGCATGAAAATATTGGTAAAATTGTAAACGAATTGGATTATCGCGGACTCATCATTAAAGTGATTCCGGATATGTATGATATCCTATCGGGCTCCGTAAAAATGACTTCGATTTTTGGAGCACCCTTGATAGAAATTTCCAGAGAAATAATGCCGACCTGGGAGCAATCCTTAAAGCGCATTATGGACATTGTGGTTTCATTGATGGCTTTAACCCTTTTCAGCTGGGTTTATATTTTTGTAGCTATTGCGGTGAAGCTAACATCAAAAGGTCCAATCTTTTATAGTCACGAACGTATTGGTTGGCACGGAAAACCCTTTTTCATTCATAAGTTTCGTTCCATGAGTGTGGATGCAGAAAAATCGGGACCAGCACTTTCCAGCAAATTAGATCCTCGCATCACTCCACTTGGCCGTTTCCTTAGAAAAGTACGTTTGGATGAAATTCCACAGTTCTACAACGTTTTAATAGGCGAAATGAGCATTGTTGGTCCGCGACCGGAACGTCAGTTCTTTATCGATCAAATTGTGTTACAAGCTCCTCACTACAAACATTTGCATAAAGTTCGTCCGGGAATTACTTCATGGGGACAAGTAAAATACGGTTATGCCGAGAATGTAGAAGAAATGGTGCAACGTTTAAAATACGACATCATCTACATTGAAAATATGTCATTAGCAGTTGATTTAAAAATCCTCATCTACACCGCGCTGATTGTTATTCAAGGACGCGGGAAATAAAAAAATTCAAAGTTGGAAAGTTCAAAATTCAAAGTTTAAAAAATGAAGGCAAACTTTCACGATATAACTTTAAACTTTATAACTTTGAACTAAAAATATGAAGAACATCGCAGTAATAGGATCAGGAACAATGGGCAACGGGATAGCTCACACCTTTGCACAATTTGGCTACAACGTAGCATTAATCGACATTTCACAACCTGCTTTGGACAAGGCGATGGCGACCATTGCGAAGAACTTGGACCGCATAGTTGCTAAAGGGACTATTACGGAGGCTGATAAAGCAAACACATTAAAAAACATCACCACATTCACCGTTATGGCGGATGGTGTTAAAAGCGCTGATTTAGTAGTGGAAGCCGCTACCGAAAATGTAGAAATCAAATTAAACATCTTCCGCGAATTAGATAAAATTTGTCCTGCTAACACCATTTTAGCAAGCAACACTTCTTCTATTTCCATTACAAAAATTGGAGCAGTTACAAAACGTCCTGATAAAGTAATTGGAATGCATTTTATGAATCCTGTTCCAGTGATGAAATTGGTTGAAGTCATCAGAGGCTACTCTACTTCCGATGAAGTTACTTCACTTATTATGGAAACATCTAAGAAATTAAATAAAGTTCCAACCGAAGTAAACGATTACCCGGGATTTGTGGCCAACAAAATATTAATGCCAATGATTAATGAAGCCATCATCACGCTTCACGAAGGAACAGCAGGTGTTGAAGAAATTGATACCGTAATGAAATTAGGTATGGCGCATCCAATGGGTCCTTTGCAATTAGCCGATTTTATTGGATTAGATGTTTGTTTGTCTATCCTGAAAGTACTACAAGATGGTTACGGAAACCCGAAATATGCTCCTTGTCCACTTTTAGTAAACATGGTAACAGCAGGCCATTTAGGAGTTAAATCCGGACGAGGTTTTTATTCTTGGGGACATGGCACTAAGGATTTAATTGTGGCTGATGGGTTTAAGAAGAAGGTTATGGTTTAAAACTTCGACTGCGCTCAGTGTGACAACTCTTCGTCAGTCTGAGCGGAGTCGAAGACTTTATCTCACCAACTGAATAAATCCTTTTTTGTCAATCTTTTTATTGATGAATTCAGAATAGTGAAACACATAATAATAAACACCTTCCGAGCAATCGTTTCCTTTCAAATCTCTTCCATCCCACTTCGTAACATTTACACTTGATTGAAACACCTTGTTTCCCCAGCGATTATAAATGTCTACAATTTCTTCAACTAGATTTAAATTTGAAAAATCGATGTAATCGTTTTGGTTATCATTGTTGGGAGAAAATATGTTAGGGATAAAATTATTACAATCAAGACAAACAACGGAAACATCATCAATGTAATAGTATGCATCAAAAAAGCCTCCAGTAGGAAAATGAATTGTGTCAGTTGTTATATCATTATTAAAATTTCCAATCGTAATAAAATTTTCATTTCCATTTGCCACAAAACTTCCAGAGACCTTAATCCAATTGTCTCTGCTGTTTAATGGGTTCAACAAAATGTCATTGTTGATTTGAGGTGGATGTACGACTAAATTATAAATTACCGTATCAGAAAAGTATGCACCCATATTATTAGTTCCTAGCCTACAATTATCAACAGCGCTAACATAAAATTCAACAAGATAGGTTCTGTTTGCAATTAGTTTCGTTACAAGTTCAGTTTGAATATATCCTCTTGAATTAATAAACCAAGGATTGTATGTGTGAATTCCAGCATACGCTTCACCTGTGTTTGCAAATTGATTTCCTGTAAAATTATTCGGGACACCAAAGTTTAAAGTATCACAAGAATTAAAGTATTCCGCATTTCCAAACCAATCAGAAGTATTATTGATTTGGCCATATCCATTTGGACAAACAACAAAAGCCTCAAAACTTGGATTAGGGACGAGATTGGATTGAGCGAGCGCATGACTTCTTCCAAACAATAAAATTGAACCAAGCATTAAAAAACAATATGTGACCTTTTTATTCAAGTTTAGAAATCTCTTAACGTTTTTGTGGGTTTTTTATTGGCACAAAAAAACCTCTAATTTTCACTAGAGGTACGTTTTATGATTGGACTTATAAAAGCTTAAATCCGTGTCCATCATTTCTCATCCCAACCTAAAACTGTCCATCTTCAATCATTTTAATTGCCATTTCAATATTTCTTTCATCTCCAAGTGCATCGTAGTCCGACTTTAAGCTGGAGTTGAAAACAAGGGCTACACCTTGCCACATGGTTGCAGAAAAAGAACCTCGCATACATTTCACAACATCGTAAGTTGTTTTTCCTGTTTCTCTATCAATTAGCTTTATTAAAAGTCGGCCTTGTGTTACTGATAAGTTTTTTAATTCATCACCAAACTCATCTTTCAATTGTTTTTCAGCCAACTTAGTGTACGCTTTTTTATCTCTTTCGTTAGGAATAGTTGCCAATACTCGGTCGTACTCTTTTAATTTAACCGAAGCTAAAATGGCGTAAGGGTATACCTTTTTTACATTGTATTTCAATCTGTCCCAAGCTGCTTTTTGTCTGTATGTTTTGAAAGTACGATCAGCGGAACATGTTACCGTTGCTAATTTTCCATAGGGAATTGTATCACCATTGTAATAAACCGTTTCCACCCATATACCTTTTAGGTCGGGAGCTGCTGCTTTTGTAGGATTAGTTGTTTGGCTCATCCCGATAAACGGAACGAAAAAGAAGAGTAAGAATATGGAAATTCTTGTTGCCATTTGGCCTGTATTTATTCTTATAACGAGTTAGTTAGCTAAAAGTTGCTTATAAATTGTAAATAATTGTTAACCGAGTCTTTCCTTTTCCTCCCCCTGCCCCCTCGATGAGGGGGATAGTCTCCGAAACTATCGGTTTGTTTTCCATTTTGAGACACTTTTCCCTTCTTCAACTACTACTTTCTGAGTTTTGCTGGTACTCATCAACTTAGCTCCGAACAGAGCTGCAACAATTGCTTCATCCTCTTTTGTTTCAGAAAGCATTTCAGGTGAAAAATGATGTTTGATGAAATGTGTATCAAAGTTCCCTGATGTAAATGCCTCATGTTTCAACACAAATTTACAAAAAGTTAGAGTCGTTTCAACACCAGTGATCTGATAATCGTCAATGGCACGAATCATACGGCTAATTGCTTCTTCTCTGTCTTTTCCAAACGTTACCAATTTCGAAATCATTGGGTCATAATAAATTGGAATGTCCATTCCTTCTTCAAAACCATCGTCCACACGCACTCCTAAGCCTTGTGGTCTTCTGTACGTTTGCAATGTCCCAATATCCGGCAAAAAGTTATTACATGGATCTTCCGCATATACTCTCACTTCCACGCTATGACCAATAATTTTTAAATCTTCTTGCTTAAAGGAAAGTTTTTCTCCTCTTGCTACTTTAATTTGCTCTTTTACTAAATCCAGTCCCGTAATCATTTCTGTAACGGGGTGTTCTACTTGTAAGCGTGTATTCATTTCCAAAAAGTAGAAATTCTTGTTTTCATCCAACAAAAACTCTACTGTTCCTGCTCCCACATAATCACAAGCTTTACCAACATTCACAGCACATTCGCCCATTGCCTTACGAATTTCAGGAGTAAGTACAGATGAAGGCGCTTCTTCAATCACTTTCTGGTGCCGTCTTTGAATAGAACATTCACGTTCGAACAAATACACAATGTTGCCATGTGTATCACCTAAAATTTGAATTTCTATGTGACGCGGACCAGCAACATATTTTTCAATAAAAACTGCACCATCTCCAAATGCTGAAGTAGCCTCACTTATAGCCAAATTCATTTGCTCTTCAAACTCTTCGATGTTTTCAACAATACGCATCCCTTTTCCTCCACCACCAGCGCTCGCCTTAACTAACAATGGAAATCCAGTTGCTAGAGCCACTTCTTTTCCCTCTTTAACACTTGAAATTGCCCCTTCAGAACCAGGAACCATTGGAATTTTATATTTTTTTACAGCAGCTTTCGCAGATAACTTATCACCCATAATGTCCATTGCTTCGGGAGATGGTCCGATGAACGTGATTCCTGCTTGTTTTACTTTTGCAGCAAATTCTGCATTCTCAGAAAGAAAACCATATCCTGGATGGATTCCTTCAACATTTAATTGCTTACAAACTTCTATAATTTTATCGCCTAAAAGGTAAGATTGGTTAGAAGGTGGCGGTCCGATACACACTGCTTCATCAGCATATTTCACGAAAGGAGCATTTCTATCCGCTTCTGAATAAACGGCAACCGTTTGAATACCCATTTCTCGGCAGGAACGCATTACACGCAATGCAATTTCTCCTCTGTTGGCAACTAATATTTTGTTCATAAAATGTTTATTAATAAATGTATGCTTTCGCTTTCAAAAAAATATATTTGTGAAAGGCGATTGCTTCTATTTTGAAGCAATACAAACCTAATAAAAAAAGTTTTCATTGAGCTTGAATATTTGAACTCAATTTCAACAAAATAACATCCCTAAAAAATGCATTATGCTTAAAAGAACTACGCTACTTTTATTTATCGCTTTCACAACAACAACAGCATTCGCACAAAAGAAAGGAACAAAACCTTCAACTGCTTCTGATTTTGACACCAAGGGAGCTGAACAAGCTTTGTTAAAAGCCTTAAACAAAGTGCGTATCGAAAACAAACTCGATTCAGTGGAATTTCATCCTCTATTGGGACAAGCAGCAGCCATTCAAAGCGCTGATATGGCTAAGAACGGGAAAGCCGAATTAGAAAACAGCAAAGGAAAATACAAAACAACTGCAAAACGTGTTGTTTCTGTTGGCGGAACAGTAAAAGTGCAAGAATTGGTTTTGGGTACCAGTATAGTGAAAGGAAAAGCATCCATGTCGGCTCAAGAACTTGCTGATGCTGCTTTTTACAAATGGCGTGTTGGAAAACAAAATCAAGCTATTATCAAAAATGCTGATTTTATTTATGCTAGTCCTTCTGTTACCATTGACGAATCAGGTAAAAAAGCTTATATCTCCATTGTCTTCGGAAGTTTTAATTCGTTCAACACTGGAGCGGATAAGAAAAAAGAATTGGCTGTTCCATATAGTTCAAAGACTAAAAAATTAAAAGTACCAGAAGACAGAAATTGCAATGCATGTAAAAAATTTAAAGACTGGGATGGATTAGCAGCAGGTTTGTATGTTGAAAACGGGAAAATCTACATCAAGTATGCGAACTTAAAAGCACTATCAAAGTTCATTCGTAAATCGGGAGATGGATTGGCTGTGGATATAGTTCAGCGTGCACAGTATGACAATCCAGATTACAACATTGTAGACAATAATCTTATTTCGAAAGGAGTGCTTTTGAAAACAGTTACGATGAGCAAACTGTATAGCAAAAACAGAGTGAAAGCTGTAAAAAAAGGAAACAGAGTAATCAAAGCAACAAAATTGGATGTTCAGTTAGGAGTGCTTCCTAAAAAAATAACTGGTCCTTACGAAATGAATTTACTCATTGTTCAAGATGGGAAATTGTGTAAAGTAATTATTCCATCAAAAATTGAACAAGGCGATCAGGAATCAAATTCACCTTTAACGATGCTGTTAATGCCGGATAGCGCAGCTTATTTCAAACCACCCTTCGAACCGAAATCAGAATCTACTTTATTAACTTTTACTGTTCCATTCGAGAAAAACAAATCGGATTACAAAGAAACCGATATGGAACCATTTCTATCAGCCTTGCAGGAACCCGACTTCTTAATTGAAGGTTTGTACATCACCGCCTACTCTTCCATTGAAGGTGATGCAAAATCGAATGAGAAATTGCAAAAGAAGCGTGCAGAAAGTATTGTGAAAGCATTATCGAAAATGCAAAAAGCAGGCGTTGTGACAAATGTAAAAACTACCGACTCCTGGAATCTTTTCCAAATGGAAGCAGAAGATGGCAAGTATGATTATTTGTCTAAAATGACAAAAGAAAAAGCCATAGCTGAAATAAACGGGAAAGGTTTATCAGCTGAGTTAGAGCCCATTTTGAGCAAAGAACGTTTTGCACAAATTATTATGGATGTAACTTATGATATCACAGGAAATAAAGAAGAGAAATTTTCAGTGAGTAAATTCAATCAAGCAATGAAGAAAAATGATTTGAAGCAATGTTTAAAAATTCAATACTACATTGGCAAACAAATGCGCAATCAAAAATATTCTGCTGAAGCTCCAACAAAAATGAACATCCCATTTGAAGTGAAAAATTCAGGACTATTGAACAACAATGTAGTATTGCGTTACATGTATAACAACAATGTGGCAACAGACGAGGATCAGATAGAAATGAAAAAATTGACTGCGCTTGATCCATCCAACAATTACATTACTTTCAACACTATATATTGCGATGTGATGTTGGATAGCACTCTTGGAGATATGAAAGCACAAAATGAAATGCAAAAACGAATTGACGCTATGTATAAAACGGATGTTCCTAAAAGGTATGTTGATGCCTTGAACATCGAATGGCAATTCAAAATTATTGAAGCAATGGATTCGGCTGAAAACAGTGAACTAGTAACTCAAGCCTGCATAGAAAAAATAAAACAATTTTATAATATCAAGGAATCAACTTGGCAAAACAATTTGAAATTGGCTTATGTATTTGCTCGTTTCAAAGATTATAAGTTTGCTGCAAGTTTATTAGCACCATTTATTGCAACAGAGTCGGTTAATGAAAACCTATTGTTTGCTTATGCTTCCATTTGTGCAAAAATGCCTGAACTATATCAATCACGTACATTTGTGTTAGCATTGAAGAAAGCAGAAGAGAAAAATCACGACAGGTATTGCAAACTCTTTGGCGCTCCGAATATGACATTTCAGGTATTCGATAATCCACTTGTAAAAGCAGATTACAAAAAAGCAGCATGCAGCAAATAGTGAATCAACCCGATTCTCAATTGCTACTACAATTGGTAACAATGAAAATGCCTTTTGGCAGATACAAGAATACTATTTTGTGTGATTTGCCCGTTTCCTACTTGGAGTGGTTTCAACGCAAAGGTTTCCCGGTTGGAAAACTTGGAATACTTTTACAAACCATTTACGAAATAAAGTTAAACGGCTTGGAAGGATTATTGAAGCCATTGAAAAGATAACGTCATGCCTTGCTACGACACGGCATCTCATAATTAAGGACTCCTGTTTTAAATTAACAGATCCCGTGTCGTAGCACGGGATGACGCTCCGGGAAATGAAGGTCGAGAAATTGTTATTTAATAACAACGAAAACAAAAAAACATTAATTTTGGAGTATGAATAAACTCATTAATTCCTTTTTAGTCGTATTGGTTTTACTTTTTACATCAGCAAAAGCCCAAGAAAACACTGAAGGCGAACCAACTGACTCAACAGGAAAACAAAGATCATTTAAACTTGGTATCTACGTGGGCTCCTATTTCGCTAATAAATATACAGCGGGCTCATACGATGGCTATGGTTTTGATTTAGATGGAAAACGAATTACCACTTTTGAAAACAGTATGATGTACGAAAAGATTGTAAATCAATATGGTGGTGGATACGGACAAGTAGATCAAATAGCACAAGCGCTAGGAGTTGCATCCACCGCTGACTGGACGTTTACAAAAGATGATATGCCAACAAACATGCGTTATACTCCATCCTTTTTATTCGGATTGCAGTGTCGTTATTCGGTTGATAATAAAAATGCCATTTCTTTAAATTTAAATGCGGCAAAACTTAGTTTATCGGGAAATTTCACCATGACTACTCGCCCACCTTCAGGTTCTACTCAGATTAACAATAGCATTCAAACATTTGGAATAAAAGGAGGAGAACAACGCTTAATGATACAAATTGGCTATAATCGAATTTTAGGCAACAACGAAAAAGCTAATTTATTTGTTGAAGGCGGAATAAACATGACTTATTCTCAATTTGATAAAAATGAAATTTTAATAAACAATCTGTACATCGATTTATTAGAGTTTTATGATTACCAAGGAATTCAAGCTGGTTATACAAGAAAACCTAGAGGAATGGGATTTGGTGCTTATGGCGGAGTTGGAGTAAACATCACTATGAGTGAAAAGTTTACGGTTCAATTAATGTATTCTCCATCTTACGAGGGTATTAAAATTGGGGACAATCCAAAATTGAAATGGCAACATTCAATTGGGTTAAGAGCCTATTATAATTTTTAAAGTTTTGCTATATACTTTTTAGACTTTACTTTAAAGAATTCATCTTCAATCATAAAATCTTTTCTGGAAGGAAATCTCACGGCTGCTTCAAAATAAATTTTCGCTAATTTCTTTTGATTGTCTTCATGCAAGGCTTCTGCATAATAAAAATTTGCACCTACATCGGTGGGGAAATATTTTATCACCTTTTTCATTATCTCAATCGCTTTCTTTTTATCTGGCCATGTTAATATTACAGGAATATAAGGTGTTTTATAATTTAATCCTGCATCAAATTTCCAGCCTCCTCCATTATTATACATCGAATCGGTTGCAATCAACATTTTTGTATGATACAGTAATTTTGCCATCACTCCATCATCAATGCTTTTCATTACTCCGTTTATTTCGGCAGACAAAGCAATTGCGGATGTTAGTTCGAAACGAATTTTACCATCTTTAGGAAACTTTTTTACTAAATCGTTTCCCAATACAATTGTTTTGGAATAAGCGGCAATTTTATCCTTGTCGCTTATGTACACAAATCGTCCCTTAAAATTATAGCTCTGCATACAATATCCACCCGCAACCTGAATATGTTTATTCTGTTTTAACAAAGCATCAAAAATAGCAATGGCTTTATCTGCATTGATTGCGTTAGCCTGCAAGCCAACCGCATTATCAGAACGTGCATTAAAATACTTAATACCCGTTTGTAAATCGTCAGTAACAAAACAAAAATAAAATACTATGAAAATTAATTTATACATTTATTTCTTTTATTAATCCCAATCGGCCAACTGTTTTTTTGCTTTCTCTTTTTGATTTTCATCTTCCAAATAAAATTCCTTTCGCGCTGAAAATTTTGTTACCAAAGTAAAATAAATTTTCGCATTCACCTTATCACCAGTTTCCAACAACGCTTCAGCGTAATAATAATTATTTGAAATATCAGCCGGATAATATTTCAAAGCCTTGATAAGCAATTCTTTTGCTGTTTTATTACTTGGCCAAGTTAAAACCAAAGGAATATAAGGCGTTTTATAGTGTAAGATAGACAATACTTTCCAACCTGCGCAACAGCGGTACATCGAATCGGTTTTAATGAGCATATTGGAATGAAACAACATTTGGTTAATGACCCCACTTTCAGCACTTTTCAGCGCCCCGTTCATTTCAGCCAACAAACCAATGGAAGTAATTAATTCGAAACGGATAAACGCACTTTTAGGAAATAGTTTTATCAATGCATTTCCTTTATCAACGGCTTTCTTATACACATCCTTTTTGTCGGCATCTTTTGTATACACAAACTGTCCTTTAAAATTGAGTGATGCTAAATAATAATATCCTGCTTTCTCTTTCTTCTCCAAATTCAACAATTCTGTTTCAAAAATTTGAATTGCCTTGTTTATATTAACTGAATTGGCAAGCAAGCCTTTTGCATTTTCCGATCGAGCATTGAAATAATCAATTCCTGTTTGGAAATTATCTGGAACAGAATGGAAAAAAGAAAAAAATATGAATAGTAGTTTCAAGTTGAGTATCTAATTTTAAAAAGTCTGCTACAATGATTTGCTTTCATAATTTACAGATTCCGTGTCGTAGCACGGAATGACGTTTGGCAAGGTCTAGTCTTTAAAATCTAATAAAACTGTTTCGCCCACTGACGGTACTTTCCAATCGGTCCATCTCCTTTTGCCAGCGCAGGATAATCCATATACACTTTATTTTCCCAGATTTTAAAATCCTGACTCACATCGTGTGCATAGCCTGTAAACGCTTTATTCAGCAATATATTAGTTAACATTTTTTTAGGAAGCAATGAAAGTACTGGATGAATTTTTGAAGGCTTGAATTTTTTATTTACACTCATCCCAATTTTCAAATTGATGGTATGTTCATCAATAGGCATTGGAAAAACATATTGACGGGTTTTTAATTCCATTTCCGGCAAATCCACTTCCACAAAAGAATATCCCAAGCCATGAACATGAATGTTAATTTCGGCTTTGATGCCTTGTGTTCCTTTTCCAATGAATCCTTCCGGAGCGCGATTGAATCCATAACTGGCATTTAAATAAGCGCCATCATCATTCAATTCTTTAATAGTAGTAATGTTGCTGTATTTGTGTACAACAGAAAAATGTCCCACATCTACACTATTTTCAGTGGTTTCTTGTGGATGAGATTTTAGTAAGAAGTCGGTAGTTTTTATTTCTGTCCAGTCCTCATCATTTGTAACCGGCACTTCCCAAACGGGTTGACTCTGTTGTTCGTGATGCCAGTATAAAATAAACCCATTTTTTTCCTGAATAGGATAAGTTTTTAAAATAGCTTTTGCTGGTGGTTTTGTGCCATAACCTGTTTTGGTGCAGGTGCCTTTTGTATCAAAACAAAAATAGTGGAACGGACAAACAATGGTTTCTCCTTCTACGTGTCCGCCATGAGCTAAATGCCCGCCTAAATGCGGACAATAGGCATCTACCAAACAAGCTTCCCCAGATTCTGTACGAAACAAAACAAGTTCTTTACCCGCAATTTTTTTACGGAGAACCTGTTTAGCTTTTAAATTATCTGAATTTTCAATTACATACCAACTGTTTGGGTAAGGAAATAATTTAGTTGGTGTAGGCATTTGTTCCATAAACTCTTATTTTTGAGAATGCTAAAATAAGAAATTTACGGAACTATTTTACGCAATTGCTCTGCTAAGTGACTCGCCTTGTCGATTTTGTTCATCAAGTGTCCAGCTATCTGTCACAGTGGTTTCTAACCAAACACTCCCTGATTTTCGGAAAACCTGGACCCCTAATCCATATTCATCCAAAAATATTTTCTCTAATTCTTGCACACTCATCAAAGGTTGTATTTCTAAATCCCCTTTGTTATGAATTATTCTGCAGTTAGCCAACATATTACTATTGTGCTTCAACATTTTTTTTGAAAAATCACAACTATAGCGATGAGGCATAGAAAAAAACTCCAGTTTTAAATAAGGATAAACCGAATTGAATTCTTCCTGAATAGAAAGTATCCTTCTGTTGTCGTTAATGGCTATTTTCATTTTATTAAAAGCTTATCACTAATAAATCAATAAACACTGCAATACTTGATCCTATAACAATTGTTCTCATTGGCGCTACAGCAAGTATTAAAGCAAGACAAATTGTTGAAGAAAAAGCAACTGCTGCCAATTTCACCCAGCTATCCATTATGCCGGATGCAGCTGCAACACCTCCAATAATTCCTATAACTAATAGGAGCATCGGACAAATCCCAAATCTATTTGCTTCGGCATTCTTCCAAAAATCTGATGTAGCTGCTTGTTCTTTTGCATTATCTCTTTTAATAAAAATACTTGCTACGTTTGATTTCATTGTAGTTTCCATAAATTTTTCTTTTTTAGGTTTTATTTGCTTGATATATTATGAAACAAAATTAGCTTGGGTATTCGTTTAATTAAATGAGTGCGGTCAGCAAGAGATGTGACTGTTGTCAGTTAAACTATAATTGTTACTAATATAGATAAAGCGTATTTTTGTGACATCTATGAGTAGTATAAGCAATGAACAAGCAGCAATAAAAACAACCTATTTCAGTATTGCTGGCAACACTTTGCTAGCATTAATAAAATGGCTGGCTGGATATTTTGGAAACTCGTACGCTTTAATAGCCGATGCTATTGAATCAACAACAGATATTTTTTCTTCTTTCTTAGTTCTATTCGGATTAAAATATTCGAGTAAACCAGCAGATAAAAATCACCCATATGGTCATGGTCGAATTGAGCCACTTATTACTTTCTTGGTTGTAGCCTTTTTAGTTACATCGGCAACGATCATCGCTTATGAAAGCATTCTTCACATTCAAACACCACACGATTTACCAAAACCTTTTACACTAATCATTTTAGGAGCCATTATTATCTGGAAAGAAATTTCCTTTAGAATTGTTTTAAAAAGCAGTAATAAAACAAAAAGCTCCTCCTTAAAAGCAGATGCTTGGCATCACAGGAGCGATGCAGTAACATCATTTTCGGCTTTTATTGGTATTTCAATCGCGTTAATTTTTGGGAAGGGCTATGAGTCTGCCGATGACTGGGCGGCTCTTTTGGGTTCCGGATTCATTTTCTATAATAGCTATTTAATTTTCCGTCCTGCATTAGGAGAAATAATGGATGAGCATCAACACGATGAAATTTTAGATTCAATTAAAGAGCTATCAAAAAAAGTAGATGGTGTAATTGATATTGAAAAATGTTATGCCAGAAAAATTGGGATGAAATACTACATTGACCTACATCTTACAGTAAATGCAAACATCAGTGTTAAAGAAGGGCATTCGATTGCTCACAAGTTAAAAGATCTGGTAAAAGCAGAAAAACCTGAGATTGCCGACATTTTAATCCACATTGAGCCACATGAATAACTAATTTTTCATATTTGCTAAGCGGTCATAATTCAAAATCGTGATTTTCCCTCCCGCTACTTCAATAAATTTATCTTCCTTAAAATCACTTAATGTGCGTATAACAGTTTCTGTTGCGGTTCCTACTAAGTTAGCCAAATCCTCTCTTGAAACGTTCATGCTAAATGTTTGATCGTCTTCTTTTTTATACTTATCAGAAAGTTTTACCAAGGCTTCTGCCACTCTTTTTCTAACAGAGTTATAAGCCAATTTAACTAACTGCTTTTCATTTTCACTAACGCTATTTGATAAAATTTCTATGAATTTTCGGGAAACTTCTGCATTTTTATAGATGAGTGAAAAGAAATCTTCTTTAGGAATCATATAAATTTCAGAATCTTCCAAAGCCGTGGCTGAGCTGTTATACTTTGCGTCTTGTAATAAAGAAAGGTATCCGAAAAATTCTCCTTCTTTAAATAGTTCAGTAATTAATTCTTTCCCTAATTCATTCGTTTGATAAGTTTTCACTTTCCCTTTATTGATAAAATAAATTCCTTTTGGATAAGCCCCTTCCTTATAAATATCTTCCTTCTTTTTATAGGTTCTTACATCCTGCTCTTCAGAAAGTTTTTTCAATGAATCGATTCCTTTTGCCTGATTCATAAAATCATTAATTCCTTGAATATTTTTTGAAAACTCTTTCTTTAATATTTCGTTCTTCTTTAAACGACTTTCAATAGCGTTCATCAACTCCACATCATCAAATGGCTTAGTGAGATAATCATCCGCCCCCATCTCCATTCCTTTTCTAAAATCGCTTCGTTCTGCTTTTGCTGTTAAAAAAATAAAAGGAATGCTTGCTGTTTCTTCATTTTTCGACAAAAGATGCAAAGCTCCATGTCCATCCAAAACCGGCATCATGATATCACAAATAATCAAATCGGGCTTCTCTTTTATCGCCAATTCAACACCTTCTTTACCATTTTTAGCTGTAATAACTTTATAATTAGCCAAAGACAAAATTTCAGCAGTATTTTCCCGCACATCTATATTATCTTCAATCAATAGAATTTTTTTCATCTCCATCATAAACTAATTATTTTTTCTTGGTAGCAGAATACTAAATGTAGTTCCTTCATTTTCTTCGCTGGCAATGGACACAGAACCATTCATTAACTCTACATACCGGGCAACAATACTTAATCCCAAGCCAGTACCTTGAATATGAGTGGCATTTTGCCCCCTAAAAAACCTTTCAAATAAATGCTTTTGGTCTTCTGTAGAAATTCCAATTCCAGAATCCTTCACAAAAATGCTTATTGAATCAGTTGCTACTTTTGACTGAATAGTAATTTCTCCACCTAAAGGAGAAAACTTGATAGCATTTGAAATCAAATTGAATAAAATATTTTTAAATAATTTTTTGTCAAGAGAAACTACTTCCTCTCCATCATGACGCAAAATCAGCTGCTGTGATTCGAATTTCATTGATTTCATTTCTGAAACAATTTCCTCTAAATACGTTTTAATATTAATCTCTTCAGGCATATTGTCTACTTTGCCTTCCTCCAGCTTACTGATAGATAAAAAATCATTTAGGATATCTGTCAGATTGTTGATAGAGCCTTTTATTTTTCCAACATGCTTAATTTGATTGTCTTTGTCATTCTGTTCCCCATATTTTGTGACCAAAGATAACGAGGACAACATTGTGGTAAGCGGTGTTCTAAATTCATGGGAAGCCATGGAAACAAATCGTGATTTTAGTTCATTCAACTCTTTTTCCTTTTCCAGAGCGCTGTTTAATTCTTTTTTTGTTTTTTCTAATTCGTGAATGGCCTCCTCCAAAATCAAGGTTCTGCTCTTTACTTGTTTCTCCAATTCAGCTGAATAATTTTTCAACTTTTCTTCAGCTTGTCGTCTAGCAGTGATATCAATAATAAAGGCAATCACAAATTTTCCTTCAGAAGTTGAAAAAGGACTTAAACTAATTTGTATAGGGAATTCAGAACCATCCTTTTTTAAGCCAAACAATTGAATGTCTGCACCCATAGAACGGGCATGAGGATTTTGATTGTATTTAGTTCGATGTCCGACATGCTTTTTTGCCAAGGTTTTAGGAACGAGCACTTCTATTTTTTTGCCAACCAATTCATCTTTTAAGTACCCAAAAAGCGCCTCAGAACTTGGGTTACAGCGCGTAATTTCACCCTTATCGTTAGCCACAATAATACCTTCCGTAGCGTAAAGAAAAAGCGCATCTATTCCTTCTTTGTCTTCCATCATATTTATCAACTCTGTATTCATACGAAATTAAGGATTTTCACCAAACAAATGTAAAATCTTGTATTCATAGAAAATATGACAAATGTCATGTTCTGCACTGACCAACCTCATTGTCAAAATTTCAATATCAACCGAATATTGCAATATAATTCTAAAACCATAAACCATGACACCACAACAAAATTTGCACAATGCAATTGGAGAGCTTGCTTATGCAATAGCCAGAGCTGACGGAACAATACAAAAAGAAGAACGAAAAAAATTTCAGGATATCGTGGCAGCTGAATTGGAATGCAACGATAATGACTTTGATGTTTCCGACATTATTTTCCAACTATTAGAAAAAGATAAATTTATTGACAGCAAAACTGCCTATGATTGGGCAATTAAGGAAATCAAAGTAAATAGTCATTATTTAAGTCCCGACCTTAAAGCAACTTTTATAAGGGTAATTGAAAAAGTGGCAAATGCCTTTCCTCCTGTAACGGCTGAAGAACAAAGTATATTAGAACAATTCAAAAAAGATATCGCACCACTAAATGGCGACCCTGTTTATTATCAAGCTAAAAAAGTTTAGCACGATTCCACATGAATAAGCAATTAAACATCTTCTTGGCTACCGACTATTCAGAGTCGGTGATGAATGCAGAAAAGTATGCGTTTGAATTTGCAAAAAAAGCAAATGCCAACCTTACAATTCTTCATGTTTATGAAATCCCTTTTAGCTTTCCATTCGAATCGACAGAATATGTAAAATCAGCTGACCGATTGAGAAAGTTTGAAATGCAAAAGCTCAAGTTGCATTGCGAATCAATCTTACATTCCTTAAAAATTAAATTAAATGAAGTGAACTGGGAGTGCATGACATTGGAAGGAGCGGTGGGAAAAGAAATTCGTAAAGAAGCAGAGCGTAGTCTCCCAGATATGATTATCACTGGGACACACAATAATTCTAATAAAATAAGTGTTTTTCAAAGCAGTCATACTTGGAATATTATCAAAAAATCAAATGTGCCCATTCTTGCTATTCCAAAAAATGCTTTATTAACTGACATTAAAAAAATAGTGTTTGCAACTGAATATCGACAAGGCGAAATCCCAGGTATCGAATCGATGATTAAGCTGTCAGCTAAATTTGATGCCGAACTCACCATCCTACATATCACTAATAATTCATTTTCTAAAGAGTTTGCAAATCAATTGTTTGAAAAATTCAAAACAGAAGTGCAAAATAAAGTTTCTTACAAAAAATTAAGTTTACGTTTGGTTTTTGCTGACAACATCGTGAGCGGTATCAATGATTTTTGCTTCACTTCTAAATCAGATTGGTTAGTAATGTCACATTCTAGACCATTTTTCTTGGAAAAAGTTTTTCTGCCAGAAAAAAGCATCACAAAGGAAATGGTTATTGAACCGCTTATTCCTCTTCTTTCAGTGCCCGATTTTTATGAAACCGCTCCGGAAGAACAATCTGATTCTATTTCAGAAACTATTCATTAAAATAAGGGATCAAATTAAATCCGATGATTTGCCAAACGTTTTAATTGAGTGAATTAGCATTGATATTTACAATTAGAACGACAAATGAAAACACTTAAGTTTCCTATCATTATCCTATATGTTGCGGATCAAAAGCGCAGTAGTACATTTTATGAAATCGTTTTAAAGCAAAAGCCAATCTTGGATGTTCCGGGCATGACAGAATTTATGCTAAACAATCTTACCAAATTGGGATTGATGCCCGAAAATGGAATTAGTGAAATTATTTGTCCTATTACTGCAAATCCAGCTACAGGCAATGGAATTCCTAGGTGTGAACTTTATTTATTTGTAGATAATCCTGAAGAATCATTATTGAATGCCCTAAATGCTGGAGCTGTAGAAATAAGTAAAACAAAAATGAGAGATTGGGGTGATGTTGTTGCCTATTGTTCCGACCCGGACGGACATATTCTTGGCTTCGCAAAATAATGTATAGCTTACATCATCCGTGTACGCTTTACCAAATATGGCATCAGCACTTGATCAAACCCAAGATTGATATCAGCTTCAACAAAATCAATTTTATACTGACCACATTTTAACATCAACTCTTTTTTGTAATCCGCCATCTGACTAAGGTAGGAATCCTTTATTTCATTTGGATGCAATTTAACTTCTTCACCCGTTTCCATATCAATAAAGCGATACGGACGGTTATCAAAATCAAATTCCATTTCTTTTTGTTTGTCGACCACATGAAATAAAATCACTTCATGCTTTTTATGTTTAAGATGTTGCAAGGCAGAAAATAATTCATCAGAGTTTGCTTTTGAATCCATCATATCACTAAAGATCATGACAAGTGAGCGTTTGTGAATTCCTTCTGCTATTTCGTGCAAAGCATTTATAGCTGAAGTCTTTTTATGCACTTTCACATCATGTGGCTGAATTCTTTTTTCCAATTCGTGATACAACATTTTATGATGCAATGAACTGGATTTTGCAGGTGTATGCACTTCAACTGTTTCCGAAAAAATACTTAAGCCTACCGCATCGCGCTGACGCTTTAATAGTTCAATCATCGCAGCAGCACAGTGAACTGAAAAAGTAATTTTGTTGACACCACCCCTGCCCTCCCCAAAGGGAAGGGAGTTTGATTCTGGTAATGGGAAATACATAGAAGATGAATCGTCAATAATTAACTGACAACGCAAATTGGTTTCTTCTTCATAACGCTTTATGAAAAGTTTATCGGTGCGACCGTATAATTTCCAATCAATGTGTTTGGTGGATTCACCTTTGTTGTACAAACGGTGTTCTGCAAACTCAACACTAAAGCCATGAAATGGACTTTTATGCAAACCTGTAATAAATCCTTCCACCACTTGTTTAGCGATTAGCTCCAAGTGTGTGAATTGACGTATTTGTTGTTGGTCTATTGAGTTCAAAGTTTAAAGTTTGAAAGTTTAAAGTTTTTTAAACGTAATGAAATTGAAAATTATTGCCATCAAGCTTAAGCTAAAAGTAAAACAGTAGGTTACTCACCTACTGCCAACTTTGAACTTATTAACTTTGGACTAAAGCAAAGCTTTCAATTTCGCATCCAAAACTGCTTTTGGAACTGCTCCTACTTGTTTGTCAACAACCTTTCCATCTTTAAAGAAAAGAATAGTTGGGATATTACGGATGCCAAACATTGCAGAAATATTTGCGTTGTTGTCAACATTTACTTTTCCTACTACAGCTGTATCACCATAGTCTTTTGATAATTCTTCAACAATTGGTCCTACCATACGGCATGGTCCGCACCATTCTGCCCAAAAATCTAATAATACTGGTTTTGTTGATTTTGCTACTAACTCCTCGAAGTTTGCGTCTGTGATTTCTAATGCCATTTTTTTGATTATTTATTGATTGATAATATTAATTTTCAATTGAACCCTAAAGATAAAATTGTATTTCAACATAGACAAACGATTTGCCAAATTGTTTTTAATGACAGCTTGTCATTTTTGTTAATTTATCCTAAAAAAGCTATCTTTAGGGAATAAATAAAGCCACCATTCGTTAAATTTAGCGTCTAGTTAAAAACAATTGATTTTTTTATGACTATTACTCCAATTACTAATATATATCTGTCTCTTATACACATCTGACGCTGCCGACGAATAGAGAGGTGTA
>ENA-ORBV01005017-ORBV01005017.1-microbial-mat-metagenome-genome-assembly--contig:-NODE-5017-length-24741-cov-5.696683_pt1 | contig 24741 bp, 24 predicted proteins | sample MGYA00237777_ERZ505514 | MGnify/ENA primary metagenome ERZ505514 (study PRJEB26160, sample SAMN06269048) | microbial mat metagenome | isolation source: Oligotrophic lake microbial mat | place... | reverse complement strand
GTGCGCTGCCCGACCGTGAGGTCGAGCGTCAGGGGAATGCCGTTCACGGTCGCCGTACCAGCGATGGCGAAGGGGCCGTCGAACGAACCCACCGACGCCTGGGCGCGGACCTCCTCGGCGACGGTCGTCTTGCCGGTGCGGGGATCGGTGTAGCTCAGCGTGCCGCGGACGATGGCAAGCTGGCCGATCGCCAGATGGAAGCCCGTGGCAGGCGCACCGGCCACCTGGGCGGCACCCGCGCCCGGCGTGAATTCCCAATTCGGCTTTCCGTCCGCATCGGCCTCGAGCACGATCGTCGGCCGAAACAGGACCAGCGTGCCGACCTCGATCCGCCCCTGCAGCAGGGCAAGCAGCGACGGCCGCACGATCACGCGGTGCACGTCGAGCATCTGCGCACCCTTGGTACCGGTGGCGTTGGCGAAATGAACCTGCCGCGCGGAAATGCCGGGCACCGGGTACATCGACAGCTCGATCGGCCCGTCGACCACCAGTTCGCGCCCGGTGGCTTCCTTGACGGCCTCGATCATGGCTGGCTTGAAAGCCTCCGCATTGACAAGGTAGGGTGCGGCACTCCAGGCAAGCGCCAGCACGCCCGCGACGGCTGCCGTCCAAATGCCGATCTTCGTGCGCTTACCCATAGCCATGGCCCCGATATCAACGCGCTAAGGCGCGAGAGGATGCGGGCAACCGCACCCTCTTGGGATTGTGAGGCTATTCTAGGGCTGCCGCCCCCTTCATGACAGTTCGTAGCGCCGGACCAGCCGGTAGAGCAGCGCGATCGGCAGCAGGGTAACCACGATCAGCGTCGAGGCGGCGGCCGTGGCGACGCCGCCGCCGCCGCTTTCCAGCGCCTGGAACATCACCACCGTCAGGGTCCGCCACGGGCCGCTGTAGAGCACCACCGTGGCGCTGAGTTCCGACGCCACCGTCACCCAGGTCAGCACGAAGCCGCTCAGGATGCCGCCCAGCATCAGCGGCACCAGGATGCGGGCGAAGGTTTGCAGCGGCGAGCGGCCGAGGCTGATCGAGGCCTCCTCGAGCGAGGGATCGATCTGGTGGAGGATGGCGCTCGAGGAGCGCACCGCGAACGGCACCTTCCGCACCGTGTAGGCCAGCACCATGATCAGCGGCCCGCCGGTCAGGATCAGCCAGCCGCTGTTGAACGACACGACGAAGCCGATGGCGAGCACGGTGCCGGCGATGGCGAAGGGCAAGGTGGCCACGACGTCGAGTACCGTCGCCAGGGTCGAGCGCACGCGCGTCACCACATAGGCGATCGGCACGCCGACCAGGGTGACTGCCATCGCCGCCAGGGTGGCGAACAATAGGGTGTTGATCAGCGGCCGCATCGAGCGGTCGAACAGGATGCGGAAATTGTCGAGGCTGAAGTTGGGATGGAGCACAGGGCCGCGGAACTCCATGAACGACAGCACGACGATGGCGAAGAACGGCACCAGCGCCAGCAGCACCACCGTCCAGCAATAGACCGCTGCCGCAATACGCAGGCCGAGACCGACCTTCAGGATCGGCGGGGCGGCACGCGTGCCGGTGGCGAAGCGGCGGGCCGAGAGGTAGCGGCGCTGGATCAGCAGCACGGCCGCCGTCGTCAGGATCAGCAGCACGCCCAGCACGCCAGCCGACGACGGGTTGGGCGCCGTCTCGCCGATGAAGAGCTTGAAAGCTTCGACGGCAAAGATCGGCATGTCCTCGGCCAGCACGAAGGGCACGCCGAAATTCTCCAGCGTCTCGATGAAGACCAGCAACCCGCCCGCCAGGATTGAGGGGATGACGATGGGCAGCGTCACGGTCCACAGCGTGCGGCGCGGCGAGGAGCCGAGGCTTTGCGCTGCCTCCTCGACCGAGACATCGACTGCCCGGAAACCCGCCATGGTCGGCAGCAGCACGTAGGGATAGAGCGTCAGCGTATAGACCAGCACGATACCGCCGGCGCCGTAGATCGAGCCGAAGCCGATGCCCCAGGAATTCAGCCATTGCGTCACGATGCCGGCGCGGCCCAGCAGCAGCACGATGGCGTAGGCACTGACGAAGGACGGCAGCACCAGCGGCATGGCGGCGAGCGCCAGGATCACGGCCTTGCCCGGCACCGGCAGGCGGGCGAGCGCAAAGGCGAACGGCACCGAGATGAGCGTCGTGGTGATCGTGGCAATCACGCCGATGGTCAGCGTGTTGGTGACGGCGGCGCGATAGAACGGCCGGCCGAGCACCTTCAGATAGTTGGCGAAGGTGAATTTCTCGCCCTCGGCGTCGAGCACGCTGGCGCTGAAGACATTGAACAGCGGATAGAGCAGGAACAGGCCGAGAAAGAGGAAGCCGAGGGCCGCGATGGCCAGCGGCATCCGCTGCTGGTGCGGGATGGCGAGCCTCAAGGCAATACCGTCAGCCGCGCCGGATCGTAAGCGAATGTGACGGTATCACCCGCGATCATCGACCTGCCGGGGTCGTCGAGCAGCGCCGCCCGCACAAGGGTGCCGTCGGACAGCCGCACGTCCAGTCGCGTGATCGGACCCAGCATCTCGGCGCGCACGAGCACGCCGGCGAGACGCGGCCATCCGGCCGGTGCATCGGCGGCAAGACGCAGCGCCTCGGGCCGCAGCGCGCCCACCGATAGAAGATTGGTGGTGCCCATGAATTCGGCGGCAAAGCGCGACGCCGGATTGCGGTAGATATCGGCCGGGGCGCCGACTTGCTCGAGCTTGCCGCTTTGCATCAGCGCGATGCGGTCGGAGACCGACATCGCCTCCTCCTGGTCGTGCGTGACGTAGATCGCGGTGATGCCGAGCGATTTCTGCAGCTCGCGGATCTCGGCCCGCATGCTGACGCGGAGCCTTGCGTCGAGGTTGCTGAGCGGCTCGTCGAACAGCAGCACCTGCGGGCGGATCACCAGCGCACGGGCGATGGCGACGCGCTGGAGCTGGCCGCCCGAGAGCTGGTGCGGCCAGCGCTCGCCGTAGCCCGCGAGCTGGACCAGCGCCAGCGCCTCGTCGACCCGCTTGGCGAGCTCGGCCCCTGCCACCTTCCGTGCCTTCAACCCATAGGCGACGTTGCCCGCCACCGTCAGGTTGGGGAACACCGCATAGTTCTGGAACACCATGCCGATGTCGCGCGTGTGCGCCGGCAGCTGGTGGATGCGCCTGGCACCAAAGCGGATCTCGCCAGCATCGAGCTCGCAGAAACCGGCGATCATGCGCAGCAAGGTGGTCTTGCCGCAGCCCGACGGCCCCAGAAGGGTGAAGAACTCGCCGTCGCCAACGGTGAGGTCCACCCCGTCGACCGCGCGGACCGAACCGAACGAGCGGGCCGCGCCTTCAATGACGATGCCGGTCACGCTCAGCGCGACTCCTGGAGCACGTCCTTGATGCGTTCGAGCGTTTCCTTGCGCTTGTCGGTCCAGCCGGCCTCGTCGTAGTTGAGCATCTTCAGCGAGGCGAGCGGCGGCATGTTGCCCGGCAGGGTCGCCAGGTCGAGGTCGGTGCGCGTCGGGCGGCGGTAGGTCGCCTTCAGGATCATCTCGCGCACGTCCTTGCGGTTGACGAAGTCGACGAACGCCTTGGCCTCGGCCGGGTTGGGGCCGCCCTTGATGATGCCCACGCCCTCCATCGCCGCGACCGTGCCGTCGGCGGGATAGATCACCTTGACCGGCGCGCCGCCCGCCGCCCACATCGGGCCGGCATATTCCAGCGAGATGCCCAGCGGATACTCGCCGTTGCCGACACCCTGGAAGACCAGCGACGAGCGGTTCAGCACCTTGAGGTTCTTGAACAGCGCCGCGACCTTCTTCCAGCCCGCCTCGCCGCCGCCCCAGAGGTCGACCAGCAGGGTGACCGTGGTGTAGGCCGAGCCGGAGTTGGCCGGGTCGGTGAAGGCGATCTTGCCCTTCCATTTCGGGTCGAGCAGGTCGTTCCAGGTCTTCGGCCCCTGGTCGGCCGGCAGGATCTTGGTGTTCTGCAGGATCACCAGCAGATGCAGGTTGTTGCCGATCCACAGGTCGGTGGGATCGCGGTACTCGACGGGAATGGCGTCCTTGTTCTTGGAGGCGTAGGGCGCCAGCAGGGTCTGATTGGTCTGCAGCAGCGACCGGCTCACGCCCCAGATGAGGTCACCCAACGGGCGGTCCTTTTCGGCCTGCAGGCGGCGGACCACCACGCCCGATCCGGCGACCACCGGCTCGACCGCGATGCCGGTCTCCTTGGTGAAGGCGCCGAACACCAGGTCGTTCAGGGTGTTTTCGTTGGACGTGTAGACCACGAGCTTCTTCTGGGCCTGGGCGGTGCCCGGCAGGAGAGCCGTCAACACCAAGCCCAATACCGCCATGCGGCGCATCATCGAAGAAATCATCCAGCCCTCCCCATCTTCCGTCCGGCTTTATATAGTCAGGGCTCGAAGAGGGGAAACGGCCACAAGGAAACAATCGATGAGCGACATCTCGTTCGGCTTCCAGGCGGCACCGGCCAGCGACGTCCACAAGTCCGACCAGGCGCTCTACCGCGAGGTCATGGACGACTGCGCGCTCGGCCAGAAGCTCGGCTTCGACGCGGCCTGGCTGCTGGAACACCATTTCAGCGACTACTATCCGACGCCGAGCCCGCTCCTCTTCATGGCGCACATCGCGGCGGCCTTTCCCGACCTCTCGCTCGGCACCTCGGTGCTGGTGCTGCCCTGGTACCACCCACTCCGCCTCGCGGAGGAAATCGCCATGCTGAACAGCATGACGCGCGGCACGCTGCATCTCGGCATCGGCCGCGGCACCGCCAAGATGGAGTACGACGCCTATAACGTCGACATGAACGAGGCGCGCGCCCGCTTCGCCGAATGCTACCGCATCGTCGAGAAGGGCCTGGCGGGCGAGCCCTTCACCCACGAAGGTCCGTTCTGGAACATCACGCAGCCGATCCGCATCCGGCCCGAGCCGGGCGCCAAGAAGGTGCGCTTCTACGGCGCCATCGGCAGCCCGGCCAGCGCCGAAGTGATGGGCGACCTCGGCGTGGCGCCGATCTGCCTGTCGACCTTTCCCGACAGACTGCTGGCCAGGATCCTGGAGCGCTGGCGGGCGCGGGCCGGCGCCGCGGCGCAAGACGCGATCCTGCCGATCTCGGTCAAGCTGTTCATCGCCGACACCGACGAGGAGGCGCGAGCGCTCGGCCGCCATCATTACCCGCCCTACTTCGATCTGCAGTGCACGCACTATGAGTCCGACGCCAACCCGTGGGCCGACATCCCGGAGTACCAGGACTTCAGCCGCATGTTCGCCAACCTGCGCAAGCTCACCGACCCTGCCGAGCTCGGCCCGTTCATGGACTCAAACCTGGTCGGCAGTCCGGAGACAATCTGCCGGCGCATCGACCAGCTGGTCGCCCTCGGCTTCAACTATTTCATGGTGTCGTGCGCCACGCCCGGCACGCCGATCGAACTCCGCCAGCGCATGATGACCCGCTTCGCCCAGGAGGTTTGCCCGCGCTACTCGCGCGCCATGCGCCGGACGAAGGCCGCCTGAGACACATCTGTATCGTTTGTTTCTTCATCGACGCTGTTGCCTTATCGCCTCGCTTGCAGGGCGCATGCGAATCGGGTGTGCACGAATGAAACTATCGCTGGTGCTGAAGCGTTGTACTCTCTGTTAACGATACCGGGGTTATGGCGCTGGGTGTCGAGCGTAATGGGTTCAAGAAAATGCGTCCGCACGTCCTGATCGGCAGCTTGATCGTCGCATTGCTGTGCACGAGCGAGGCGGCGCTTGCCCAGAAGAACGGCGGCGTGCTCCGCATGTTCCATCGCGACAATCCCCCGAGCGCCTCGATCCACGAGGAGTCGACCGCCTCGACCGTCGTGCCCTTCATGCCGGTGTTCAACAACCTCGTCCTGTTCGACCAGGCGAAGCTCCAGAACAGCGAGGACACGATCGTCCCCGACCTCGCCGAGTCCTGGAGCTGGAACGACGACGGGACCGAGCTCACCTTCAAGCTGCGCAAGGGCGTACGCTGGCACGACGGCCTGCCCTTCACCTCGTCCGACGTGGAATGCACCTTCGGCCTCCTGACCGGCCGCAACCGCGACAAACTGCGGCGCAACCCGCGTGCCGCGTGGTATCGCAACATCAACTACGTCCACAGCAGCGGCGACCACGAGGTCACGATCTATCTCAACCGGCCGCAGCCATCGCTGCTGTCGCTGCTCGCCTCGGGCTTCTCGCCGATCTACCCCTGCCATATCCCCGCCGCGCAGATGCGCGTCAGGCCGATCGGCACGGGGCCGTTCAAGTTCGACTCGTTCGTGCAGTTCGATCGCGTCAAGCTGGTGCGCAACCCGGATTACTGGAAGCCGAAGCGGCCCTATCTCGACGGCATCGAATTCACCATCGTCAGCAGCCCCCAGACGGCGTTGCTGAGCTTCCTCGCCGGGCGCTTCGATATCACCTTCCCCTGGGAAGTGACGATCCCGCAGCTTCGCGAGGCCAGGCGGCCGTCGTCGAGGGTGGTGTGCGAGACCGCGTCGATGAACAACAATACCAACCTGCTGGTCAATCGCCACGCCGCTCCCTTCGACAATCCCGACATCCGCCGCGCGCTATCTCTGGCGCTCGACCGCAAGGCCTTCATCGCTGCCGTCAACGGCGGCGAGGGCGAGATCGGCGGCACCCTGCAGCCGCAGGGCGACGGCCTGTGGGGCATGCCGCCGGAGAGGCTGGCGGCCATCGAGGGCTATGGGCCCGATGTCGTGGAGAACCGCGAGTTGGCCCGCGCCCTGATGGCCAAGGCAGGCTACGACCAGAACAACCGCCTGCAGATGAAGGTCGCGACGCGCGGCATCGCGCTTTACAGGAATCCGTCGCAGATTCTGATCGACCAGCTCAGGGAGATTCACATCCACGCGACGCTCGACGTCGTCGAGACCTCGCACTGGTTCACCCGGCTCAATCGCAAGGATTATTCGGTCGCCGTCAACACCACGGGCAACGGCGTCGACGATCCCGACCAGGCCTTCTACGAGAATTTCTCCTGCCGGTCGGAACGCAACTACAACGGCTACTGCAATCCGGAGATCGAACGGCTGTTCGACGTCCAGTCGTCCGAGCCCGACATCGAAAAGCGCCGCCAGCTGGTATGGGACATCGATGCCAAGCTCCTAGCCGACGGCGCGCGGCCGCCGATCATGTGGAACCGCGCCGCAACCTGCTGGCAGCCCTATGTCAGGGGCTACGTCTCGCACACCAACAGCATGTACAACGGCTTCCGCCTCGAGGACGTCTGGCTCGACCGGCCCTGAGACGGCACTTCAGCCGGGGCGTTCCGCCCGCCGCAGTTTCTGGATCGTCTCGTCGAGCGTCGACAGGAAGCGCGAGCGGTCGCGCTGGCTCATCGGCTTGGGACCGCCCGTCGCCTCGCCCATCGCCCGCAGGTTGGACATCAGCTCGCGGCTAGCCATCGCCATGCCGATCGACGAGGTGGTGAAGGCGACGCCGGTCGAGCCGATCGCCGCCGCGCCCTTTTTCAGGCTGCGGTCGGCCAGGGGAATGTCCGAGGTGATCACAATATCCCCAGGCCCGACGCGTTCGGCGATCCAGTCGTCGGCGGCATCGAAGCCGTCGCTGACCACCACGCGCTCGATGCGCGGATCGCGCGGCACGTTGATGTAGGCGTTGCTCACCACATAGACTTTCAGCCCGTAGCGTTCGGCGACGCGGTAGATCTCCGCCTTGACCGGGCAGGCGTCGGCGTCGATGTAGAGGGAGATTGTCACCGGCCAAGCGTCCCTTGGTTCGGTTGGGATAACAAGATGAAACGGCACGACGACAAGACACCTCACGGCAAGACACCCCGCCTCAAGCTTGCGGTTCGCGACGCGGGCGCCACCAAGCTCCGCATCCTGGCGGCGGCCCGGCTCGAATTCGCCGACCACGGCTACATGGGCGCGCGGGTCGACCGGATTGCCCGGACGGCGCAGGCCAACAAGCGGTTGCTCTACTACTATATCGGCAACAAGGAAGCGCTCTATCTCGCCACGCTCGAACGCGCCTACGCCGACATCAGGACGGCCGAGCGCGAACTCCGGCTCGAGGAACTCGAGCCGCTGGCCGCGGTCGAGCGGCTGGTGCGCTTCACCTGGGCCTACTTCAACGCCAATCCGAGCTTCGTGGCGCTGCTCAACACCGAGAACCTCCACCGCGCGCGACACCTCAAGAAGTCGCTGCAGATCCCCGACATGAATTCGGCCGTCGTGGCCACGGTGGGGCGGATCCTCAGGAAGGGCCAAAAGCTCGGCGTCACGCGTCCGGGGATCGATCCGCTGCAACTATACATCTCGATCGCCTCGCTCTGCTTCTTCTACGTCTCCAACATCCACACGCTGACGGTGGTGTTCGCGCGCGACCTCAAGGCGCGCAGGGCCCTCGACGAGCGGATAGAACACGTGGTTGGCTTCGTGCTGCGGGCGATCAGCGCAACCTCGGCGCGGAAATCCTGAGCCCGGCTTGACAAGCCGGGCGGCCTATAGGAGCAATTAACCATCTGGTTACTTGGGGCGCAAAGACCCCCATCGAGGAAATGGCTCATGGCGACACGCACTCTCGGCCTCATCATGAACGGCGTCAGCGGACGCATGGGCGTCAACCAGCACCTGATCCGCTCGGTCGCGGCGATCCGCGCCCAGGGCGGCGTGCTGATGTCGGACGGCTCGCGGGTCCAGCTCGACCCGGTGCTGGTCAGCCGCAGCGCCGACAAGGTGAAGACGCTGGCCGAGCAGCACGGGGGCTTGCGCTGGAGCACCGACGTCGACGCCGAGATCGCCAGTGCCAACAACCACATCTTCTTCGACACGGCGACGACGCAGATGCGCCCGACCCTGCTCGAAAAGGCGATCAACGCCGGCAAGCACATCTATTGCGAGAAGCCGATCGCCACCAACCTCGCCGAGGCGCTGAAGATCTGCCGGCTGGCCAAGCAGAAGGGCGTCAAGAATGGCACGGTGCAGGACAAATTGTTCCTGCCCGGCCTGCAGAAGATCAAGATGCTGCGCGACTCCGGCTTCTTCGGCCGCATCTTCTCGGTGCGCGGCGAGTTTGGTTACTGGGTGTTCGAGGGCGACTGGCAGGCGGCCCAGCGGCCGTCGTGGAACTACCGCACCGAGGATGGCGGCGGCATCGTGCTCGACATGGTCTGCCACTGGCGCTACGTGCTCGACAATCTGTTCGGCAAGGTCCAGTCGGTGTCTTGCATCGCGGCAACCCATATTCCCGAGCGGGTCGACGAGGCCGGCAAGCGCTACGCCGCGACCGCCGACGATGCGGCTTACGCCAGCTTTCAGCTCGAGGGCGGCGTGATCGCCCACATCAACATGAGCTGGGCGGTGCGCGTCTATCGCGACGATCTCGTGACTTTCCAGGTCGACGGCACGCTGGGCTCCGCGGTCGCCGGCTTGAGCGACTGCATGATCCAGCCGCGCACCGCCACGCCGCGGCCGGTGTGGAACCCCGACCAGAAGCAGACCATCGATTTCTACGACAGCTGGCAGAAGGTACCCGACAACGTCGTCTACGATAACGGCTTCAAGGCCGAGTGGGAGATGTTCATCCGCCACGTCGTCGAGGATGCGCCCTTCCCGCACACGCTGGTCGAAGGCGCCAAGGGCGTGCAGCTCGTCGAATGCGCGCATCAGAGCTGGAAGGAACGGCGCTGGGTCGATGTTCCCCCTCTGGAAGTCTGAGGCTGAAAATCTAGGGAGGCTTCCATGTCGATCGTCCTGCCCCTGCCCGCGCTCGGCGGCCACCTCTCGCCCTACACGCTGTCGACGGCCGCGCATTTCCCCGACCGCGTGACGCGACCGCTCAACCGGGTCGCTTTGGCCGCCGCCCACGTCGTGGCCGATCCCAACGCCGACATCGATCCCTGGCTGCAGGCCGCGCCCGACTGGGACCGCACCATCGCCTACCGCGAGTATCTCTGGGACCTTGGTCTCGGCGTCGCTGAAGCCATGGACACTGCCCAGCGCGGCATGGGGCTCGACTGGAAGATGGCGCTGGAGCTGATCAAGCGCTCGGTCGCGGCGTCGCGCGGCCGTACCGGCGCCGTCGTCTTCTCCGGCGCCGGCACGGACCATCTCGACCTCGGCGCCGTGCGCTCGGTCGACGAGGTCATCCGCGCCTATGAAGAGCAGATCGCTTCCATCGAGGCGGTCGGCGGCCGCATCATCCTGATGGCGTCCCGCGCCCTGGTGCGGGTCGCGAAATCGCCCGACGACTATGCCCGCGTCTATGATCGCGTTCTGGGCCAGGTACGCGAGCCTGTGATCATCCATTGGCTGGGCGACATGTTTGATCCAGCACTTGCCGGCTACTGGGGTTCGGCCGATTTCGCCCCGGCGATGGAAACGGCGCTGGACGTCATCAACCGGTCGGCGGCGAAAATCGACGGCGTAAAAATCTCCCTCCTCGACAAGGACAAGGAGATCGCCATGCGCCGCCGGCTCGACAAGCGCGTAAAAATGTATACCGGCGACGACTTCAATTATGCCGAACTGATCGCGGGCGACGACCAGGGCTATTCGCACGCCCTGCTCGGCATCTTCGACGCCATCGCACCTGCCGCCACCGCTGCGCTCTCGGCGCTGGCCGGCAACGACCTCAAGAAGTTCCACGCCATCTTTGCGCCGACGGTGCCGCTGTCGCGGCATATCTTCCGCAAGCCGACGCAGTTCTACAAGACCGGCGTCGTGTTCATGGCCTATCTCAACGGCCATCAGGACCATTTCACCATGGTCGGCGGCCAGGAGAGTGCGCGCTCGACGCTGCATCTCGCCGAGCTGTTCCGGCTGGCCGACAAGGCGGGGCTGTTTCGCGATCCCGAGCAGGCCGCGGCGCGCATGAAGGCCGTCCTCGCCGTGCGCGGCATCGCGACCTGAGCCGATGCGCGATTTCAGCGACGGCCCGCGCCATCTCTCGGTCAACACGGCGACCGTCCGGCGCCAGGGCGATCTTTTAGCCATCTTAGAAGCCTGCGCGCGTCACGGCATTCCAGCTATCAGCCCGTGGCGCGACCAGGTGGCGAGCGTCGGCCTCGACCGGGCCGTCCGCCTGGTCAAGGACGCCGGCCTGAAACTTTCTGGCTATTGCCGTGGCGGTTTGTTCCCGGCCTCGGGCGAGCACCGCACCGCGGCGCGCGACGACAACCGGCGTGCAGTCGACGAGGCCGCGGCGATGGGCGCGCCCTGCCTCATCCTGGTGGCGGGCGGCCTGCCGCAATACGCTCGCCCCGGCTCGACGCCATCGAAGGACCTTGTCGCGGCGCGGGCCATGATCGAGGACGGCATCGCCGAGCTATTGGCCTATGCCCGCACGGCCAGGCTGCCGCTGGCAATCGAGCCGCTGCATCCGATGTACGCCGCCGACCGCGCCGCGGTGAACACGCTGGCCCAGGCGCTCGACATCGCCGACAGCCTCGATCCCGGCGGCCGCAGCGGTGCGCTGGGCGTCGCGGTCGACGTCTATCACACGTGGTGGGATCCGGATCTCTACGCTGGCATCGCCCGCGCCGGCCGCGACCAGCGGCTGCTCGCCTACCACGTCTGCGACTGGCTGGTGCCGACCACCGACCTTTTGAATGACCGCGGCATGATGGGCGACGGCGTGATCGAATTGCGCCGCATCCGGCAAGCGGTCGAAGACGCGGGCTTCGCAGGCTTCTCCGAAGCCGAAATCTTCTCCGAGCGCTGGTGGAGCCAGCCGCTCGACACGGTCCTGGCGACCTGCGTCGAGCGGCATCGCACCGTCGTCTGACCAGACGTTAGCCGATCCCGTAAAAGGCCGCGCAGGTGTCGCCCAGGATCAGGTCCTTCTCGCGCGCCGTCAGGAACGGGCAGTACCGCCTCACATAGTCGAGCGACTGCTTATAAGTGCAGAACCGCTCCACGTTCGGCATGTCGGAGCCCCAGATCAGCCGGTGCGCGCCGAACTGGTTCTTCATGTCTTCGATCAGCACCTGCGCCTCGGGATAGGGGTAGTCCCACACCCCGCCATAGGTGATCGGGAACATCAGCTCGAGCACCATCGGCTCGTGGCGCCAGACGGTGAGCGCCTCGTCGGGGAACTGGTAGCGGCCGTTGCGCGCAAAGAACGCAATCGGTGGGCTCATCGCCATGTGCACGCGCAAGCCGGGATGGCGCTTCAGCACGCGACCGAACGCGGAGAGGTTCGCCATGTAGCCCGCCAAGTCGTAGGCCGGTCCCGAACTCATCTCGAAGCACAGCAGGATGTCCCGCTGCGCGAGCTTGTCCCAGAACGGCGCCATTTCGTCGGCGTCGAGTGCCCACGGGAAGCCATGGCGGCTCATCGCATCGACCCCGAAGTAGAGACCGCGCAATCCAAGCTCATCGACCGCGCGATCGACCTCGGCGAGCTGCTGGGGCTTGCCCGCCATCGCTTCGTCGACATGCATCAACCCGGTGATGCGCTCGGGGTATTGCCGCCCGGCGAAGGCATTCATGTCGGTCATCGCGCCGTAGCCGCCGCCCGCCTGCAGGATGCAATGATCGACGCCGGCGTTCATCATCTGCGCCAGCATGAGCTCGGGCGGCGCCACCTGCTCCTGCATGCCCACGGGCATGTACTGGACGCCGTAATCCTCGCCCTCGTGCGTGAACTCGAGCTGGCCGAAACGGCCGACGCGGAAATCGACGTCGTTGAGCCCGCTCCAGCTCTCCTCTCCTGCCCGGAACAGCGCCTTGGTGTCGACGCGCGCGCCATCTCGAAGGCGGAAGGTAGGTGCCACCGTGCGGGTCACGACGCGCTGCAGGTAGCGCTTGTGGACCTCGCGCGACGGATGTCCGCAGGCGCCGATCCAGTGCGTGAAGATGTGAGCGTGGCAATCGATGATCATGTTACGTCAACACCGCCACCTTCTTCCGCTCGATCAGCTTGAAATCGATGGTCGCACCCAGGCCGGGGCCGTTGGGCACATGCACCATGCCGTCACGGCCGACGACGATGTCGTGCTCCAGCCCGTATTTCTGTGCCGCATCCGGCAGCAGTACCTCGAAGAAGTTCGTGTTCTTCATCGAGGCGATGACATGCAGGTTGGCGACGTTGTTCAGCGAATTGCCGCCGTGGTGGACCTCGTAGTTCATGCGGAAGGACTCGGCGAGATGCGCCGTCTTCACCAGGGTGGTGATGCCGCCCTTGACGGCCACATCGCCGCGCAAAAAGTCGGTCGCCTGCAGCATGATCCAGGGCTGGTAGGAATCGAGGCCGGTGATGGGATACTCGGTGGCCATGATCGGGATCGAGAGCTGCTGCTTCAGCTTCACGTAGTTATAGATGTCCTGGTCGGCCAGCGGGTCCTCGTACCAGTAGTAATCCATCTCCTCGACGGCGCGGCCGACGCGAACGGCCGCCGGATAGTCGTAGCTCCAGGTCGAGTCGAGCATGATCGTGTAGTCGCCGACCGCCTTGCGCACGGCCTCGCAGACCTTGATGTCTTCCTTCCAGCGCGTCGGCGGATGGATCTTGTAGGCAGCCCAGCCGCCCTCCTTGAAGCGCATCGCCTCCTCGGCATATTCGGTCGGCGACGACATCACGGCCGAGCTCGCATAGGCCGGCACCGATTCGCGATAGGTGCCGAGCAGCCGGTGGATCGGCTGGCCCATCGACTTGCCTAGAAGGTCCCACAGCGCCACGTCGACGGCGCCGATCGCGCGCACGCCGCAGGCGCGCTGCTTCTTCCATAGATCCTGGACGAGCGCTTCGCGATGCAGCGGATTGCGGCCCATCAGCATCGGCTTCAGGTGGGTGAGGAGCCCATGACCGTCCGTCGTCGCCGAGTTGGAGGCTGAGCCCAGGAAGGCATTCCCCTCGACGCCGTCGTCGGTGAGGATCCGCAGCAGTCCTAAGGCGCTCGAACCCGAGAAGCGGCTGTGAGCGCCGTAGGTGGTCGGCGGAATGTCATCCCAAGCGAACAGCGTGAGCGTGACGTCGGTGATTTTCATGGCCTTGTCTCCCATACAAGTCGTTCGGTGCCGTAGGGGTCGTTCTCGATCCGGCACGTCGTGTCGAAGATCATTGTGGCGCGCGTATCGGTCGAATAGCCCGGCCACGCCGGCAGTCCGCCATGGTTCGGCCGGCCGTGGCGGGCAAAGGCCAGCCACGCGCGGCTCATCTTGTCCGCAAGTTTCACGCGCGAAGGGTCGTTGCCTGTGAGTGCGGCGGTCTCGACATTGCCGAACACGAAGGGGATTTCCAGCGTGTGGCAGGAGCGCAGCCGGCCGCCGAGGACCGGCGTCTCCCAGGCGAAGAGATAGACGAACACCGGGGCCGCCTTTTGCGCCAGCTTGCGGTCGGCGATCTGCAACGACAGCGAACGGACGCCAAGATCGGAGACGATGGAAATGGCGATCTCGTCGGCGCGCTTCGTTGGCTGTGCCTTGCGATAAGACGCCAGCACCTCGGCCGTGCGCGCGCCGAGATAGGGTTTTAGCCCCTCGGGCAGATTCTCGAAGGTAGCGTCGGCCACCCACGGCAGGTGGCCCAGGAACAAGGTCATCTCGTCCTTGTTGGAGCCGATCATCAGCGGCACGTCGGCCGAGACGCCGGGCGCCGCGGGCGCAAAAGGCCCACCGGGGAAGATCTTGCCGTCGATCACGGGATTGAAGCCGAGCCGGCGCCGGTCGGCAGTGCTCGAGTGGGCGATGCCGGCCAGCACCGCGACCTGCGCTTCGAGCAGGCGCGCCGCCGGAATCTTGCGCAGGTCGCCCGCCTGCGCCGCCTCCAGTCCAAGATGCGCCAGCACCTGACGCGCGGTGTTGGTGCCATCAGCGCGCTCGGCCATCTGCACCGCGGGCCCGCTCTGGATGATGGCCTTGTGGAACAGGCCCTGGGCGCCGGGCAGCGCCATCAGCACGCTCACCTTGGCGCCACCGCCCGACTCGCCGAAGATCGTGACGTTGCCGGGATCACCGCCGAACGAAGCGATATTGTCCCGCACCCATTCGAGCGCGGCCACGATATCCATCACGCCGGCCGTGCCGGCGCCGGCGAAATCGTCGCCGGCAATGTCTTCGAGATGGAGATAGCCCAGCGTGCCCAGGCGGTGATTGAACGAGACCACCACGACATCGTCGGCACGGCAGAGGTTGGCGCCGTCGGACCACGGCGAGGAGCCGGAGCCGGTGATGAAGGCGCCGCCATGGCACCAGAACAGCACCGGCCGCGTGGCCCCGCGCAGGCCAGACGACCAGACGTTGAGATAAAGACAGTCCTCGTCGAGCTTCTGGCGGCCCGCCAGGGTGAAGATCTGCAGGAGGTCCGGCGGCAGGCGAAACACGTTTACGCTCTGCACCGACATGTTGCCGTAGGCCACGGCCTCGCGCACGCCGGCCCATGGTTCGACCTTGCGCGGCGGCCGCAGGCGCAACGGCCCCAGCGGCGGTGCTGCATAGGGAATGCCCTTGAAGACGCTGACGCCGCGCTCCATTTCGCCACGCACTTTCCCGGACGCGGTCTCGACGACAATGCCAGCGGTCATGCGCGTTTCATTCTCCCTTTTGTTCAGTATAGACTGAGCCCATGACCGACAAAGCACGATCCGAACTGGCCCCCACCGGCGTCCTGCGCGCCGGCATCAATCTCTCCAACTTCCTGCTGGTCACCGGCCGCAGTGCGAACGCCGAGCCCGTGGGCGTGTCGCCCGACATGGCCCGCGCCGCTGCCGCGGCCCTGGGCGTGCCGGTCCACTACGTGCCGTTCAAGACGCCGGGCGAACTCGGCGACCAGGTCGGCAAGAACATCTGGGACATCGGCCTGATCGGCGCCGAGCCGCAGCGCGCCGAGAAGATCGCCTTCAGCGCCGCCTACTGCGAGATCGAGGCGACCTACATGGTGCCGGCGGGCTCGCCCATCACCTCCATCGCCGACGTCGACAGGAAGGGCGTGCGCATCGCCGTCTCGGCGCGCAGCGCCTACGACCTCTGGCTGGTGAACAACATCAAGAACGCGACCCTGGTCCAGGTGAGCGGACTCGACGCTGCCTACGAAAAGTTCATGTCCGACAAACTCGAGGTGCTGGCGGGACTTCGGCCGGGCCTACTCAAGGACGTCGAGAAGGCCCCGGGGCTAAAAATCCTCGACGGCAAGTTCACCGCCGTGCAGCAGGCGATCGGCACGGCCAAGGCCAATCTCGCGGGCGCGGCGTTTCTCGCCGACTTCGTCGAGAAGGCCAAGAAGTCGGGCCTGGTCGCCGAGCTGATCGAGCGTCACAAGGTCAAGGGCCTGTCGGTCGCACCACCGGCGTAGCAACCAATTTCCTCTTGAGGCGTTTCAGTCACTGAGGGGCCGTTGCCGATCAGTCGAACTTGTCTAAATTTGGACACTTCATCTCTTTCCAATCACCGATAATTTATCTGGTCCGGTGCCGGTCGCGTATGTTTTGGCTGCGAGAGACGGGTAGTTTCCGCGTGGCGGCGCCCGGTTGTGTCGCTTTCATCAAGGATTACATCGTCCATGAGCGACACGCGCTCCGAACCGCATAAAGCACCTCGCCGCGCCACCATCATTTCGCTCGCCACCGCCATACCGCCTCATCGGCTGACACAGACCCATGCCGCCGATGTCGCGCGGGATGCATTCGCCCATCGGTTTCCCGATTTTGGCCGCATCTCGCGGGTCTTCAGGACGACAGGGATCGAGTCACGGCGCGTCATCAAGCCGATCGATTGGTATCTGAAGCCGATGGGCTGGCCGGAACGTACTGCGGCTTACCTCGAGGGCGCCCAGGAACTTTTTATCGCGGCCGCCCAGAAGGCGCTCGCCGCGGCGGGTTGCCAGGCATCCGATGTCGATACGGTCGTCACGATTTCCTCGACTGGCATCGCCACTCCGAGCCTTGAGGCGCGCGTCGCGGGCCGCATGGGCTTTCGGGCCGATGTCGAACGTGTGCCGGTTTTCGGACTGGGTTGCGCCGGTGGCGTCACCGGCCTTGCGCTCGCGGGTCGGCTGGCGTGTGCGAAGCCCGGTTCGACGGTGCTGATGGTCGCCGTAGAAGTCTGCTCGACGGCCTTCCGCCTCGACCACCTAACCAAGGCCAACATGGTGGCAACGGCTCTGTTCGGCGATGGCGCGGCGGCCTGCGTCGTTCGCGCCGGCGACGTCGGGATCGCCGAGATCGAAGGGGCCGGCGAACACATGTGGCCGGACACTCTCGACATCATGGGCTGGAATGTCGACGATCACGGGCTCGGCGTCATTTTCGACCGCGACATCCCGCCCTTCGCGCACCAGAACGTGGGAACGGCCGTCGAGGGCATTCTCGGGCGGCTGGGCATTGCCCGCTGCTCGATCGATCGCTTCACCTGCCATCCCGGTGGCGCCAAGGTGATCACCGCCCTGGAACAGACACTGCATCTCCAACAGGGTGCGCTCGACCACGAACGCGCCGTGCTGTCGGATTTCGGCAATATGTCAGCCCCTACGGTGCTGTTCGTGCTCGACCGTGTCATCGCCGCGGGGCTGCCCAAGCGCACGGTCATGACGGCGATGGGGCCGGGTTTTTCGTGCGGGGTGCTGTCGCTGGCGCGAGCCGCATGACGCTGACGGTTCTTGTCCTGCTGTTCATCACGCTGCAGCGCCTGGGCGAATTGCTTCTCGCCCGCCGCAACACCGCCCGCCTACAGGAACGCGGCGCCATCGAAGTAGCGCCGGAGCACTATCCGCTGATCGTGGGCCTCCACACGCTGTGGCTGGCCGGGCTGTGGGTTCTCGCACTTACGCAGAGTCTCACGCCTGATCTTCTGCTGCTGGCCATCTTCGTCGTCCTGCAGGGATTGCGCGTGTGGGTGCTGGCAATCCTGGGGCCGCGCTGGACCACGCGCATCATCGTCGTTCCAGGCGAGCAGCTGGTGGCCAAGGGCCCCTATCGCTATCTCTCCCATCCGAACTATTGGGTGGTGATTGGCGAGATCCTCGTCTTACCCCTCGTCTTCGGCCTACTGTGGTACGGCATCGTCTTCTCGCTCCTGAACCTCGCCGTCCTGTGGGTCCGAATCCGTGCCGAGAATAAGGCGCTCGGCCGTTGAACGTATCGGCTACCGAGGAGGCCCCGGCCTCTATCGGCATCTGGGCGGGCTTCGCCGCCATGGCGCTCGGCATGTTCATGGCCATCCTCGACATCCAGATCGTGGTGACGTCGCTGCCCAACATCCAGGCCGCGCTCGACATCGAGCCGGAACAGATGAGCTGGGTGCAGACGGCCTACCTGATCGCCGAAGTGATCGCGATCCCGTTGACCGGCCTGCTGACGCGCGTGCTCACCATGCGCGGCCTGTTCGTGGCTGCGATCCTGCTGTTCAGCGCCGCCTCGCTCGGCTGCGCCGCCAGCAGCGGCTTCGCCTCGCTGATCGCCTGGCGTGTCGTGCAGGGCTTCGCAGGCGGTGTCCTGATCCCCTCGGTATTCACCGCCGTGTTTCTGCTCTTCCCTCCGCGTCAGCAGACCGTCGCCACGACCCTTGCCGGCGTGCTCGCCGTCCTGGCGCCCACCGTCGGGCCGCTGGCCGGCGGCTGGCTCACCGAAACCTATTCCTGGCACTGGTTGTTCCTGATCAACATTGGCCCCGGGATCGTGGCTGCCGGTTTGGCCGCCTGGTTTCTGCCGGCCTCGAAAAACGACGTCGCGCATGCAAGGCGCATCGACATCGTGGGGTTGGTCCTGATGGCCCTGGCGCTGGCGTCCCTGGAGATCGCGCTGAAGGAGGCGCCGCAATACGGTTGGGGGTCAGGCCTGGTGCTCGGCCTGCTGGTGCTGAGCGCCGCCAGTCTCGCGACCTTCGTGCGACGCACGCTCGGACGCGAGACGCCCCTTGTGGATCTCAGCGCGCTCGCCGATCGCAACTTCGCTATCAGTTGCGTGCTCAGCTTCCTGCTCGGCATCGGCCTCTACGGCTCGGTCTACCTGATGCCGGTGTTCCTGGGCTTCGTGCGCGGCCACGATTCCCTCGAGATCGGCACGATCATGCTGGTGACCGGCCTCGCCCAGCTCGCGACGGCGCCGCTGGCCGTCCAGCTGGAACGCCGGCTCGACGCACGCCTGCTCACCGCCGCGGGCTTCGCCCTTTTCGCGATGGGCCTCGGCCTCAGCGCCTTCCAGACGCGGCTGTCGGATTACGACGACATGTTCTGGCCGCAGGTCCTGCGTGGTGTCGCGATCATGTTCTGCCTGCTGCCGCCCACCCGGCTGGCACTGGGTCATCTCGCGCCCGAGCGCGTGGCCGATGCCAGCGGTCTCTTCAACCTGATGCGCAACCTGGGCGGCGCCATCGGCCTCGCCCTGATCGACACCGTGATCTACGGCCGCAGTCCGGCACACGTCGAGCGCATGGTCGCGGACCTGAAGATGGGCGATATCGTGACCGGCCGGCGGGTTGGACTGCCGGAGGGATCGCTGACCGGCGCCGTGCCGCTGAACGTCGATCCCGAGACGGTCGCGCTCGTCCGCGCACTGGTCGAGAAGGCAGCCCTAGTGACCTCGATCAACGAGGCATGGGCGATGCTGGCGGCCTTCTCCACGCTCGCGGTCCTGGGCGTCGCCTTCCTCAAACCCGAGCCTGAAGCCGCTAAAGCTCGCTCCCGATGAACTGGGCGAACTCCGCTGTCTTCGGGTTGGCGAACAGCTCGGCGGTCGGGCCGATCTCCCACACCTTGCCCTGGTGCATGAACACCAACAGGCTGGCGACACGGCGGGCGAAGCCCATTTCGTGCGTGACGGTGATCATCGTCATGCCGCGCCGCGCCAGATCCTCCATCACCGCCAGCACCTCGGCCGTGAGCTCGGGATCGAGCGCCGACGTCACCTCGTCGAACAGCATGATCTGTGGCGAAAGCGCCAGCGAACGCGCGATGGCGACGCGCTGCTGCTGGCCGCCCGAGAGCTGCTCGGGATAGGCCAGCAGCTTGTCGGTGAGGCCGACCAGCCGTAGCACCTCCGCCGCCTTCTGCCTGGCCGCGGCCTTCGATTCCTTCTTCACCAGGGTCAGCGCCAGCGTGATGTTCCGCTCGACGTTGAGATGCGGGAAGAGATTGTAGCTCTGGAACACCATGCCGACGTCGCGGCGGAGCTGAGCGCGCGCGGCGCTGCCCGGCCGGCCGACGGCGTTGCCGCAGACTTCTATGTTGCCGCCCTGGATGCTCTCGAGACCGGCGATGCAGCGCAGCAGCGTGCTCTTGCCCGAGCCGCTGCGGCCCACGATCGCCACGGTCTGGCCGCGCGCCACCTCGAAGCCGACACCGTCCAGCACGCGCAGCGGGCCGAACTCCTTGATCACGCCCTGAACGCGGACAACAGCGTCATCTTCCGGCATTGGCCCTCCTCTCGAGGGTGCGGCTGGCCACCGACAGCGGGTAGCACAGCGCGAAATAGATGGCCGCGACGCAGGTGAAGATCACGAACGGCTCGAAGGTCGAGTTGTTGACGATCTGGCCGGCGCGCGCGAGTTCGACGAAGCCGATCACCGAGGCCAGCGACGTGTTCTTCACGATCTGCACCATGAAGCCCACGGTCGGCGGGATGGCGATCTTCACCGCCTGCGGCAGGATCACGTAGGTGTACTGCTGGGCGCGGTTGAGGCCGAGGCAGTCCGAGGCCTCCCACTGCGTCTTGGGCACCGCCTCGATGCAGCCGCGCCAGATCTCGCCCAGGAAGGCGCCGGCGTAGAGCGTCAGCGAGATGCCGGCGGCCACCAGCGGCACCAGTTTCAGGCCGATAATGCCCAGGCCAAAGTAGGACAGGAACAGCACGATCAGCAGCGGCGTGCCCTGGATGAGCTGGATGTAGCCGCTGGCGATGGCGCGCACGACGCCCGATTTCGACACCCGCATCAGCGCGATGGCGAGGCCCAGCACCGAGCCGCCAACGAACGCAATCAGCGACAGCGCCACGGTCCACTGCGCGGCGACCAGCAAATAGAGCAAGTGGTTGGTGCCGAGCTGGTTCACAGCGGTGTCCCCAGCCGGCGCTTGCGCTCGAACAGGCCAAGCCCGATCGCCCAGAAAGCGAAGCGGTAGAGCGCCGACAGCACGAGGTAGACGATCGCGACGACGACATAGACCTCGAAGCTGCGGTAGGTGTCGGACTGCACGTTGTTGGCGACGGCGGTCAGCTCCTCGACCGAGATCTGCGAGGTGATGGACGAGGCCAGCATCAGCAACACGAACTGGCTGGAGAGCGCGGGATAGACACGCTCCATCGCCGGCAGCAGCACGACATGCAGGATGGTCTGCAGCCGCGTGAGGCCCAGGCAATCGGCGGCCTCGAGCTGGGTGCGCTGGATCGACTGGATGCCGGCCCGCATGATCTCGGTCGAATAGGCGCCCATGTTGACGGTGAGCGCGATCACCGCCGAGACGTCGGCGCTGAGTTTCAGCCCGAGGCTGGAGAGGCCGAAGTAGACGATGAAGATCTGGATCAGGAGCGGCGTGTTGCGGATCGCCTCGACATAGGCACCGACCAGCCGGCGCAGCACCGGCCCGCCATAGACCCGCACCAGCGCACACAGCGTGCCGAGCGCGAAGCCCAGCGCGATCGACAGCACCGTGAGCTGGATGGTGAGCCAGGCGCCGGCCACGAAATCGGGCCAGCGGTCGGCCATGAACGCGAAGTCGAACTTGTACGACATGGCCCGCGCCGGCGGTTAGCCGCCGGCCTTGAGGAGCAACGCAGGGTCGATGTCGATCCCGTGATGGGTCTTGTAGATGGCGACCAGCTTGCCGTTCTGCAGGTTGGTCTTCACCCAGTCGTTCACCCAGGCAAGCAGCTTCGGCTCGTCCTTGCGCATGCCGATCGCCAGATAGTTCGTCTGCATGGTGATCTTGGCTTCGAGCGTCCGGGCCGGGTTCTTCTTGCTGATGGCCGGCAGAAGCGACCGCGCCGTGGCGATGATGTCGACCTGGCCCGAGGCGAAGGCCAGCGCCATGGTGGCATCGTCCTCGTAGCGCACGAGCTGGGCGCCTTTGGCCTTCTGCGTCAGATCGCTGTCCTGCGTGGTGCCGCGCACGACCGCGACCTTCTTGCCGTCGAGGTCGGACAGCTCCTTGATCGTGGCCGACTTCATCCCGGCCACGACCGACGGATGGTCGGCATAGGGCAGCGAGAAGTCGATCACCTTGGCGCGGTCGGGCGTGATTGACAGCGTCGACACGACGATATCGGCCTTGTTGGTCTGCAGCATCGGGATGCGCGACGGCCCCGTGGTGGTGACGATCTCGAGCTGGACGCCGAGATCCTTGGCCAGCAGGCGGGCGAGGTCGACGTCCGATCCGGCCGGCTGCATCTTGTCGTCGGTCATGCCGAACGGCGGGATCGCTAGATCGATCGCGATCCGGATCTTTCCCGCCTTCTTGATGTCGTCGAGCGTGTCGGCGTGAGCGGTGGCGCCCAATGACAGGAGGGCAAACGCTGCGCCCAGGATCAGGCGCAGCACGGAAGCGGTCTTCATGGTGAACCTGCTATTGCTTGAGGATGACGTCGGGCAGGTCGTTGCCGTGGTGCTTCTTGTAGATCGCGCTCAGCGTGCCGTCCTTGAGCTTGGCGGCGATCCACTTGTTCACCTCGGCGAGCAGGCGCTCCTCGTCCTTCTTGACGCCGACGGCGAGCTTGAAGGTGTCGAGCACGAACTTGACCTCGAGCGGGCGGGCCGGGTTCCTCTTGCCGATCGGAGCGACCAGCAGCTCGGCGGTCGAGATGATGTCGACCTGGCCGCTGAGATAGGCCTGCGCCTCGGTGGCGTCGTCCTCGTAGCGCGTCAGCTTCATGCCCTTGGGGCCGTCCTTGGTGAGCTGTGTGTCGTGCGTCGTGCCGCGCACGGTGCCGACGGTCTTGCCGTCGAGATCGGCCATCTTCTTGAGTTCGATCGACTTCAGCGCGGCGATCACCGTCGACAGCGAGGCGTAGCCCAGCGAGAAGTCGATGACCTTGGCGCGCTCCGGCGTGATCGACAGGGTCGAGATCACGAGGTCGGCCTTGCCGGTCTGCAGCGACGGAATGCGCGATGCGCCGGTGGTCGGCACATGGACGAACTCCAGGCCCCAATCCTTGGCCAGCGCCTTGGCGGTGTCGATGTCGGAGCCCGAGGGCTGCATCTTGTCGTCGGTCATGCCGTAGGGCGGCACGCCGAGATCGATAGCGATGCGGATCTTGCCCGACTTCTTGATGTCGTCGAGTGCGTCGGCGCTGGCCATCTGGCTCGCGCCCATCGTCGCCACCGCCACGAGGGCAATGGTCGTCAGCATTTTTCTCATCGTTTCCTCCATCTTTCAGCTTCGTTTTCTTGACCGAACTCTAGCGTCCCGCATCCATGTCGGCGAGCTTTGCCACGCGGCGGCGAAATTCCTCGGCCGTCGAGAATTTCGCAGCGAGGTAGGCGGCGATCAGGTCCTTGGCGAGCCAGGGACCGACGATCTGGGCGCCGATGCACATGACGTTGACGTCGTCGTGCTCGACGCATTGGTGGGCGGAATGCACGTCGTGGCAAACCGCCGCGCGGATGCCCTTCATCTTGTTGGCGCCGATCGAGGCGCCGACCCCGGTACCGCACACCATCAGACCGCGCTCGGCGCGCCCCTCGGTAATGGTGGCCGCGACCTTGCGCGCGATGTCGGGAAAGTCGACCGGTGCGGGATCGTAGGAGCCGACATCCTCAACCTCGTGGCCGAGCCCCTTCACGAAGGCGACCAGGTCGGCCTTCATGGGATAGCCGGCATGGTCCGAGCCGATGACGAGTTTCATGACTTCATCTCTTGCGATTGATAGTTGGAGATCAGGTTCTTGCGCCGGAGTTCGTCGCCGATCAGGAAATGCTCGCGCAGGGCGCGCTCGGCCTGGTCGGGATCGCGCCGCGCCAGCGACAGGAAGACCTCGCGGTGGGCATCGACCAGCCGCGAAGTGATGGCGGGCTCGCGGAACGTGTCACGGCGGCGCTCGACGTGGCTGCGCATCAGGAGCGGCGAGATCGCCTCGTAGATCTTCATCAGGGCAACGCTGCCGCTCGCCCGCACGAGGGCGAGGTGGAAGGCATAGTCGGCCCCGCCGCCGGTCTCCGGGTCGTCGAGCGAGTCCACCAACGTGTCGAGGATGCCGGCGATCGCCTGCAGGTCGCGTTCGCTCGCGCGTTCGCAGGCAAGACGAATGGCCTGGCATTCGATGGCGATCCGGGCCTGCAGCACGTCGTCGAGGATGTTCGGCTCTGGTGCCAGGCAGAGGGTCAGCGCCTGGCCGAGGACCGAGGCGTCGGCGGCGCGCACGAAGGCGCCGCGGCCGTGCTGAATGTCGAGCAGCCCCAGCATGGCGAGCGAGCGCAGCGCCTCGCGCAGCACCGGCCGGCTGACGCCCAGCGCCAGCGCGAGCTCGCGCTCTGCCAGCAACCGGTCGCCCACCTTCAGTTCGCCCGACAGCAGCCGGTCGCGGAAGAAGGTGAAAACCCTATGGGCGCCGCTCTGCGTTTCGTCGGTATCGGGGCGAACGATTTCTATCAGGGCCATTATGGTCAGTCCGTGGTATTACCACTCTAGAAGCTTTCCACGAATTTGTCACGGAACCCTTGGGCGACGCGCTCGTTATTCAATCTGGCTGGGGGACTGACTTGTCGGGCAGGCTCTTTGGACCCGACTTTGGAGTTGCGAACCTCGCGCCGATGCAGTGCCATTATGCATGCATTAACTCCAGGCAGAGGGTTCGCCATGACCTGTCTCTTATACACATC
>ENA-ORBV01005016-ORBV01005016.1-microbial-mat-metagenome-genome-assembly--contig:-NODE-5016-length-24742-cov-5.873464_pt1 | contig 24742 bp, 20 predicted proteins | sample MGYA00237777_ERZ505514 | MGnify/ENA primary metagenome ERZ505514 (study PRJEB26160, sample SAMN06269048) | microbial mat metagenome | isolation source: Oligotrophic lake microbial mat | place... | reverse complement strand
ATACAAAACAGAGGCGGGGGCGGAATTTGTCCGTTTCTCCCGCCTCTGTTCTTTCTAAAACGCTTGACGAAAAAGCTTTATCGGGTTAGCCAAACGTCAGTGTACTTTCCGGGTCTTTTTCCGCGAGTGCGCCGCGCAAGTCAAAGATTTGGTCGCGTAGGGCAGCCGCCTTCTCGAATTCAAGCGACTGTGCGGCCTTCTTCATCTCTTTTTCCAACTCTTTAATCATCTGTTGCAATTCAGACACGGGCATAGCGACGAGATCAAGCCCTTCACCTTCCGCCTCGCCTTCTTCACTCACCATCGTCTTGACACGATCCGTCAGGTCGCGTATCTGTTTGATAATGCTCGCCGGGACGATGCCGTGTTCTTCGTTATAGGTGCGCTGAATATTGCGGCGGCGTTCTGTCTCGTCTAGTGCGCGTTGCATTGAGTCCGTGATGCGATTGGCATAGAGAATGACTAAGCCCTCAATGTGTCGGGCTGCGCGTCCTATAATTTGGATGAGTGCTTGCTCTGAGCGCAAAAAGCCTTCCTTATCCGCGTCCAGAATGGCGACAAGCGACACTTCCGGTAAGTCGATCCCTTCACGCAGCAGGTTAATGCCGACGATGACATCATAGACACCCAATCGCAAATCCCGCAGGATTTCAACCCGTTCTAGCGTTTCAATTTCGGCATGGAGATACTGTGCTTTGATTCCCGATTCGTTGAGATAACCCGCTAATTCTTCTGACATACGCTGCGTGAGTGTGGTGATGATGGTGCGTTGGCCTTTCTTCACACGCAGGGCAACTTCTTGCAGCAAATCATCAATCTGCCCTTCAATCGGACGCACTGACGTAATCGGATCAAGCACACCCGTCGGGCGGATGATCTGCTGGACGACGGCTTGATTGACTGTGCCTTCGTAGGGGCCAGGGGTCGCGCTGGTGAAGATGGCCTGATTAATCCGTTCCTCAAATTCTTCAAATTTAAGGGGTCGATTATCTAACGCACTTGGCAGGCGAAAACCATAATCTACAAGATTCATCTTGCGCTGACGATCCCCGTTATACATGCCGCGAATCTGCGGAATGGTCATGTGGCTTTCGTCAATTACGAGCAGAAAATCATCTGGGAAGTAATCAATTAACGTGTGCGGTGGGCTGCCGGGTGGGCGTTGATCGAGATGGCGTGAATAATTTTCGATGCCGGACGCATAACCGACCTCACGAATCATTTCAATATCGTAGCGCGTGCGCTGTTCGATGCGCTGCGCTTCTACCAGCTTGCCCTCGTGCTTGAAGAAGGTGATTTGTTCTTCCAATTCCTGTTCGATGTCGTGGACGGCTTGCTTAGTCTTATCATCATCCGCAATGAACTGCTTAGTCGGGAAGATAGTTACGCTGGGATGTTCGGCGTAAACTTCGCCGGTCAGCGGGTCGAATTCGCTAATACGCTCGATCTCATCGCCGAACATGGCTATGCGGTAGGCGATCTCCGAATAGCCCGGATAGATTTCCAGTGTGTCGCCGCGCACGCGAAATGTACCACGATGTAAATCCATGTCGTTGCGGCTGTATTGAATCGTCACCAATTTGCGGAGGATGATGTCTCGCCGCAGCGTTGTGCTGCCTACGCTGAGTTCTACTTGTGCCTTCGCCCATGCTTGTGGGTCGCCCACACCGTAAATGCACGAAACAGAAGCCACAATCAGCACATCGCGCCGCGAGAGCAGCGAAGCCGTTGATGCCAGCCGCAAGCGGTCAATCGTCTCGTTAATCTGTGTTTGTTTGTCGATATGCAGATCAAAACGCGGGACGTAGGCTTCTGGCTGATAGTAATCATAATAGCTGACGAAGTATTCGACGGCGTTGTTCGGGAAGAATTCTTTAAATTCGGCATAAAGCTGTGCGGCGAGGGTCTTATTATGCGCGAGGACAAGCGTGGGCTTTTGTACCTCTTGCACGACCATTGCCGCCGAATAAGTTTTGCCTGTGCCAGTGGCACCGAGCAAGGTTTGATATTTTAGGCCGTTATGAAGACCTTCGACCAAGCCCTTAATTGCCTTGGGTTGGTCGCCAGTGGGCTTGAAATCGGATGCGATTTGAAAAGGGGGCATCGAGACTCCTTAATCGGAACATCAGTTCGGATGGGGATAGAACATTATAGCATATTTTTCGCCATCTGCCAGCGTTGGATTCATCCGTACCACTCTCCAATTTGCTGGATAGAATCGGCAATAACAACCTCGTTTTCGCCCCAAGGTTGGATGCGCCCGACATAGAAAACGTCGCGAGGACGAGGACGCATTGCAAGGGCTTCTCTCCCTTCTGAAATGCCGACGATGAAGCGTAATCCGGCATGACGACACGCTGCCATCACCCAAGGATTAACCCGGTCACTCTGATAATTGTATCCGCTTCCATAAGGTGTGATGAGCGCCCTTACGTCCGAGCCTGTCCGCTCATGAATGGTCTGTGCCGAAGTGACGATTTCAGCAATGTAATCATCATCATCAAAATTCGGGTTATCCAGATTGGAGTGATAGGCCGTGTGGCTTTCTAGCGCGATACCGTCCCTCAGCCATGTTGTAATTTCTGCCCATCGCGAGTCATCTTGTGGACAATCGGGGCGCGTGATGATGCCGAATGTGCCTCGGAAGCCATAATTAACGAGCGTGTTTTTCATGCTGGCAAAATGCTCAAAACTCGGATTGCCCTGTGCCATACACAGATCATCAATGGAGATCAAGATCGGCTTTTCCGGCAAGCTAAATCGCCCAAATAAGGCATTTTCTAAATCTCTATAGGTAATGCCTATATAACCTTCCTCGGTTAGATAATCCAGAATTTGCGGAAAGATGCGATGGTGACGACTGTGGAGCATGAGCGATGTTGGCATAGGGATCGCTTCGTCTGCTAGGGCAGCTTGGAAGGGCAGCGCCTGAGTAGTGAAGACTATCCCGCTAACTGCAAGCAGTTTTAGAAAGTCGCGTCGTTTGAGCGATGAGAGAGCCATGATGATTTAACCTAATGTTGTTGATGTCCTTCGTATGGTGTGAAATGTAAAAGGATTTTTATAAGCGCTTGCTGTTCGTGGGATGGGCGGAGGTCAATCGTCAGGAAGTGCGGACAGAGCAGGCTTAACACGATATAATCTTGAAAAATGGATTGTGTTAAAAGGTGAAATATGACTATTTCTTTCCAGCCACATGAACAGTTTGCCACCACTGTGCGCGGACTGCGGCGCGATACTCCGCCGATGAAGTTATATGAGAAAGCCAAAAAGTACGGCATCTGGAATCCGAGTGACATTGACCTGACCCAAGACAAAATCGATTGGCAAAAGCTCGCGCCGGATGAGCAGGATGTCATTTTGCGACTGACGGCACAGTTCCAGGCAGGGGAGGAAGCGGTAACGCTTGATTTGCTGCCGCTGATGATGACGATTGCTAAAGAGGGGCGCATCGAAGAGGAAATGTTCCTCACGACGTTTCTCTGGGAAGAAGCCAAGCACACGGATTTTTTTAGCCGCTTTTTGACCGAAGTAGTAGGTCATTCCGGTGATTTGAGCCATTATCATCTGCCGAACTATAAGGCCGTATTTTATGAGGCACTGCCGCAGGCACTTGACCGCCTCGCGTATGATTCATCGCCGGAAGCGCAGGTGATTGCCTCCGTCACGTATAACATGATTGTCGAAGGCGTTCTGGCGGAGACGGGCTATCACAGCTACTACACGACGCTGCGCGATAATCATTTAATGCCGGGGACGATGCGCGGGATTGATTTGCTCAAGCAGGATGAATCGCGCCATATTGCTTATGGCATCTATTTGATCTCGCGTTTGGTAGCGGAGAATCCGCATTTGTGGGAGGTGGCGGAAACCACGATGAACACGCTGCTTATGCCGGCGCTTGGTGTCGTAACGGAAGCTTTCGCCTGTTACGATCCAGTGCCATTTGGCCTTGATCTGGACACCTTTACGGCGTATGCGACAATGCAGTTCCAGAAGCGCTATGAACGCATCGCTAAGTCGCGCGGCGCGTCTTTAGAAGATGTGATTGTGGTTACGCAGGCAGCAATTGATGCCGATGATGCTTGAGGGTGTACTTATGGAGTTCACATAAAACTCCCTTAAAGATTCAGGAAATCGCCGTTGACACTGCTCTCCCGTTATGATACTATATTCAAGCGGGATAGAGCAGCGGCAGCTCGTCAGGCTCATAACCTGAAGGTCGTGCGTTCAAATCGCACTCCCGCAATTTTTCCTAAAACCCCCAAAACGGTGATATAGCTCAGTTGGTTAGAGCGAACGACTCATAATCGTTAGGTCCTTGGTTCAAGTCCAAGTATCACCAACTGATACCATTTTCAAATTGACCTTTTATAAGGTCTTTTTTTGTTGTATTGAACCTTAATCATGTTATACTCATGAATAAAATTAAGGTTCTAAAATGAAAAGAGAAATAAGAGAACAAGCGAGAGTATTGCGTTTTCAAGGTATGTCGGTGCGCGATATTTGCCTGACTTTAGGTGTGGCGAAAAGTTCTATCAGTTTATGGGTACGTGATATTGAACTTACACAAGATCAAGTCGAGAAATTAAAACAAAAGCAGCATTTATACGGCGCACAGCATGAAGGGGGACGGACAAACCGAAAAAAATATCTAGAGCTTAGAAAGATCTATCAGGAAGAGGGACGAGCCAGAGCTAAAGAAGGAAACCCTCTCCATTTAGCGGGCTGTATGCTTTATTGGGCGGAAGGCGCGAAACATAGAAATCGTGTCGTATTTGTAAATTCTGATGCCAATATGATGCGTATGTTTATTCGTTTTCTCCGAGAAGAATTCAATATCGCCAGTTCAGAGTTTTCTCTACAAATTCATTGTCATAATGTAGAAGATATACCGCGTATTGAGCAATATTGGTTGGATATATTAAGTTTATCTGTTTCCTGCCTGCAAAAAACGCAGGTTAAAAAGGGAAGTGATTCAAGAAGAAATATTTTGGAAAATGGCGTATGCAGCCTTAATTTAGGAAATACAAAGGTCGCTATGCACATTTTCGGTGCGATACAAGAATATGGCGGTTTTGAGAATCCGGCGTGGCTGTTTTAGCTTTCCAGCCGCACTAGATCGTCCCATGTTTCACGCGAGCGGGTGATTGACCATGATGCACCGTCTTCACTGACCATCACTTCGGGGGGACGTGGGCGGGCATTATAATTACTCGCCATGACCATGCCATATGCGCCGCTTGTCAACACGGCTAACAGATCACTTGGCTGCATTTCTGGCAGCAAAACCGCTTTTCCTAGTACATCGGCTGTCTCACACACCGGCCCCACAATATTGACGGGATGCAAATCACCGTTGGATTGCTTCAATGGGACGATTTCGTGATGTGCGCCGTAAAGCGCCGGACGGATGAGTTCGGTCATGCTGGCGTCGACGATATAAAAAATTTCTCCGGCTTGCTGTTTCACATACAGAATTTCACTCACAAGTATTCCTGCATCCGCGATGATAGAACGTCCCGGCTCCAAAAGCACATCATAACCTTGTAACAACGGTGCAAGCGCCTCCGCAAACGATTTCCACTCCGGTAATGCTTCTTTCATCTGATAACCGACAGGTAGGCCGCCGCCGATATTGACCGTCCGAATATCACTATAAGGCGCGATCAATTCCAGCGCGATTTCAACCGCTTTAACCGTGCCTTCGGTATCATGAAGCTGGCTGCCGATATGGACGTGAATCCCAGCAAAGCGCAGATGAGGATACTCTTTTCGGTGCGCTAAAAGGCCAGAAATGACTTCTGCCGTTAGGCCAAATTTCGCGCCACCATGCCCAGTAGCGATATAAGGATGGGTATTTGCAGTGACTTCGGGATTCAAGCGCAGCGCGATTTGGGCAGATGTGCCAAGTTCGGCTGCGATGTCGTTAATCAATTGGCACTCACGCACATTTTCCACATTAAACCAGCCGACCCCTTGTTCAAGCGCGTAACGCAGTTCAGACGGGGATTTACCCACACCTGCGAAGACGATATTTTCGGCTTTTGCACCGGCTCTTAATGCGAGGAAAATTTCTCCGCCGCTAACGGCATCAATTCCTACGCCAGCATGGATGAGGGTTCGCAAAATGGTAAGATTGGCATTGGCTTTAGCGCTGTAATGGATGTGGGGCTGGATGTCATGAAATGCAGCTTTAAGACGATTCAGATTCGCCAGCACCCGTTTTAGGCTGTAGATATAAACCGGCGTGCCGACTTGCGTTGCGATTTCGGCGACGGCGATAGAGTCGCAGTAAAGGGTATTGTTTTTATATGCGAAAGACTCATTGAGCATATTTTATTTTAACCCTAACAGTTCAAAAATCGGCACGCTCCCAATCCCTTTGAGCGTCACAGGCTCTAAGGGATGTACCTGTGCATGTCCTTCAATCATGTCGCGTGTCATCTGGTCGATGATGATCTGCTCGGCAGAGGCAGCACTGCAAAGCCGTGCGCCCAGATTCATAATCCGTCCCATCGCGGTAAAATCCGTGCGAATCGGCGGACCAAACTCACCCGCAATCACTTCGCCCGAACTTACGCCAATGCCCATATCGGGTAAATGCTTGCCTTGCGCTTTCAGTTCTGCCTGAATATTAGCATGGACAATCTGCATTTCTACGGCGGCCTGTGCTGCATGAATGGCATGATCTTCCATACGAATGGGGCTGCCGAAAAGGGCAATCACTTGATCGCCTACAAATTTATCGAGGGTGCCACCGTGCTTAAAAATAACGTTGGTCATGCTGCCAAGAAAAATATTAAGGCTGCTGACCAATTCTTCTGGGCCAATTTGTTCCGCCCATTCCGTACTGCCGCGTAAATCGGCAAAGAGTGTACTGAGGATAACGCGCTCCCCTGCGAGCATATTTGAGTCGGCACGCTGCAAAAGGAGTTCTAAGACTTTAGGATCAACCGAGCGTCCTAACACCTTCCGCATCCGGCGGCGTTCTAACTGTTCAAATACGGCAGTATCGACCTGGCTGGTGATGGCGGTTAAGATGCGGCGATCTTCGGAACTGAAGCCGTTCACACTGAAGCTGTTGACGACCCCAAAAACACCAATAATTTTTTCGTTTAAGATGAGTGGTATCGCAATGATTGAGCGAACAGCACCCTCTTTATGGGTTTGATGAATTGTTTTTCCAACAGTCAACGCTTCCAACGAAACTTGTTTAATCGTCTTAAGGTAATCGGCGGATGTAAGCAGACTTTCGCGGGTGCTGGCTTTAAGTTCTAGCCGTTCTTCGCCGCTTTCTTCATAAAGCATGAGATAGCCTGCTTCGCTGGTCACGGCTTTGCAGAGTTCAATCAACACCAAATGAAGCATTTGATTAAAATCGCCACCACGATCACGAATCCGATCTACCTCATAAATGGTTTCCAATTCTTTGCTGCGCTGTACCAATTGTTGCAACGTGCGGCTGTGGGCAATTGCGGAATCCATTTGTGAAGTCATCGCAAAGAGCAAACGTTGATCAGCCAAGCTGAAGGCTTTTTTGCGCCCGACAATGACCGTACCTAGCCTTTCTCCGCCGATGATAAATGGCGCTGCCATCAAATGAAGCCATTCTCGATCTGGCGCTGTTCCGAGCATCTGCGTCGTCGTGATTTGCGCTGTGAGTTGTTTAATTTTTTCCAGCGTTTCCGTCGGTAGGTCATTTTTATCGACCATGCCACGCAGCAGAATTTCGCCGCTGTCGATATGGCTCAAAAGCAGCATACACAATTCAGCCTTAAGGCGATCCACGTTTAGACCGACAAATCTACCAATGAGGTGATCTTCATCCGGGTTATCGTCTTTCATACGGTCAATTTGGTAGATCGTCTCTAACTCAATGTTGCGTTGACTTATGCTCCAGATCATACGGGCTTGCATGACGGCGGAATCAATTTGACTTTCCGCGATTTTGAGGAGTTCAATTTCGTCGGCATTAAAAGTCTCGCTGCTTCGTGCCAGAAAAATACCGCCGAGAGGCTTAACAAGAACAATTGGGATGCCAAGGGTATGCTTCCAACGGGTATCTAAAAGTGAATCGGGCGCTTCTAGCATCATCGCTTGGCGGCAAAGCATATTGGCTTCATTTTCGCTGGCACCGATACTTAACACTACTTCTATGGCATCTCCGGCTTCATTGAGCAGCAGCAATCCACAAGCCTCAGCCTGAAATTGTTCTTTTAAGAGGTAAAGTATTCCCCGAAACATGCCATCGGGATTTTGTGTCATGTCGGCGGTGTCGCGGGTGCTATCAAGCGCTAACAGAAGCGCAAGTTGTTTTTCTTTTTGGGCAAGAAGATCGCTGGTCATAAATAATTTGATGCTCCCTCTAACGGGACAATAATGAACATCCTGTATTGTAGTAGTGTTGGCGCTTTACGGAAAGTAAAGATCAGAGTATTGATGCACGGGATTAGGCGGGTTATCCTCATAGGAGCAGCTTTGCTCAAGACAGGCAGGTGAAACCATTGACCGTCGATAATAATGAAACAAAATTGGCAACCGCTTACGAGGCCATCCGCCGCCGTGAGTATGAATTGATTACCGATATGCTGGAAGTGCTGCCGAAGATCGACACGCTGCCAGAAGAGCGTATTGGGCAAGTGCGTGATGCGTTGTTCCACGCTGACCATCCCTTTTTGATGGTGTTTGTGGGGCCGTTTAATTCTGGTAAATCTAGCTTGATTAATGCGCTGCTCGGCAAGCCAGATTTGCTGCGTGTGGGGCCAGTGCCGACGACGGATCGGATCAATATCCTGCGTTATGGCGATGAACCGCAGCAGATGGATTCTGGCGGCGAGGTCGATACCTTTTTTTATCCTTCCCCCATGCTCAAAAAAGTCAGCTTTGTCGATACACCGGGGCTAGAATCAATCTTCCAAAAGCATGAAGACACGACACGTAAATTTTTGCATCGCAGTGATGTTGTGCTGCTTGTGATGCTGGCGACACAGGCGATGACCAGCAGCAATCTGGAATATATGCAAAAACTGCGTGAATATGGCAAAAAGGTGATTATCGTCATCAATCAGGCCGACTTGCTTTCGCCTGAACAAACCGAAACTGTTCGCACGTATGTCCTCGATCAAAGCCAGGGTAAATTGGGCTATAAGCCGGATGTTTGGCTGGTATCCGCTAAAAAGGGCATCGAAGCACGGGCAGGCGGCGAATTAAATGAAACACTCTGGCAGGAAAGCGGCCTCGCACAGCTAGAGCAGTATATCGACAGCCAACTGGACGATGCGGAACGTTTGCGCCAGAAACTACAAACACCGCTGCAAATTATACAAAACGTCAATCGCGCCGCGCTTGAATCTGTTAAGGCGAATCAGGCGGTTCTCGATCAGTACCAGAGCATTGCTGATAATGTGAAATCGCAATTGACCGCATATCGTCGTGAGCAGGAAAAAATTGTCCGCGAGGTGAATGATGAAATCGGTAAGAAATTTGCCGATGCCGCCGAGCGGGGCAAAGAGGCGATTGATGAAACCTTCCGATTCTCGCGCTCAATTGGTTCAGTCGGGATCGGTTTAGGGGAATTAACTGGGTTAGCCCGCTTATTCCGGCGCGGACAAAAACAATCCCGCACCCGTCTGGCCTTCGAGCGCCATAAGGTCTATGATCCGATCCGCGAACTGCCGGAAGTAGTGGATAAACTTGCGCCGCGCTTGGAAGGCAAAGATATGCAGGATATTGATGACCTTGTGAAATACGGCGGACGAGAGATCAATGCCTTGCCGCCGACGATTCGCAGTAAGGTCATTGGGACGATTCAATCACCTGTACAATATGACCGCGCCGCGCTGCAAGCGGTTCGTCCAGAATTAGAAGCCATCGAAGAAAAAGCGCGGGTGGATGAAACTGAAAAACTGGATACCAGCTTGCGAAATGTGCTTTTCGGGCTGGCGATTTGGGAATTGTTGGTGATTCTTACGCTGATTGTGATACTCGTCACGGGTACGATTGATTTTAGTCAGCCGTCCTCGCTCTTGGTGATTTTGCTTCTCTTCGGCTTGGGTGTCGCGGGCTTACTGATTATGCCGATTTCAGGACGCTTGTTGCAGGCAGCGCATACCAATCGCATGTTGAAAATTCAGGCGGATTATGTGGAAAAATTGAGCAAAGCCTCTGATAAACAGGTCGAATATGGGATGCAGCTTCGGCAAAATGTCGTCGCGCCGCTCACGCGCTTGGTAGAAACACAAACGACTCTACAAAATGAGCAGATGACGAAACTCCAAAATGCACAGCAGCAAATGACGACGATTGAGGCGGACATCTCCAAAATGGGGAAGCGCTCATTTCTTGGATTGAGAGGGTAACAAAATATGGTTGCGATGGCATTAGACGGCCCACTGGCATTGATGCGGGAAACAGAAATTGATCTGATTACCGATATCGCCGCGATATTGGGTGAAATGGGCGAAAATACGCAGGATGATCGCAAGCGCTTGATGGACGTGGCGCAGGATTTGCGCGATTTGTTCTTTCTCGTGGTGATTATTGGCGAATTCAACGCCGGAAAATCGACTTTCGTTAATGCTTTGTTGGGGGATGATCTCCTCCCGACAGGCATCACACCGACGACAGAAATGATCGAATTGGTGCGCTATGCGGAAACACCCAACTTTAAGCCCGTCATGCGTGACGACAGCTTGCGTGAGTGGGCGCATCCCAACACCGGTGCGCCCGGTGTGGCGATTGTGGATACACCGGGGACGGGTTCGGTTTTTCAGCGGCATGAAAAGACAGCGAAAGAATTTCTGCATCGAGCAGATTTGGTGATCTTTTTGCTGAGTGCCAAACGCGCCTTTGCCGAAACTGAGCGCATTTATCTGGAAATGGCGAAAAGCTATGGCAAGAAGATCATTCTGGTCGTGAATCAGGTTGATCTTCTAGATGCGAATGAACAAGCTACTGTGCGCCGCTTTATCGAACAGCAGGTCAAAGAGAATTTAGGGATTCAACCGCTGTTGTTTATGATCTCCGCCAAAGAAGCCCTTTCATCGCGGGGCAGCACCTCCCCAAGCGGCAATATTGGTGGGGTGGATGCAGTAAGGGCGCATCTGCGCGGCTTGTTTGAAGAAGCACCGCCTACCAAGCAAAAATTGCTGGCGCAGCTCGATATGGCGGCGAGTGTCGTCAAGCGCTATCACGACGCACTAATGGGCAAAGCCGATATTGTGACAGCGGATACGGCGAAAGTGCGCGAAGTGCAGCAGGAACTTCAAAAGCAGTCGCTCGGCTTAGATACGCAGCTCACTGAAGCCCGGGCCGAAGTTGATAAGGTGTTTGTCGGATTGCGTCAGCGTGGATTAGCCTTTATTGACGCGAACCTCTCCATTCGTAAAATTGGTCGGTCTATCAGTAAGGAAAAACTCCAAGCCGAATTTCAGGATGTGGTCATCGGGCGGGCGCTGCGCGACATCAACGAAGCCACAAATGGTTATATCAACGCCGTGATCGATAGCAGTCGCGTGTATTGGCGCGGTGTGATTGAACGGTTGAATCAGCTTAAAGAAATTCTTGAACAAGAATTGGTCGGGCTGGATGCTGGGATGTATGCCGAACAGCGCGAAAATTTGCAGGATGCGATTCGTATCGCGGAGGTGGAGCTAAAAAGCTATTCCTCCGGGCGCATCGTCGATGAGATTCAGCAGACTTTCGATACAAATATGGGTAGCTTTACTACTTGGGCATTCGCCGGCGTAGGCGGTTTACTCGCTACTGTTTTGGCAGTTGTTCTCCCAGGTCCATTAGTAGGTGCTGCTTTAGTGGGTTTCGTTATTGCTGCGCCACTTGCAGCAGGAGGAAGCATTCTAGCCCTGCGTTACTATCAACGTGTTCAAGCCGATACCAAAAAGGATTTTTCGGCGCGGGTTGATCGCCTGATGACATCATATCACGGTGCTTTAGACGACCTCACCCGCAAAGAACGCACCCGCTTGAGCCAATATGGGGCGCAAGTACTCACCCCGATTTTCAGCCGTCTGGAAGTGCTGGCGCAGCGCTATGTCGTCCAACAAACGAAACTGGACGGTTATCAAAAACGGGTGGAAACACTCAAAAAAGGCATCAGTGAAAGTTAAATGATTGGCGCTGCGCGATTATAGATTGTGCAGCGCCTGAATTTTTGCGATTAACGGTGTGATGTCTGGTTCTTTGCCCCCACGTCCACCTATTGGGTCGCTGATTTCGTCATCACGCAGTAAGGCACGAGCGACATTTGCCATGCCATGACCGAGTGCATCCAAATCATATCCGCCTTCCATCACGAACACAATTTTGCCGTCGCACAGTTCATCCGCCATTTGCATCAATTCATGGGTGAGATGGGCATAACCTGTCAGCGAGAGGCGCATGGAGGCAAGCGGGTCTGTCCAATGGGCATCGAATCCGGCGGAGACGAGGATAAGCTGTGGCTTATAACGCTTCGCCGCAGGCCAGATGATCTGTTCAAAAATCAGCGCGTAATTTTGATCGCCCTGTCCGGCGGGCAAAGGCACGTTGATGGTGTATCCCTCGCCTTTGCCGATACCTGTTTCGTTGATGCGGCCTGTACCAGGGTAAAAAGGCGATTGATGGGTGGAGATGAATAAAACGCCGTCATCGTCATAAAACATATCTTGGGTGCCGTTGCCATGATGCACATCGAAATCGACGATTAGTATGCGTTCAACCCCATGAATATATTGGGCGTGACGAGCCGCCATAGCGATGTTGCCGAGCAAACAGAAACCCATGCCGCGTTGCGGAATGGCGTGATGTCCCGGCGGACGTACTACCGCGAGGCCATTATGAGCATTGCCACGCAGCACCTCATCGACAGCCTGAATAACGCCCCCTGCCGCAAGCCGCGCAATTTCAGGTGAGACGGGCAGGGCATAGGTATCCATACCCGCACCTATCATGACCAGTCCATGACCGATTGCGATTATATTGAGCAAGTCCAGATATTCTTTGGTATGCACATAGAGGATTTGCTCATCGGTAGCCATTGTTGCTTCGATTTGTGTCATTCTTGCCGCAAGGCCGGAAGTATTTAATGTTTCCCAAACCGATTGAATCCGTCCACTATGTTCAGGATGACCAGACAAGGTATGCTCAACATAGCGTGGGTGTGTGGTATAAATTGTTGTCATAAGGTTCTTTCTATGAAATTATGCCCTCATTTTACAATCGAAGTTTCTGCTTTATAATGAGGGTTCGTCCTTAAGTTTAGACGCGATTTTCCCCGCTGAAAAGAGATTTTGTGGCTGAGGTAAAACGAGTTATGCAGTATGAACGTCTCGTCGAGTGGGCGCGTGGTGTATGGAAAGATAAATGGCCTGATCGTGAGTTTGTCCCGATTTGGGCATCTGCCGAATGCAGCAACCAAATCGCACAGCGCCAAGTAAAGGCTGGGCGTAAATTACGTGGCAATGCTCACTATGATGGCTTGGAACAGCTTGATTGTCCTGTGATTGTACCGATTAGTGATTACGGCTCACGCGGCAAAAAAATGGTGCTGACGGCGACTTCCGGCGCGTATGCTTTTAAATTCACCGAAGATAATGGCGAAAAATACGAAGTTATTTACGTGAGTTCTTATTTTGACGACGATGTGCAGGATATGACGGCTATCGCGCTTGTCCCGCCGGATAAGCTCGATACATGGGCGGCTTTTGAATTTGCGTGCGCCCGTGCTGTGCGCCCTAGAATTCGGCGGCGGCGCGATGTCTATATTATCGGCGGCACGGATGCCTTTTTTGATCCTACCGTCGATTGGGATGATGTGATCCTTCCCGCCGAACTTAAAACGCAAATCCTCGATGATGTGGAAGCCTTTTTTTCTGAGGGCGTAAGCATTTACAAGCAGTTAAAACTCGCGCCTTTCCGCAAACTGCTGCTGGCGGGTGTTCCCGGTACAGGCAAAACGATGCTGTGCGCGGCGATGGCAAAGCGGGCGATTCAACAAAAGCGGATTGTCGTTTACGTCTCTGGCTCTGACCGGGATGGAGCGTCTTTCGAGAAAATTCAACGGGCATTTCAAGCGGTGGCAGCCGCACGGTATCCCACGCTGCTGGTGGTTGAGGAGTTGGACGCTTATCTACGCGGCGATGATAAAGCCCGTATTTTGAACGTCTTAGATGGCGTGGAATCGCCCAATAATCCCCAGGGATCGCTGCTATTGGCGACGACCAATTATCCTGAAGCGATTGATGAGCGCATTGTCAAGCGTCCGGGGCGTTTGGATCGTATTTTTGTGATCCCGACGATTCAAGATGAAGACCAAGCCGAGGCCATGCTGCGGCATTATATGGGCGTACATTGGAAGGATGAACACGCGGATGTCGCGCATCGTCTCGTCGATCAGCCGGGTGCGTTTGTGCGCGAAGTCGCGTTGCAAGCGCGGATGCTGGCGGCACATGCCCGTAAAGTGGAGGTGACGGCGGATTTACTGGAACAGTCGATTGACACCTTGATGTATCAGATGCGGGCAGAAAAAGACTTCCTGATGCAGCGCAAGCCGCTTGGGTTAGGGACAAATACGCGCCGTGTGACCTCGCGTTTTAATTCGCGGCCTGATGGGAACAACAATCGGTAGCTATTGGTGGATAGTGATTAGTTTTTAGAAGAAATACATTCAAGGCCATGTTTTCATTTTTCATCTACAAGTGGATATTCTCGTTTGATCATTTTTTCCAAGCGAAAACGGTGCAATCTGTGCCTTTACGATTGATGTCGCTGTCCAAAATAGGGCGTAAGTGAAGCTCTATTCCGCCCTGACGGAGCGCTTCAGCTTGCCATCGCGCACACAGCATGGCAATTTTACTGCCTGATTTGAGTATACGGGTCATCTCCGCAAGCGACGAAGCCACAAGCGGCGTTACTTCACGATCATAAGGTGGCTCGGTGGCGATAGCGTCAATAGATTCGGTGGCAAAGGGAAGCTGAGCCGCATTTGCAATGGTATGATGTGCGCCTAACTGTGTTAACCCATAGCGTAGGCTTGGATCAATATCGCCGCTGAAAACATCGTATCCACTAGTTACGGCCTCAACAATGACACCGCCTGCACCCCCAAATGGGTCTAAAAAATTCCCACCTCCTGCTTTGTAAACCAGATTAACCAGCAGACACGCATCTATCACAGGTAAGGCGCGGCGGCTGAGTGCTTTTCCATCCCCACGATAACCCGTGACAGTGCGTACTTCGCCGGATTCTAACTCTAAGACAAAATCACGTTTATCCGGCGCACGTTCCCGCAGCGTGTCGGGATTGGCTGCGTAAAGGCGGTCAATGCGGTAAGGCTGCTTTTGCCAACGCACAAAGTCTGGCCTATTGCGCTTCCACTCCGATTCGAGGATTGGTTGCAGTAGATCAACTGCATCGGTATAACCGAGGCGGGGAATCCTCGATGCAGCAGCTTCGAGAGAGTCTTCAGGGATGTTTATCCAAAAGACACCTTTTTGATCGCTTAGCGGACCGCCTGTTAAGGCTTGCGGTTGCAAATCCATCAGCAGAGCTAAAGCCTCCGCAACCGCTGCCTGTCGCGCTTTGATCCGCGCCGGTGTGATGCGAAAGATTAGGAAGCTACTATCGGCAGAAACGCTTTTAATGTGAACCATAATACCAATCCTAGAGACTTAAGTTTTAGGGATATAAGGTTCTAAGACTTGCATCATTAAGGCGACTCCTTGCTGCATTTGATCCTGATTGATGTCTATTCCCCGTACTTCTACCGCTGGCAGCCAGAATTCACTGATGAGCCAGCATAGGTCTACAAGGCGTGTAGCCGAGCCGTCTTCCTGCGATACGATTAGCACCCCTGCCTCGGTAAAGGCACGAATAAGCTCATGAAAACCTTCATAGCCGCGCTGACGCACGGTGAGATAACGCTGATGCAGAACTTCGTCCTGACGAAGCAGCGCGATAATCTCACGATAGATAAAACGATAATCCCACATGAGCTGGAAGTTTTCATGCACCAGCATCTGAACATCCTCCAGTGTCAGCGGACGATCATTTGGTAGGGCAAAGGCCACATCAGAAAGCGCAAACAATCGCTCGAAAATTGCCCGGATAATCTCCTCTTTATTGCTGAAGTGATAGTAAAGATTGCTGGGGCTGATTCCGCGATATGATTGGTGGAGACTGCGCCAGTCCCTTGCTTGTTAAATAGAGTAAGTGCGCTGTCGAGAATGCGCTCTTTTGTTGTCAATTCCATTCTCCTTAGAGCAATTACTCTACTTTGTCAAGTAGGCAAATATAATGTTAATAAAATCATCAGCGTAAACTTGAACCAGTGGTTTAGTTTATGATTTAGGGCGCTTGAGTATGTAATCGAACCCGTTCATGCGGATTTCTTCAAACGGCTCGTAATAGGTGGTGATTGCGCGGTTAACCTCGTCGGGATAGAATTGTGCGCGTAAGATGACGAGTCCGAACTCCTGTTGTTCAAGCATCGCCACTAAAGCGCTGCTGTCATACGCCCCAACCTGATCGAGGATGTATAAAACCACTGGATTGGTAATCACATCCCGCTCTGTGATGAGGCTGAAGGCGGCCTCTTCGCTCAATACCAGCTTATCTGTGGCGTTCACGAAATCAACAATCTGATAGCCAGCGTCTATATCGGCTTGCGTCGTAAAATGCCCAATGTCGGCATACGCGCCTGTCAAGCGCCCAGCGGAGTCATAAAATCCGTTGAGGGCATTGGGCTGAACATCGAATATGTCTGCAATCTGACGGAAGCCTGCACCTGTGGTTGGGAGGTGCATTACAGCCCGTCCATAGCCAATATAAAGCAGTGGAATGACAACCATCCCGATAGAAGCGAAAAGCGGCGCGAACCGCCGGAAGGGGTCGATCAAAATGCGATTGTAGATATTGTTGTTGAATGTCCAATCCCGATTTAAGACACGGGCTGCGAAGATGCCGCTCAAAATACAGGTTGCCGCGATAGAGGTGCCATAATAACTGTCGCCTGCGCCCCATGTCCCGGCTGACATGCCGTTCAAAATTGTTGCTATTATGAACCACAGGCTATAAATCGAAATTCGCGCAAAATAGACTTCGTACAGCATATAAAGCACGGCTGGAACGATCAGAAAGCCGTGCAGCTTAAACCATAAGCGGAATAAGCCAATCGCCTGCGCGGGGATAAAATCTTTGACGTTGGCGGTAACTGTTTGTGTCCACCAATTGCCGTCTGTAGAAATATTGATGAGCAAGAAAATGCCTGTGCCGACAATCGCAAAGCCCAATCCCCAGAAAAACGCTCGACGCGGCTGGCGAATGAATAAAAATCCTAATGCCGCGATTGCTGTAAACGCTGCAAGCTGTTTGGTATAGCCTGCTGCAAGAAGCAGTCCGAAACCGAGTAAAAGCTGCTGACGGCGTTTGCCTTTATCCGAGATTTCATCAGCGTTGGCTAACACAACAATCGCTAACACCTCAAACATAAACATCGGGATATGCTGGCGGAACAATGGCCCGATGTGATAGATGATGTTCGATGATAGAAACGCTAATCCCGATAGAAGACCAATAAAACTGGCATTTTTGGTGCGGCCTGCCTGTCGATACACGGCATAAGCGATTGCGCCTGCCGCGACTAAAGTGCTGGCAAAACTGAACAGCCGTCCGTACCAATATTCGGGGCCGAATAACCACGCAAACGGCACAAGCAAAATATGATAAAGCGGCGGATAGATGCTGCCATAAAAGGGATATTGTTCGATGTCGGCGTAAGGCCACTGGAACTGGCTGAACATCATGACATCGACCAACTCAAACCCTTCGCCTTGATCGTAATCAAACGGGAAGCGGATTAAATTGAAGGCATAAACAACATAGACGACAAAATAAAACAGCAGGATCGCCAACGCGATGCCAAGCAACACACGCTGAACTGTCCATAAAGGCCGAGAAACAGGCTGTTGAGGTACCGCTGTATCTAATTGTTGGCTGTCGTTTGATGAAATCATAGGTTTAGGCCGGGTCATCACCGAGCGGAATCAGCGTTAATCCGAGAACAGTCATCAGCGCGAGTGCGCCGAGCGCGATTCTCTGCACGGGGCCAATGCCGCCTTCGCGCCCGACATCCACCAGATCAATGCCATAAACCGCCGCGAATCCGACAATGCCGATGATGAGGAGCAGCAGCCCAAGCTGCCGTTTGGTGAAGGTAAACTCATTTTTGAACATGGGTGGCAGTGTACATGAAGCGCTTAAAAGATTCAACGCAAAGCCGAATTTTATACCGCTATTTATTTCTCCTAATGGACGTGCTATCCTTTTGAGCCATAAGCGCTAAAAATCACAATTTTTCAAAGACACCAGATCACTGGAGCAAATAATCCCATGTTGAAAACTCATACTTGCGGCGAATTACGGGAATCACATACCGGACAGCAGATCACGCTGGCGGGATGGGTCAATCGCCGTCGAGATCAGGGGGGTCTCATTTTTATCGATTTGCGTGATCGCTGGGGTGTGACGCAAGTGGTGATTGACCAAGAAAAATCGCCAACTGCCCACGCCGTCGCCAGCGATGCGCGTTCCGAATATGTATTACAAGTGAGCGGAATCGTGCGTCCGCGTCCAGAAGGGACGACCAATCCCGATTTGCCGACGGGCATGATTGATCTCGAAGCGGATGAAATCGTCCAATTGAACGACTCCAAAACGCCGCCGATTGCGATCAACAAAGAAGAAAATACGGATGAATATCGCCGGATGCAATATCGCTACCTTGATCTGCGCCGTCCTGCGATGCAGCATAATCTCATCACCCGGCATAAGACCGTCAAGTTTATTCGGGATTATCTGGACGCGAAGGGTTTTGTCGAAATCGAAACGCCGATTTTGTTCAAGACCACGCCGGAAGGGGCGCGGGATTTCCTCGTGCCGAGCCGTTTGCAGCCGGGTAAATTTTATGCGCTGCCACAAAGTCCGCAGCAGTTAAAACAATTGTTGATGGTCGCAGGCTATGAGCGCTACTTCCAAATTGCCCGCTGTTTCCGCGATGAAGATTTGCGTGGCGAGCGCCAGCCGGAGTTCACACAGCTTGATATGGAGATCAGTTTTGTTGAGCGCGAGGACGTTATCCAGTTGAATGAAGGATTGGCAATCGCGCTGGTGGAGGCTATCGTTCCAGAGAAAAAACTGCTCTTTACGCCGTTCTTGCGCCTCAAATATACCGACGCGATGGAAAAATACGGTTCGGATAAACCTGATCTACGCTATGACTTACAAGCCGTTGATGTGACTGATCTCGCCGGAAAAAGTGCCTTTCCGATATTTGTTGCCAATACCACCGATGGCAAGCCGATTAAAGTCATCCGTGCGCCGGGGATGCTGCGTGAAAAAGACGACGCACAAAAAGCCCTGAGTAATGAAAAATTGAAAAAAGTGATGGCAGGGCTGGAAGTGCTGGCAAAAGAAGCTGGCGGCAAAGGGCTGGCATGGATGGCGCTGCCGCTGGAAGAGGAAGGCGAAGTCAAGGGGCCAATCGGCAAGTTCTTCACTATCGAGCAGAAACTTGAATTGTTCGAGCGTACCCAAGCCGAAGCAGGCGACATTCTGTTATTTATCTCGGATAAGCGTGATACGGTCTATAAAGTCGTCGATGTGCTGCGTCGCCATCTGTCGATTGAATTAAATCTAGCCGACCCGGACACGTTGGCGTTTATCTGGGTGATCGACTTTCCGATGTTTTATTGGGACGAGGAAAATCAGCGCTGGGATCCTTCGCAGCACATGTTTACCTCGCCTATGCCGGAAGATATTCCGCTGTTGGATACCGACCCCGGTGCGGCGCGAGGATCGCAATATGATCTGGTCTGCAACGGCTATGAAGTGGGTGGCGGCAGCATCCGCATCCATCGCCGGGAATTGCAGGAAAAAATCTTCCCGCTGATCGGGCAGACGATGGAAAAAGCCAAAGAGCAGTTTGGTCACATGCTGGAAGCCTTTGAATATGGCACACCTCCGCATGGGGGTATCGCGTGGGGGATTGATCGCCTATCGATGTTGTTCGCAGGAGCGCCGAATATCCGTGAGGTGATCGCCTTCCCCAAAACGCAAACAGGTTCGGACGCGATGGCACACGCGCCTTCCTACGCCGATGCCAAACAGCTTGAGGAACTTTTCATCCAAGTGACGGCGGTAGAAGAAGAAACCGAAGAACCGACGCAGCAGAAATAAATCAAACAAAACAAAATGAGGACACGTTCAAGCGTGTCCTTTTTATTTCAACTTCTTATTGTTTTTCCCTAGTTTTCTGATCAGATTCAGTCAATGGATAGTCTGGTGTTGCATCAGTGCTGGTAGGGGTGGGGGCAAACACATAGGTATGTACTAATCCGGCGATTATCGCGCCGCCGAAGATGCCGATGAAGTATGGAATCACGTAATCAAGATTTCCGGCGATCAGCGCAGGGCCGAGCGTCCGCGCTGGGTTGAGCGATGCGCCTGTATAGGGGCCACCAGCCAAAATAGAGGCTGTGAGGGTGAAGCCAATCGCCACGCCTGCCAGATTGCCTGCTTTGCCATAGACCGCCGCTTGATAAACCGCGCTGACGAGGAAAAACGTTAGCACTGCTTCAAATAACGCCGCATTCCAAACACTGCCATCGGTTAAGCTGCCCGTTGTTTCGCCCATATTGGCGTTACTTTCTAGGATGATACTCACCAGCAGCGCGGCGAGGATCGCGCCCACGATTTGCGCGACGATATAAGCCCCTGCTTTGACGGCATCAATTTTGCCGCCGACGAGTAACCCTACCGTCACCGCTGGATTGACGTGTGCGCCGGAGATATGCCCGAAAATATAAATAATGCCGATTACCATCAAGCCGTGCGCTAAAGCGGGTGAAATTACGCCGAATGTTCCGGCAGTCGTGACGGCAAATGCCCCAACGAACACCAGCATAAAAGTGCCAACTGCCTCCGCCAGACTCTCGCGTACCAGTGAATTCACAAGATTATTCCTTTGCTTTATTTTGTCCACAATAGGCGATATTATAACGTGGTCAAACGGCTGAAACGAGTTGTAGTCATTTGTTAACTATTTTAGCCTTTACACCACCCCGCCTGTTTGATATAACAAGAGGCATCCTGCGATGCGCGTGATGGCGCTATGCGTTTTGAGCCAACACCCACATTCCGGGGGCCAATGTCTGATGCGAAGAGTGATAGGCCTGCGCTGGCCAAGACTCGATCATCAGGTGGGCCACCCACCTGCGAAAGCAGGTTCAAAACATCGTGACACACGGCATGGCGGGGTTCCCTTGAAAAAACAAACGGCACATTCCTTTGGGAGTGCGCCGTTTTTGTTTAGAGTGAGGCAGCAAGTTGGCCTACTGCGAATAATTCGAGCCGAACACCTCGACCATCAAATTGCCCATCGTTGAACGATTAGGGACTAATACGGCTTCGCCTCGTGGTGTGAAGTAATCCGAGGTATAGCGATAATCAATTACGCCAGCACGAATATTTTCCGCCGGAATTTCTTTTACATACCATGCCAGCCGGATCATCTGTTCGAGCGTCATATTGGTATAGATATTATCTTCCCAAGTTGACATCAGTGATGGTGCTTGGATAATCAACTGAGGCAGCATATCAAGGCTTAGAATACGGTCACGCACCGCGTAAAGCACCATCTGTTGGCGCTCGGCACGGTCAATATCACTGTCCCCATGCCGTGTACGGGCAAATCGCAGTGCGTCATAGCCCACGAGATGATGGTTCCCGGCAGCGAGATAGAAGGGGTCATAGCCGTAATTCATATCGGGATAGGCATTGTCGCTGATGGTATAGTCAATCGTCACATCAATCCCGCCGATGGCATCGACCAGTTGAATCACCGCGTCAAAATCGACCAAGACATAATCATTTACCCGAATGCCGAGATTGTATTGCACGGTCTGCATAGCAAGTTGTGCGCCTGTGCCGGGTTGTGTGTTTTCCCCTAAGACCAATGCGGTATTGATGCGCTGTAACTGGCTAAAGCCGGGAATATCGACATAAAGATCACGCGGGATACTCAGGATGCCAATGGTCTGTGTGATCGGATCAATGCTGATGAGCATCATGGTATCAGTGCGATAGACGACACCGCGTTCCCCCGGACGACGATCTAGCCCCATCGCAAGCAGCGTGAAACGGGATTGTCCGTCCCAGGGTTCTAGGATAATACTGCTGCCATCATCGAGCGTTACCGATTGTCCCGTGCGGAGTTCACCGCCTTCGGTACGGACGCTCACAGGTGTCGGCAGCGTAGAGCGATCCGCAACCGATGTCGGGATCACTTCCTGCCTATCCCGCGCCGCGCTGACCACGACGACCATCAATACGCTGATGGTGATGACGACACCGAGCAGGGCAGATGCAATAATCACCCATGCCCATTCGCTTCCAGGTCGGCGGCCTGTAACACGGCGGCGGCGCATTCTTTCTCTGGCAGCCGATTCCTGAGACAGCGGTTGCGGCGTGGTTGGATAGCCGTTGGCGCGTGGATAGTACATCGGCGTTGGCGGATTCATGGGCTTTTGGCTATTCCAAGTTGGCGCTTCTGGTCGAGAAGGCGACGGGATAGGATTAGGTGCATTCGGTACGGGACTATTTTTGACAGTCCGCTCAAGTTCGTTTTCTGGGTTGATGTCATCAAACATAGTTGATCGTCAGGTTCACTTTGCGATAAAGTCTATTTGAAACAGTATAGAGATGGTTATAAAATGCGTCAATGGCACTTGATCTACGATACCCCCACGGATGGCATATACAACATGGCAGTTGATGAGTCCATTTTGACCTCTGTTCAGATGGGTGAAGCGCCGCCAACACTGCGCTTATACGCATGGTCGCCCCCGTATCTGTCACTCGGTTATGGGCAGCCCGTGAGCGATGTTGATCTTGAAAGATTAGACACACTTGGTTGGGGATTGGTTCGCCGGATGACGGGCGGAAGGGCCATTTTGCATACCGACGAATTAACCTATAGTCTCTCGCTCCCCGCGAATGACGATATCGCTGCCGGAGGCGTGATCGAAAGTTACCGACGAATCAGTAAGGCGCTTTTAGCCGGACTGGAAAATCTAGGCTTACAATCACAAGCCGACAAAAAAGCTGATGATGTTAAGTTAACCGGGGCGGTGTGCTTTGAATCCCCCTCGCATTATGAAATTACGACCTCCGGCGGACGAAAACTCATCGGCAGCGCACAAATGCGCCGTAAGGATGGACTGCTCCAACATGGAACGCTGCCGCTGTGGGGAGATGTAGCGCGGATATGTGATGTATTGGCCTATCCTGATGAGGACAGCCGCGATAATGCTAAAGCACATGTGCGGATGCGGGCGGCGACCTTAGCTGATGCGCTTGGCGAACCAGTGGATTGGCAGACAGCAGCGGAGGCTTTCGTGCAGGGTTTTAGTGACACATTTGAAGTGGATTTTACAATCGTTGATTTGACCGCCGCACAGCGTATCAACGCGATGCAGCTTGCCGCCGATGTTTATCGCACAGACGCATGGAACAAACGTCTTTAGAACAGATGACTTAAAGTTAAAATGCCGTTATAATAGTGTTGAGCTATTCTTACGGAGATTGAACGATGTCGAGTGTTCGCCAATTACCACTTTTTCAAAGTCAACCTGCGACGACGGATGACCTGAATAAACAGACTCCGCTCAAGGCATCGCTGGCATTGTTTCAACAGTTCCTCCATAAAGAGGGAAAATCCGAGCATACCATCAAGGCGTTTCTCTCTGATCTTTCGCTCGTTGGGGGATTTTTGGGCGATGAGATGCCGCTTGGTCAGTTTACGACGACCAATTTGAATGCGTTCTTACACTGGCTGGAATATGGGCGTGATGTGCCGTGCAGCCGCAAGTCTTATGCGCGGCGTGTGACGACAGTTAAAGTTTTCTTCAAATGGGTGCATGGGGTAGGCGCAATTTCGTTTGATCCCGCCAAAGCGGTGTTACAGCGCTCCGGCCCAGCGCCGCTTTCTGACGTTCTCTCAATGGCGCAAATTCGTGCCGCGATTGATTTCGCCCAACGGATGAAAAAAGGCGATGAGCAGGACATGCGGCCTGAAATGCTGCTCCGCCTGCTGCTGGATACGGGAATCAAGAAAAGTGAGACCATGATGCTGACCGCCGCCCATATTGACCGTCTAAATCCGCAGAACCCGATTTTGATCGTCCGGCATAAAGTTCGCAATGTGTTTCGGGAACGCAAGATCGATGTAGATAGCGAGTGGGTTAAGCTGCTGGATTTATACCTTTTTCAATATGGCATTAAAGATGGCGCACCGATCATCAACTGCACCTCGCGCAATCTCGAATATATCCTGACCGATATTGGTGAAGGCGCAGGTATCCCGACTAAGCTGTCGTTTGAGGTGCTGCGGTGGACATGCGCCGTGCGCGATTATCGGCTCGGTATGGATGACGAGGGCATCCGGGAAAAACTTGGCCTGAGCAAAATTAGCTGGCATGAAACAGGCGGGAAAATCCGGCGCTTATCCGAAATGTTGGATGAGGCGGCAGCAAGAACTTAAAGAACCTCAGTTTTGGATAGCCTACTTTGATTAACTTTTATGATTTCCTCATCCCCCGACCCCTTCGCCGTTGCATGGCGAAGGGGAGAAAAACGGTTCACAATGGTTCTTTAAGTCCCCTCTCTACGAAGTGGGGAGGGGATTTAG
>ENA-ORBV01005015-ORBV01005015.1-microbial-mat-metagenome-genome-assembly--contig:-NODE-5015-length-24748-cov-6.606907_pt1 | contig 24748 bp, 29 predicted proteins | sample MGYA00237777_ERZ505514 | MGnify/ENA primary metagenome ERZ505514 (study PRJEB26160, sample SAMN06269048) | microbial mat metagenome | isolation source: Oligotrophic lake microbial mat | place... | reverse complement strand
ATGCCGAGGCTGCGCGGCCTGGTCTCCGATCCAAAAGCGCGCGACTCGGGTAGCACCATCGCCCATCGGCGATTCGTTGGCGGGCATGTCTCGATCGTGGGCGGGAACTCGCCGGCTGGACTGGCGAGCCGTCCGATTCGATATTTGTACCTTGATGAGGTTGACCGGTTCGAGGCATCGGCGGGTTCCGAAGGTGATCCGGTTGACCTGGCGAGGGCGCGAACGCGGACGTTCTGGAACCGCAAAATCGTCCTTGCCAGCAGTCCCACGGTCAAAGGTTCAAGCCGTATTGAGGCCGCCTATCTCGAGTCCGATCAACGGGAATTCCATGTTCCATGTCCGCTCTGTGCGGCCTTCCAGATTCTCCGGTGGGAGCGCGTCGAATGGCCCGACGATGACATCCTGGCTGCCGGGTACCGTTGCGAGTATTGCGAGAAACTTATCCCTCATGGTCGCAAGGCCTGGATGGTTTCTCGCGGGCAGTACCGGGCTGGAAATCCGGGTTCACGTATCGCCGGGTTTCGATTATCAGAACTCAATTCCCCTTGGCGGTCCTGGGGTGAACTCGCCGTTGATTTCGTCAAGTCGCAGGGCAATCCGGAACGGCGTCGCGCGTTCCTAAATACCAGCCTTTGCGAACTTTTCGACGATGAGGCCCAGAACAGCATCGGCGTTCCCGCACTGCTCGCGCGGCGGGAGATGATGGGGCCGCAAGTCCCGGCTGGCGTCGTCGCGTTGACCTTGGGTGTTGATGTTCAAGGCAATCGTCTGGAACTCGAACTTGTCGGTTGGGCCCGTGGCGAAGAGTCCTGGTCTCTCGATTACAAAGTGATTCCTGGCGACACGCTTGGCCCGGCGCCGTGGGCCGAGCTCGACCGATATTTAGCAACGGGCCGGACCCATCCGATCCTTGGCGAAATCTTCCCCGCCGCCTGTTGCGTGGATTCCGGGTACATCGCACAGACGGTCTTCGCCTATGCGCGTGATCGCTTCGGACGGCGCGTCTTCGCGGTAAAGGGCCGGGCTGGAAACTATCCTATCTGGCCGCGGCGGCCGACGCGAATCCAGGGCGGAAATATGTTCATCATCGGAGTGGACTCCTGCAAGGCGACGCTTGCTGGGCGGTTGCAGATCGCGGAGCCGGGGCCTGGCTTTTGCCACTTCCCAGCGGATCGCCCCGAGGAGTACTTCGATCAGATCCTTAGCGAAGTGCTGGTTACGACATACCGCAAGGGCCGCCCGCATCGTGAGTGGGTCCGAAAAAAGGGATGCAGGGCCGAGGCGCTGGACGCGAGGAACTACGCGTATTGCGCCCTTCACGCGCTCGTTTCGATGGGCCTGCGGCTTGATGCCGAAGCGGACCGCGTGGCGGCGCTGGGCGCGCTCCCGTCTGCTGCTGTGGTGGCGCCGGCGCCGGCTTACGCGGTCAGCCGGTCGCGGTTTCTGCAATAGGGCGCGCTGGGTACGCCAAAACTTATTCAGAATATAACTTGCGTTTTAATTCCTCAAAGCTTTATCATTAGGTTGTGACTTCCCAAGAAAAGGCTATTTTGGATGCAGTCGCCGATGGCGCCTTCCACACGGCGACTCCGTTCATGACCAAATCGGAACTAATGGAAATCGCTGCGCAAGTCAGCGAAATGCTTGGCGGCAACCCAACCAAACTTACGAGGGATACGGTTGCAAGCTGGTACCAATTGGGCATCCTTCCAGAACCTGTGCGGACAAAGCGCAATCGTTTGTTCTCGGTCGTCGATGTATTTAGAGCTGTCGCAATTTTTCACCTCTCCGCCTGTGGGATTCACCTGAACGCTTGTCGAGACGCTGCGGAAATGCTTGTGGATCATTGGCTCGCCGCGAACTTCGAAATCGCCGCGAACTCACTTGACCTTGAAAAGGCATCCGTGCTGGATGTCGCCCATCTGCTCGCGCTTTCCACGGTGAGAGGCGGTTGGGAAATGACCTGGTTTGACGCCACCGAGCAACTTGCTCTGCAAACTAAGCGTTCAGGTGTCGTTGTCCTGCTCAACGCCGCTGCGTTTTTCAGTTTCACGATTCAGCTCTGCCGTCATAAATGGGCCGAGAAAGCACGCCAGATAGTCACCAAAAGGGACCGCCTGGCCGCAAAGAAGTCACGTCGTAAGGAAGCGGAGTAAAAAAATGCATGGAGACACTATCCTGGCTGTTCCGGTCGAGGTCGCGATAAGCCGTGATCTGGAATTTGTCGTGGTGAGCGTGGATCAACTCGCCGTCGGACTCAATGACGCTGAAGTTAAACTTTTGATTCAGCAACTCGGCGGGGCGCTCGAGATATTGCGCCAAGGCCGAGTGGATGCGCGAGCGGAGCTAAACTAACGGGTGCTCTCCCGTCTCCAATCCGCCTGGCGGGCCTTCACCACGCCGCAACAGACCCGCTCAGCCGTCTCATGGGACGCCGCCGCCGGGGGAACCCGCTGGGCGAACGCTACGGCCCCCGCCGCATCGCCAAACCAACATTGGGATAACCCGGTGCTGGCCCGATCGAGGGCCGAGAATCAGTACCGCAACGATGCAATTTGCAAAAAAGTCGTCGATGCAATTTGCAATGCGGTCAGCGGCGCGAATGGGATCACGCCATTGTTTAGGGAACGGGAATTTCAAGCCGCGTGGCAATCCTGGACCGGAGCTTGTGATGCCGAGTACCGGCTGAATTGGGAGGCGTTTCAATGGCAATTGCTCAGGACGATTGTCGTTTCGGGTGAGGCTTTTGTACTCTTAAACATTGACCCAGCCGCGGCTGGCGTTCCGCTGAAATTGCAGATTCTCGGTCCCGAGTTTTTGGACACATCACGGTCGGACAATTCGACCTTTGCAGGCATTCGGTACGACGGGCCCAAGCCTGCCGGATACTGGCTGTTTGATAGGCACCCGGCGATTCTGGGATACAACGGAACGTCTCGCTATATCTCAGCCGCTACCTGCTTGCACGTCTTCAAGCAAACCGCTCCAGGAGCACAGCGCGGCCAGTCGTGGTTAAGTCCAGTTCTTCTGCCGATGAAGGAACTCGGAGAATATTTGGAGGCGGCGCTGGTCAAGATGAAGGTGTCGGCACTCTTCGCCGGATTCGTGCGAAGCCCCGATGGTTCGAACCTGCTCGCAACCGCGGGCGTCCCCACGCTCGAACCGGGTTCGATGACCCGATTGCAGCCCGGCGAGGAGGTTGAATTCTCCTCACCTTTGGACGTCGGCAGTTCATTCGACCCGTTCGTACGAAGCCAACTCCGGCGCATCGCCAGCGGGATGAGCCTGCCCTACGAAATCTTGAGCGGCGACAATTCCCAGATCACATTCGCCAGCGGCCGGCACGGCTTGCTCGAATACAAGCGGTCGATCGAATCGATTCAATATCTACTCATGATTCCGCGATTCTGCGAACCCGTTTTGGCGCGGTGGGCCGAAATGGCGGTCGCTCTCGGCATCGTCGCCGAACTTCCTAAAGGGGTTCGATGGATCGCCCCGACGCTTGAAATGTTGGACCCCCGCATGGAGGTTCTCGCCACGGTCGCCGAGATTCGCGCGGGCCTTACATCGCGCTCAGAATCGATATCTAAACGCGGCTGGCGTGCCGAGGAGATCGACGCCGAAATCGCCGCTGACAACGCGCGGGCGGACCGCCTGGGTCTTACTCTCGATAGCGATCCACGGCGTGTCACTCAACAGGGTCAAGAACAGCAGTCGCAAGTACAAACGGAGAAAACATGACAATCACAGAAGAACTCTACACTCGGAACGCCGCCCTTGAACCGGCGACCTTCAACGCGGATCGCAACTCGGTTCAAGTGATTTTCTCAACTGGCGCCGGAGTCTTACGGCGCGACTTTGAGGGTGAATTCCTCGAAGTCCTGGACATGGGCGCCGCCTCTGTCGATCTCTCGCAACTCCGGGGCGCGCCGGTACTCGATAGTCACAACCGGCTCTCCGGAGTCGCTGCGGTTTTGGGCGTTGTTGATGAAGCGGCCGTAGACGGCGCGCGAGGCTTGGCGACCATTCGTCTCAGCCAGCGGCCTGAATTAGCGGGCTTCCGGAGGGACGTTCAAGATGGCATTATTCGATCGGTCTCCGCCGGTTACACAGTCGAAAAATGGGCCACGGTGAAAGGGGCCGATGGCGTTCGCGTCAAGACCGGAACCCGCTGGACCCCAAAAGAAATCAGCTTCACCGCGTTAGGGGCGGACCCTGGCGCGAGAACCCGTTCGAAAGAGGACTTCACTATGGATATGCAAACGCAGTATCGCTCAATCGCTCAGGCCGTCGGGGTTCCGATGGAATTCGCCGATGGCTTGGCAACCAGAAACCTGCCAGTCGATGAGGCTCGGTCCAGCATCGTTCGCGAAGCTGCTCGGCTTCTCCCGCCGGTAGAAAACCGCGCGCCCGCCATCGTCTCCCGTGATGCGGCGGACGGTCTCATCAGCCGCATGGCGGACGGCCTACAGTCCCGCATCAACTCGCGCCATGTGCCAACCGAGGGCCGGGAATTCGCAAACTTCACCATGGCGGATTTTGCGCGGCGCTGCCTGGAGGCGGACGGCCGCGGAACGCTCGGCACGCGCTCCGAACTCATCACCCGCGCGATGCACACGACAAGCGATTTCTCCCTGATTTTGGGCCAGCTCTACAACAAGGAACTGCTCGCTCTCCGGACGAACCCTTCGCCGCTCCTTCAGTTCTGGAAGCGCGCGACGGCCGACGATTTCCGCGCCCGGCAGCTTCTGGAAATCTCCGATGGTTCTGGTCTTCTGGAAGTCGGGGAGGCTGGGGAAGTTAAGCACGGTACGATCACCGAAAAGGAACTCTCTTCCTACCGCGTAAAGAGCTTCGCCCGCGGCTTCAACATCAGCTTCCAAGCCCTGGTAAACGACGACATGGGCGCATTGTCCGATCTATCGATGAAGCTGACGCGCGGGGCGCGCCAGTGGTTCGCTGGTCTGCTTGTGGACACGATCGTGGCCAACCCCATCCTGGCGGATGGCGTAGCTGTCTTCCACGCCTCACACGGCAACCTGGCCGCTTCCGGCGCGGTCCCTGGTGAGGTCACCATCGGCGCGGGTAAACTGGCGATGCGGGTGCAGACGGATCTCAGTGGTAATGTCGTCGATGCCACGCCGCAATTTTTGTTGATTCCGGCCGCCCTTGAGGCAACCGTTGACAAGTTGCTGGCGACCCTCTACCCCACACAGCCATCGGAAGCGGCGGTCGCGGCGCGCTCCCTGACGCCGATCGTTGATCCCCGCCTGGACGCCGCCGGACAGAGCACGGCCTGGTATCTCTTCGCCGATCCGGCGATCGCTCCCGTGTTCGAGTATTCCGAACTTAGCGGCCACGAAGGTCCGCAGGTGGAGACCCGCCAAGCCTTCCCGAACCTCGGGACGGAGATCCGGGTAGTCTGGCACGTCGGCGCCGGCGCTATCGACTCGCGCGGCGGGTATAAGAACGCTGGGGTTTAACATGCCGCTCAGAATAGCTTGCTTGTTATTGGTCTCACTTCTGGCTTTTGGCCAGGCCACCGTTTCGGAGGTTGATGAGCTGGAGTTCTTTACGATCTCGTATGAAGTCACGCTCGCGGCCGCGACCGGCGCATTCTCGCTTCAGGCGCCGGCGAACAGCGGCCGGCGCATTTACCTGAAATCCGCCATGGTCTATTGCTCCGTCGCCTGTACAATCAACCAAGACCGCAACGGGACCGCCGCCACGACGACACTTTTAACACCGTCGGTTCGGATCAATGGAAGCACTTCCACGGCCGTCGCAAAAGCCTACGGGCCCAGTAATGCGGGAACGGGAGGCACGCTCCCAACCCTGGTGCTGGCGGCGGGCGAGAAGCTGGCGATGGACATGAGCTATTCCGCGTTCGGGCGCGGGAGTTCGGCCGCTCAAAATCATAACTTCCGGGTCAACGCCATCACGGGAATTTTCCGGGTGTCGGCGATCTGGGCGGAGAAGCCGTAATGGCTGCCCTGGCAACACTACAAACCCGCCTCACCGAAGCCGAGGACGCGTTACATCGGCTGGCTTGCGGCGCGCGTGTTGTCCGACTTACCGGGCCCAATGGTGTCAGTACCGAGTTCAATCAGGCGACATCGCCCGACCTTCGCGCCTACATCGGCCAGCTCAGAAACGAAATTGCGGCCTTGACGGAAACGTCTTCCGGTTCGCGTGTATTTACAGTCCAAACCTCGCGAGGTCTCACATGAAGAATTTTATTCAAGAGGGCGTTACCCTCACCGTCGCCGCGCCATCCGGTGGCGTCATCAGCGGCCAACTCGTCGTCGCCGGTAGGATCATCGGCGTTGCGGCCTTCGATGCGCTGGTAGGTATCCCCGTCGAGGTACAGACCGAGGGAGTCTTCGAACTTCCGAAAGTCACAACCGATGTCGTTACCGTTGGCGAGGCGCTGTATTGGGACTCCGTCGCCGCCAAGCTAACGGACACGCCGGGAGCGGGCAGTAAGCCGCTGGTGGGCTATGCCACGGCGGCCGCCGGTAATGGCGCGACGAAGGTCTATGCCAGACTGATTCCGACGCTGCAAACGGGCGGCGCTTAATTTTGCAAGTTCGCGCGGCAACAGGTCCCCGCGCGCAGGGCCAGGTAGCGGATCTGCCTGGCGGACCGCCTCCACGTGGTTAACTCCTTCTCCACTCACGGCGGTAATTTTCAACATCTGATTTGGCCATGGGACACAGTGAGTAATTCTTCCAAAAACGACATACTACGGACTTCGGAACTCTGCCTTTGGTTAGACGCCAGCAAAGCAACCGTCTCTCGTATGGTCAACGGCAAGATTCCTGGACTTGCCCCGCTCCCATGCCTGCGACTCGGCCGTTCTATGCGATTCCGGCGCGAAGCGATTGAGAATTGGCTACGCGAGAATGAAACATGCAAGGCTCACTCCAGCAAGTGAAGAACAGCCACGGCGAGATCGTCTGGCGCGCCCAGTGGCGTGAGAACGGGCGGGGGCGCACGCGCATACTCGGAACCGTGGCTCAGATGGGCCGCGCACAGGCAAGGGCCGCGCTGGACGCGATTGTGAAGCCGTTGACGGCGAACCGGCCGGGGCGCACAACTGCGATCACCGTGACGGCGTTTGTGAAGGATGAATACCTTACTTCTTGCTCCGCGATCTGGAAAATATCCACTGAGCGTACAACGTCGGCACTGATTCAGCGGCATATTCTTTCCACGATCGGCGATAGGCTCCTGGCGGCCGTAACGCGGCGAGATTTGCAGGAACTATTGAACGCGCTTGCTGAGACACTTTCGAAGAGCGTTGTCAGTCACACCCGGTTTCAACTCCGGGCCATCTTCACCATGGCGGCCGGCGACGGCGCTATCACGATCAATCCGACGGATGGCCTTAAGTTGCCCAAGCGCGGGACGAAGCGCGTGGCGCCCGAAATCGGCGACCGGGATAAGATCGCGAAGGCCATCATGTCGCTCGATGCGCGGGACCGGCTGTTTGTCGCTCTCTGCGCCTGGCGCGGGATGAGGCCCGGTGAAGTGTGCGCGTTGAAAGTTGGGGATATTCGAGACGGGCTTATCCACGTGGAACGGCGCCTGTATATGGGTGTGATTGACGTACCGAAATCTGATCGAAGCACCCGTAAGGTTCCCGTCGAGTCGCTGCAAGAACAGATTGATTTCTATGTGGCCACTTTGCCAGATAGCAGTCCCGCCGCGTGGTTATTTCCCAGCGAGACAGGCGAGACTCCCATCAGCCCGAAGAATCTCTACCAGCGGCGACTACAGCCCGCTTTTGAAGCCGCCGGGTTGACTCGCTTCAACTATCAGGCGATGCGGGCGACCTTCGCCACGCACTACCGGGAGTCGGAACCGGACGCCAAGGTACGGGCCGATACAATGGGCCACACCGTCGATGTCCATGAACAGGTTTACCGGCAGAGCACCGAAGAACAGCGCAAGCGGTCTATCCGCAAGCTGGACGAGGATCGTCTGCAATGAAGAATTTAATGGGAAGAATCGACAACGGCACCGGCCGCGCTCGGCTTTCCAAAACCGTAAACGCGAGGCTCATGTTAGTTGGGAGCGGTGTTACTAGCACCGCCCCCAGATTGCCGCGAGGCTTTCACGGCGTACCGTCGTACGGAAGGTTTGACGGTAAAGTGTTGAAAATATGGAGCGGGAGACCGGGATCGAACCGGCGACCAACAGCTTGGAAGGCTGAGACTCTACCACTGAGTTACTCCCGCTCTAACCTAAACGCCTTCCGTTACCCATGATATCGCCCTTGCCACGCGATCACAACTTGTTAGCTCGCGCACTCGCCGCGGCCCAACTGCAAACTGAAACTGGACTCGTCGCCCCAGTCCATGAACCACTCGGCGTTGTACTGCGCGGGTTTGGCCAAATCAGCTACCATCGCCCGGAAAAACTCCACCTTGTGCCGAACGACGTACTCGCGGAACGTCTCGCCGTCTGTTCGATTGGCTATAAAATGGTCCAGCACCCGCCGCGACGCCACCGGGATCAACCTCGCCGGCAAACTCGAAATCGCCAGCCCAAATCGCAGCATTCCTTCGCGGTCGTAGCCGCCGCCCAGCATCATCTGGTAGTAGGGAATTTCCTTCCCTTCCACCTTCCGCGAATTGCCGTAGAAACCCAGGCTGCCAATCCAGTGCTGCCCGCATGAATTCGGGCAACCGGAAATCTTCACCGACAACCCGCGCACTTGTTTATCCGTATAATCCGCCACGGCTTCGCTCATCGCCGCCGCCAGATTCATCGACTTGGTCAACGCCAAATTGCATGAATACGCCCCGGGACAGGATACCGTGTCAACCAGTTCACCGGCGCCCGAACCCGACAATTCATGCACCCGCAGCGCCGCGAAAACCCGGCGCAAATTATGCACCGGAATAAAGGCTAAATGCAGATTCTGATCGATGTCGACCCGGACAATCGAATCGCCCGCATCTCGCGAAAGCTGAGCCAGGGAACGCATCTGGGCCGCCGTCATATTGCCCTGCGGCACAAGGACCGTCACAATCGCGTAGCCCGTCTGCTTCTGCTCGCGTACGTTGGTTTCCAACCAGCGGTCAAACTCCCGATCCGCTGGCGTTGCGCCCAGAATTGGTAACAACTCGCCAGTACCCAGCGGCGGTTCCACGCTGCGATAACCGCCAAAATTCTCGGGGACAATCTCCGGCGTCCGCGTCCCGCCATTGGCCAGGATCCCCGCGTAATTCGCCTCAATCGTCTCTTTCACCCACTCCAGCCCGCGCTCACGCAGCACGAATTTCAGCCTCGCCTTATTCCGGTTCTTGCGGTTCCCATACTGGCTGAACAGCATGATAACGGCCTCAATGCGCGCGACCAGTTTGTCTTCCGGCAGAAACTCGTCAAGCAGCGCCGCCTCATTCGGCAACGGTCCCAACCCGCCGCCAATCACCGTCCGGAATCCCCGCTGCCCGTCGCGAATCACCGCCGTCGCGCCGAAGTCGTGAATCGCCAGCGCCATGTCGTCCCGCTTGCCGCCGCTGTAGAACGCGATCTTGAACTTACGCGGCAGGCTGTCGGTCAATTCGTTGTGCAGGAACGCCAGCGAAACCATGCGCACATGCGGCTGCACATCGAAGGCCTCATCGGCCAGCAACCCCGAAAGCGGGCTCGCCGTCACGTTGCGCACGGTGTTGTAGCAGGCCTCGCGCGTCGTCAATCGCGCATCCGCCAGCTTGTGCAGCAGGTCCGCCACCTTCGGCAGCGGAATGAAGTGGTACTGCATGTTCTGCCGCGTTGTCAGGTGGCCCTTGTTATCCGCAAAGACCTCGGAAACCTCGGCCAGATTGTCCATCTGATCGGCCGTTAAAATTCCGCCCGGAACCTTCGTGCGGATCATATGAACGCCCGGTTGCCGTTGCGAGTATACGCCGCGTCGCAATCGTTGGGCCCGGAACTCGTCGTCGGTCAAATCCCCGGCCATGAAACCCGTCGCCGCGGCGCGGAATTTTTCAATGTCCTCGCGGACCGTCGCGTCGAATTCAGCCTCCACCGCTTGCCGTGTTATGAGGTTTGGATCTTGCAGCAATTTGAATCTCCCTCTTCTCGATAGAGAATACCATAATTGGCTTTCCCAGCGCATCCGGTGTCTAATACGAGTAGATGCTCCGCGCGTTCCTCCTGCTCACCGCGGCTACCGTTTGGGCGGATCCTCGATGCGGGAGTTGCCACCAGTCTATCGTGGACTCCTTCGCGCGCACCGGAAAAGCTCGCAGTATTGCCAAACCGCGCGCCGAAGTGCAACCCCAGCGCCAGTGGTTCCACGACTTTTCCGGCCGCCGCATGGGCGTCGTCTGGCAGCAAAGCAAGATGACGCACTGGATGGAAACGAAGGGCGCTGTCGAACCCTACGAAGTTGAATGGGCCATCGGCTCCGGTAAAGAAGCCAAAAATTACATCGTTAAAATCGGTGACTCGCTTTTCCAGTCCCCCCTCGCCTGGTACGCCAACCGGCTCATCTGGGACATGGCCCCCGGCTACATCATAGATGCTAATCCCACCTTCTACCGCCCGCTGCGATCCGATTGCCTGCGATGCCACGCCGGTCGCGCCGCGCCCATTTCCGGCACGCAGAACCGCTACGCCGATCCCCCCATTCCCGAACCCGCCATCGGCTGCGGCCGTTGCCACGGGGACCCCGCGCCCCACCTCGCCAATGCCGTAAAAGACAACATTGTCAACCCCGCCAAACTCTCCGCCGGAAAGCGCGACGCCATCTGCGATTCCTGCCACCTCGCCGGCGAATCTCGCGTCGCCAATCCCGGAAAGCGGTTCGAGGATTACCGCCCCGGCATGGCCATGGAGGACGTTTTTTCCATCTATGTCGCCCGCAAGAATGCCGACGACACTATCCTCATAACGCAAAGCCACGCCGAGGAACTAGCCGCCAGCCGTTGCGCTATCGTCAGCAAAGAGAAGCTCTGGTGCGGAACCTGCCATGACTCCCATCGCGAGCCCGCCGAAAAAACGAAGCTAACCTGGTACCGCGACAAATGCGTCGAGTGTCACAAGGGTGAGCCAAACGAAATGCATGGCCGCAAAGCCGGCGTGGATTGCGTAAGTTGCCATATGCCCAAGCAACGTCCCTTCGATGGCAGCCACGCCTCCCGCACCGATCATTGGATTCGCACCAAGAAGAGCGAGCAAAAATTCCTCGACCGCGGCGAACTTCTACGCGCCTGGCGCGAGCCGCCGGAAAATTACCTCAACCGTAATCTGGCCTTGGCTTATCTCAACAATTCTGAGCGCACGCGCAGCCTGCGCCGCCTGCGCGAAGGACTGCAATTATTGAACGACGCCCTCAAGGAAGGCCACAAAGACGGAGAGGTCTCGCTCGCCGCCGGCCTGCAGTTCGTTCGCCAGAAGGCTCCGGAGCTGGCCCTGCCCTGGCTCAAACGCGCTGTTGACGATCAGCCCGCCGATTCCCTCCGCCGCCTGCAACTGGCCGCCGCCCTCGCCAACGCCGGCAAAACGGAAGAAGCAAAACGCGAAGCCATACAGGCCATTAAAATTGAGCCGTTGCTCGAACAGGCGTATTCGCTACTGGCGCAAATCGAGCCCTCCCGCGCAAGCTATTGGAAGGATCAATATCGCAAGGCCGCGCCCAAGCGCCTCTTCCCCTAACTCCGCTGAGTATCCAGGATCTCGCGAATGAAGGCGGCTTTGAAAGCTGTGTATGAATCGCAGGCCGATGCCGCGAGAAATCGGACGTAATTTCGCCACTGAACGCCGTCGTGTTCAACGTCACGCAGATGGATCGTCAGCACGTCAGGTGAGGGCTCAACGACAAATAGGTGTCCCTCCGCGTCCTTTTGATCGCCGCGGCAAAGGTACCCGGCAATAGTTAGCCGCCGGATCAGTTCCGGCAGTGAGTCGAGCGTCGCGACCGCGGCGGCGATGTCGAAAATGGGCTTGGAGACAAATCCGGCGCCGCGGTGCTTCCTACATGCTGCAGTTCGACGAGCAGCTCGCCGCAAACACTTCGCAGGCCTTTAAACACCGGCTGTCATTCACATACTCACTGATGTTCGACAGACGAGTCAGTAGCGTTTCCGGTTTCGGAAAGAGCCGTGGGATCAATTGGTTCAGGTTCATCATCACGCCGCCGCGACACGCGAAGGCCGTATCGAGAGCTGACTGATGGGCGTGTATTCAGCAGCACCGGCGAACCTGATTGCACAGACTCCGATGGATACGGGTGAGATCAAGGTTGACATGCGCCACGTGGCGCGATACAGTGCGGGATGATCCGGTCGGTACGCCATAAGGGACTGAAACTCCTTTTTCAAGACGACGACTCAAGCGGCGTCAACCCGGAACACGTTGGTAAGCTGCGGGATATTCTGGCAACGCTTCATGCGGCCTCTACGGTTGTCCATATGGACCTGCCGGCATTTCGGTTGCACCCGCTCAAAGGCCAAATGAAAGGTTTTTGGGCTGTCACGGTCCGGGCTAACTGGCGGGTGATTTTCCGCTTTGCCGAGGGCCACGCCGAGGAGGTTGATTATGTCGATTATCACTAGAGAGGCGGAACGACACATGACCATGAAAAACCCGCCGCACCCCGGAGGCGTTGTTTTGCGGACGTGCCTTGAGCCTTTGGGCCTGACGATTACGGAAGCCGCCGCCGCCCTTGGCGTGACGCGCAACACGCTTTCGGAACTGGTGAATGAGAAGCGCGGCATCTCTCCCGAAATGGCCGTGAGAATAACGAAGGTTTTTGGCGGCACGGAGGAAGGCTGGCTGCTCCAACAGGCCCAGTATGACCTGGCCCATGTCCGACGCGACCGGTTAAATCTCAAGCGGCTGAAATTGGCTTAATGATGAATCTTGACGATCTGATCGCCAGTCGCGCACAAGCCTACGCTGACCGACTCACCGCTGGCGCTCAGAGAGCCACGAAGGAAGAGGAGATTCTTATAGCTCCGGAGCGTGAGCTTGGATCACTCCAAGATGCGGCAGGCATAAAACTCGAAGGGAAGCATGAGTTCACGGTCGAAAGTGGCTTTGTCGATAGCGTCTATGATCGCGTCCTCATTGAATACAAGAACCCGAGCGGCCCGAGTGCAAGACTAGCCCTAACGCTCGACTCACCGGGCACGAAAAAGGTTGTTGAGCAGATAAAGAGCAGATTTGCTGACATGCTCTTCGAGCGTCTCACCAAGGTCGTAGCTGCCGACATTGGCCTCCGGCCTAACGCGCGTTCCGAGTACGACGGGCCTGCCCGAGTTCCCCCTTCGGCCCAAACTAAGCCTCCACCTACCCTGCCTGGTCCTGTAGGAATCAGCTCAAAGCAGCATTTCCGACACGGTCCCATTCCTTGTGGGAAAGCAATAGGGCCGGGCTAACCGCCGGCTCCTGATAAGATGATTCCTCGGACGGTAACAAGGAGGCATCTAATGCTGGGAGTCAATCCGTACATCGCTTTCAAAGGCAATTGCCGACAGGCGGTCGAGTTCTACAAAACCGCGTTGGGCGCTGAAGTGGTGTTCAATCAGACGGTGGGGGAATCGCCCATGCCGGATATGGGAGCGCCAACCAACATCATACATTGCACGATTAAGGTTGGAGATTCGACGATCATGATGTGCGACGATCCAAACCCGGAAGGGGAAGCCGGCAATGGCGCTATTAGCCTCGCCCTCGGACTGAACGATCCAGAACGGGCGAGACAACTATTTGGCAACCTCGCTGACGGCGGCTCGGTCATCATGCCCACGGAAAAGACTTTTTGGGCCGAAGCTTTCGGTATGGTTACGGACAAGTTCCGTATTAAGTGGATGGTAAACTGCGAGGCGCCCGCGCGATCGAGTATCAGGTGCGGTTGCAGGAGGTCACTATCGACCGCCCCAGTCCGGCTCACCGCATTCGCTTCGTGTCGAAGGCTCGCTACCCGCGCGCTCCCTGCAAGATAGCAATCCGCTTGGCATCCGGATGCACGCAGCATCCCTTTTCGCCGCGGGCGTGTACTACTCCAATAGCGGCAAGTGCTCCGGCCCGACAAGGAGGCGGGTCGATCGAGCCTGACCAGGCGTTCGTTCGATAAGGCGGTTGCGCTCCAGCATCTTGAGCATCTCGTGTACCGACGGCGCGGAAACCTGGAAGTGGCGTTGCAGGTCCGGCTCCGAGGGAGCTTGGCGGTGGATCTTGCCGTAGTTGTAGATGAAGGCCAGATACTGCCCCTGCTTTGCGGTGAATGAAGGCGCAACGGACGGATCGAGTTTCGGCGCGGGTATTACGCTTACCTCGAAGGCGTCTTCGCCAAAACTTTCATACACGCGGACTTTGAGAATGTAGACTTTTCCGCCGATAACGGTACGAACGGGCTTTTTGGCGGCGGCGTTGAGGTTCCCTCGCAGTTCCTGGGCATCGGCACTGGAGCTTGCGTAGTTCGCAATCCCAATCATGGTGTCGCCTTTGCGGGCGAAGACCCATTCTCTTCGGTCTTTGTACTCTACCTCAATCGATTGTGCGCCGAGCGAAAGTGCGTGCCCGCATAATCCTTCGAGTAATGTTACCGGTCTGCCCATGGGTTCAGCAAGCCCTTTCGAGAAGGCATTTTAACGGAGTTTCGAGGGCCTTGGAAAACCATCTTAATCCTCGGTCCGCACCCGATATCACAGGCCAGGCGGCCGCGTCGACTCTGGCTCCACCGCTTCCTGCCCTGGACGGCGAATATGCAAGACGAGTACGGTGTTGCCCTCAATACTGAACAGAATCCGATAGACGTGCGGTTTGCGGCCGTAGAGCAGCTGACGTATCTCAAAAGGAAACCGGGAGGTTTCTGGAGCGAGGCAACACCGGTTCGGGAAGGTGTCGAGCGAAGCGATCTGCTTTTCCATTCCCTCAAGCCAGCGGAGGCCTGTCTCACCGGCGTTTTGCTCCCATAATTGCCGTCCTGCTCGGCTTTTTTGGATAGTTTAACGCGGAAAGTCATACTTACGGCGCATTTCGGCGAAGAACTCCGTAGCCGGGCGGGTGCGTCCATCTCTCACGTCTTCGTAGCCCTGCCGGATACCTTCCACGGCTTCCTCGAATTCGCGGCTTCTCCATTCCAGATAAGAAGCCACGGCATCATCAAGCGCGGCGGCAGGAGTCTGACCATGATCCTGCGCGAATTTCTCCAACTCCTGCTGGCGCTCGGGATGTAAAGGAATGGTGTTCACGGGTAGCGCTCCTCGACGCTTCTAATTGCATTATCGCGCCTTTCATTCCGAATTCCGAATCACCCCCGCACACCACCCATCCCGCACCCGCAAGTCAGCAAATGGACCAAACAACGCCTCCACATCCCCAACCTGTTCCGGCATAAATCCACTCACCAACAACCACCCCCCCGGCCGCAACAGCCGCCGCAACTCGCCTGCCAACTCCGTCAACACCCCCAACTGAATATTCGCAATCACCCCATCAAACCGCCCGCCCGCCAACGCATCCGCCGATCCGATGAAATCCACCGTTGACTCCCGATTAATATCGCAACCCACAGCCCGCGCCCCTAAAGCCCGCGCCGCCACAGTCAAAATTCCCGTCCCCGCCCCAATGTCGGCTACAAACGAACCCGGCACAACCAGCTGTTCCAACAACTCCAAACACAACTGCGTCGTCGCGTGATCCCCTCCTCCAAACACATTCCCCGGCACCATCTCCAAGCGGATCCGCCCCGCCGGAACTTCAACCGCCAACCACGCCGGACACAAGAAAAATCGCTCGCCTATCAACAACGGCGCCCAATCCGCCTGCCACTCAGCCGACCAGTTCCGATCGGCCAGTTCCTCCGGCGAACCGCCCCCCAACACCATCCCCGCCTGCGAAGCCTCAGCCAACGAAGTAAAGAAAACGCTCAGCGAATCGGCGTGCTCCTCAATTCCTTCCACCGCAAAATCCGCCAGCCGCTCGCACAGCAAATCCGGCGAGCGGCCAGCGAATGGAATGGAAATCCGGTAATACACTACTCCCGGTTCAACGTCTTTACGCGGAAGTACGGCTTCGCCTTCTCCTCGGGATCCATCGCATAAATCTCGGAAGTCTTCGCCGGATCGTAACCGCGCCAAATCCACGTCAACGCCTCCGGCAGATCCGATGCGTTCTGCATTCCATTGTGCGCCGCCGATCCAAAGACAAAATGGAAATCGTACTCCTTCATCTTCAATGAATTCGCGAACGCAATATTCTGCAGCGGCCAAGAACCGTGGTTATTCTCCAGGTCGTTATGTCCATCCGTCATATACACGCGAATGTTTTTCCGCTCGGACTTACGGATCAGGAATGGATAGATATTCCCGCCCTCTTTCTTCCAAGGATCCCACTGGATGCTCGTGTAACTCCCAACTCGCGACAACACCCGCGTAAAATGATCGTTGTGCCACCAAGCCGCGTTAAACGCACAGATAGCTCCCGACGACGATCCCGCAATAAATCGCGAATATCCATCTTTGCGAATACTGTACTTCGCCTCGACATCCTTCAGAATTTCATCGCGAAGATATCTCGCATACTTGTCGTCCACCGAGTCATATTGCACCGAACGCAGCCGCCGTTCGCCAACCGTACCCGGCGAAACCAGTACCTGAATCGCGACTGGCATCTTCTTTTCATGAATCAGGTTATCAACGACGGTTAGCAACCGCGCCGTTCCCGCCCGGTTCGCCATGCCTTCCCCGTCCTGCCAAACCATTAGCGCGGCCGGTTTCGCCGCGTCATATTGCGCCGGCACATAGACCCAATAATCCGCCTTCATCCCTTCGTAAATCGCGCTGGTATGCACGATTTTCTCCGACAACTTTCCCTGCGGCACTCCGGGCTTTTCATAACTCAGCGGACCATACGCCGGCACATCGATTGGCAATCGCAAGGGAGCCGCCAACAGTGGTTTCCCGTCCACCACCCAGTAATAGTTATGCGACTGCCCGGTGGCCCCCGTCGCCGTAACAATCCACGTATCCGTCCCCTTCAAACGAATGGGCTTCCCGCCCGGCGCTTCGTCGAAAAAGAAGGTAGGCGTTGACCCCGTATCCACCGCAAACACATAGTCGCCCAGATAGCCGGCCCAGCCGCGCCCCGCCTTCCGGTCCGGCTCTTTGGTCAAAGCCATCAGTTTCTCTTTGAACGCCGCCGATTGCGGCGACTTCTTCGCCAACTGCAATAACTCCTGCGCAGGTTCAACGGCTAACAACAAAGCCGCGCCAAATACGATCGTCAGTAACTTCATGGTCTCTTTCCCAAATTAAGAAAATAAGGATCCGCCTCCGGAATCGCCGCCCCATCCTTCCGGGGAGAAGACGCTCCATAATGCATCCGGGTAACACTGTCCAACATCACCGCCTGCCCGCCGCCCATCTGCCCCGAATACTCCGCCCGCCAGTCCACATAATGCCCCAGCGCTTTCAACTTCTCCATCGCCGCGGCGTCCAACCGCCCCTCCAGCATCACCCCGCATCCCTCCACCGAACGCCGCGTGAATCGCGGCGCTTCCAACGCGGCTTGAATGTTCATGTTGTGATCCACGACGTTCGACACAAACTGGGCATGCGCTTGTGCCTGATTACCCCCGCGCATAATCCCAAACGCAATCTTCACTTGACCCTTTTCCATAAACCCAGGAATGATCGTATGGAACGGCCGCTTCCGCGCCGCCAGGACATTCGGATGTGCCGGATCCGATGAAAAATTCCCGCCCCGGTCGTGTAAGTGGAACGCATAATCATCCACCGCCACGCCCGACCCCCACATGTCCGAAATACTCTGAATCCAACTCAACGTATTCCCGTCTTTATCGATCACACTCAAATAGATCGTGTGCCCCATCTCCGGCTCGCCAGGCTTGGTGTCACAATTCGCCGCGTCCAATGAAATCCCCTTTGCCCGCGCCGCCGCATACTCTTTCGACAACATCCCCCCCACCGGCACCTTCGCCTGCCGCGGATCCGCCACATACGCGTACAAATCCCGGTACGCCAGCTTCTGCGCCTCAATCTTCAGATGCATCGCCTCGGCCGACCGCTGCTCCATGCCTGGCAGTCCAAACTTCTCCATCAGGTTCAACATCATCAACGCCGCGATTCCCTGCCCGTTCGGCGGCATCTCATACACTTTCCAACCCCGGTAATCCACCGCTATCGGCGCGATCCATTCCGACGTGAACTCCGCCAGATCCGCCGCCTCCAGTGTCCCGCCCAGCCGCTTGGAAGTCTTCAAAATCGACCGCGCTATCGGGCCTAGATAGAAAGCGTCCCGCCCGCCCTTCGCAATCAACTCAAGCGCATCCCCCAGCGCCGGAACCTTGAACATTTCACCCACCCGCGGCGCCCGCCCATCCACCAGCCAGTACTTCCGCGCATTCTCGTCCCCCGCCAGTTTCCGCGCCGTCCCCGCCCAGTCTTCCTGAATAATTTCAGTCACCGGAAACCCGTTCCGCGCATAATAAATCGCCGGTTGAAACAGCTCCGCCCACGGCAGCTTGCCAAACTTCTTGTGCATCTGCCACCAGCCGTCCACCGCCCCAGGCACCGTCGCCGTATGAATTCCAGTCGAAGGAATTCCAAACAGTCCCTTCGCCTTGTAGGCTTCCAAGGTCTGCCCCTTCCCCGCCCAGCCGCTCCCATTGATCCCGCTCAGGTTCCCCGTTTTCGCCTCATAATGGATCGCAAACAAATCCCCGCCAATTCCGCACATCATCGGCTCCACAACGGAAAGCACGGCATTCGCCGCGATGGCCGCGTCCACCGCCGACCCGCCTCTCGCCAATATCTGCGCCCCCGCCTGCGACGCCAGCGTCTGGCTGGTCGCCGCAATCCCGCGCGATGAAATCACCATCGAACGCGCCTGCCATCTTTCCTGCGCCATCAGCGGCAGGCAAATTACAATTAGGAAGCGGAGTCTCGTTATCAAATTTGTGTCCGTGCCGTGATATCGTACCAATTGCCGCATCCCCGCGGCCAGCGTCCACGGCTAAACTCTGAAAAGGAAAACCACTCATGAAAATATTCTCGATCGCTTTAATTGCCCTCGCCTCGGCCGGGCTGGGCTTTTCCCAGGCCGACGTCAAGAAGGCCGCCTCCGGTCCCCTGAATCCCGCCATGACCCCCGTCGGCGACCCCACCTACAAGAAACCAATGGGATCGATGGGATCGAAGGGCGACGCCTGGACCCAAACAACGGTCGCCGCCGGCGTCGATAGCAAGCCCCGTCCGGGCAAAGCCATCAGTGTCACCGGTGAGATCGTCGAATTCTCCTGCTATCTCCAACTCGGCAAACACGGCGAAAAACATCGTGCCTGCGGCCAGAAGTGCGTCAATTCCGGTCAGCCCATCGGCCTCCTCACCGCCGACGGTTCCCTCTACATGCTGATGGAAGAAGAGCACGACCCCCGGCGTGACGGCGCCACCAGCGACTTCCGCAAAGCCGCCTCCGAACATCTCGCCCACGTCATGGAAGTCTCCGGCACCCTCGCCAGCGTCGGCGGATACCGTGGCATCTTCGTCCAGGGCTACGTGAAAAAGTAGCGCATCCATGAATATCCGTTTTTGGATGGCAACGGCGGCCCTCGCCGCCGTTGCCTTCGTCACCATTCAAGCCCAGCCTAAGCCGGCGTCGTTCGCCGTTCCCCGTGGCCTGCCGCCCATTTTCTGGCCGAAGGATAATCCCTATACGCCGGCAAAAGCGGAGCTTGGCCGGTTGCTGTATTTCGAAAAACGCATCTCCGCCGACGGCGTCCTTTCCTGCGCTTCCTGCCATCACCCGTCGAAAGCTTTTACCGATCAATCGGCTGTCTCCACCGGCGTCAAAGGCCAGAAGGGCGGCGTCAGCGCTCCTACCGTCATCAACCGCGCCTACGGCATGATGCAGTTTTGGGACGGCCGCGCGTCATCGCTCGAAGCCCAAGCCGTCGGTCCTATGGCCAATCCCATCGAGATGGGCAACACCCATCCCGTGGTTGTCGAAACCCTCAAGAAAATTCCCGGCTACCGCACCCGTTTCAAAGCCGTCTTCGGCACTGACGATTTCACCCTCGATCACGTTGCCATGGCCATCGCCACTTTTGAGCGAACCGTACTCAGCGGCAATGCTCCCTACGATAAATACAAAGCCGGCAATAAAGCCGCGATGACCGCCTCCCAGGTCCGCGGCATGGACGTGTTTTTTAACAAATCCAAGTGCGACCAATGCCACGAAGGCGCCAGCTTCACGCTGAATGCCTTTCATAATTTAGGCATCGGGCAGGACAAAGCGGAGCCCCATCCCGGTCGCTTTGCCGTCAGCAAGAAACCCGAAGATTTCGGCGCCTTCAAAACCCCGACGTTACGAGAAATCGAACATACGTTTCCCTACATGCACGACGGCAGCCTGAAGACGCTCGAAGAAGTGGTGGATTACTACGACAGGGGCGGCATCCCCAACAAAAACCTCGACGAACGCATCAAAAAGCTCAACCTGACCCCGCAAAACAAAACCGATCTGGTGGCGTTCCTGAAAGCATTGAACGGCACCGGCTGGCAACAACTTACGGAACCGAAGGAATTCCCTCAGTAATGGAACGTAAGACCTTCTTGCGCGGCGCCTTCGCGGTTGCCGCGCTTCCTTTTTCCGGCTGCAATAAGAACGATAAACGCCGCATCGCCGTCGTTCCCAAGGGCCTGGCCCATCTCTTCTGGCAGTCCGTCCACGCCGGCGCCGTCAAGGCATCCCGCGAAGCCAAAGTCGACATCCTGTGGAAAGGCCCCGTCACCGAAACCGATTACAACGGCCAAATCCAAATCGTTGACGCCATGATCAACCAGCGCGTCAACGCCATCTGCCTCGCGCCCATTGACAAGAAGGTGATGGTCTCCGCCGTCGAACGCGCCGCCGGGGAAAACATCCCCGTCGTCATTTTCGATTCCGGCATCGACACGGAAAATTACGTCTCCATGGTCGCCACCGATAACTACGCGGCCGGCCAAATCGCCGCTGCGCGTATGGGCGAAATCCTCGGCGGCAGGGGCAAAGTCGTCGTCGTCGCCGTCCAGCCCGGAGGCGCTTCCACCATGGCCCGTGAACAGGGTTTTGAGGACGGCATCAAGAAATTCCCAGGTATTCGAATCGTCGATAAACGCTACGGTATGGCCGATTTCGCCAGGTCACTCCAAGTCGCCGAAAACATGCTCACCGCCTTCCCGGACGCCGCCGGGCTCTTCGCTTCCAATGAATCCAGCGCCGTCGGCGCCGCTCAGGCTCTCAAAGGCCGCAAATCCTCCGGCGTGAAGATGGTCGGTTTCGACTGGAGCCCAACACTGCTCGCCGATCTGCGCTCGGGCCTTTTGGACTCCCTGGTCGCCCAGGATCCTTTCAAAATGGGCTTCCAATCGGTGATGGCCGCCGTCGACAAACTCGACGGTAAACCCGTCGAAAAGAACCAGCCCCTCCCGCCCCGGCTCATCACCAAGTCCAATATCGACTCCCCGGAAATCAAGGCTCAGCTTGAGCCGGATCTCAAAAAGTATTTGGACTAGGGCTTTCCGAGCCGCGCGCGTCGGCAAGCGGTCTTTCGTAATTCCAAAAATACTCTAGCCATCCGGATAGCCCAGCCTCCAGCACCTCTATCCGATCGGTGAGACCGGCCGTCGTCCAGGCGCGACAAGTCCAGCCAAATCAACCAATTGCGTTTCGGACCGCGTGTTGCCCTTAGCAACGGCAACATGCGCCACAATGTTGCCATTCTCTCCCTCCTTTCCGCCGCCGCCGCTGCCGCCCAAGTCGAAGTCGCCGTCCACCTTTACGACAATGCCAAAATATCCCAACACCTGCTGTCAAAGGCGACTGCAACCACTGATCGCATCTTCGCCGCCGCCGCCATCAACCTCCGCTGGCGGTCCTGTTCCCCGGCCTGCGCCGAGGATTCCAACATCCCCGTTTTCATCATCGGTATCGCCGGGCCGCAACTCGAAATTCCCGCCAAAGCCGCCCTCGGCTTTGCCATGCTTGCCGCCGGTAACGGCAATCGCGCCGTTGTCTCCGTTCCTCGCCTCGAAGGCTTCGCCGAATTCACTGGCACGCCTCTTGCCATCGCCATGGGCCACGCCATCGCTCACGAACTTGGCCACCTCATCGTGCGCTCCAATCACCACTCCACCGGCATCATGAGCGCCAGTTGGGATAAGGACGGCGCCGCTCGTATGCGGCAGGGCAATTTGCGCTTCACTCCGGGCGACGGCGAAGCCATGCGCAAAAAACTGAAGGCGAGCGCTTCAAAAGAATCGCTCGCCTTCCAACCCGCGTTGTGACGAACCCGGGTAAATTTAAATCTACAGATTCGCCGCGCCCAGCGTCGAATTCACCTTCGAAAAGATAGCGCTAATGTTCGGCGCGATGCTCTGCGGGAATATCGCCGCCACCGCGACGGAAATCGTCGCCGCCATCAACGCATACTCAATCAGATCCTGTCCGCCCTCATGGCGCATCAGTCCGCGGGCCTTCTCCATCGCCGGGACGGCGGCCCGGAGCGTCATCTCTGTCCAATCTTTTCTAAGTTTGAGCCCCATGTTCCCTGTCTCTTTCTGCGGCGTCTGAAGATATAACTATCTTGCCGGAAGCGACAATTTGACTCAACTTGCAAATGTTCCTAGTACCCCACCTGATATCGCTTAGTACTAGAAAAACGATACTACCAGCGTATCTTCCCAGGGAAAAACTCCGCCACCAGCTCCTCGTAATAGGGCTTCAGCGCCTTCAAATCCGGCTTCACATCCGACTTTGAATACAGATCGTAAGGATTAAACTTCCGCACCCAATCCATCATTTGCAGGTCGTGGTCCGACATCAAATACTGGTAATCCATTTCCCGGTGCGCCGAGTACCACGAATGATACCGGATCATATACTGCGCCGGTTCCGGCAGATACGGCTTGGTCACATGATACAGATACTCATCGTGTCCCCAACTCAAATTCACGTTATCGAGCCCGCATTGTTCCTCATACACTCCGTACCGCGACATCAGGTCCGCGTTCTGTGAGTCCGGATTCGCCCCAAAATACTCCGGGTACACAATCTTCTCCGACCACCGGCAACCCACCGGAAACGTATCCCCTACCACCGCCCATTGCGGCTCGCCCCACATCGTTAACACTTTTCCCAGATCGTGGATAAAACCGGTCAACTGGAACCACCGCGGATGCCCGTCCGCCCGTATCGCCTCCGCCGCCTGCAGATTATGCTCAATCTGCGATAGATCGGTGTCGGGATCGGAGTCGTCCACCAGCGTATTGAGCCGTTCCATCGCCTCCCAAATTCCCATCTCCGCCTTTTCGAGTCCCGCGTACTCCGCCCGCTTGGCCCGCGCGAAGTCCAGCGTCTGAAATTCGTGATTCTGCCGGTAAAAATCCCGTACAACCTGCGGCGTCGTATCGTCGTAGACCCGAAACTCCTCTTTTTTCCTGTCCGCCCGGTAACGCGCCCGGACGTCGTCATCCCACTGCTCCAGCGATTCTAAAGGCCCGTTCGTTATAGTTCCCATATTCGAAGGCTACACCAAAACGCGTTCAACATTCCAGCCCTCAGCACTGCCAGCGCCAAAGACTCGCGCCCGCTGTGTATCCCGCCCCCACCGCCGCGAAGAGCACCAGGTCGCCCTTCACCAGTTGCCCGCTCTCCACCGCGTCCCGAGTCGCCAGCGGGATCGTCGCCGCCGTCGTATTCCCGTACATATCGATGTTGATAATCACGCGCTCCAGCGGCATATCGAGCGCCTTCGCCGTCGCTTCAATAATCCGCCGGTTCGCCTGATGCGGAATCAACAGTTTTACATCGTCCCCGCGCAGCCCATTCCGCCGCAGCAGCAGCGTCGCCATCTCCGCCATCTTCCGCACCGCGTACTTAAACACCTGCTGCCCTTCCTGGTGAACAAAATGCTGCTTCGCGTCCACCGTCTCATGCGACGCCGGCAGCCGGCTCCCCCCCGCCGGCATTCGCAGAAATTGTCCCCCGGAACCGTCCACTTCGTTCACGAAATCCAGGAAACCTTCTTCCCCCTCCGCCGCCGTCTCCACCAAAAACGCGCCCGCCCCGTCGCCAAACAAGATGCAGGTCGACCGGTCCGTATAGTCGATAATCCGCGACATCGTGTCGGCGCCGATCACCAGAACTTTCTTCGGCGGCCCGGAAGACACCAGATGCGCCGCCGTTGTCAACCCATAAACGAACCCGGAACAGGCCGCGATCAGGTCAAAACCCCACGCTCCCTGCGCCCCCAACCGGTCCTGCACCAGGCACGCCGTCGCCGGAAACAGCATGTCCGGCGTCACCGTGCAGACAATGATGGCGTGCAACTCCCCCGGCGCCAGTCCGCGGTTCTCCAGCACCACGCGCGCCGCCTCCACCGCCATGTCCGACGTCGCCATGTCCTTCGCAACGATGTGCCGCACCCGGATCCCGGTACGTTCGACAATCCATTGGTCGTCCGTCTCGACGATCTTTTCCAGATCGTGGTTCGTCAACACGTCAGGCGGAACGTATCCGCCGATCGCCGTAATCTTTGCCCGGTACGGATTCGTCGTCTGCCCAGCTACTTCCAAATAGACCCCCGTCTCAACGCGGAACGAGATTGATATCGCAAACTGATATGGTACCGTTCAAAAGACATGCAAGTCGAGAGTCGTCAAATGCAGCTCCCGGGGTTTTGCGGCCACGACCCGGTGGAAATCTGCCGCCACGTCTTCCGCAT
>ENA-ORBV01005014-ORBV01005014.1-microbial-mat-metagenome-genome-assembly--contig:-NODE-5014-length-24755-cov-12.452144_pt1 | contig 24755 bp, 20 predicted proteins | sample MGYA00237777_ERZ505514 | MGnify/ENA primary metagenome ERZ505514 (study PRJEB26160, sample SAMN06269048) | microbial mat metagenome | isolation source: Oligotrophic lake microbial mat | place... | reverse complement strand
TTTTTTTTCAAGCAGAAGACGGCATACGAGCTTCGCCTTAGTCTCGTGGGCTCGGAGATGTGTATAAGAGACAGAATTAGTCCTTATCGGATGATTATAAATCGGACGAAAGCGATCGGCGCATCAGGATCAGACGGAGAGGACAACTGAAGTGTGTACAAACCATTTGCGAAAGCCTTTGTATCAATTCCTGATGTGCCGTCTTGCATTGTGCCCGTCTGAATTAATTTACCGGTCATGTCAAGGATTCTGTACTGTTGATCAACGAGAACATTGGGGATGCAGAGATGTATGCTTTCATTTGCTGGATTAGGATAAACACTGATGCCAAGTTCTTTACCATCAATATTGGTTACAGAGGTAGTGGTATCCAGAATTTCGAAATCGATAAGTTGGAATGAGCAATTGTTGAGTGGCAGGCAATTGGTCATGCAACCAAAGACAGCGACCGCATATTCCCCAGGGGCTGTATATTCATGACTTATGGATCCTTCCGAATTTCCAAATAGTCCATCACCGAAATCCCAGGCGTACGTATTGGCATTTGAATTGAGCACATTAAAATCAACCACGACTGAGCCGGTGCCATCAAGGTAATAAGTCGTTGAACCAGGCTCCACTGTCCACGTTGGTGTCGGACACGTAGCTTCATAGACATACTCCAATGAATTAATGATGATGGAATCATTGGGGCCTTTAAGACCAATGGCGGTCATGACAGGCAATGTGTAGTTAGTATCAAACCACATATACTCAACCTGATCCGCGATCAGCGTGAGGGTATCTGTACCATTCTGCAAAATCGTATCCATTCTAAGAATATCAGATCGTAATCTAACCACATTATCAAAAGTATCATAAGGCGTCATTAACGTACCCCATCCATCTACTTTGGTCAACCTTGACTGATTTGACTGGTAGAGGATGTTCTGACCAGCAGGAGTCAAATCAAGTCCATAGGTGATTGATGAGGTCCATTCTTTTTCGTAGACAATCGGAAAATGTATAACGGTATCTTGATTTTGATATACGATAACTGCTTGTGTAGGTGTACCACCGAGATCAACTGTAAAGCCAATAAAATTTTCGAGTAGCAAATTGGAAACTTTCGACTGGTATCGCTGGAGATTATAAAGTGTAAAATCAAGGAGAAATAAAGAGTCTTTGAGCAATATGGCCTGATCAGTACTATTCCAAACCGCCAGGCAATCAAAAGTGGATAATCCACTGAGTGAACATACCGTCAGGAAATTAAACTGGTTGATTCCTTCGCTGGGTTCTACGACCTGATTGAGATGTGTATTCAGGTTTAGATTGGCACTTAAGTCCCAGGTGACGTCAGGACCATCCTGCGTGACGATTTCATTGGAGAAACCTAATGGCAGACGATTGTATAAATAAAGGTCACCGGGCTCGCCGTAATGGCTTGCTTTATATTCCTGCTGGGCAGATATCAACTGCGTGTAGAAAACTCCTGCAACTATCAGGATAGCTAGTTTGAAATTTTGCATGCTTAAAAATACATCAATATGTTCATATTTCAGCCTGCTCAGGACACTACTCTATATGAAGGAGAATGGATATAGAATACGAAATCAATACCATCCGCATTTTATCACCTTTACTGTGGTGGGATGGGTGGATTTATTTGCGCGAAAAAAATGTCGCGGTATTCATATTGAAAACTTGAAATACTGTATCAGGCATAAAGGAATGTTGCTTTATGGCTATGTAATCATGTGCAATCATGTGCATGCGATCATGGGTGCAAAGGAAGATACAAATGGCTTATCTGGTTTGATCCGGGATTACAAAAGATTTACATCAAAACAGCTTATTCATTGGGTGTTGAGTAAAAAAAAGGAAAGACGGAGAGATTGGATGATAGCTATATTCAGGCATGGTGCTTTTGAATCTGGAAATTTGGATCTGTTCCAAATCTGGATGCATCATAATTGTCCTATGGTCATCACTCAAAATAAATTTTTCAACCAGAAATTTAACTATATCCATCCGAATCCTGTCAAAGCTGGCATTGTGCGAAACCCTGAGGAATACATCTATTCTAGTGCTACAAATTATGCTGGGTTTGACGAAAATATTCTTAACGTTATCATTATTGACGACTGGTCAGTTATTGGACTCGTCGGATAAACTGGAATCAATCATGCTTTTTTTTGCGACTCAAAAAAACCATGATGTTCGCAGCCTCTGGCTGCGAAGTGGAGGAACTTGTTTGCAGCCTCCAGGCTGCCTTGAGAATACAATAGAACCTAAACCTGGAGCCCGGAGGCTCCCATCGGACATATTTTCAATCAGCCATAGACTTCTTTTGATTTTGCTCCCGTAGACAGAGGCTACTTTGATCGATTAATTTTTTAAAAAAATCAATCGATGGTGAAGGAGTAAAAACCTTGCGGAGCGGTGCGCGGCATAGTTGCATTGCTGCCCCAATTACTTTGCGCGGTCACATAGTATTGAATCGTTACGCCTGCCTGCCCACCTTGGAATGTTGCTTTGTAATGATCTGGAATTTCTGAAGGTTGGAGTTTGAGCTCCTTCCAATCCTCTTTGCCTTTGATCCTATACATTACTTTGAGGCTTTCCGGTGTGAGGCTGCCTTTACTGTAATCCTTGATGATGACATCCAATGGATACGCTGCAACTTTTGGTACAGTTACCGGAATCCGGTTGACACTGATATAGATCATATTCGGATCCCAGATCGCTCTTGTCCTGCAATGCAATGCATCACCGCCATTCCAACCGATACCTTCATAGATCTCTTTGACCTGAGGGCGCAAGGCGGGTTCTTTGGCAATAACAAATTCAAAGCCTTTAATCGTATATCCCGGCATCGCATCAGCCCATTGCTTCAATGCAGCAGAGTCTTGTGAGATACCAAACAAAGGCACATAAATATTCCTGTTAAGAATCAGCGCATTGGAATAGGCGGCCAGCTCATCTTCATGATATCTGTCCGTATCGAGCCAGAGGATCTGATATGGCCGTCCAAAAGCATTGGTGATTTTGCTTAGTTCATGGGTGACAATACCTTCATACTGAGCACGGGCCGGGTGATCTGCCGGTGGACGCATCACAAAGATTCTTTCTTCATCCAACAATTTCATAAAACAGTCAATATGCTGGATACCATGATCTTCAAAATTGGAGATGATGTTATAGTTTTCAATCCCCAGAATCTTGCGGTTGTCTTTAAAGAATTTTTCGTCCGTTACACCTGTATACCGGTTTTCATTCGTAATGATACAAGTGGAGAATGCGGTGCGTTGACCATCGGAGATAACATTACCGCCGGTAAATGAAAACGGCAGACTAACCATGTCGATATCATTGGCTGATGCGATGTAATCCGGAAGCTTGTCATCCGCTTTGGTCAGGAGAATTTCTTTGGTGTCTTTGACATGCAGAAAGTTCAATGAATCATCACAAGCGAGTCCTGATTGCGGTGTAGAATAAACATATTTACCATCTGCAAGCAGCATATTTCCATTTGGATTGAAGACGGCATGTGGTCCCCAGTCTCTCGTCCAGCTGACATCAACCCCTTGCGGAGCGGTGATAAATTTGATCCTGTCAGGATAAATACCCCACTTCGTCAGCCATTTGATAGCATCCTGTTTTGATTTATGATCTTCTACCAATATCTGCAGCTTGGTATCCTTTGCCAGTTCGACAACCAATTTGTAAGGAATGCTCAGAGGCCATGCTATAAGCACACCTACTGCGGGCTCCCATTCCGCAACCATCCGAGGGTGATTAGTAGGATAATAAGGTATTTCTTGATCCGCTGCTGTCTGACCAAAGAAGGTAACCGACTGTGCAAGCAGGAGAAGGACTATAAAATTTCTTGTGTTCATGCGATTTTGGATTGCGTCCCGCAAGATAGGGAGATATCATGGTAAGCTGACCTCCCCACCCCAGGAGACGACAGGGTTAAGTTTTCATTGACAATCCTTGTTGAAAATAATACTTACAGATGTCCTATGGACTACAACGAGATTGCAATTCTTTTTCGTAATCTTCCTTCCAATATTTCTTCTTAGTATACAGCTTATACTGCTCCATATAAAACCGGCTTTTGGCACAATCACCATAAAAATTATAGAAAGTGGCAAGATTCCAAAATATACTGGTAGAAGAAGGTTTATGGTAAAGGGCTTTATGCATCAACGCTATCGCCTGACTAAGTTCCGGATTTTCCTGGTACGGTTTTGATAATAGCCAGAAACATTTTCCTAAATCTTCATAATACAACTCCATGTTTTTAGTGATGGTAGTGGTATCAATTGCCGTCAGGTTTAGAATGGTATTATATACTGAACTACTATCCGTTGCAGTACATGAAATACCTTTCATTTCATCCCTTATTTTCATATAATCTGTTTGCTGACCTGACAATACAAACACATTAAATAAAAGAAAAGTCAAGGTTAAGATCTCCATGTGTTCAACTGTTATCAGGTTTTATGGATTTTTCTATCTGCCTCATGAATTGCCTTTGGTTTTTGGATGCTTTGGCATTACCTCCAAGTCCGTTGGTGATGTGTACAATTTTCATTTCCCGGTTGACGATAAATGTCGTGGGATACCCCCAATCAATGCGAAATTTTTCATCTATGATGAACTTCCCGCTTTGGAAATGATCAAAATTAAACGGCTTAGTCAATACAAATTCTTCAATGTCCGCTGCTGCATTTAGTCCTATAGCCAAGAAATTAATATCGCTGGCTTTGTACTTGTCTACCATCTGGTTTATAAAAGGTATTTCAACTTCGCATGGTTGACAACCAATAAACCAGAAGTTAATAATTGAAATATTTCCCTCAAAATATGCTGTGTTGATTTCTTTTCCATTTATGCATTTCCCTGAAAACTCAGGTAATTGTGCTCCAATCAACCCTTGATACCTTCTCATGTAAACATCCATGGGGCCTTGTGCCCCTTGAACTTGTATAGTGTCTACAACACAGTTTTTATAAGCTTCATCATAGCTTACTATCCGCTCAGTCGCGCAAGAAATAAAAATAGAGCAGAGCAAAAGATATTTTAAAGGTTTCATTATATTAGACCATACGAATAGCCTGAAAAATACAAAGAATGGCACATAACTTCCGTCAAGTGCCATTCTTTTTTGGTTATCCTTAATGCTGCGAGTTACTATATGCTAACTTTTTTTATCTAATCTCAGCAAACCAACTCTTCATGCTTCATTTTTCATTTAAGAACCACACATCACACACCCCTCCTCCATCGTACACACAGGCCCTGAAGCCACATCCATCGCAGGTGTCATATTGTCCAGGCTGTTGCTCATAGTGGTCTCGTTTGCTTTTGGCTGCTCGATGATTGTGTCAACGCCTGTCATCTGGTTAGCATTGACATATTTACGCTGATGCTTTTCACTGAGGGAGAATTTAATCGGTTCCACAGCTGCTTTAGAGCGCAGGTAATACATACCTGTCTTGAGTCCTTTTTGCCATGCATAGAAGTGCATGCTCGACAATTTGGCCATCGTTGCATTTTCTACAAACAGATTCAGACTTTGGCTCTGGCAGATGAACGCTCCCCTGTCAGCCGACATATCGATAATCGCTTTCTGGCTGATCTCCCATACGGTCTTATAGCGGTCTTTCAAATCCTGCGGTAATCCTTCAATATGCTGCACACTACCATTGCTGACGATAAGCGCTTCTTTCATCTCCTCATCCCACAGGTTAAGGCGGATCAAGTCGTTGAGCAGGTGTTTGTTGACGACGATATATTCACCGGAGAGGGTACGACGTGTATAGATATTACTGGTGTAAGGCTCGATACACTCATTGTTGCCCAGTATCTGACTGGTGGATGCGGTCGGCATCGGGGCAATCAACAAGCTATTCCGCATGCCATGTTTCTTGATGTTGGCTTTGAGTTCTGCCCAATTCCAGCGGTCTGAAGGTTCAACGCCCCACATGTCGTACTGGAGTTCGCCTTTGCTAGCTGGTGATCCTTCAAAACTTTCGTATGCACCTTCTCTTTGTGCGATTACGTTGGATTCTGTAACTGCAGCAAAGTAAATAGTCTCAAATATTTCTTTATTGAGTTTACGCGCTTCAGGACTATCGAATGCAAAGCCCATCATGATAAAGGCATCTGCCAGGCCCTGTACACCAATTCCAATCGGGCGGTGCCGCATATTTGAGTTGCGTGCCTCAGGGATTGGGTAATAGTTGACATCAATCACTTTATTGAGATTGCGTGTCACTACGCGGGTGATGTTGAAGAGCTGTTCATGATTGAATACGCCATTGTCCACAAATTTTGGCAAAGCGAGAGAAGCCAGGTTACATACCGCAACTTCATCAGGTGATGTGTATTCCATAATCTCTGTACACAGGTTTGAAGACTTGATGGTACCGAGATTCTTTTGATTACTCTTTTTATTAGCTGCATCCTTGTACAGCATGTAAGGTGTGCCGGTTTCAATCTGGCTTTCCGTGATGGCGCTCCATATCTCTTGTGCTCTTACTACTTTTCTGGCTTTGCCCTCCTGTTCATATTTGTGATAGAGCGCTTCAAACTCACCACCATAGGTGTCACTGAGGCCCGGTGCTTCATTCGGGCAAAAGAGAGACCAGTTCTCATTATTCTTTACACGTTCCATGAAGAGATCGCATATCCAGAGTGCATAGAACAAGTCACGTGCACGTTGCTCTTCCTTACCGTGGTTTTTCTTGAGTTCTAGAAACTCCATGATATCTGCGTGCCATGGCTCGATATAAACGGCAAAAGCTCCTTTACGCTTTCCTCCTCCCTGATCAACATATCTCGCTGTGTCATTGAATACTTTCAGCATCGGAATGATACCATTGCTGGTGCCTCCTGTGCCTTTGATATAACTCCCGGTAGCACGTACATTATGTATGCTCAGACCGATACCACCGGCTGACTGACTGATCTTGGCGCAACGAGATAACGTCTCGAATATTCCGTCTATGCTATCCCCTACCATGCTCAATAAAAAGCAACTGCTCAATTGAGGTTTAGGTGTCCCTGCATTAAACAAGGTCGGTGTGGCGTGGATAAACCACTTTTCGGACATCAGATGATAGGTTTCAACCGCTGCAGTGATATCCTCGCCATGAATACCGACAGATGCACGCATCAACATATGCTGAGGACGCTCTACAACCTGACCGTTCATTCGTAATAAGTAAGAACGCTCTAATGTCTTGAAGCCGAAATAATCGAACGTAAAATCACGGTCATAGATGATGGCGCTATCCAACAGATCAGCATACCGATGAATAATGTCCATCGTCGTATCACTGATCAATCCTGCTTTTTGTCTGGTGATCGGATCTACATAATTGTAGAGCGCATCCATCGTTTCGCTAAACGATTTATTCGTGTTTTTGTGGAGGTTGGATATAGCAATCCTGGAGGCCAGGAGCGCATAATCAGGATGAATGGCCGCCATCGTTGCTGATGTCTCAGCGGCGAGGTTGTCCAGGTTTGAGGTGGTGACGCCGTCATACAACCCTTCGATGACCTTCATCGAGATTTTGATAGGGTTTACATGATCGGAGAGACCATACACGAGTTTTTTAACCCGTGCGGTGATTTTATCGAAACTTACTTCTTCTCGTTTTCCGGTACGTTTGATGACTTGCATGAGGGTATGGTATTATATTGTTAGGGGAGACTTGTTTTTGTGAAATGGTTAAGGGTTAAGGGTTAATGTGCATTGGTTGATGGATTATGTATTCGTAATTCAAACCTCTTTATTCGTTATTCCTTGTTCGTTATTCCTTGTTCAAAAGTCTTCGTCCATCGAAAACACCTGGTCTTCGCGGTTACCCATCACACCTGCCTTTTGGTAATCACCTACTCTCTTTTCAAAGAAGTTGGTTTTGCCGGCGATAGAGATAAGTTCCATCCACTGGAATGGATTTTCAGCATTGTATACTTTGGGTTGACCCAATGATATGAGCAACCTGTCAGCTACATATTCGATATACTGGCACATCATATCTGAGTTCATCCCGATCAGTTTAACCGGAAGGGCATCTGACACAAAGTCCTTTTCAATCATCACCGCATCCATAATGATATCCTTTACAATAGTTGGATCAAGGCGGTTGACGATATGATTATTATAAAGGAGGCAGGCGAAATCACAATGCATACCTTCATCTCTGGAGATGAGTTCATTGGAAAACGAAAGACCTGGCATCAGGCCTCGTTTCTTGAGCCAGAAGATGGAGCAAAAGGAGCCGGAAAAGAAAATACCTTCCACGGCGGCAAAGGCAATGAGTCTTTCCTGAAAATTGCCTTTGTTGATCCAGCGAAGGGCCCAGTTGGCTTTCTTCTTTACGCAGTCTAGTGTGTCGATCGCATTGAAGAGATAATCTTTTTCTTTGGTATCTTTTATGTACGTATCGATGAGGAGGCTATAGGTCTCAGAGTGGATATTTTCCATCATGATTTGGAAGCCATAGAAGAACTTAGCTTCGGTGTACTGAACTTCGCTAACAAAGTGCTCGGCCAGGTTTTCATTGACAATACCGTCGCTGGCGGCAAAAAAGGCCAGAACGTGTTTGATGAAGTGGCGTTCGTCATCATTTAGTTTATGGGTCCAGTCATGGAGATCTTGCTGAAGGTCGATCTCTTCGGCGGTCCAGAAGTTGGCTTCTGACATCTTATAAAACTGCCAGATATCATGGTGTTGTATGGGGAATATGACAAAACGGCCAGGGTTGTCGGTGAGGATTGGCTCGGTGGTTACTTCGGTCATTATGTTTTCTGCCATTTTCAATACTGTTTAATAAAGTTCTATACCTGATCAATTCCCATTCACACCAGAGGCGACTATCCCTAGGCTCTCTATGGCGGGCATTCCGGTCAGAGACAGCAAATTCCCGAGGGGAGACCATTTTTGATGGTTTATCTCAGGTAGGTAATAAATCCCTATAAGTTAAATAGGTAATCAAATCGTGGGAGGAGGCGCTTTTTGGTTGGATACGGATACACCCCCGATTTGATGGCTCTAAATAAATGAAGTTTTTATTTAATATGAAAACATTTTATCCACATCATGTGGAAAAAATGTATAATATGTTGAAATAGTGCCCCCTACACAGATAAAAAAAAGATGCCGCTGTGTAAAACTTTTTGAAAATCTAATGTTTCCCAAATGTAAAGGTGGAAATCGACCAAAAAAGTGTGGAAAAGGCTTGTTTTTCAGGATATTTTCTTAAGAAAAAGGCCTAGTTATGGAATCAGGCTCCCTGTTTAGAAAATATTCTTCCTCCTGAAAAACCAGACTAGAAGAAGACTGATAGAGGCCGAGATCATCAACACAAAGTAAAATGCCCCCGGGGTGCTCGCAAAGGGCACTTTGACGTTCATGCCAAAAAAACTGGCCACCAGGGTAGGCACCATGAGGATAATCGTGATAACCGTAAGCCGCTGGATGAAGGTATTGAGGTTATTGGACACAATCGAGGTGTAAGCATCCATGGTCCCGCTGAGGATATTGGTGTAGATGTTGGCCATACTAAGCGCCTGCCCGTTATCGATAATGATATCTTCGAAAAAATCTGCTTCTTCCTCATTTTCACCCAGGCGAAGGAAATCGGTCCGTTTGATTTTAATTTTCAGCAGTTCATTTGAGCCCAAGGCATTCACGAAATACACTAGACTCTTCTCGATCCGGAGCAACTGCTTCAGTTCTGAGTTACGGCTCGAATCATAAAGTTCATTTTCGATCACATTCCGTTTGACATTGAGTTTTTTAAGGCTGTCCATAAACCGCAATACATTCTGCTCGAGGATATGGAGTACAAACATCTGCTCATTAGCGGGATCAAAGCCTTTTACCCGGCCTTCAATAATCCGTTGGATAATGGGATTTTCATAAGGCCCTATCGTCAATACGTGATCCTGGGTCAGGATGATACCAATTGGCGCCGTAATGTAGATCGCTTCATTGTCCAGATCGATCTCATTGAGCATCGGGGTATTGACCAGGATAAGGCGTACGTCATCTTCGCGCTCATAGCGGGAACGCTCGTCGATGTCCAATGAGTCAGTAAGGAAATCTATTGGTATGGAAAATTCTTCCGCAAGGGTCTCGAGCTCTTCAGGCTCAAAGGGTGGATGTACATTGACCCAACAGGAAAGTACAGGCTTGTCCAGTTCGGTCAGACGTCCGTCCTCGATGTGATAATACCTGGTCATAACAACTAATGCCTTCCATTTACGGATGAATAATTTTGTTCAGGCCTTAAAGGTAGGAAAAAGGCTTGGGAGAAGATTACATCGATTTAAAATTATGAAAACGGATAGCTAGCTATGAGTTTGGGATTGCGGAAGTAGGGAGGGAAGACTGCATGGCAGGTGTGAGTTCGTATATTTACGAAATATATTTCGCCGAAATACCAACACTTTCTGTCTCTAGATTCCCCCTATATTTCTCAAGCACCGCCCCCACCCCAGGTACATTCGCCACCCATTGCAAAGGCATCCCATTTGCCCAGCGATAATAATCTTCAATGATTTCGGCCTGTTGTTCAAAATTAAAAGCAGAAAGGCCTTTTCCCCGGCTATATTGGACAAGTGGGTCAAGACCACCATAGTTATAGCCCCCTCCCCGGTACTGTGCCCATAGAGCCTCGCTGATATACACACTGCCATTCCGTTCATATTGCCACACATGCATGAGTTCATGGATGAAAGTATGGGGAGGCAATGCATAATCATAATTGATCGTATGGAAACTCACATAAGCACTAGCTTTTTTACTCCTTACGGGCATTGAGGTAGGGTCCATACTTATCAGGTGCAGCGGCAAACTTTTACGAAAGACAGATTGGGCAATGCTGATTTCGAACACTGACAATGCCCTTGACTTTGATTTGACAAGGTCCATGATCGTTTCATAAAAAAGACTGAGCGGTGTGAGATCAACGATCAACAGGATCAGCCCAATGAACCACCGAATGAAACTATCTTTCCCACGGGGCGATTGGATCCAAATCGTCCATCTACATAATCTAAACAAACGTTCAGGCCACCTCCATCCGAAGTGAAGTAGTCTACCTCCAAACATCCTGAGGCGCCAACTCATCAATTATTGAAAATGAATGGTTTTGATTGGATTGATCTTGCTCACCAGAAAGGAAGGTGCGATCAGGCACAACCCTATCAGCACAAGGGCACCAACATTGACCACAAGCAGATGCCAGGGCAATACCATCACAGGCGCATAATCAAGATAATAATCTGTCTCATCCAGCTTGACAAATTTAAACCTGTCCTGCAGCCATGCCAGTCCAAGGCCGAGTATGTTGCCTATCAGGATGCCTCCTATGGTGATAAACATGGCAAACCAGAGAAAGACCTGCCGGATAGATCCATCCCGCGCTCCGATGCTCTTGAGGATACCAATCATTTGGGTCCGCTCCAGGATCAGAATGAGCAATGCCGTGATCATATTGATGATCGCCACGGCAAGCATCAGTCCGATGATCACGATGGTGTTAATATCCTGTAACTCCAGCCATTCAAACAGGCTGGGAAATTTTTCTTTGATGTTCTCCGCATAGAGATGCGCAGGAATTTCTTCACGATAGATGTACTCGGTGATGAGATCAAGGTCATCAATATTGTCAATCGCTATTTCAAGACCACTCACCTGCGTACTGTCCCATTTCAACACATCTCTTACACGTTGAATGGAGGCGATCGCGAATTTCGCATCGTTCTCTTCAAGTCCTGTTTTATAAATGCCTTTGATGATAAACCGTCGCTGCAATTGTTTTCCCTCACGTACAAAATGCAGAATCAACTTATCCTCCTCTTTCAATCGCAACCTGTCTGCTGTGATGCGGGAGATAATCAGTTCGTCTGCTCCTAGGGACGTCCATGGAGTAGCAGATTCATTGTACTGATTGATCACCTTCCAGTCGTAATCCTCACCTACTCCTTTCAGGACGATTCCTTCCATCTGATCATCATGGGTGATAATCCCCGGCAGATAGATATAAGACTGGACATGTCTTACGCCGCCTTTTGATTCAAATGGCTTCTGTCCGGGAAAATCAGGATCAGGGCTTGAAAATACCTGCTCTACAGATTCGATGGATTCAATCAGGGTTGAATCATAGACAAATGGTAATGCTTCATATGAGCGGATGGATCGGGGATCCGAAATATGGATGTGTCCCCAAAATCCGAACATCTTTTTGGTGATTTCCTGCTTGAATCCGGTCATCAGGCCCAGGGAAAGGATCATGACTGCCACTGACAATCCCACGGCACCGGTAGCTATCCACAAGATGATGCGGGTAAACCCACCTCCTCCTGATGCCATCAGTTTTTTTGCGATCCAGGGCTCGTATTTCATAGTTTATTGCTACCTCCTGCAGAGTATTCGGTCAAATATGAGCGCAAATTTCCATTTTTGCCCTGTCAAACAGCATATTTAGTAAAAACAAATGAGAAAGTCATTTATTGAAGAGTTGACCTGGAGAGGTATGATTCATGACCAAACCCCGGGTCTTGAACAAAAACTTAACGAACAAATCATCGTTGGATATATCGGTTTTGACCCGACAGCCCCTTCCCTCACGTTAGGCAATTATGTACAGGTGATGCTGCTGACTCATTTCCAGCGATGCGGTCACCGCCCTGTAGTACTGATGGGTGGAGCAACAGGTCGGATTGGCGATCCGTCAGGAAAGGATGCTGAGCGTGAATTGAAATCTTATGATGAGCTTGATAAAAATCTTGCACACCAAGTCAACCAGATGAAACGCCTCCTTGATTTTAACAACAAAGAAAATGGTGCCATTCTGGTCAACAATCTTGACTTCTACGAAGACATGAATGCATTGACCTTTCTACGAGATGTCGGAAAACATCTCACCATCAATTATATGATGGCTAAGGAATCAGTGAAAAAAAGAGTGGAAGTGGGGATGTCCTACACAGAGTTTAGCTACCAGTTGCTTCAAGCATATGATTACCTCCGGCTATACCGTGATTTTGATTGTATCCTGCAGATGGGCGGATCGGATCAGTGGGGCAATATCACCTCCGGCACAGAGTTTATCCGCCGCAATGTGCCCGAGAGTGAAGTCTATGCCTTGACGACACCATTGCTGACAAAAGCAGATGGTAAGAAATTTGGAAAATCAGAGGAAGGCAATATCTGGTTAGATCCTCAAATGACCACCCCGTATAAATTCTACCAGTTTTGGCTCAACGTCGATGACCGTGACCTATCAAAATTGTACAGGTATTTTTCCTTGTTATCACAAGAAGAAATTGAAAGACTAGAGGAAGAATTTCTGGGCTATCCAAATGCATTAAAGGCTAATCTGGCGCAGGAACTTACAATACGGATCCATGGCCAGGCAGCATTTCAAAGCGCAAAGAATGTATCAGACATCCTGTTTAATGCCAAAGCCAGCAAGGAACAACTGTATGAATTGAGTGAGACCGATTTGCAATTGATCGCTGAGGAAATACCTTCATTCGAAATACCGCTGAGTGTACTTGAAGGTGGTGTCAGCTTGATAGATGTGATCAGTGATTTCAGCACTGTGCTTTCCTCCAAGAGTGAAGCCAGACGAGCTATTCAGTCTAATGCAATAGCTGTCAATAAGGATAAAATAAGTGATATCAATGCCACACTTGTGTACGACAACCTCTTGCATGCACGGTATATGATGATTGAAAATGGTAAGAAGAATAAGTACATACTTCAGTTCAAATAAATTAGGAATCAGGAATTAGGAAACAGGAGTGAAGAATGAAAACTGAACAGGTTGTGATCAGAAAAGGAGCCGATTGTTATGAATTTCCCCATCTCCTTTCCCCTGCCTCCTGGATCCTAATATTATGGAGAGATGCCAGAGTGGTTGAATGGGACGGTCTCGAAAACCGTTGTATGGGCAACTGTACCGAGGGTTCGAATCCCTCTCTCTCCGCGCAAACAATCTTTCAACCGAGGCATGACAGTCAAGGATTCTTTAAAGATTTAAAAACGCTTCTCTTCGCAACGGCAAGCATCTAAAATTTTATTTGTGTTGATTTCATAACTTGACATGTCAACATTTGCTTCCTCGCAGGCTTTTTTGACCATACCCGGAGGTAACTCATCAATCTGTGCATATTGGACCATTTTGATAAATTTCTTTTCCTCAAGATTTTTGGAACCCAGATACTGACATACTACCTGTTTTTGGGTGATATGGAAAGAATCCAGTCCGATGGAAATCCTGTTGGTATTAACTTCCTGCATCAGCGTATCCGTATAGAATACAAATGGTCTGTAGATTTCTCCAAGCACAAGATTCATGGTGGTTTTCATAAAATTGAATCCTGGTTTTGGCGCAGCAGGATGATTGCCTATTAATTCCATGAGTGTTGCATAGATGGAAGGATGCAGTTCACCTGAATACAAGGCTTTCTGGATCATCCTGAGCACCCTATCGCTAGTCTCGTTGGTTGCCAGCTGAACAAAATGTCTCAAAAGGATATAAACAACTTCAGCCCATTGATGGTCATTGGCATAAAAGACTCCCAACATTTCCTCTCCGGGAAATCCATACTGATCGTAAAGTTTTTCAAAGAGAATAAAGTTTTGCTAGTCCACACTATCTCTTCGTGAATATATGGCTTTCCGGGTTTCATAGTCCTTTTGGCTGATGTCGTCATAATCCCTGAATGCCTGATCTAAAGCGAACATTTCTCTCAGCGACCTGTGAAACACAGTCTCCTGATACTTAAACTTCTTTTGTGCCTTCACTAGTTTGTTGATGACTGCCAGATTTTCTTTGCTGAATAGCCTGTTTGGAAGGTTCAGAAATAATTGAGCTGTATCTACATGCTTATCTATAATAAGATGGTGAAGTGCTGCATCATTTTTAGACAATAACCCACATTTCGCATTCAGGAGTATATAATTTTTCAGGTCTTCATAAAAAGGAATCGATTTGTGCAAGAAGGCCGTATCATATAAGGCAGAAGCCTGTTCAAAGTGATTATCGTAAATCGCCCGTGCAGCCAGATTGATATATTTGTAGTATGCTGCCAGATCAACCGGCATCGAATCTGGAGTCGTGGTATCTCCACACCTGGCTGATAAAAGAGTATTAACTGCTTTCCCATGGTTATGAGGCGTGTTGATTGTATTTGATTTTTGGATATCATCCCATTGAACTGTCAACAAGACATACGGCAGGAAAAGTACAAGAGCCGAAATCCAGCTATTAGGTGCCATAACCTGCGTTTAATGAAGTGAGTAATACATCGTAACCAGCACAGTAATACTACCATCGAATGTTGTTCTAATCAACTTATTTTACAAAAATAATATTAGAGGTATCCTCTCATTATCCTGATTCCCTTACTTTTACCTGCTAATCTCACTTTCCGGTTGGTGATCGTTGTTGAATTAGAATTATTTCGACTCCGCATTCATTCCGGTTGGTGAGCGTAGTCGAACCATTCACTTTTCACTTTTCACTTTAAGATTTGCCTAGACAACCACGCACACCAATTCCTTTCCGTTACGTGATCAAACTCCTGATCGAGTTGATCCTGTTGGGTCTGGTTGCATTCTTTTACAACAAAAGTTCCTCCTGGCTTGATGATTTCTCTTTCGTCGGGCCAGTTATGCTGGTGATTTTGCGTTTCCTTATAATTCTCTTTGGGGCTAGCCTGGTCGTCAGGTTACTTGCCATGGTTTATCGCAGCAGGAAACATCTACCCTACCACAAGCGCGATAACGTCACAACTGGACTGAGCAATTTGTTTATCATGTTTATTGCCGTCTACGGTTTTATTTCCATTTTCGGTCTGTTTGGAATCAGCCTTGTTCATATGTTTACGTCGCTGTCCATTGTGGCAGCGGCTATTGCCATCATTTCGAAAGATTTCTTCGCGGATATCATCAGTGGTGTGGTCATCAGTTTCAGTAAAGAGATCTCCATCGACGACTATGTCAAGATCGGTGACCACCGGGGCAAGATCCTGGATATCAACATTGCCAAAACCGCCTTACTCAATGAGGATGATGATATCATTTTTATCCCCAACAGCACCGTCTTCACGAGTGATGTCATCAACTACACCAAGAAGCAGATCAAGAAAACAAGTATTGAGTTTGAAATACCCACCGGCAGTATTAGTTCGATTGAAGAACTGGAAGATCAACTGATCCTTTCCCTGGTCGAATATCATCATCTCATTGAACCCAACTCATATTATCTCCGGGTCATCCATATCAAAAAGGATTTCCTTTCATTGAAGTTTCAATATAATCTGATCCAGTTTAGTAGAGAAATGGAGCGCACGATCAAGCGCAAAGCGGTGCGGCATATCGTTAAGAATATTTCGATGGCGAAGACGAAGTAATTGCAGATTATCTGTTTGTCTTTCGCAGATTCCCTTTATACATACCTAAACCAAAATGCCGTTGGATGGAGTTTGCTCCGCCAACTAAGGAAAATGCCGTTGGATGGAGTTTGCTCCGCCAACTAAGGAAAATGCCGTTGGATGGAGTTTGCTCTGCCAACTAAGGAAAATGCCGTTGGATGGAGTTTGCTCTGCCATCTAAGGAAAATGCCGTTGGATGGAGTTTGCTCTGCCATCTAAGGAAAATGCCGTTGGATGGAGTTTGCTCCGCCATCTAAGTAGATTTCAATATAGTACTATCTGGCGGAGAAAACTCCATCTAGCGGCAGTCTATTTAATACTTCAGGCTGGCGGAGATTGCATTTGCCTCAGCTTTCGCCTTCCTTTACAAGATAATCCCACAACAGAGAAGCTGCCCTTTTCAAGACCGGCTTTCCACTCATCTCCTGCAACGGCACCAGCCCACCTATACTCAGGGTGTTAATCTCCGACAATACCCGTCTGCCATCATCATCTACCAAGGTATCAAAACCAAAAATCACAACACCCTTCCGGTACAATATCGGCGTGAGTATCTCCTGGATAATATGTTCGTCCTCATTCGCCTCAGCCAGGACTGCATGTCCTCCCTGCGCTACATTGCACATCCAGCTATCGGGCGCAGGCATACGCAGCGCTGACCCAAGTATCTGCCTGTTGGCCACAATCGTCCGTTTATCCCCTTGTGTTACATTTTTTAAGAAGTTCATAGCCACCATTGGGAAATGACTATCGGTAAGAAACGAAGAAAGCCGATCAAGAGGCAATCGTTCATTTTCTTTCCAACAATGATCAATCGAAAGTCGTACAATACCTCTGCCGCCATAGGAATTCATGGGCTTGAGCACTATTTCCTTTTGCCGGCTAAGCTCCATGGCCTCTTGTATACTATGACAGATGAGTGGCTGGGGGCACAGATAAGATACTTCCATCAGGAATGCCTTGGTGGCCGTTTCAACAATTCCTGATGGACTATTGATGATATGATGTGGAGGCGCCATGCTTTCCAGTGAATATAAAAAAGCAGCATCTACAGGCTGAGGCATTCTGACCAGAATAACATCAATGCGCGAACGATCCAGCGGAGAGACAGCCTGTTGAAAATAACTGCCCGAGGCATCGAAGGTAAAAAGATCAGTAACCTCCGAGGCATAGATTTCAGCATCTGGAAGTCCTTCAAAAAATGCTGCATTGCGGTGGTATCCTTTACTACAAACCCACAGGGTTCCACATCGCGTATCATGTAGTAGTGCGCGAGAAAGTTGGTACACTGAATTTGATTCTGTGTGTGTCGAATGATCCGTCACGACCAGCATATTCAGCTTCATTTGGCCTGGTAAATTTCGTTCAGCAAATAGGGGTCATCATTGAGTGAAGTGAAAAGTTTTGTACGAAATTTTCCTCTACTGCTGATCAGTTTTTTGGCCATCCGGTCAATAGCAATCGTACTCAACACCGATTGGATATAAGCTTCGATGAGATCATCTAATCCGAGCCCAAGTTTGTTAAAATCCCGTCTGTCCATCAGGATCAACCGGTTAGTATCCGTAGTCCAATCGCCTGAATCACTTCGATGGGAGAGGTTTGTTCCTAACATATCCCAAGAGTGATCACCGGCATGCAGCACATTGCTTAAAGGTTTTTCTGCGCGACGTGAATAGATACTGATCGGCCTGAAACCCTTAGGGGTGGCACATATCATCATCCGGAGATCAAATACAAAGGTTTCCCCTTTAGCATCCGGAATGGTGCCCAGATGGAAAAATTTACCGGAAGAGGTTTTTGAACTCCACAGGTAATTACCGATGAGGGATTGTACGATAAATCTGGCATATTCAAAATCCATGTTCATAAACGCCGTGAGTTCTGCTTCATTGACAATCGTAAACACACCTTGTCCTGCATTACTGTAAGGCACCTTGATGACTGCTTGTCCGCCAAAATGTTTGACCCAATGAGGTATCTTATCCTTAGTGACATCTCTGATCGTTTCGGGTGTCCTGATCTTCAGGCCTTGCTTCTTGAGTTCCTTATTGTAAGAATCGTAAGCCTTTGAAGCGATCAGTTTATTCCGTCCCCCTGCGAGGCAAGCGATGACAGGATTATAGATTTTAGTAGCGGTGTGAATCGGAAGGCGGTTCCAGGGCTTTTGGGTGATATATCTGAAGGCAGCTGCAACAGGTTTCCATTGATGACCCTCGGTCAATATTTCTATAAAGTCATTTCTGAATCGTATATGTGGATGTTCATCTTGATCATGGAAAGGAACCAGATAAACCGGGCGTTTAAATACATCGGCCATCACCGCCGCATACCCACTGTTCTCCATGATGTTTTTGTCATAAAACACCGCCAGCGTTGCATTGCGGGGTATATGATGCGATTTACAAAAGGGTTTAAAACTTTTTTCCATCAGGTCACGATAGCCGCCCTGCTCCATATGATCTAATGGCAACGGCATTGATTTCTGCCCGGAAGGGCAACTATTATTTTCAATCACCACCATTTGTCGTCGACCACCGGCATTTGTTACATTGATCAAATCAGCGCCTGCCCACCGGTAATAGTCCGGTTGATACGCAAGGATTTCCTTCAGTTTTTTAGGCTTCACCATCGGGTGCAGATGGCAATAACGGTCGATGATCAATTGATTGTCCAGATTAAGGAAAAAATTGATCATCGGATGAATGGCCGCATTCAAAGCTTTAGGATACCAATGCGCATGATTGACAAAGGTGCCGGGCAAAATGACTTTGATGGTATGGCTGGGGTCCGACATCTCTACCGCCTTGTACTACTCCACTTGTCTGAAGTGGGTGATTTAAAAGTTGCAAGCATAGGCAACAAACGATGTATATCATTTGTCGACATCAACAGCGCCCTTGAGGCTGTATTCAGAAATCCTTCTTTGACCATCAGGTCTGCTTGTGCGAGCAGCAGATCATAGAATCCATTCGGATTGTACAGGATCAAAGGTTTCTGGTGTAGATGCAATTGCGCCCAAGTAAGCGTCTCAAAGACCTCATCCATGGTCCCAAATCCACCGGGCAATGCAATAAAGGCATTGGACATATTAACCATCATGAGCTTCCTGCTATGCATATCAGGGACGACGATTAATTCTGTCATGCCTTTGTGAGCTACTTCCTTTTCTTTCAGTGAGATCGGGATGACTCCCGTTGCCTCTCCTCCACCGCTCATCATCGCATCGGCCATGACACCCATGAGTCCGATACTACCGCCACCGTTGACCAGCCGTATTTTGTTTTCAATAAAAATACCCGCCAGAGTCACCGCATCTCTGGCATATAGTGGATCTGCACCTGTAGCTGATCCGCAATAGACGCAAATGGATCTCAGTTCGTTCATTTCGTTGTAAAGATAAGCGAAAGTCTTTTTTAATGAATTGCATATGATCGGGCGGAGCGGGCGGATAAATATAAAATCATATATAATCGCTCATTAATTCGACATCTCCAGGATCTCTCAATTTGCATGTTGAATCCCAAATGTTCCTGAAGTTTCTTACTATTATTTCCATTGCTCTCTGGGCTTCCAAACAAGATATTCCTTCGATCCGCGGGTATGAAATCAAGTACTTTCTCCAGTCCCTGAGTATGAAAACAAGTACTTTCTCCAGTCCCTGAGTATGAAAACAAGTACTTTCTCCAGTCCCTGATTATGAAAACAAGTATTTTCTCCAGTCCCTGAGTATGAAAACAATTACTTTCTCCGGTTCCTGAGTATGAAAACAAGTACTTTCTCCGGTTCCTGAGTATGAAAACAAATACTTTCTCTCGTCCCTGAGTATGAAAACAAATACTTTCTCTCGTCCCTGAGTATGAAAACAAGTACTTTCTCCAGTCCCTGAGTATGAAAACAAGTACTTTCTCCAGTCCCTGAGTATGAAAACAAGTACTTTATCGGGTCCCTGAGTATGAAAACAAGTACTTTCTCCGGTCCCTGAGCCTGTCGAAGGGAACAAAACGAAGGCCTCTCTTCGCCGGCTCTTCGCAAGGCGAAGAGGGCGGCGAAGGGGTAGAATATCCTCTTTTCCCTTCGACAAGCTCAGGGACCACAACAAGCAAAACCTTCTTGTACTTTTACGTCAAACTATCATTGTTTTGCATCCTATAGAAATATATAAATTCGGAGGCGCTTCGGTCAAGGACGCCACCGCGATCCGCAACGCCGCACAAATTCTCAAATCCACCTCTCAGCGCCCTTTGGTGGTGGTCATCTCAGCGATGGGCAAAACCACCAATGCCCTTGAAGAACTGATTAGGGCCCATTATAATGATCCAACGCTTATCTCTGGTCTGGTCTCCAAGCTGAAAGCATATCATGAGGAAGTAGCATTTGAACTGCTGGCCGATGAGGCTACTGGTCTTATGGCCGACCTGCATGACCTGTGGGTGGAGCTCAACTGGATCCTGGAGGAAGAGCCGCATCCAAATTATAATTATCACTATGATCAGATTATTGTCTTCGGCGAACTGGCATCCACCAAAATCGTAAGTGCGTACTTGGCTAAAGAAGGCATTACACATCAGTGGCTGGATGCGAGGGGTATCATCAAAACGGATGGTGAGTTCAGAGAAGCCCGAATCCTTTGGGATTTGACGCAATCGGCTGTTGATACAATAGTGCGGCCTTCACTTGATCAATCGGGTATGGCGGTCACGCAGGGCTTTATTGGCTCTACGGTGTATAATGAAAGTACTACGCTTGGACGTGAAGGTTCGGACTATACTGCAGCGGTATTGGCCTATGCATTGGATGCGGAATCGGTGACGATATGGAAAGATGTGCCAGGCATCATGACGGGTGATCCAAAACGCTTTGACAAAGTGGCCAGACTTGAAGAGATCTCCTATCAGGAAGCCATTGAGATGACCTACTATGGCGCGAAGGTGATCCATCCTAAGACGATCAAACCGCTGCAGAATAAAAACATACCGATGTATGTGCGACCTTTTGACAATCCGTCGCTACATGGAACAAAGATCAGTGCAGCGGAGAGTGATTTCCTGCCTCCCATTGTTGTCGTGGAATCCGATCAGGTGCTACTGGAGATTGCCACTCGTGACTTTTCTTTTGTTGCGGAAGAACATCTCAGCGAAATATTTACGCGAGTAGCCGCTCTCCGCATCAAAGTGAATAGTATGCGCAATACAGCCCTGAGTTTTATGCTGTGTGTACGAAATGAAAAAGACAAACTTGAAAAACTCAAGCAAGAACTGACCGCCAGGTATCACATCTCTATCCGCGAAGGTCTTGAATTGATCACGGTCCGTCATGCCAACCAGAAATTTCTGGATCAGCTGGAAAAAGGAAAGGACATCATACTGGAGGAGCGGTTTGGGGATACGGATCAATTTATAGTGAAGAGTGAAAAATGAAGAGTGAAGAGTGAAGAGCGTAGATCCCGACGCCAAGCCTGAGTGAAGAATAAAAATCGTAGCGGAGCGAAAATCTCGGTTCAAAGTAGGAGGTATGTATAATGTCTACTCACCTTTTAATAATAGAAATCATGTAATTAATGTATACGTTAAGAGCACGGAAAAAACACAAAAATAAAACAAGGTTCAGTGATCAATTTCTTTCCGTCCTCTGCACTTCTTTCTCCCTTTATGTGATCGACATTTATTGATATGAGATATTAACTATTTTAAAGGCAAATTGTCACTCATAAAATCTCACTCACACCCTGCCGCAGGCAATCCCAATATCCATTCCTTTATAAGCTCAATCCCTTCTTCATGCACCACTGAACGCGCCAGTTCAGGCATGGCAATATCTGGCTGTGTGGAGGACATACGGTATATCATGATCGATTCATTTGGTTTGCCGGGGATGATGGAATATAAAAATCCACCGGATCCTGCACCCGCAGCTACGGGGGGCTTACATATGCCAAGGGCTTTTGCGTCTGTTTCGTCATAATTGAGGAACAATCCTGAATTGTTTGCAGGGCCATGCAGGTTGTGACAATGTGCACAATTAATATCCAGATATGATCGCGCCCTGTCGTTAAGGCTTCCTGTGGATGGATCATTCCAAACTGGAACACGGGGTGCACTAGCCGGATCTGGAGCTCCCAGCAATATGCCTTCCGTTTTCCACTTTGTCAATTGGTTCATCTTTCCATCCGGGTAGGGAAAATCCTTGTTGATATTCCTTGCCTTAGGACCAATTGGCTCGATGACTTCATTTATATTGTGACAGCCCTTACATTCATTTTTATTTGGAATGTGGTAAAGCGTACTTTTAAGCGTTCCATCAAAATGTATCCAACTGACATTTACATTTTTGCCTGCTATGTAATTTTCAGCTTCGGTTTGGCTTTCATTCCATAGATAAGTGATTGCTTCCCAACCTTCGTCCTTGCGGATGAGCATTCTCGTTTCAATTAATTTCCGGCCCGTAGACGGATCACGAAGATCATTTAAGAAATAAAATGTTTTCACAAGCATCGTTCCAACCGGAAAATCAAAAACGCCATCATCGTTGTACAATGCCTGTTTTCCCGGGGGTACATAAATATAACGGTCCTTAGTTGAGAAATCTGAAAATAGCGGTGTATTAAGGTCAAAGGGAATCAGCAAGTCAATGGCATTCAGTGCTTTCAAATCACCTTTAAAAAAGTCATAATCCGACAGTAACGGATACGGTAACTGATCCAGATTGAAGTCAGGAAAAGGTTCGTCTTTACTACATGAATAAATAAAAATAGCCGGAATGACATATATCAAATACGCATAAATGAATTTTTTCATTTTAATTCATTGGGCCCATCACTACTACTTCAGGCAGGGATGCTGGAGAACAAACATGACCTGAGACATCAAAATTCAAACCTGCAAACGAGTTGGGTACATCCATATTGGAAAAAACTGCGCTACCGTTATTATTGATGCAAATACCTTTATTTAATTCACCTGCATGATCAGGATGTACAAACCCGTCAAACAATATTTCGGGCACATCACCACCACCGAACAATACATTGACTATCAGGTCAGCTATAGGGTTCAATTCCTGTGTGAATGTAGCAGAGCTAGTAATAACATTGTTGTGAATATTAATATCCTTATTATAACTTACATATACTGTGTCCGTTAGAATTAATCCGCTGAGAGCGACGAGTGTATTATATGAAATCACGCCAATATCCATGACGTTGTTTTCAGTAATCGTATTACCAAACACTTCCACATTTTTCGAAGACATTAACATGATACCGGTTCCTGTAGGAACGCCTGCAACAATATTACCGGGAAGAGCGAAATTGACCAGGTCATTACTTACGATCGTATTGTTAAATACTCTGATCGTATGTCCATTCTTGATGGCAGGAAGATCAGGAAGATCAAGGATCACAATGCCAGCTGCATTGTCATGTGTATTGTTATTATATACATCCGCGCTAATACAGTTTTCAATTTCAATACCTGCCACATTACCTTCTGTTTCGGAGTTTCTAACTATAACTTGCCTGGATTGACCTACATATATACCTGCGTCCGAAGTGCCGTAAACATAACAGTCGTCGACCAGCACATTTATGCACGTGACAGGGTATAGACCATAACCTCCATTTGTGGATTCCGGAGAGGTAAGATGAACCACACCTAGGCGTAAAAAAGTGATTCCGTCAGAATCTTTGACTTTAATGCCATCTCCAATTGGTTCTGAAACCGTAAAATCACGAAACAGAGCCCAGGTAAGATTTGTGCCATAAATGCTTTGAGCTCCTGATGTTTGGTTTTTAAACGAAAGTATAGTCTTGTCACGGCCGTCGCCCATGATGACGATGTGGTCCTTGGCATCAATAGAGAGCATAGTGGTGAATGTGTAGTTGCCTTGTTCAAAATAAATGGTGTCACCATCTTTCATCTGTATCATGGCTGTCTGGACATCAGCATCCGTGGCAGTGGAGCTGAATGAATATTTTTTTCCTGCTATCGGATCATCTTCCTTTTCGCAGGAAGAAAACAAAATAATTACGCCCAAAAGCGTGATAAGCACTAATAGATAAGTTGGTTTCATTGTATTGAGTTTGTCCAAAGATATCTAAATTATGTATAGCTATATATAAGAATTACTTAGAATATTCACAGGTGTCTACACATGAAATAAATTCATTATACTAATGGGCACCTCTAAAAACCTATCACAAAAGTATGTCATATGAGTTGATGTTCGTATCTTGAAGATATGAAAAATAAGAATCAATTGGGACTGTTTGACAAGCAAGAAAGGATGGCAAAGCTCAATTTACT
>ENA-ORBV01005009-ORBV01005009.1-microbial-mat-metagenome-genome-assembly--contig:-NODE-5009-length-24776-cov-6.351674_pt1 | contig 24776 bp, 30 predicted proteins | sample MGYA00237777_ERZ505514 | MGnify/ENA primary metagenome ERZ505514 (study PRJEB26160, sample SAMN06269048) | microbial mat metagenome | isolation source: Oligotrophic lake microbial mat | place... | reverse complement strand
GATACGGCGACCACCGAGATCTACACCTCTCTATTCGTCGGCAGCGTCAGATGTGTATAAGAGACAGGGGTGGCCTGAGCATTGGCGGCGGTGGTATTGAGCGTCGCTTGGGCTTTGGCGGAAACCGCTACGGCCGTGTCGGTAAGAGCCATGGAATTGGTATTGCTGCCAAAGTAGTCGGCATACCAATCCGGTCGTTGTTGCTGTTGCTGTTGTTGTTGTTGCCCCAAACTATTTCTCTTCTTGGTGGTGGTTTCGGTGTCACCATGCCAACTGCTATGTAAACTTTGTAATTCATCGTCATATTCGTTGTCATCCTCATTGTTATTATCTTCGCCTTTGGACATGAATCCCCGCAAGGAACGATTCTGTTCGTTTAGACCGCGTTCCAATTGACTTCTTTGCACATTACAGCCAGAATTGGGACTTCTCCCACGTCTACCACCGCCGCCACCGCTGTTGAGAGGCCGAGAAGGAGATTTGTTGGCAGCCGTACCATCTCTCCTCGCATTGTGACTTTTTGTTTTCTTGCGACGACCGGAAGATGGAGGAGACAAGCTGCTTTTCAATCGTTCACCTGTCGTAGCGCATTTCAAAACTCGCGCCGACTGTGCACGCTCCATGCAACGACGAGGAGGAGACGCCGACGATGCCTTCTCCTTTCTCCTTGTAATGCTAGTGGGTGGACGTCGAGGAGCCGAAGCAAATGCCTCTTCGTCCATGCTGGTGCTACGGGTCAAGCGGCGAGTGGATCGAGGACACCCACCAATAGGAGAAGGAGGAGATGGAGATTCCATCTCCAAATTTGGAGACGACTGCAAGTCACGAGTGGATCGTGGACGTCGCGGAGCCGAAGCAAAGGCTTTCTCGTCGACATTGGTACTAGTAGAAGCATGCAAGTCGCGGGCGGATTGTAGTCGTCGGCTGATTTTTTAGTCTCTGGTTTCCGTGCGTTCCGAAGACATTCCTCTGGCAGAACTGGCTCTTTTCATCGTGGGGCTTTGCTCTTTGCGTTGTCGACGTGGCGCAACAACGGGCATTTTCCTACCACTTGGTGTTGCTCCTTTGGTAGTGTAATTGGAGAGGGGTGACCTGGATCGAGCAGGACGACTTTTTGTCAGCTTTGAATGGGCTGATGCCTTCTGGTTGTCTTTTTTACGCTCCATTGCTTCGGCAATCTGGGCCAGAAAGGAAGTTTCGGTTCTACTAGTGGCACAACGGCGCGGCTTGTCATCGGCAGATGCAACACCCTTGGGTATAGAAGCATCCTCCGCCGTGGCACAACGACGAAATTCCACAATGGGATCATCGGTCAAGGACGTAGCAGCAGCACGCCTTGGCGACAAGGATCGGGATGTTTTGGGACTTCGTTCCTTTGTGGACTTGGGGCCTTCCTTTGTGGCATCTCCAGTAGGGCTGCTTCTACCTGTTTTTCGAATGCCAGTAGGACTTGCGCCTTTTCTTGGTCGCCGCGCAGTGGGACTCGAACTTTTGGCTTGTCGTCTCTGCCTTTTCTCTTGGTCTTGGGCGGCAACCCCAAAAATGGCTGGCGAATGGTGGTTGTTGTTGTTGTCACCGCCACTGGCACCCAATACAATCATGGAAGCCTTGATTTGGTCTCTCTTATTGTTGCCAGCAGGGCCAACAGCAGCATCCACTTCCTTCTCAGACTTTAAAAAGGCTCCCAAGCTACCCTCATTCGTGCTCGACCTGGGCCACTTCTTGCTATTGTCGGCCATGCCTTGTGTAGTTAAGCACTCGATGGACTTTATCTCTTTATGGCAGCCCGACACCAGGATGCATGTGGTGTTGCATGAATGCTTATTAGATGGGTCAGCAATGGCTATGCATCGCTGCTAGAGTAGCTGTGATGTCCAAGCTCAATTCAATCATGCATGTCTGCATGGGCAGCAGGGATGGAATTCGTTGGAAGGATCTGGCATGTACAGCAGGACATATTTGGTCATAGAGGACTGGTTGCATCGTGACTTGCATGGTTTGCTGGCAATAAGTTGAGGACGAAATGAGAACTGTGATGACTTCAAAGCCAGTGTGAAAAGGGAAATGTACTAAATTTATTATATAGTTCAGATGGATGACTGCATAGATACTGGCTTGTTTGGAGACATTTCTGTCCAACATGTACAATCAGACAACATGTATCTGTGCGTCCAAGTGGCTAATGACGCTGACACTGGTGACAACGAACGCCACGCTATCTTTCTGCTTACCGGACTGTGCAGTGCTCGACTAATGATGCTACTCAAGTCCCCAGCTATCTAGTAGAGAACTGACCTGATTGCAGTCCGTATCAGCCACAACTGTATAATACCAACAACTAGTCCCCATACTCCAGAGGTCTCCAGTATGCAAACAACTCCCAGTCCACGAAAAAAGACCATGCCTTCCTTGTCAGTATCGTCATCACTAGATGTGGAAAGTGGCGGCAGTGCTTCTTTGATCAAGAGCAACAGCAAGTACGATGATGACGACGACTATTTCGATGATGAAATTCGTCCCAAGTTTCGACAACAATCACGCCAAGCCTACAAACATGGCAAAGTAGAATTCAACGACGATTCGCCTCTGTGTTGTTTGCCCCTCAAATTTTTGATCGTGGTGGGAGCCGTTGCCCTATTGGTCAGCTTTTTGACGCACAAGGGAGCCGATTTGGAAGTCGTAGTACCGTAAGGAAGAGCACGATCTACTACTAGCTAGTAGAGGAAAAAGGCCCAAAGAGCGTCAGATCACTTTTACTGTACACAAGAGAGTGCAGTGCAGAGCAGAGGACGAGGTACTCCGCTAGGCGAGGAGAAAGAAAATATACTTTGGGATGCAGGGGAGAAGAGGAACTTGACATGTATACGAACACACGCAAATACACATATGTGTACATCTGTATGTCAAGCAATCAAATGAATGAAAGTCGAGGAGCAAGCAACACCAGCAAAACACGAGACGAACGCAACCAAGTAACAAACACAGAGTGGCTGGGGAAAAGTCGTAATGGCAGATACAATTTGTTCTGTCTGTCAATGATCGGCATTTGGTATTGGACCGTGTAGAAGCAACTTGGTACAAACATTTCTTAGTATAATATATATTAGAATTCAACGTCTCCATCCGCCTACATCTTTCGTACAATCATAGGTACATACATAAATAGATACATACATACGTGTTCTCGCCATCTTACAATCCAAAGAATGAAGCGACAAGAACAAAGGCCAATGGCATGACCAACACAGATACAGTTTTTGCCACACCAGATACTTCGGTAAGAACATCTCGATTTGCCGTCATGTCTTCCTCACTCGGGCAAGCGTCTGTAGGTTTCAAATTGGCACGGCAACACTCTGCTGTAATCCCTTGAGAAACACATTGATCTGTCACACCCTCCACATCCAAAAAGTGATACACCGAATTGTGACAATAAAAGTAGGCACTATCCCACAAAGGTTGGGCGACGGCATTGTTGGCAAAATAGTTATTGGAATAGAGACTGGTTGGTGTGGTTGTAGAGGTGATAGCACTGCCACTGCTGGTACGTGTCATTCCCGTCATTTCGGCCGTCTGAGATGGCACGGCATCCAAGGCCACCGTCGCGGATCCAAAGGATTGATTGTCCACAAAGCAAGAATCTGTCAAGGATAGAGTGGATGAAGGTTCCAACAAGGTAATGGCACTTCCCTATATACAATGCGGACAGATTTGGAGTGAGAAGTAGAACGGTGGGTAAAGATATGCATGACGTCCTGCCATAGGGGACGTACCGTTGGTTTGTCCCCAATCATTCGTCCCTACAAAAAGAAAGTACAAGTAGACGGTAAAGTAGATAAGACAACGTTTGGTGAGTGCAATGGTACTAGTAGTCCATCAATCTCGCTGCTACACATTGTTATATTCCAAAAGGCTTGCTTCATCCGGAAATTGAAGACTGCACACTACAAAGGCCCCTCTCATGGGCCAACAATCGATCCATCGACGGAACAATCACCCGCAGAACCGACTGCAGTGTACCAAACAAACACATCAAAGATCAACAACACTCTCTTACCGTGGCTGTGTTTCCTTGAAAGATGCACTTGTCAAAGGCGTATTGCATGTTCTTGCCGTACACAGCTCCCGAGTTGCCTTGATTGTTCTATTATATTTTGCGGCGAGAGATGATAGGATGGTTTAAGTGGGGTCCATGAGAACGCGAATACTCGTAGTGCAAGTCGCGTTATAAACACACAAACAAACAGGCAAACTTCGTGCATACACACGTACCACGAATTGACAATTCGTAAAGGATACAGCTCCATGAAGCCCTCCCAAAGCAGCCGCACATCCCGTGGCACATTGATCTGTTGTTGTGGAAGATAGTGTGTAGGTATTATCTTTCCAAATACAATTTTCAAATTTGATATCGAATAGTCCCATTCCCGCCCAAATGCTTCCTCGTTCAGCGCCCAGAAAGGTAATGCCACGCACGGTGAAAGCACTGACTTGATCAATCCATAAATGATGCAATCCACCTTGAATGATGCAAGTATTGGTATTGGTATCGACGTTGTTCTCTTCTTTGCTGCTGTCACCACACTCCAAAACGACGGGTGGCAAATCCTTGGACCAATACAAATGCAAAGGAGGATCACCACCATTGCTGTCGACGTTGTCGCTGTAAATGTTGCGCATGGTGTACGAAGAAGAGAGTTGAAAGGTGGTATTGGGGCACAGACGAAAGACGACGGCTTCTTGGGCACTAGAAGTCGTAGTCGTGGAAGAACTCGTGGTCGTTGCGGCACTGTAATCAACTCCAACTTGTTCGTTCAAGGCAAATTCATTCAAGTCTTCTTGGAGAACCGTCAAATCACTGTAACCCAGCAACGAGGAATCGTCTTGACCAGGGCAAATGGCTGGTGCTGCCTGTGCCGTGCTCACTAGTAGTAGCACAGCTGCTACGGTGGTAGCAATCCATCTCGACATCATCATGGTCTCGAATTTCTGATATTATTTTGTTAGAAAGGTAGAAAGATAGATAACAAAAAGTAGATTGTGGCTGTAATTGCTCCTCCTTCTTTGTTGCTGCTGCTGGCGAGACGACTCGTACCGTAAAAGTTCAATGTTGCTACCTAGCAAGATAACAGTCTAGCTACGTTGTAGTAGTAGCTAGCTATTCTCGGGAAGCAGAATACTCGAAAGATTCGTGATGGAGGGTTCTCGCTTCCATTATTTTGATTGCTCTTACTGTATTACGAATGCTTTATTGTATGCTGATTGGTTTGATCTCATTTTTCTCATTCAAAATTCAAACTTCATTACAATTGTCACGTCAACGAGCCGTTGGGATCAAAGAAAAATGAGGCTGGCATCAACGATCCGGGACTTGGATTCGATTTCTTTTATGGTACTTAGAGAAGCACGGCAGTTGAAGGATCGCTTCTGTTTCGTTTGGCAAAGGAGATCATGTGCGTCAGGTTCCACAATCGATTCCTGCATCCAATCCAAACTTGCCCTCAACTGTGAAATGTGGTGGTGTCTGCGCAAGCTTCATTTGCATTTGTGATTCCCTCTCCATTGCCATGGAGGACATCACACAAGCATCCTGCCACAGTGATGATCAGGTAAGGACAAAAAAGAAAAATGACAGGAATTGGAAAAACAGGACTTTGATTTGATTTTTTTTTTTTGCAAAAGTCAACACAAGTTGGTCACATCTGCCACTTCTTTGTCCATGGCACCAGCTGCCTCCATTTTTGGAGTTTCAGAATGACACAAAGACAAAACAGGTTTGTGAAGCACAAAGAAAGAAAGTGGTCAGCACCCTTCATTGAGACAGGTCTTCAAGCTGAGCAAGAAGCATGTGTCCCAAGCGACTGTTTGCATTTGCAACACCCACAGCAATGCTGACTTTTCATCTGTCAGGTTGATTCCAAAGGCCAGATTTGAGAAGTGCACAAAACAGGGGTCACAACAATTCTCTTTCTTGCTGAGCATCATTGGCAGCTTGGCAGCAAATGAAGGCAATCTTTGTTGTTGTTTGCGTGCGAGGTTTTGTGAATTTGCATTTGAAAAGCCTCAGAGCAGTTCAGATCACTTGTTGATTGGGTGGCATTTGGGTGCATGCTGAAGATGCAATCAGGCAACAATGTTGGTTTGGAACAAAAACAAACCATTGCAAGTTTTCATCTTGGTGGTGATTCCAGAGCTGCAACGTGATTTTTGCTTGCCCAATTGTCAACATTTTGCACTGAACAGCATGGAGTCACTGATTCACAGCAAATTGTTGGAATTGTTTCTGAGGCTGGCAATCTGGAAACAAACAGAAAATGATTTCTTTTTCTTGGTCCTCACATTGCTTCCAGCAACACATCAGGCAGATGGGGGAATGTTGCACATGGCAAAATCTGTGGCAACTTCATGTGTTGGGCTGACTCTTTCCTCATTGATTGACGCATCAGTTCTGGGGGGTGGTCTGCTTTTCAACACTTGCCAAAAGTGTGCATTGATCTGTCCATGATGTCACTCACAAGGAATGCAAACACCATGGTTTGGGATTGTTCTTGGTTTCATGGGATCCCAATGCGTGTTTCTCAACAAACAAAAAACATTCCAAGTTTCACCTGCATGGTGATTCCAAATTGATAGCCACATGGTGTGCTGCTCCAAATTTGGCTTTTTGGCACTCTCTTGGGTTGGTTGGATCCATTCATGCACTGAAATTGTGTTGTTGCCATGGAGGATCGTTGCACAACAACCCATGCAAATTGGACCTTTTGTGGACATTTCAGAACGGCTTCAAGTCTTGGCACACCTCCAGCCTTGTGGAAGAGGTGAAGCCCAACTCCGAATTTGGCTTTTTGGCACTCTCTTGGGTTGGATGGATCCATTCATGCACTGAAATTGTGTTGTTGCCATTGTGGATCGTTGCACAACAACCGCGGCAAATTGGGTGACTTTTGGATTGTTTGGCAACGCTTCAAGTCTTGGTTCCCCTCCAGAACTGTGGCAGAGGTGAAGCCCCACTCCAAATTTGGCTTTGTGGTCCTCTCTTGGCTTAGTTGGATCCACTCATGAACTGAAATCATGTTGTTGCCATTGTCCATCGTTGGGCAATGACCACGGCAAAATGGATGGTTTTTTTGCTTTTTCGAGACCACCTCAAGTCTTGGTCAGCCCATGGCTCCATGGCGAAGGTGATGATCATCCACTCCCAATTTGGCTTCCTGGTGCTCTCTTGGGTTGGTTGGATCCATTCATGCACTGAAATCATGTTGTTGCCACTGTGGATCGTTGCACAACAACCGCGGCAAATTTGGGTGGTGTTTGGGATTTTTCGGGAAGGCTTCAACTCTTCCTTTGCCTCCAGCTCTGTGGCGGAGGTGGTTCCCCACTCCAAGTTTGGCTTTTTGGTCTTCTCTTTGGTTGGTTGGATCCATTCATGCACTGAAATCATGTTGTTGCCATCAAGGATCGTTGCACAACAACCGCGGAAAATTGGGTGATTTTGGGATTTTTTGGGAAGGCTTCAAGTCTTGGTTCTCATCCAGTTCTGTGGCGGAGGTGGTGCCCCACTCCAAATTTGGCTTTTTGGTCTTTTCTTGGGCATGCTGGATCCATTCATGCACTGAAACCATGTTGTTGCCATTGTGGACTGTGGATTGTTGCACAACAACCGCAGAAAATTGGGTGACTTTGGGATTTTTCGGGAAAGCTTCAACTCTTCGTTTGCCTCCAGTTGTGTGGCGGAGTTGATGATCCACTTCCAAATTTGGCTTTTTGGTCTTCTCTTGGGTTGGCTGGATCCATTCATGCACTGAAACCATGTTGTTGCCATTGTGGATTGTTGCACAACAACCGCAGAAAAGTGGGTGATTTTGGAACATTTTGGGAAGGCTTCAAGTCTTGGTTCACCTCCAGCTTTGTGGCAAAGTTGGCGTCCCACTCCCAATTTGGTTTTTTGGCACTTGCTTTGGTTGGCTGGATCCATTCATGCACTGAAATCATGTTGTTGCCAACAAGGATCGTTGCACAACAACCGTGGCAAATTGGGTGATTTTGGGATTTTTCGGGAAAGCTTCAACTCTTCGTTTGCCTCCAGCTCTGTGGCGGAGGTGGTGCCCCACTCCAAATTTGGCTTTTGGTCTTCTCTTGGGCTGGTTGGATCCATTCATGCCCTGAAATCATGTTGTTGCCATCAAGGATCCTTGGACAACAATCGCGGCAAATTGGGCAATTTTGGGATTTTTCGGGAAGGCTTCAACTCTTCCTTTGCCTCCAGTTCTGTGGCGGAGGTGGTGCCCCACTCCAAATTTGGCTTTTTGGTCTTTTCTTGGGTTGGCTGGATCCATTCATGCACTGAAATCATGTTGTTGCCAACAAGGATCCTTGGACAACAATTGCCGCAAAGTGGGCAATTTTGGGATTTTTCGGGAAGGCTTCAACTCTTCGTTTGCCTCCAGCTCTGTGGCGGAGGTGGTTCCCCACTCCAATTTTGGCTTTTTGGTCTTTTCTTAGGTTGGTTGGATCCATGCATGCACTGAAATCATGTTGTTGCCACCAAGGATCGTTGTGCAACAACCGCGGCAAATTGGGTGTTTTTGGGATTTTTCGGGAAGGCTTCAAGTCTTGGCTCTCCTCCAGTTCTGTGGCGGAGGTGGTGCGCCACTCCAAATTTGGCTTTTTGGTTTTTTCTTGGGTTGGTTGGATCCATTCATGCACTGAAATCATGTTGTTGCCATTGTGGACGATTGCACAACAATCGCGGCAAATTGGGTGATTTTGGGATTCTTTTGGAAGGCTTCAAGTCTTCGTTTGCCTCCAGCTCTTTGGCTGAGGTGGTGCCTCACTCCAAATTTGGCTTTTGGGTCTTCTCTTTGGTTGGTTGGATCCACTCATGCCCTGAAATCATGTTGTTGCCACCAAGGATCCTTGGACAACAATTGCGGCAAAGTGGGCAATTTTGGGATTTTTCGGGAAGGCTTCAAGTCTTGGTTCTCCTCCAGTTCTCTGGTGGAGGTGGTGCCCCACTCAAAATTTGGCTTTTTGATCTTCTCTTCGGTTGGCTGGATCCACCCATGCGCTGAAATCACGTTGTTGCCATTGTGGCTCGTTGCGCAACAACTGCGGCAAGTTGGGTGATTTTGTGATTTTTCGGGAAGGCTTGAACTCTTCGTTTGCCTCCAGCTCTGTGGTGGAGGTGGTGCGCCGCTCCAAATTTGACTTTTTGGTCTTCTCTTGGGTTGGCTGGATCCATTCATGCACTGAAATCATGTTGTTGCCCTTGTGGATCGTTGCGCAACAACAGCCGCAAATTGGGTTGTTTTGTTAACCTCCAGCGCTGTGGCGGAGGTGTTGCTCCACTCCAAATTTGGCTCTTTCAGTCTCACCAATTTGGAAACATGTTGAAACAATCAAAAATGTCTCAAGAAACACGTTTCAATTGCTGTTGACATGCTCAAGAACAATTGCTTGTTTTTCCAAGATGAAATCTTTTGACTGACAACTTGAGAGTCTGATCAAACCAGTTGGCATCTTGTTGCCATAGGAACACATCACAGTTCCACATGGCACTGGAAAGCATCACCTTGGAGTCTGTCAATGTTGGCATGTCACAATCAATGTTTTTTTTCTCATCCTGATCCAAAAGTTTCTTTGTGCCATTGTTTTCAAGTTTGTCATCAAATGCAAAGACATGATCAGAATGGAAGAAGAACAAGACAATTGGAATGACAGAAGAACAAGAACATGGAATGAGTGTTGTTGCAAAGCTCATCTGTTCTTCCAAGCATCAGAAATTCATGCACACTTTTGTTTTTGACATCATTCTCCAACAACATCAAACTAGCTAGCTACTAGCTAGCTAGCATCCACAAGAAGCTGCCAGCACACCAGCATGCATCCATGGGATCCATTGTGGCACTGGTGTGACGTTCATTTAATTCTCAAATCTCCCGCATTGCATCAATCTTCTTTTTCATTCTTTTGCGAAAAGGGTTTAAGCCGCGAACGCTTGGTTGTGTAGTGGTGATATCCTTATTCCAACCTTGCGCGCGACTGCGTTGCTATTGTGTACGACGTGCTTTATTTGCGCGTGCTCTTACAGCTACTAGTCTACTTGTACGGTCCCATGACATTGATGCGCCGTAAAAAGCAGTTGAACGAAGGGTGTGTCACAGTTCGGTTTCGTTTCTCCCAATTTATTTAACATCACATTCGCCAAAATTGGCAGTTGACTAAACATGGGGAACTACATTCGCTCTGCGACATTTACAATTGCCCTTCTATGCAGTCATCAATGTCATGGACGAATCATAGTGAGCTTTGATTGGATGCAAAGAAAAATGAGTCATCATGTACCGTTTAGGAAAGTACCAGCGATTTATTTAACGAAGAAATAACTGCTTGTGAAAGTCTTATTGGTTATCATGGATCTTTAGCAAGTCATAAAGTGACGCATTGATTTGCACCCTCAGAAAAGAAGTAAGACCCAATCGAAATTATGAATATAAATAGTGTACGAGCTACAAGTCAGCTAGCTAGCTGGCTAGCTAACCATATCCACAGCCACTATTGTATCTTCAAATAATGCCAGTGAGAATATTCTTACTAGCTAGTAGTAGCTAATAGGACTACTCAGCTCTGCTGCCGGTAATAGTACCATTTAGTAGGCGAACAAATAACAGTTGGAAGCAAGTCAGCCAACTACAATACATGTGCAGTACCTGCTACCAAACGACCGCCATTTGTGCCATATAGCTAGTAGCTAGCTAGCTGCTACTGCTTTTGAAGCTTTCCAGGTACTATAGTCCTACCAGCTTGGGAATATAAGCAGCGAAAGGAAGAGTGACTCTAGCTACAGAGCTAGCTAAAGTTGTAGATTTGAGGACGAGAGATGACGATTGCTACGGAAGAGGAATCGGCCTCATCTCTCTTCTCGGAAAACGAGATTCCCTTTGATGAACGTCCCCATAGGAACCCCGATCCTGATGGTGCCAAGTATGAAGAAGGGCAGCAAGATGTACAAGAACAAGCGCCAGTACTAGTAGAACAACCAGTGCGTGATTTGCACGAGAAGAGTCTAGACGAGTTATTGCATCCAACAGCTCGGCGGTGGCGGAATGGCAAGAAAAGCACGAGGTCCAAGCAACGGAAGGACGACAACAGCTACATAAGCAGCAAGACGAAGGAACACCAAAAGAAGAGCAAACCAAAGAAGGCTGCCACCGTAACAGAGGCTGCTCCTTCCAGTAGTATATTGCGACGAAAAGAAGAAAACTTGCCACTGACTTCTCCTCCTCCTCCTCCTCCTCCTCCTTTGGCTCCTGCTGGCATGAATGACACCCCGAACCGTGTGGATGATGCCCTGCAAATAGTAAGGGTACCGGTTGACAAAACAACTGCTGACAATCAGCGGAAAAATCAACCCCAAACCCCAAACACGCAACAGCCACAACCAAAACAACTACAAGTACAAGTGCAGCAACAAAAAGAACGACAAACACGCCTCAAAGTGGTACAAGCTCGAGGAGAATTGGCTCGTATGATTCGTTCCTTTGGCCATTCCAATACTCATAGATACCCCGATGCCTTGTTGGATGGAGAAGAAGGAAGTTTGGCACTCACTCCTGATGCCCTAGTCTTTCAAAGTTGTACCGAACCTTCCAATCACTTGTGTTTGCCATGGGAGTTTGTCAAGGATGTGGTCGATCGATCCAACCAGAGTGGTGCCGATACCGATTATTATCAAGAATTGAGACTGTCTCTGCAAGATTCAGAACAACCACCCCTCATTCTCATGGTGCCACGAGGAGGAGACGAACAACGAACAAGAAGAAGCAGTAGCAGTATTAGTAGCAGCAACAGTAGCAGCAATGGAAATAGCCCGGTCTATGACGAAATCACAAAACACATTCTGCAAAAGCATCAACAGCGGCAGGCACCAAAGGAGGTGGAAAAGGAAGTGCAAGTAGACAACGATAACGACAACGACGAGCAGGACGAGGAGCGTGTTCCATTAGCTACACATTATGATACCGGTACCCAGCAACCGCCATCGCCATCGCCTTCGTCATCACCAACTGCAGAAGCAAAGCCAAGTAGTATACTCTTGGCAGGGCTTTATCTTCAAATCAGCAAGCTCAAAACTCGAATGAAGGCCATGGAAAAGGATAATTTACAAATGGAACTACTCAAAACCAGACTGCAAGTCACGGAAAGCGAAAAGACACAGCTAGAACAACTGCAATTGAGAATGGAAGCGTTGGAAGCGGAGAATTCCCAATTGAGAGAAAGTATGGCCACGGTGGCCACGGTCGGTGAAATGACGGAAATGAGGGAATCCGTCAATAACTGGTTAGGCTTACCCCCCATGACCAAGGCCAATGAATTGACGCAATTAATGACCACGACGGTCAGTGATTGGCGGCAAGCCATTGCAACCGCGGGGGAAAACATGGCAACTGCTACCGGAAACGGTTTGAAAGCCACTGGTAATGGCTTGAAGCAACCCTTGGCCACGATTGCAGCGGCAGGTGAAGGCGTGGTAGCAGTCGGCGCGGGCTTGAAGCTTCCCTTGGCGACGATCAAGAGTTGGGATCGAGCCTTGATGGAGGAGCAACAAGAAATGGACCGGAAACTGGAACAGCTACGATCCGGGAATCATCACGAGGATGTCACGGATTATTCCAGACGCCGAAAGAGTCGAATATCGTTTGAGGGCGATTCGAGTGTAGAGGATTATTCCAGACGAAAAAGTCGAATATCCTACATGGGCGAATCGAGTGGAGAGGATGATACGGCCTTAAAAGCTGCATGCTGTGAGCTGGGTTTGGTGGGTGACTGCGAGGGTGACTGCGGAACTGATGCGGAGGGAACCGATGCAGCGGGAATGGATGTGAGCGCTGCACATTTACGAATGTCCACCAAAAAGATGATCGAACACTCCCTTCCGCCAGACTCTTTCAGTTTTTTGATTGCTTCCAGACGAGGAATGTGCAGGGCACCCTTCATGTTGGCGATAACGGTCGTAATTGTACAACTAGGCATCTACATGCTCATGGCGATCAGCATGTTCGAACCAGACAATAGCAACCAGCAGGAAGGTAGCAGTTCTGTCATTGGTATCCCCATCAATGTCAGCCTGGAAGTACGGATCGGTCAATACTTTGCCATTTTGATATCGGTTTTGACGCAAACCGATCTGATCAAAGGCTTGGACTTAGTCCGTGTCAGTCGGAGCAAGAGCTTTCGAAGAGCGTGAGTCGTAGTGTCCCTTTGTCTTGATGTCGTTGGACCCCTGGACAAAACCATACCTCACAGAATTTATCAAATCTCTTCCACTCAGCTATCCAAAAACGCCGTTCCGAAGGATCATAATGGCAGGTTGTTTCCAAGCAGCGGCGGGGGCTATTGGAATGACAACCAGTTTCTTCCTGATTGTAACGTCTAGCACAGTCATTGATTTGTTGCTCAATTTTACAGGTAAGGACAGCCATGCATCAGAATAGCAGTGGGTTTTGTCCAATTCGTACTTCAATGCTCACATATCAACTTTCATGTTCATACAGCATTGGAGTTCGTCTCCCAGCTTGACGAAGCTGCTTTCTTTCTCTCAAGCACTGGCTTTGCTGGCCCTTACTGTGAAACGACTGCACTGTTGGTAGAAGAAACAAAATTTAAGGTCTCCAAGAGGTCACTGCGGGTTCGGAAGATTGTAATGTTGGCTTTGGTCCTGGCATTGATGTTAACCAGCTTTGGCGTCATCGTGCTCCTGCAACAGAAGGGAGTATATGCCTGCTCAACCATCTTTGTTCAGTTTGGTGATGATATGGTGCCCGCCCTTGGCACCTTCAGCGGATTGTATGATATGCAGTCGGCAAAGGTAACTGTATTTAGCCAGTACTTGAGTTACTCTGAGAGGAGCTCCAGCAGAGCCATCTTTGGGTACTGCCAGGATATCCAAGCTTGGACGTTTCGGTGGTATGACATCGCAGAGCAGGCCCAGATTGGCGCCAGTGGAAGTTATGACCCAGCATGTAATTGGACAGTGCGGTCGTCTCCAACAGAAACTTTTGATCTCACGGAGACGGGTTCCCTTGTTTGGTATGTCAGGGACCGTTATGGTACCCTGCGCGAAGCAGAGCTAGATCCTTTCTACCTAGCCTGCTACGAATGCAACAATGACGGCTCAGACTGCAATGGCCGCGGTACCTGCACGAAGGGAGTCTGCCACTGCGACAAGGGGTGGTCGGGATTGAGTTGCGAATTTGAGGAGGCGTGCCAATCTTTATTTGTCGACACAGTATCATCGTCCATTGGCTTTGGAAGGACTCAGAAATTCTCAGACTCCTATGAACTCCTCGTTGTCAACCAGACACAGGTAAATTCCTATCATCGGCCCGTTTATTTCCACGAGACAAACAGTGGGACCAATTTTGATGCACTGTTCTTTACTGGAAGACGTTGGGCGGTCACAAACATGGACCAGCTGTTTGATTATCGGCCTGAAGGAGGCCACACCCAAGAAGCCTTGGCTAATTACTTCAACAACAGCTTTCATGGGGCTTGGTCAAATTACAGTGTTGGTGAGTCATACGTTGTCTTTATGTTTGATTGACAGGACCTTCTACTTATGTGTTACTTACTCCTGCCTTCTCTTAAAAGCTTTTTGGAGTGAACCCATGGATGCTTCAACTCCTGATGATGCTATTTCACCTGTTGGGTTACCCTTTTTGGCAGCAACACCACTAAAGCCAGACGCCTTGAGTTTTGAGATGCAAGGTATTGCGCCATCCCAGCCTGACACACCCACATTGTTGTGTGCTTTTTGCAACAACAGCACAAACACCTGTCTCTACAATGGCCAGTGTAGTATACACAATACCTGCCAATGTTCCCCGGGCTCTTCAGGCTTGCTTTGTGAGATCCCTCCTCTGGGGAATGGCTACTGTGATAGTTTTTTCAACAGCTTAGCTTTTGCTCTGGATGGCGGTGACTGCTGTGAATCTACATGTTCAAGTAGTGATACCTTCAGCTGTGGGATGGAGAGAGATGGCTTCACTATGAAGGGCTACCCTTCTTGCAAACTTCCCATATCTGAGTGGCAACAAATTGGACAGAGTTTTTCTGGCACGGGAATACTCTCAAGGAGTGGGGATTACCTCTTCGTGAAGGATGACTTGGACCTTCTTGTTTTTGAAAGGAGTGGCGCAGAATGGGTACAGCGAGGCCAGCCGTTGAGGTTTCCGCAAGGCCATCAACGTTTTTATGTAACTGGTGATGGTATCAATAATCAAGTGAACAATCGCGTATCCAAGCCCCCTGTAGTTGTTATCTTGGGCACTGATATTTCTCTTGAGCCGGATACGTATTTATGCGTGGAGGAGTGCGTGCGCACAGAACTGTTTAAAAACGCCATCAACAATGAAATATCGATTTCCCGAGTTGATCGAATCGATTTCTCCAGAGGCGCTAGCGGCTTTGCTATGGCAACATTTGACAACACGACAAGAACATCAGCAGTCCGCGTCTATACCAGCGACCCTTTGCTCCCGAATCATATAAGGGAGCGTGATTATATCATTCCCGCGTTCCCCGACTTCCTGGACAACGGGACCGATACTGAGTTGATTCTCAATTCTTTTGCGCTGTCAAGCACCGGTGATAGTTTAGCGGTTCTTGCGACGATCGGCCAAGACAGTCATATTCTGGTGTTTGATTGGAATGGCACAGCGTATCAGCAAAAACGCTCTCTTATATCCCCTCGCAGCGATAGCATGCTTTATGGAATGTCCGTTTCTGGCGACGGAGATATTGTGGCATCGCTCTTCAAGAATAGCAGCCATTGCGAAGTAGCGGTGCTTCGGTGGAACTCTACTGATTGGACACGCATGGGATCAATTCCTGTCTACGAATGCGACTTTCACAATAGAGTCCTGTTTCCAGCTTTGTCCTTGGATGGCCGATCCATAGTTTTCAGTGTTGCAGAAAATGCGGCGTCTATCTACGACTGGACCGACTCTACCTGGGAACAAGTTCCTAATTCGCTTGCAGTTGCCGGGCGCCTCTCTTCCTTCTCGATTTCAGACGATGGATCTGCGGTCTTTGTTGAGTATTCGGATAAAGCAACGGGAGACACGGTCTCTGCAGTCTTTGCTACAAGTCTCCGACACCCTTTGTGTCCAGATGACTTGTCACCGATTCGGCTATCACTAACACTGGATGATTTTCCAAGTGAAACTTGGTGGGAAATTACCACTGTATATGATACACAGACTCCTCTTGATGCTGCCAATTTTACAGCCAGTCCAGCAGAAAAAAGATCTACACATGTTTCCGAACTTTGTCTGGCAGTGAATGATACCTGCTATGTGTTTTCTCTACATGACACTTTAGGGGATGGCTTATCAGAACCTGGCGGATACACGTTGTATCTCAATGGTAATAATATTACTGGTGGTACTTTGGTCGATCCATTGGAGATCGGAGAAACGGGCAACAGTACTGCTGATGATCATCTTCGTCCAATTTGGAAGAATGTTTATTTTGGTAATTGCAGTGGTGTTGATCTTCGCAACTGCACAAATAGCGGCGAATCGTACACCTGCTACACATACTAACACTAACAGACTGATTATATAATTATTGATTTGACACCCGAGCACCCGTTGCTGTAATTCTAGCTAGAGTAGAGCTATCTATCTAGCTACTAGTTAGTACCAGTACCTGGAGCAGGAGCTGTAAAGTGCCATCCATGACTTATCCTTGAGTCCCGTATGATGAGTTCTTGTTGATCATTTGTGCGACCTCTCAATAACTCGAAATTTCTTATGGTAGAAACCACAGAGAAGCAAGGCCTGCAACTGTGCCAGAGCCGCCCATCAAATCGAGGAATCTATGTTACCTATTTGAAGCGAATCAATTATCATGGCTATTAGCGAACATATTGGACCCCAAAGCGGCTCAAACAGGTTTTATAATGTTGTTACTGGGCCCTGTATTCCATCCTACAAAGCAAACTACATCGTGGCTCCTACTGAAGCTTTTGGGCCATCCAAATGGAATGATTAGTCTTGCCGGTTTGATCAAGTTGCTCTAAAGCTTCTCTTACAGGGGTTTCGTATACTTCTGGTAAGGGTACTTTGCTGCGGGACCGCCGATGAAACACGTCTCGAGGATTCACATCTCGCACACCATGAAACCCAACTTCCTTAATCCGTTCCCCACTGGCCAATGCCATATGGACTGCGCCTTGGTCGCTTCTTTCAACGCATTTACAGGCTTGGCTGGGACAAACTGTTCCGTAAGAAACACTATCGGCGGCACCTTGCTCCTGTCATCAAGAGATTGATACAATTCTTCCCCAAGGTTTTGTAGTCGCCCCTGGTCATTGTCACCATCATCATCAACCAAAGGCAACATCCTCTGACCCAGTCAATGCCCCCAAGGCATGTTCGGGCCCATGTTCTTGAACCGCATTCCACCACAGTTCTCCATCCGGAAACCACTTCCAAACGAAGCTCTCCTTGTCAGGGATTGTGCCGTATAGTAGCTGCCAACGCAAGATATTACCAGCGAGGAAAAAGTATTCAGGGATGCGTGCCGTAATATTGGTTTGCAGATTCACCAAGACCGGATTGTGAGAAGGAATGATAAAGTCGTGATAGGGTGCCATGTTCCATTGAAGGGGTGGTAGTTGCCGATGAGGAATCATGAGGGCGGCAATATCCGTATTCTCCACGATGCGTTCTTCTCTCTTTTTTTCAGGAAAGAATACGGTGGAAGAGAAATCACAAGGCCGTAAGTCAGGATGGGATCCACTCCAATATTCATTGGCATATCGTCCGACACCCAATGTCCAGAAGGGTTTGTAAAAGTCCATGGTCATTTTTCCTTGTACTTTCAAAAAGAGGGCCTCCTTGACGACTCGTTCCATATGCTGAGCGAATTCCATGGGTGGCAGTAGCTTGCGAATGTAATCACAGCGAGCCGTAAACATGTTGCCAGCACTAAAGAAGCCACGATCGGCAGCGAAGATGTAGGAACAGTGATTGCAGGTGTCGTCGGGTGGATAGAGACACCGGGGATCGGTAATGGCAGTCATCATGTTTTGTCTCCAGGGGGCATTGATGCCTGGTTTCTCGTGATAGGATCCCTTGTTGTGCATGTAGAGGATTCGTCGACTGGATGTATTTGTTTGATTCTTCGTTTTGGTCGTAGAGTCAAAATGCGCATCGGCCAAGCAAAATTGATGGACGTGATGCAGAGTCGAGTCTTCAAAACCCTTTTCCAGATGGGCCAGATGATGACAGTGCAAGTTCAATTGTTCACACAAGTTGGATATAAAAGAAGATTGGATGAGTTCAGGATTGTTGATGGTTTGATAAAAGATATGAATGGGGCCAGTGAGACGTTTCGGATCTTGCTGTTTTCCTATTCGCTTGGCCACCGTTTCCAGTTGCTCCTGGATAATACCCTTGGCTCGGTTGAGACCTTTTGGATCATGAGGGACGTAGACATTGTAAAAGATGGGTGGTGGTAGTGGGTGTTGTGAATGGTCAGTGTCAGGGGTAGACACTGTCGACGACAACTTGGAATGATAATCAAAGGCATCGTTATGAAGTGCTGATTGACTGTCAATGCTGTTTGGCTCATCCAAGGACAGTAGGTATCGGGCATCCCAGAAATTATAATTCGATTGCAAGTAGTTCAAATTCTTTAGTGATCTCCACAGCCAAAAGGCTACCCCCACTCGGAGCAAGCTTGGAGCTGACATCGTCTTTGTAACATTGCGCCAATTGGACTTGTTGCTGCTGTTACTGCTGCTGATGTTGGTGGTGGAGTCAGACACGGGGTGCCGTTTCGTTGTGTAAGTTTCCTTTACCATGTTGTCTTCTCTTCGCGTTGGTGTACACGTACAGTGTGTTGTCGTTGTCGTTGTCGTTGTCGTTGTCGTTGTCGTTGTTGTCCTTGCCAGCCACTAGTACGTTCAAGATCGTGTTTCTACTCGAGTCTGAACTTTCTATTCGAATCTGAACTGTATGGTTCTTTCGAGCGATGCATACAATCTATTGACTTGGTATAGACTTGGTATCGGTATTGTCCTTGCCAACACAACCCAACTCGGAAAGGCTGTCTCTACTGTATGATCCAATGAAATAGTCGAGGCCCCAATGCTGGCGTAACGCGTTTCCTCAGTAACTCGAGTCGTTTGTGTGATATTTGGTACCAGTTGGAGTATTGTACGGTAATGCTGATCGAGTCTTCTCTTGATATCCTACTTCTTTACCTACTAACCTCGATCGTTTGACGAGAGAATGACTATTGATAATGGCATTATTTTCTCTCTACTGTGTTGCCAATCAATGACTAATAGTACATGTATGTATCTTGCGTAATAGAGATTCAACGCGCACGGTGACATTTTTAATTTGGATCTTGGGAGAACAGAAATGAGATACAAGCACCGAGTCCCGTGGTGAATTTTTGAATCGGATGCACACTCACCCAAAAAAATGGACAGCGGACGCACACTCGCTGACAACAGCACCCAGTGTTCTGTGTTGCTTTGTTCTTCATTGTTCCGACGAGTTGTTGGTTCCCTTTGGCACTAGTAGCTATTAGCGACCTACTGGTGTGCACAAACATCAATTGTCTCACTCGAATGAATAGCAGCAATCACAATCAACCATGACAGGACATGGCAGCAACCAGCTAGCTAGTTGGTCAGCTCGTTTGCAGAATTGGAAGCAGCAACATGTTGCAACGGCTCTTCGAGCATCGAGAGGCACACCACGCAAGACGGCAGAGTTTCAATTCAATCAGAAGCGTTTTTTCCACTTTTGCCACTCTGCCTTCCTCGTGACAGCGTTGGAAACACAGTCCTTTCTTTGGCCACTGTGCCAGCTGCGTGCAGACCCAGCGCGTTGTGTGCAGCCAACTCAATCCAATCTCCAACATGACAAAGGCGATGACTGACTCATGCAGGATCTTTGTCCATTGCTCTCCACTTTGAACAGAGATCAAAACAAGCAATGAGCAATGACCAAAGACAATTGTGACATGCACCACAATTCGCAAACTCGCATCCGCCAACCAACAAGAAGCCAGCAATTGCAGGGGCGTCCTAGCGCTTCAACACAACTGCTTAAACTGAAGCACAGGAAGTCGGCATGATGGCGGTTGTCGCTTGTGCACTTGACGCACTTGATGCAGGAATTGACATGACTTTCCATCACAATTCTGAGTCCGAGAAGCGACAGTCGTCCAGTTTTGCGGCAGCGGCATGGCGATCGATCCCCAGAGGGATTCCTCCAATCCAAGTGACACATCAAGCGGAAAACAAGAATGCAAAATTCCTCAGCAAATGCAGACAAGTCACTTGGTGGTTCCACCGCGTGGTTCCCAAGACCACACAGCCGGTCGCATTCATGAAGATTTTCAACCCCAATGGACTCACATCACCTTGGCCAGGCGTTCGCATCTGAATCAAGAGGACCTGAGTTCGAGTCCTGCAGGATTCGTGCAGAAGCCTGGCAGGAGGGTTCTCCTCTGAACGATCCACAACGAATGCCACTGATCGATGAAATTGCGTCGACAGCAAAAGCGATCAAAGACTGCGTCAGCGGGCGCGTTGAGCATGTCACTCATGCGATGAAGTTGCGCCGCGCAGGCGCGCTGTCTGGTTGCGCAACCAGATCACGCGGGCGCGCGTGTGCTAAGCGCGACATTCAAATTCAAATGCCGTGTGTCTTGATCCACACGCGTTGACAGCAAGCACGTTCGCTGGGGGGCTTCTGCTCTGCAAAAATGCATGTGGTGAAATGGTGCAAAAAACGGTCAATGCACATGTGCAAGCACGCCAAACCGGGCGTTCCGAAGCGCGGAACAACCACTGAACCAGCTGGCAACCAATGAATCACGGAAAAAACAACTGCTTGGTCACAGCAATCACAAGCGGACGCGCTGCAAATGCAGCACACACATGAACATCAGCACCTCTCCATCACAACATGAGCTGATTTCTGCAGCGAAACAACGCAAGTCATGGGGGAGGATGTGATGGACCGGCGCTGAAGTTCATGCAGGACAATGTCCTGTGTGTCACAGCCCTTTTGCTGCTGCAGCGCAGCGCAATCTCTCAAAGACCAAGCGGCGCTCACTGAAATTGAAACTCCTAAGGGCGACAAGCAGGGCAGCGGACGGGGTTTCCTTTGGAAAATGCGTGCTCCCAATGGTCCATTGACCAGGAGAACGGATCCATTGTCTGAAAACCTGCATTCATCTCAACGGAGCGCATGGGTGTTCCCAGTTTTTTGCCTTTGCGGAGAGAAACCCATGGCTCTTGCCTGTTGGTGAGGGGCCATGTGCAACCCAGCAGCCAAACCAAACCCAGCAGGAATTGCAAGGGTCAGTGTTGAACTGACTTTCCAAGGTCCTAAGGACGCAAACGCCCACATTCTGCTGTGAGACAACAGCGTCGTGCTGTTGCAAGGGCTGCAGAATGGCGCGGTGTGACATGCGTCAATTCGATTCTGCAGTGCCTGGAACAGGACATGCACAGAGCGTCCTCAGACAGGACTCATTTTGTTCGTGACTCATTCACGGAAGCTGCGCTCTTCAGCGCATGGATCCAGTTGCCGCCAGTCCAGTTCTTCACAAGCAGCAAAGAAGGTCACTTGGGATGGTGTCCAAGACCAAGCAAGAACAAGCGCCTGCACAGAGTGGCGGCCGTGCAACATGCCCTCCCAATGACGACTCAACACGTTTTGTTCTGGATGGAACAACGCGAGCTGTCGCTGCAACACAAAGTCATGACAAAGCGCACAACTGGCACGCCGATTCTTCACGCAGAAGCATCGCTCATCTCAGCAGAGAGAGGACTGCACCGAGGGATCTCGAGCTGAACCTGTCTCAAATGTCACATTCATTTTAGCAGCTTCATTCTGAAGCTTGCAATTTTCACTTGCAAACAACTCAAAAGGCCTGTGGCTTTTGGCGCAGTGCAAATCGAACGGACAAAATCCGTGCAGGAACACTCTTCCAGAAAACACCAGCATGTGCTAGGTTGAAATCGGTTGTCTTGCAATTAGAACACACGTGCTGCTAGTCGCACCAGTGCTAGCACCTTGCTGCTGTGGCTGCCACTGGCTAGTTGATCCACTGGTAGCCGAGGTGGAGCAAAACAGCGTCCAAAACAATGCTTGCATCGATTCAGACGGATGGGAGGAACGATTGAGAGATTGGAAGGAATGTGGAATCAGGCCTTTTTGTGTGATAGCAACTACAAGGATTCGCAGTCCGGCTTTTTTACCTCTTTGTTGGTGTCGGATGTAACCCTAACTCCAAACTGCATTGCTGACTCAGACGGTGTCATCACAACTGAATCAGCGTCAGTGATTCAAAGGGTGATGACGTTTGATAGCTTCGATTTCTCACGTGCCGATCCCATTCATCAACTGCTGAGTTGAGATCATTATGATCGAGTACAACGTTAGACCGGCCTTCATACCGGCAGCGACACAATAGATAGCCGCGGCAATTAAAATAAGTTGATTCATTTCTTATTGCGAGCTACTTCTCTATTAGATCAATCCATACCGACTCTTTCCACGCTAAAACCAACAAGACAACAAGACATCAAGTATGATTCGTCGAGTGGTATCCCTCCTTTTGGCGCTTGTGGCCGTCATGGCCTTGTCGTCTCGATCGGTCGACGCCTTTACCACTACTTTGGCTACAAGCACAAACACTGCTACAAAAACACAATTGAATCTATTTGGATTTGGTGAAAAAGATGATGGATCTCCCGGAGATTATGTGTGCTTGGTACGTTTCACGACATGGTGGTCCGGATTCGGTTGGGAAGGAAACGAGAGTTTTCTGTCGTCTCTAAATTTATAGAATCTTTTACCGTCTCTCACTTAGTTTTTTTTCACCGTACTTTTCAAATTTGTAGGACTGCGGATATGTCTTTACCAAGGGACCCAAAGCATGGGCCGACCTTCCCAATAACTGGAGCTGCCCACCTTGTGGGTCTCTCAAGCGACGATTCAAAAAGGTTCCCAAGGGATCAGCCGGCAAGGGGAAATAATTTTGCTATTATTCCAAGGCAGTGTTGGGCGGGCGATAAAAAAACACAGGAAAAGCTACAAACATAAATATAAAACAGAATCAAAACGCCAATCTACAATCTTTCCAACGAGGAGTCAAGCCTCCAAGCATCAAGGAAACGCATGGTCCGATATAAAGCATACTCATCTACTAGCTAGATACAACAGAAATTGAAAAGCATACATGCTCACTCACTACGCTCATTATTCTGAGATTTGTAATTATATAATTTTCCCTTTTGGTGGTTCGTGACAATTTCCCTCGTTGCGCCCCAGCCATTTTCACGGGTGACAAGAAACCTTCCATCTGGAGAGAAAAAAAAGATCGTCAAATGTCCATTAATTGCTGTCTCTGACTCATTCGAGTGTGTATTATTATTCCCCACAAAAAACCCTGATTCCACGTTCCTTCCAATCTCGGAATCCTTCAACTCGATCATTGGTTTGAATTGATATTATGTATTACCAAGCGTCGACCCGGCTTACTCGGCCACGGCAAGACTAACACCAGTACCGTACAGTAGATACTAATTTGTGTTTCTATTCGTTGCTAAAGAAGGCTCTCGTCAAGCACTACAAGGCGACGCGTCGCAATCGAAGCGTCGAATCTTCACTCCTTGAGAAACCAAGCCCATTCGGCATTGCCAAAGACCCTGTCAGAAAGCACATTCCCGGTGGAAGCCTCGATGGTGACCATTTTAAGCCCCTCATTCAACTGAAGGAACAGTTTAGTGCCATCGCGCGATTGGGACCACACGCGACCAGAATTGATACGTTTTTCCGGGGTTACTGCCTTGGATTTTTCACCAATGTCGTTGTTCGAGATGTTTTCACAATCTAACACTGATACCGACAAGATGCAATTTTATCGTAATCGTCACGGGGTCCGACCGGAAAGGGAGGTGGAAGGAGAGGGATGGGCTCAGAAAGGGTCATGCTCTTGTCGTCGATTTCCACACGACATGGCCCACGAAATGGCTCTGGCTCATCCCTAACCCGTTCTCCATCAAGAACTACACACAAAGTCCGGTTGTCAAGGAAACAGTGAAAGTGGAGATCTTGGTACGGATAGAAGATGACAGGTGCCTTTAGCCCGAGCTCGGGAAGAACGAAAATCATTGCATCCTCCAAGTCGTCATGGAGAACAAGAAACTTTCCATCTGGGGAGAAAAATGGAGGATTGCTTTCGCTGATGCTGATCAAAATGTCGCCGTCATTAGGGATGTCGCCGTTATTGTGACGCAAAGACAGTTTGCCATATCTTTTGTCAAATATGCTGACTTCTTGAGCGACAGTTATGAACAACACCCGGTTTCCATCTGGTGAAGAAAAGACACCTTTTGTGGTGGCATCATCGACGAAGATAATGTTGTCGACGATGTTTCTTGGAAGAGTGGTCGGCCATGGCAAGGAATTCTCGAGATTTTCTTTCACTGCTCTGCTGATGAGCAACATGCTGTTGAGGGTCGAACGATCTGCAAAGGATCCGATGTGTTCCATGATTGCCATAGGCAGTTCCGGAATCGTCGTGATTGCCATAGGAAGTTCCGGAATCGTCGTGATTGCCATAGGCAGTTCCGGAATCGTCGTGATTGCCATAGGAAGTTCCGGAATCGTCGTGATTGCCATAGGAAGTTCCGGAATCGTCGTGATTGCCATAGGCAGTTCCGGAATCGTCGT
>ENA-ORBV01005008-ORBV01005008.1-microbial-mat-metagenome-genome-assembly--contig:-NODE-5008-length-24785-cov-5.090740_pt1 | contig 24785 bp, 17 predicted proteins | sample MGYA00237777_ERZ505514 | MGnify/ENA primary metagenome ERZ505514 (study PRJEB26160, sample SAMN06269048) | microbial mat metagenome | isolation source: Oligotrophic lake microbial mat | place... | reverse complement strand
CCTTCAGATGCTGTGCAATGGAAAGTGTCACGGCTGCGATTTCCCATTGGGGGTGGACATGTATTTCGCGATGAAATCCGTATAGGCTTCCCCTTTGCGAAACACATCGTGCTGCATGATCCGCGTAAACAGGGGTAAAGTGGTTTTCACGCCTTCAATGGTGAACTCGCCAATGTTGCGGTTGACTTGAATCATTTCCTGATCTTTAACGATGTACCGATCGCTATTTTCATCCTTAGTTTCTTCAATCTCAGCAGTGTTGCCTTCGTTGCTAATTAGCGCAAACTGCGACTGCTCATGCATTTCATTAAAGGTGGCAGAGGGGGACTTCGTTTTTGTGGCGGGCGCAAGTGGTGCCGGCAAGTCGACCTTGATCAAGGCGGTCTCCGGCCTCGCCATTATCGCCTCTGGATGCAATCGCGGCGGTTGCAATGCAATCGGCCACGCAGCAATCAGAGAAGCGAAAGGTAGTGGTATCTGCGGTCGGTGGTATATTAACATCCAGGGGGAAGTTAAATAGCCCGAGCATCTCTTCACCCGTTTCGGCCAGAAGCCCGGGCACGCCCAAGACGTGTACACGTAAGCCACCTGCGCGGCTTTGGTGGAGGGGATTTTCGCCCCTTGGCCCGCCCGATTGGTAGAGAGGATTGCTCTTTGCTCCCTCCATGTTGCCGCGTACACCGGTGTGGATTGCGGTGATGTTGTTCCCGAGGATCTCGATACGCCTCTGGAAGCCCTCAATGCCGGTAGTGCGGTCGATTCGTTTGCCGCGAATAACAAAGTAAACGCGGCAACCGGCGTCATCCAACGTAAGTGCCGTGGCGAGCGGGGTCCGTTGGTCGTTGTCGACGATGAGAGTGGAATCTGTACGCGTTTCACGGGCGACCGGGGTAAGCTGACCTCCGCCGATCCGGCCGGTAGCGATCGTATTAGAGATGCATACTTGCGTCCCCACGGGGCCGCAGGCGGCCGATGCTCCGAGTGATCGCAAGTGCGTCACCGAGCAGACGACTGAGACTGAGGTATCGGGCTGGCGACGTAACCGAGTCGAGACCGCCGAGGTGGTAGTCTGAGTTATGTCTACGGATGCGAGCACCACAGGGGTACCGACACGACTGATGCCGGTGGGACCGATGGCGAAACGCTGGGCGGAGACGGGGCAAGTGCGGGGGTTGGCAGGTGCTGCGGCGAGGGAAGTTATGACTCCTGTCCAGTTGCTTCCTGCAGCCGGAATGAGCGCGAAGTCGGTCGCATCCGCGACGTCGGGTAGAACAAGTCGGGTAACAGTCTGGGGTGCGCTAGCGACATTGCCGTCGGCATCTCGCCCGTAGTTCCACACCCGGAGTTGAACATCATCCCTAAGACCATCCCCGTCAAAGTCACCGTATTCCATGGCCACCAAAAATCCCGGATATGCCTCGCCGCGGCGGAAGCTGCGGGAATCTTGGGGGTCCAAGAACTGTGCGGAAGTGGGGATGTCGCCCGATTGAGCGAAGCGAACTTCGCGGAAGTCGCGGGTGGCGGCGGCGTTGTTCACGCCTAGGAAGAGCGCCGGATCAGCAATCACCGATGCAGTGCTGGGCGCAAGAAATGTCTCGCCCAGTTTACTTTCATTCGCCGCGGAGGGGAATGTGTGGAGCGACCAGCCGGGCGGATACGCGGCAGCTATTGCCGACAAAGTAGTAAGTGCAAGGATAGCAGTCTGCGTTTTCATGTGGTCTTTTCTATCGGCCTTTGTTACGACTAAAGCGCGCATATCGAGAAGGCTGAGAGCGGGAAAAGTATAGGTACACGGAAGTGTAACCAGACCACTGCAGGTGCATTACTACTTGCTTGGGTCGCACGACGCCAATAACGATCAAACATTCGGAGTTATCGGCCGCGTTTACCAAGGCGACGAACCAAGAGTCTCTCCAGGAGGTCGCGCACGCTCGTGCCGTCTTTATCCTCGCCCTGCTTGGGAACTTTGAGGGCTTCGAGGATTCCATATCCCAAGCCAATATCAATCATAATCCACGCGAGCAGATCCGCGCCGAAAAGCTTAGTTAACTTACGATTATTCTGAGCCGCGGTGAGTTCGTTGGCGAGGAACCGGTGCAGGTCAAGAAAATGTTTGGCGGTAGCCTGCTGCACGTCGTCATCTTCAACTTCGGTGATGGCCTGCATCAGCACACGGTATTCTCGCGCGCCTTCGTGAGTCATCGGGTTGTCACTTAGGATGCGGCGCAGCCGTTCGGGGGCATCGGTAACGCCTTCAAGGCGGCGTTCCCAGTGCTCTTGCGTGCGCCGGGCGGTGCGCTGAATGAGCGCGATGAAGAGATCGCGTTTGCTCTCAAAGTGGCGGTAGATGATCGGCTCGGTAACTCCCGCGCTTTTAGCGAGTTGAGCGGTGGTGGCGCGAGCATACCCGTGTCGCGCAAAGAGCTCAAGGGCGCAATCGAGTAACTGTTCCCTTCGTTCGGACGCTGGCAATCGCTTCATTGGCAGCGACATCATACGTGCGCAAGTGAGTGGGCACAAACCTGGGGGTACTCTGGTAGTTTGCCTGCGGAACGGACCCAAACGAGCTTGTTGTTGCGGTTACCGTGGTTATCGTGTTGCGGTGGCTGGTGAACCATCAGTATGCGCAGGAGTTTCGTGTAGGCTGAGACCTAGAATCGTGGATGCTGATTGCGACGAGAATTGTTCCGCCCAACTTTGATGCCACCGGGTTTGAGCAGATCAAACCGTACCTTGATGCGTTGCTAAGCCGCGTTGTGGCGAGCGGGGTTGAGCTCGAAGAGTGGATTTTGGATCGGAGTGAGCTCTTCGCCGCGATCGGAGAGTCGCGTGCTAATCTTTACATTACGATGACGTGCAACACCGAGGATGTCGCGGCCCGCGATGCGTATCTCGCGTATGTCGAGCACGTTGCGCCCAAGCTCGCCCCGGCGTACTTCGAGCTGGACAAGGCGTTGGTAGCCCACGCATCACGAAACCCGCTTGATGAGGCGCGGTACGGGGTGTTGCTGCGCAGTGCGCGAGCGGATATTGAGCTCTTCCGCCAAGAGAATGTTCCGATCGAGACTGAGTTGGCTGTTTTAGGACAGCGCTACGAAGAGCTGTGCGGTGCGATGACAGTAAACTTTGACGGCTCAGAGAAGCCGCTGCCACAGATGGCACGTTACCAGGAGCTTACAGACCGCGCGACGCGCGAAGCGGCGTGGAAGGCGGTCGTGGACCGACGCCTTCAAGATGCCGCGGCCATCGATTCGATTTATGACGAGATGGTTGCGTTGCGTACGCAGGTGGCGGCCAACGCGGATATGAGTAGTTTCATTCCCTTTGCCTATAAATCCAAACATCGGTTTGATTACGGTCCGGCGGAGTGCGCCCAGTTTCACGACGCGTGCGAAGCGCACGTGGTGCCGCTGGTGCGGGCCTTGGAGCAGGAACGTAAGGCAGCATTGGGCGTTGACGTGCTGCGTCCGTGGGATTTGAGCGTGGACGTAAAGGGCCGCGGGCCACTGCGCCCGTTTGAAGGGGGCCGCGACCTTATGACAAAGGCGGTCGCCTCATTCGGGCGGCTCTCGCCCGCGCTCGCCCAGATGTTTACTAAACTTGGTGATGGGAGTGAGCAGCGCGGGTCTGCGGGGGGCGCGTGTCTGGATTTGGACAGCCGCAAGGGAAAGGCTCCGGGCGGCTACCAGTACATGCGCGACCGGTCGCGCAAGCCGTTTATATTTATGAATGCGGCGGGGTTGCAGCGAGATGTTGAGACGATGGTGCACGAAGCGGGCCACGCGTTTCACTCGATGCTCGCCGAGGCCGAACCGATCGTTGAGTATCGTTCAGCACCTATCGAGTTCTGTGAAGTTGCGAGCATGGCGATGGAGTTGCTCAGCATGCCTCACTGGAAAGGTACCTTCTACAACAACGAAGAGGAGTATCGGCGGGCGTGCCGACAGAATATCAAGCAGAGTGTAATGTTGCTGCCGTGGATTGCCCAGATTGATGCCTTCCAGCACTGGGTGTACGCCCACCCTGGCCACAGTGCCGCCGAGCGCAGAGCCGCGTGGATAGACCTGGACCGGCGGTTTGGAAGTTCATGCTCGTGGGAAGGGCTAGAAGACGCGCGGGAGAACTTGTGGCAGCGGCAGTTACATCTCTTCGGAATGCCGTTTTATTACATCGAGTATGGGATTGCCCGCCTTGGCGCTTTGCAACTCTGGCTGATCTCCCTGACCCAGGGCGAAGAGCGCGCTATCGAGTTATATACCAAAGGCTTATCACTGGGGGGATCAAAGCCTTTGCCCGCACTCTTTGAAGCTGCGGGCCTTGCCTTTGACTTCGGCCCGGTAGCGGTCGAGCGGCTCACACGGGCCGCGGCGGCGGAACTGGCAAAGTTGCCGGAGTGAGCGGACCAGACCACCGCCTTCCCGCCTTGGCCCTCGGCTTGCCCGCCCGAATCGGTGAGTTTCCGGATTCGCTCAGCGTACTCAAAAAGGCGAGGAAACTTCGCGGCGAAGTCAAATAGTTACGTTGCAGCCCGGTAGCGATTGAATATTTTGCCGCGTGCGCGACGCTGGCAACGCGGGTATCCTTGGCTATGAAGCAACGCAACGGTGGTAGGTCTGACGGGGCAGTGAATCGGCCCGCGTCCGCCGCGAGAATATTCAGGGCAATGCCCGCACTTCTTGCCGCGATGTTTGGCACGGCGGCGGGCCAACCAGTGCCGGTACCAACAGTCCCAGCCATACCAACAGCCGCGTCGCAGGTTCATTCGCCGGACGTTGCGCTGCTCCCGCCGGCCAACGGAATGAGGCGGCTGGATGTAAGTTGGGTCGCGCTGCGTAACTGTACCGTCTATGTTAAGCCGGGTGCTGAGGCGATGCAAGCGGCGACGATCTTAGTTCGCGATGGAATCATTATCGCTGTGCTGCCGGGCGAGGCCGTTGCGGCTGGTGATGCGCCAGCGGGTGAGGGCGAGGCTGCCAAGCCCCGATACAAGGCTTCCCGCGTCCCTATCGGACCGCGCGTAATTGATGGCACCGGTCTGCACGTGTATGCGGGATTCATTGATGCGTGCGTCGAAGTTGAAGCTCCCGCCCCACGCGGGGATAAGAGCCAGCTCCATTGGAACACGAAAGTAACTCCGCAGCGGAGCGCACTCGACGGGGGGGGCATAGACGAAGCGACCGCGACCGCGCTGCGTAAGTTGGGGTTTGCCGCAGCGGCGATTGCTCCAAAGGGAGGCGTGTTTCGTGGGCGGGCTGCGCTCGTATCGCTCGCGAAGCCGTCTGATGATCCCAGCGTCGCAAAGCCAGAGGTGTACCGCGACAATGTTTATCAGTTCATTGCGATGGAGACATCCACCGGCGGGCGGGGAAACGCGGCCATGTGGGGCTCATACCCGGATTCGCAGATGGGTGCGATCGCGCTCATCCGCCAGACTTTTCTAGACGGCCAGTGGTGGAGCCAAGAGCGGGAACGCGGAACCGGCGTCCTGGGAGTCGCCGCGCTCGATTATGTTGCTCCTCAGGCGAAGGCTTCAGCATCGGCGGAGAACGTGCGAAGCGCCACCCAAGTTTACTTGCTTAATACCGAGAGTGAACTTGATGTGTATCGGGCGCGGAAAGTTGCCGACGAGTTTGGCTTGACATACATGCTGCTGGGGAGCGGCCTTGAGTACCGACGGCTATCTGGTGTGAGGGCCGAGCCCACCAGTACGTCAAAGCCCGATTCCCCGGTGACAAAAGATTCAAACAAAGATAACCTCGACCCCCCGCAAAGTGTGCAACTCGTGCTCCCGCTTAACTTTGCCAAGGCACCCGATGTTTCGTCGGTTGCCAAGCAGGAGGCTACCGATTTGCGTGAAATGATGGCCTGGGAGCAGGCCCCCACCAACCCGCGCCGGTTGCACGATGCGGGCGTGCGGTTTGCGCTCACCACAAGCAAACTGAAGGACCGCGGCGACTTTGCAAAGAACCTGCGATCAGCGGTGCGGCATGGCCTTTCGGCCGACGCCGCGCTCGCCTCGCTCACCACCACTCCGGCAGCGTGGCTGGGAGCGACGGAACGACTCGGAACGATCGAAGCGGGCAAAGCCGCGAACTTAACAGTGCTTGATGGCCCCCTGTTCGGCAAAACGTCAGAGGGCAAGCTCTCCAAGGTGCGCGGAGTCTGGATCGAGGGCAAGTGGCAGGAAGTTATCGCCGCGCCGGTGGTGTGCGAAGGAATCTGGGATGTAACCATTCCCGCCGACAAGCGCCCCGTGGTGCGTCGGCTAGAGATTGATCGTGACAACGGTGTCACAGTGATACGCGACGACAAACGTGTGAAGGCGACCCAGGTAGTGGCCGAGGAGGGTAGACTTACATTTACATTCGATCACGATGCGCTCGACGGTGAGGAGGGGATCTGCACGATGGCGGCGGTTGTACAGACTGCGGGCGAGCCATCAACCAAGTTGGACGGTGTAGCAGCCCCCTCGCGCATGATCGGTATCGGCGTCAGCGGAACAGGCAAACGTTACGATTGGATTGCGACCAAGCGGCCGGCGAGCGTGGCGGGCGTTTGGCCCATTTTCCTTGATGAATCCAAGGAGTTCATGGGGTCGCTGATTATTACCGACGATGCAGAACACAGCATGATCGGGCTCGCTGGTCAACCAGCCGCCGCGGTAAAAAACTTTATCCATTCAGGATCAACACTTACTTTCGATATTGATCGCGGCGGTGGCGCGGCCGATTCGGTTCGGGCGCGGACAAGCAGCAACATGCCGGGGGAAAAGCGTGGCGGACAGCTTAAGGGCGTGTGGCGCGATGCTACCGCGAAGGAGACCCCTTGGACAGCGCAGCGTCGCGAGCCTAACCCTTTCATCGGTTCTTGGCGCGTGACCGAGTTGGATGGTAAAGCTCCAGCCGAAGACGCTGCGGTCCTCACGATGAAGGTAGCCCCCAAGGCCGTGACCCTCACCTTTACCAAAGGTGAAGATAAGCCAATCGTAATTGAGGCCAACGATGTTCGGTTTCGGCTGGGTTTGTCCACTGCTCGTGGCAAATCAAAATCCGCAGCAGCCGCAGCGCGCGGCGAGAATCAGGGTGACAAGGATCCGGCGAAATCCGACGAGGTAGTACCGAATAACAATGAGGCTGACGCCGAGGAACTAAAGAACGAAAATCAGGACACGGTGCCTGAGGAAGCCGCGGCACCACCCGACGCGGATGGGAAGCCCGTCCCGGCCGCCGCGGCGGTTCCACAAGTCACAGCTCCCGGGCAATTCTCGCTTAGATTTACGCACGATCTTGCCAAGCTCGGTGGCAAGGGCAAAAGTAGCGATCGCGTAATTCCTGAGTTTAGCCCTGCGGGCCCCCAGGCGGATGTGCTCGTGGGCCAAGGTACCCTCCCCGACGGGAGCGTTCACGAATATAAGGCTTCAAGACTTCCTCCCGACGGTGCGGCCAACAGCGAAACCAGCGATGATGAGGAGCCGATCAGTAAAGATATCCCTGAGAAAATTGGCGTGCCGTTCGGCGCGTATGGATTGACCGCTTATCCTGAACCGGCCGCTCACACTATAATTTCGAACGCGACGATCTGGACGTGCGATGCGCTGGGGAAAGTGAACACCATTGAACGCGGCTACGTTTACTTACGCGGTAACAAGATCGCGATGGTCGGTAGCGGCGATCCCTCGGTCTCGGTGCCGCAGGGCGAACGCAGTGTTTACATTGATGCCAAAGGTAAGCATATTACCCCCGGCATTGTCGACTGTCATTCTCACACTGGCATCAGCGGCGGCGTGAATGAGGGGGGACAGGCGGTGACCGCGGAATGCAGAATTGCGGACGTTACCAATCCTGACTCGGTATCGTGGTATCAACAGTTGGCAGGAGGAGTGACGGCGGTACTTAGCTTGCACGGTTCCGCCAACTCCATTGGCGGTCAAAGCCAGACTAACAAAATCCGCTGGGGCACACCTTCACCCGACGACATGCACTTTGAAGGTGCCGCCCCTGGAATTAAGTTCGCGCTGGGTGAAAACCCCAGAAGGGCCAACGGACGCGGCGAGGGAGAGGCGGGCCGCTACCCCGCGACCCGCATGGGAGTGGAGATGCAGATCCGCGACCGTTTCACCGCTGCGAAGGAATACAACGCTGCGAGGAACCTTGACAACCGAACCCGGCGCGATCTGGAACTCGAAGCCTTATCGGAGGTTTTGCGAGGCGAGCGGCTGGTACACGCTCACAGTTACCGGCAGGATGAGATGGTAATGCTCGCTCTGGTGGCCCGTGAGTTTGGCTTTAAGATCGGGACGTATCAGCACGCGCTCGAAGGTTACAAAGTTGCCGATTATGTTCGTGACTACTCGGGTGGTGCCTCAGGCTTTTCGGACTGGTGGGCGTACAAGGTTGAAGTTCAGGATGCGATTCCGCAGGCCTTCTCTATCATGCACGAGCAGGGAGTCGTTGTAAGTCTAAACTCAGATAGCAACGAGTTGGCACGAAGGCTCAATGTCGAAGCAGCCAAGGCCGTAAAATACTCCGGCACCGACCCCATCGATGCACTCAAGTTTGTAACACTCTTTCCCGCCAAGCAGCTTAAGATCGATTCTCGTGTCGGCAGCATCGAAGCGGGTAAAGATGCTGATATCGCTATCTGGTCAGGGCCGCCCCTCTCTTCGCTGAGCCGGTGCGAGGCTACTTATGTTGACGGTCGCCTGCTCTTCTCGATTGAAAATGACCGTTTACTGCGGGAGGAGACAACCGCCCAGCGCCTGCGACTATTGCAGAAGTTGCTGAGCGAAAAGAAACGTAAAGACAAGAGTAAGTCTAGCGGTGACGGCGGCCAGCTCTCAAGCCCCGCCAAGGACGCCAAGCCCCCAGTCGACGCTGCCTCCGACACGCGAGCGACCAGCATCGAAGAGGCCCAGCGGGCAGAAATCAAACGATTATTCATCCAGATGCACAACTCTGGTGTGATGCCGCAGCAGCAGGGCGATTGCGGTTGCGGAGTTGTTCACTTGATGCACGACTAGTTGATTTGACGGATCAAAATGTCTTCACGCGCGATAGAAACTTCCCGACCGTTTAATATTCTGAGAGAACACTATGTTAAGTCTTCAGTTCAATAAAACCCGACCCCAGCGGATGGCCCAGGGGCGGCCGACCGACCGCCGCGCCCGCGGCCTTGGGTTGCTATCCAGCCTGCTGGTTTCCGCCCTCTCCGCGATGGCCGGGGGGCAGGACCTGACCCACAAGGCCCCTCCACAGACGACGCCCATCTCGCTCATCAACGTGGCAATCTACCCCGTCAGCGGGCCTGTCATCGAGCGAGGTTATATTACATTTGATCGGGGGCTGATCACAGCCGTGGGGGCTGGCCAGCCTACCCCCGCACCGCAAGGTGCTCAGGTTATCGACGGCGAAGGTAAACGCCGCGTCTACCCCGGCTTGATCAGCGCGTACACCCAGGTTGGGCTCACGGAAATTCAGGCCGTACCACAATCAATTGATATCGACGAAGCGGGTAGTGTCACTCCCGAGGTAGTCGCCGCGACCGCGGTTAATCCAGATTCAACCCTCATCCCTGTTACCCGCAGTAACGGTATACTTACAACGGTTACGTTCCCTGATGGCGGGATGTTCCCGGGGCAGCCTTCGGTGATACGGCTGGACGGCTGGACCACGACCGAAATGACGATTCGCCGGAGCGTCGGTCAGGTGCTCCGCTGGCCCAACATGCGAACCTTCACAGCTTGGTGGATCACCGATAGCGAAGAAGACCAACGAAAGAACATCACGCGAGATCTTCGCGTTGTCGAGACGGTGATGGAAGCCGCCCGCAGTTACGCCGTCTCAAAATCCGCCGATCCCACTATCGCGTTAGACTTACGATACGAAGCGATGAGAGGTCTGTTCAGCGGCAATCAGAGCGTTACTGACAGCGAGGCTGTGTCCGGCACGGAGGCAGCTAACGGCTCGTCGACGCTCTTCATTCATGCCAATACCGTTGATCAACTGCACGCGGTGGCGGATCTAGCCAAGCGGTTTGGACAGCGAGTAGTGGTCATCGGCGGACGTGAGGCCCCACTCTGCGCGGCAGTGCTGAACGAGTTGCACATCGGCGTCATTGTCTTGGGCACACATAATTTGCCAGTCCGCGACGATCTTGCTTACGATGATTGCTTTACGCTGCCCCTGCGTCTTCAGCAGGCGGGCATTCCCTTCGCCATCGCTCACAGCGACGATACCGCCCACGAACGTAATCTTCCATACCACGCCGCTACGGCGGTCGCCTATGGCCTTTCGCCCGAAGCGGCGCTCTACAGCATCACCCTTCAACCGGCGAAGTTTGCGGGTGTTGACAAATCACTGGGATCGCTGGAGGTGGGCAAAGCCGCAACCCTGCTTCTGACCGATGGCGATGTGCTGGAAGTAACCACGAAAGTAGAGTCTGCATACATCGATGGCCGCTTGCTGGACCTGAGCAACAAGCAGACGAAGCTTGCCGAGAAGTACCGCGCGCGATATAAGCAGCAGACATCGCCGGATAAGTGATTTGGAATGCTGATAACAGACTCTCGTCAGCACACGTGACTCCGGATCGGCAAACCCCGCTTTCGAGCGCTTCCGCACCCTCTCAACCACGGGTGGGCGTCTTCGTTTTTTTAACCGCGCCTTGGCATGCATGCTCGATACCGGCAGCGTGCCTGCCCGCGCGGGATACACTCGCCGCGTATCGCTCGATTTGAACCAAAACAACTGCTCTTTGTCGCCGCGGCGGTCGCTTGCATGCTGCCTTGGGTCGGCCCGCCGCTGGCCTTGGCGGCGGGGATGCTCTTCGCACTGGCCGGGTTAAGCGCGTTCCCAAGTGAGAGCAAGAAACTCTCTCGGCTTATTATTCAAGTTTGCATCGTTCTGCTGGGTTTGCGCATCGAGCTAGGAGAACTGATGCGGCACGCCGGAAGTGGGCTTTTGTTTGCCGCAGGAACGATACTCGCGGCGTTCGCACTGGGTTTCGCGCTTCAGCGATTTCTTAAGACGAGCACCGAGCTTACTTTGCTGATCTCATCAGGGACCGCCATCTGCGGCGGATCGGCGATCGGCGCGGTCAGCGCGGCCATCGGTGCTTCCTCATCTTCAGTGAGCGTGGCAACGGGCGCAATCTTCTTACTGAACGCGGCTGCGCTCTATTGCTTTCCCCCTATCGGCCACGCGCTAGGTTTAAGCGACACGCAGTTTGGAACTTGGGCTGGCGTAGCGATTCACGACATGTCATCCGTGGTGGGTGCAGGTGCGGCTTACCGCGTCGGGGCAACCGAGGCGCTCGACACCGCGAACCTTGTGAAGCTATCAAGAGTCATCTGGATTCTGCCGTGTACACTCTTCGCCGCGTGGATTATCGCCAGAGAGCGAAGAGAAACAGGCAAAGCGAGCATTCAGACGTCCGGCGGAGACCGTAAGTCCCTGCCGCTCCGCGTCATGGGTCTGGTGCCATTTTTTATTATTTTGTTTCTCGTCGCGAGTCTTGTCCGCACCGCGTTGCCGGTGCTGGGAGATTATGAAGCAATAGTTAACCAAATCGCGAAGGCTGGTTTTGCATGTGCGCTCTTTCTCATCGGTTCCGGGCTCTCGCTGTCAACGCTCAGGTCCGTCGGCTGGAGAGCTTTGGTTCAGGCGTTCATTCTTTGGGTGGCCTTAGCAACGGCGAGCTTGGTTGTCGTAATACGGACTGTTAATTAAGTCTTTCGCTGCATGGCGCTTTAGACGCTCATTCGGAGCTTGGTTGATGTCGCCGCCCTCGCCAATGCGGCGCGGTGGCTCTCCTGCTCCTTGGGCACCGTTACCGCCAAACTCAGCGTGGCCCGCATCGTGCGCGCGGCGCCGGTTGAAAGTATCTCCCGCCAAGATGGATCGGCGAGTAGTTCGTGGATAGCCCGCGAGAACGACTCGACATCGCCGCCCACTCGCAGTCCGGTGATCCCGTGCGTAACAACCTGGGCGAGCCCGGGCGTCGCGGCGACCACCACCGGGGCGCCGGCGGCCATAGCCTCCAGCACGGTTTTAGGGTGACCCTCCATCTCTGATGCTTGCAGATAGAGCGAACACTGGCTCATGCGTTCCATTAAGGCCGCGTGAGGCAAGCGAGATCGGAACAGGACCGGTGCGCCGCACGTCGCCGCCTGCGCACCGAGCGACTCAAGTTCAGGCCCATCGCCAATGATCTCAAGACTTACATCTTTGCGGACCTCGGGGTCCAGCGCGGCCACGGCATCGATGAGGATATCCACCCGCTTACGTTTAACCAACTGCCCCGCATAGAGCAGCAATCCCGGTACGCGCGAGCTTTCGTCGGGGAGTGTATTCTCCGGCACAAGAATGTAGTTTGGGATCAGACGAAGACGGTCGTTTGCGAGGTGGTACCGCCACGCCAGATCGTCCAGCATCTCGCGAGTGGTGCCCACCACGATATCCGCCGTGGCACACAGCTCCGCCTCGATCGCGCCCGCCTCGCGGGCTTGGCGCGATTGCGGGCCGTGTTCGTAGGCGGTCATGCGCGACCATAAGTATCCCCCGCGCGCCACCAGAGCCGTGGTAATGCCCCACGAACGTAAGTTCTGTGCGATGTGCGAGGCGATGTGGCCCCCGGCCATCTGGTTGGTCTTCACGATGACGCGCTTTGCATCGCCGTCGCCCACGGCTTTCCGCACGAGCGCGGGAAGCTGCGCTGCATACCGCGAAGTCTCCACCCGCTGATCATTACACACCAGACGAAACTTTGAATGTAACGATGCGGGCAGTGCCGAGGCGAGAAGCTCGGCATCACCCGGTCCACCATAGGTGCATAACACAATTACCGAGTATGAGCTGGCCAACGCCTCGTAAAGGGCGAGCTCACGCGCTATCCCGCCGGTGTCGGACCACGTCCGCAACGAAACACCATAAGTAAAGACCACGACGAGCGCATCCGCGATGAGATCTTCGGACGGCCTGAACCCGCGATGGTCGGCGACGTTATGAGGTAGAGGGGTTGACATTGGTTTAGTCACTATCGGCGGACCATCCGTCAGCTGCTCGCAATTGAATAACCTACCTCGGGGATTCCACGATGGCCGCAACGAGGTTGCACTTTCCGGGCTGTGCGGTTGGGTGTTTGGTCGGAAGGGCGACCCCGGCGGACACCACGTAAGCCCCGCCTTGCTCAAAACCTCGACTCGTTCGCGCTACCATCGCTCATGGCGTGGATTACTAAGCAGTCTGCAACAACTAAGATTGAGCAACGCGATGAGCCTTACTTGACCGCCGCGATGAAGGAGCGGCTGTCCGGAACGATCCTCCCGCGTTATGAGACGCTGCACGCTGCGTTGCTACCGACGCTTCATGAGATTCAGCACGCTTACGGCTGGATTCCGCCCCAGGCGATGATGGAAGTGGCCGCGTTCCTCAAACTCAAACCCGCCGACGTAATTGATACGGCAAGTTTTTACGAAGAGTACTGGCTGGTGCCCAAGGGCAGACACCTTATAAGCATCTGCCGGAGCATCGCGTGCGAGTTCTGCGGCCATGAGAAGATTACGCAGGCGGTCAAAGATCGGCTGAAGATTGATGTGGGCGAAACTTCCGATGATGGGATGTTTACCTTAATTGAACTTGAATGCCTCGGATCGTGCGGAACAGCTCCGGTGGCGCTCGTCGATGAATCGCTTGAAGAGTGCCTCACTCCTGAATCCATCGTCAAGGCTATCGACGAGGTTTACGCGGGCACCCGCGGTAGCCACCACTAAGTTAACACAACCGCCCCGTCTCACCATCGGGCACTGAATCGATCCGGCGTGCCATTCAAAGCGTGATGGAAAAGAGCGTGCCAACCCCGCAGCCCGTACGCGGCGATCGCCTCTGCGGAGCTTGCGGTTACAGCCTCGACGGAGCTTGTGACCTCCGCGAAGTTTGAGGCTATCAGGGCGCGGGATCGGGGCTTGCCTGCGGGCCATCCCCGCTAGCAGCTGAAGTGCCGCCCGTTACTTCGCTGCCATCGAGACTTTTAACATCTTCGTCTCTAACATCAAGATCAGCGGGTGCAATTCCAACAGGCTCAAGGCCAGCCTGCACCGCCGCCTCGTGTGCGCTTACGACCCGCTCGTAGGCAGTATCTGCCGATGGAATGATAAGTGTAATAATATCCCGACGTTCACTGCGAGCTCGCTCACGCAGCGTGCGTAACGCTGCCGCGAGCTGTGCTCGGTCGGGCGTGATAGGTTCGGACACCGGACCGCCCTTCGCCGCGTCTTGATACTTTAGGACGATCCTATCGCCGTCAAGGCTGATCTTAAGCTGAACGGGGGGTAGAGCGTCGGTGAGGGGCTCGCTCGCGATGGCGCGCACCGGTAACGAGCTCTTCACGAACCATTCGGGGCCCAGGATCGCGGCCGAGGCCATGAAGAATATTAATATTACCATCACCACGTCGACCATGGGGGTCATGTTCGGCCCCGCGCCCGACTCATAAACAGCGCGAGCCGTCCGAGGCGACTGCCCCCTTGCATGTTTGGCTCTCATGGCTCGTTCCCCGTGGCCTGCTGCGAAACCAGGCGCAGCGATGCTACCCCCGCCGCGCGGCAAGCCTCGATGGCCGGTGCAACCGCCAAATATGGAATCGCCCTATCGGCCCGGAGATGCACCCGCCGCTCCGCCGCATTTAGCGCCTTGAGCAGCGCCGACAGCGATTCTACATCTTTCACCCGCTCGCCATCTAATAAAATTACGACGACGCGCGGGGCGTTCTCAATCTCGCCGGTTGCTCCCGGCTGCGTTCCCTCACCCTGGGCAGCAAGCCGCACCGTAATTATAAGTGGCCGTTCATCGCCCTGCGGGATTGTGCCCACCGCCGTGGTCGGGAGTGTCACCTTTCCGCCCCGCTCGTCCTGCGTCTGGCTCGCCAAGCGACCGACGATCAGATAGAACACAATGAGGACCATGATTACGTCGATGAGCGGCGTAACGTTCAGCTTGGCGGCACTGCGCCCCGAAGCAAGTTGGAGTCTTCGCGTTCTCAAGGTTGTTTTGTTGACCGCGCGATATCCTCCGTCAGCTCGCTTCCGACTACCATCGCGCGAGTGCAAAGCCGATCAACCCTTGCACGAAAAAGCCCGTACGCCAAAAGGCAAGGAATGGCCAGCACAAGGCCGAGCAGGGTATGAAAGAGTGCTTTGCTTATTCCCAGCGAAAGATCGGCGGGGCCAGCCTGTCCGCCCGCCGCCCCCAAGGATGTAAACGCCAAAATCATTCCCCACACCGTTCCCGCCAAACCCACCAGCGGTCCCAGATTTCCGATTATGTTAAGAAGGTCAATCCGCGCAAACCACCGCGCTGAGAGCTCGCTCGCGGCTAACTCCGCCGCCTCTCGAACCGCTTGCGCTCCGCCAGCTCGGGTGCGCGCATCCAGCGCCGCCGCCACCAGGCCGGATAGAACGTTACGTTCGTCTGTCACCGCCTCACGGGCATCCTCCCATCGCCCCGCCCGAATCAGGTCTTTAAGCCGATTCGCCGTGTCACGCGGCACGATGGCCTTCTCCCGAATCTCAAACAAGCAGATGAAAATGAGCGCGATTCCTACCACCGAACCGATCAAAAGCAACACCGTGAAGACATCAAACGATTGTAAGAAGAGAGCCCACAAACCCCCGCGCGCGGAGTTTGGCGGGGGGGTCGATACGGTCTGCGCGAGAAAAGTGAAGAACATCACCACCGAGGGTAGGGAGTGCATGCGCGAGGCGCGTGCGCTCCGCAGGTAGGGGCTTGCAAAAACGATAACTTAGGTTGCGGCAGCGACGGTGAAGGAAAAGGTACTGCCTTTCCCCAAACTCGATAGGACCGTCAACTCGCCGCCAAGATCGTTTACGATGCGCCGACAGATAGATAGGCCAATTCCGTTGCCCGGATACTGCGCCCTGGGATTGAGCCGCTGGAACATATCGAATATTCGCTGATTGTGTTGTTCATCGATCCCGATGCCATTATCGGTGATATCAAACCTCCAGCGCGCTCCGCAGCGGTTCGCGCTCACCACAATGCGAGGAGGATTGCGCGGGTCGCGAAACTTGATCGCGTTTGAAATTATGTTCTGGAAAAGCAGTGTAAGCCGTGTCGGCTCGGCCAGCACCCGGGGGAGCGGTTTAATCAGCACCGTGGCACCCGCTTCTTCTGCCGCGAGCCTCAAGTTCTCAACCGCGAGTGTTGCCGAGCCACTCGCATCGATCTCCTGAACACCGGTCACTGGCGCCCCAACCCGCGCGTATGTTAATAAATCTTCGATCATCTTCTGCATCCGTTCCGCGCCGTCGATGGCGAAGCCGATCATCTCGTCGGCGTCGCTGTCCAACTTCCCCCTGTAACGATCGGCGAGCATTCGCGTGAAGCTCGTGACCATGCGCAGCGGCTCACGCAGATCATGGCTAGCAACCGCGGCGAAACGCTCAAGGTCCGCATTGGAGCGAGCGAGATCTTTAGCCCGCTTCCTTAGCTCCTCTCGGGCCGCGGCTGCGCCGCTTATGTCCGAGACAAAGCCGACCATTCTACGGACGTTGCCCTGGGCGTCCGAGTAAAAATGAGCATTGTCGGCAATGTAAATATACGTACCATCGCCGCGCCGGACCCGGTACTCGACCTGAAACGTGCCTCGTCGCTCCTCAACGTGCCTCTTGGCCGCATCGTAACCGGAACGATCATCGGGGTGGATGAGCGAGGTCCACTCGTGCAACGAGCTCAGCCGCTCTGTGGGAACGCCGAAGACAGGGACTGTGTCAGCCCCCCACAGAATCTCGCCGGTATCGGGAACCAGTTCATATAGCAACTGACGGCTCGCGATTGCCGCGGCTTCGTAACGGTTACTCCATTCGATCGCGTTCGCCTGCGCCGCTTCATGCTCTGTGATGTCCGAAACCAGCGACAGCACACTCCTGATGCGGCCCGAGTCGTCCCGTAGAACGGTGTTATACCACCGGCACCAGATCACACGTCCGTCTTTGGTATAGTTGCGATTCTTCAGCGTAACATAAGAAATGCCGGCGAGTAAACTCGCGATGACTCCCCTCACCTCCGGTATATCCTCCTCGAACACAAACGGCCAATCCATAGGTGTTTTCCCGATCACGTCAACCGCTGGCCAACCAAATATCTCGGGCGCCCGGCCCGACCAGCGCAGCACGTGGAACCCACTGTCCCATTCGATGAGCGCAAGCGGGGAGCTTTCTACGAGGGAGACCAGCCGCAGAAGTGCCAACCGCAATGCGTCTTCCGCTCGCTCCCGAGCGGCCGTGGCCTGAGTGGCTTGAGTAATATCTCTCGCGACCGTAAGCCGAGAACTCGCCCCGGCCAGACTCATTCTGGATGATATAAGTTGCACGTCCAACGCTTCGCCGTCCGCCCTGCGGTGGCGAGTCGTAACCGAGCGCAGCTTGGCCACCGCGCCACCAGCTAGCGAAACCGCATCGCCCGCGGTCGATCCGCCCAGGGCGCTCGCGCCAAACAGCGTCGTGGTGCCCGTTGAAGGCTTTGCACCGGATTCCATCTCCAAATCACTTACATTCATCGCCAGAAACTGCTCGCGAGTGTAACCGTACTGATGCAAGGCCGCGTCGTTCACCGCTACGAATCGCCGCATGGTCTGATCCGTCACCCACATCGGCTGGGGGTTTGATTCAAACAGCATGCGATAGCGATCCTCGTTCACCGCCGTATGGAACTGCGCATCCCTGATCGATTCTGCGAGCGACCCCACCAGCAGGGTGCTGGACGTAATTATAAGCAAAAACACCTGCAGGCCGATCAGCCCTGCTTCATTCAAGTTGATCGTCCATGCCAGAACGGTTGACGCGAGGTTCACCGCCATCATCGAGGCCACACCGCCCGCAAGTCCGCAACGCAGCAGGATCCAAATCAGCGGCGGAACTGCAAGGTAATACGCCTGCATCGCCCCACCCATGGGCCAGAAGAACATGCACCACACTGCTCCGGCGAGAGCGGCGGATTGTAAAACCATTTCCAGGATTGATCTGCGAACGACCAGCCCCGTCACGCTTACGCTCCGACGGCTCGTCAATAGTAATATTGCCGGAACGACTGTCAATAGACCGATGCTCTCCACCACCCAGTGATCAAACCCGGTCGCGAACTCTCTGGAAACTCCGACACGACCCAACTGCATCTGCAACACCGTTGCGTAGACCGCCGCAGGTATGGGCACAAGCATCGACGTAGTTACGATGGAAGCTACAGCACGCTGGCTCCCAAGCGAATGATTTAGCCGCATGAACTTGTTGAGGAATCGCTCCCCGAGCAGGAACGCCAGACTCGCAACCCCGGCATGAGTAAGCATCGCTACCGAAAGCCCGGCTCCCGCGTGATAGCCGCGAGCGTACATCAGATCGACGGTTATGATCGCGATCATAACCGTAACCGTGTGCCAAGGCCCCAGCACCAGCAGCAGCGCTAAGCACATCCCCGCCGATGGATCCCATGCCGACGCATCAGGCGAAATCTGGAACTGCCCGTTTACTCGCTTGGTGGCGACATACGCGACGATAAACACCAGTCCCGCTGCAAGCTGGTAGAGCAGTCCGCGGCGTACACCTGTATCATGCTTCGCGTTCATGGGTTACAGCTACACAAGGATCAATGACCGTCCGGGAGAGGATAAGCAAGCCGACCACCCTAAACCCGCCTTGCGGCACGAAGAGCATAAGCCGTTAGATCACGGCGCGGCAAGCGAAGCGATTCTTCATCGGGGCTATGGACGGGTCTTGCCCGACGAGCCAGTGTCGGGGGTTGAAGACAACAAATCTTCGATATACTTCTCAAACTCATCGTGGAAGATCTTCGTGGAGCCCTTCTTCATTGCTTTTCGGAAACTTTCTTCTTTGTTAATTCGACGTATGCGACTGACCCAGGAACGGAAGTAATCATCGGGCAGTTGACCGTTCTTGTGGCTGAACCAAACGATCTCAAACACCGAGGCCTGCATGAGGTTCAGGAAGTAATACTGAATGTCCTGATCGGTTTCGAGGCCTTCTACGTCGTGCTCGTGCACCCGCGCCAAGTCGGGGCGTTCAACGCGGATGCGACGGAGTTGCATCTGAAGCTCTACCAGCTTCGAGAAGTTCGCGACATACTGGGCCTTGCGATACGCCCGGAACTGAAAGCCGGTAAAGACCAAGCCCCCGGCGATAGCCATAGATGAGATCGCCTGGAACATAACTTGTACTTCCTGAAGGTCCATACCGCAAGTGTAGCGAGCCTTGGGGATTCTTTGACGACGAGCATGCGTGGCTTGTAATCACGGAGTGGGGTGGGCGGTTGTCAGAGCCAATGAAAAACCCCGCCAACGGATGGCGGGGTCGTAACATTATAAAAGTTGCGACATGCGACGCGGACAGCCTAATGCTGCTCCAGCCCCGGCTTACAGCTTACTCTCCCTTATCGGCCTTGATCGCAGCCTGCGCCGCCGCGAGGCGGGCGATGGGCACGCGGAAGGGTGAGCACGAAACATAATCCATCCCAATATTGTGGCAGAACCACACGCTCTTGGGATCGCCGCCGTGCTCGCCGCAGATGCCGATCTTTAGATCAGGCTTCACGGCCCGGCCCTTGGCAACGGCCATCTCGATGAGCTGGCCCACGCCATCCTGATCAAGAGTCTGGAAGGGGTCGGCTGGCAACACTTCCTTCGTGAGATAATCAGGAAGGAAAGTGCCGATATCATCGCGTGAAAAGCCGAAGGTCATCTGCGTAAGGTCGTTGGTGCCGAACGAGAAGAAGTCTGCCTTCTCTGCGATCTCGTTGGCGGTCACGGCCGCGCGAGGAACCTCGATCATCGTGCCGATCTTGACGTCAAGACGCGGCTTGTAATCCTGCTCTTCCTTGACCTTCGCAATAGTCTCTTCGACCTTGGCGCGGAGCAGGCCCAACTCTCGGTGGGTGCCCACCAGCGGGATCATAATTTCCGGCATGGGCTTGTAGTTGCTGCGAAGCGCATCAATGGTTGCTTCGATAATCGCCCGGACCTGCATTTCCAGAATCTCAGGATACGTGATGCACAAACGGCAGCCACGATGTCCGAGCATGGGGTTCGCCTCGTGAAGGGCGGTTACCCGCTGACGAACTTTATCAGCGCTGATGCCCATTTGCTGCGCCATCTCCTTCTGCGACTTATCGTCGTTAGGGAGAAACTCATGGAGTGGCGGATCAATCAGACGTATGGTGACCGGAAGGCCCTTCATCGCCTTAAAGATCCCCATGAAATCATCGCGCTGGAAGGGCATCAGCACATCGAGTGCCTTCCTGCGGTCTTCGGTGTTATCCGCGAGGATCATCTCACGCATCGCCTTGATGCGCTCGCCCTCAAAGAACATATGTTCGGTACGGCAGAGGCCAATGCCCTCGGCCCCGAACTCGCGCGCACGCTGAGCATCGGCCGGGGTATCCGCATTGGTGCGGACGCCAATCTTGCGATACTTATCACTCCACTTCATTACCTGCGAAAAATCGCCGCCGAGCTTGGGTTCAACTGAAGGGATCGAACCGACGAAGACTTCCCCGGTACTGCCGTCGATGCTGATTACATCGCCGCGACCGTAGGTCTTGCCGCTCACGGTCATCTTGCCCTTCACGGGATCAATCTCGAGTTCGCCCGCGCCGACAACGCAACACTTACCCCAGCCGCACGCGACAACCGCGGCGTGGCTCGTGCGCCCACCGGTGCTCGTCAGAATGCCCGCAGCTTTGTGCATGCCTTCGACATCTTCGGGGCTGGTTTCGCGCCGAATCAGAATAACGGATTCGCCCTTTAACGCACGCTCCACGGCTTCACCCGCGGTGAATGCGAGCTTGCCCACGGCAGCACCCGGCGAAGCTGGAATACCCCGAGTGATGACTTCGGCCTTCTTCTTCGCCGCGGGGTCAAAACTTGGCAACAAAAGCTGGGTCAGGTCGCCAGCCGGAATCCGCAGGATCGCTGTTTCTTCATCGATCAGCTTCTCACGAACCATTTCGCAGGCGATGCGGACCGAGGCGGTGCCAGTCCGTTTGCCGTTACGGGTCTGCAGCATGTAGAGCTTACCTTTTTCAATGGTAAACTCGATGTCCTGCATATCGCGATAGTGCTTTTCAAGCTTGACCTTGATGTCCAGAAGTTGCTTGTGAACTTCTTTGTTCCACTTGGGCATCTGATCGACCTGCTGCGGGGTGCGGATTCCCGCCACTACGTCTTCGCCCTGCGCGTTAATTAGGAACTCACCATAAAAGGTGTTCTCTCCGGTCGCAGGATTGCGCGTGAACGCAACGCCGGTACCTGAATCTTCACCCATGTTGCCGTAAGCCATCGACTGGATGTTGACGGCGGTTCCGTTCAGACCCGTGATGCCTTGAATGCGGCGGTAAGAGACAGCGCGGTCGCCGTTCCAGCTCTTGAAGACTGCCTCGATCGCCAGTTCCAACTGCTTAAACGGATTCTGCGGGAAGACTTCGCCGACGTACCGCTGGTAAGTCGCTTTGTAGATATCGCAGAGTTCGATCATGCCCTGCTCGGGCACATCGGTATCAAGCTTGGCGTTATACTTCTTCTTGATCTTGTTAAACTCTTGCTCGAAGTGATGATGGTCGACTCCCATCACCACATCTCCGAACATGTTGATCAAGCGGCGATAGGCATCGTACGCAAAACGAGGATTCTTGGTGCTCTTGGCTAAACCCTCGACGGACTGATCCGTCAGGCCCAAGTTCAAGATCGTGTCCATCATGCCTGGCATGCTTACCGCAGCCCCCGAGCGTACGGAAACCAATAAAGGCATTCCGGTGTCGCCGAACTTCTTGCTGGTTTCGCGCTCCAGGAACGAAATGTTCTTGTGAACTTCGTTCATGAGGCCGTGGGGCAGGCGCTGGCCATTTTTATAATAAAGGGCGCAGGTATCAGTCGTGATCGTGAAACCGGGCGGGACGGGCAGCCCGATGCTCGTCATGTCGGCCAAGTTGGCACCCTTGCCACCCAGGAGAACCTTCATTTCCAGAGTGCCTTCGGTCTGCGCACCACCGAAAAAATATACCATTTTACCGGGCTTGGCCCGCATCTTTGGGTCAACCCCTGATGCAGCCTTCGCGGCTGGCTTGCTCCCCTTAACTCCCTTTGCCGCAGCGCTTGCAAACGCTGCGGGTGTACGTGCGGTCATCTTTGACATAGTTCCCTTTTGGCCTTTCTATCAACCAACGTTGCACCGGCTGCATGCCGGAAATGTTTACCCTGTTCCACGCCGGGACGCAGCTAAGCGGACCCGGACCCGTTTCACCGACTACCACGACCAACTCCTACCACCAACTCCTGCGACCAACTACCGCAAGCAACAGCCCATGCCATACCGGCGACTCGAATACAAACCCTGTCGTACCGGGCGAACGCTCCATAGATTTCGACGCTAGTCCGCTTCAAAATCAGAGGATCATCATTTGCCGTCCCGGCACCCTGACCCGCTGGCAACGCCACGAAGGCTCCCTTGCTCACGTGGGTATTCGTAAAATGGACGGTACCTTACCTCTCTCTTACACCCGCCGCGTCGGCAGAGTTCAGATTAGCGCCTGATATTTTAGGTACGACTTTGGCGCGGGGCGAGCGGCGAGGGCAGTTTCGGGGGCCTACCTTGCAAAGTTTTGCGATAAGCCCGCGAGGAAAGTGCGCGAGCCTCGCCTCCAAGCCCCTAGCCCGGCGGTTAGCCCTTTGAACTAGGGCTTTCCCGAGTTGCTCCGAACAACTCACCGCGATCTCGCCTCTCCAGCACTTCGACTGCCAGCTCGACGTCTTGTTGACCCGCCCTAGGGCAGGCGCATCACCGGATAGGCACCGTAAATCGCACGATCAGCCTCAATAGTGGGCCGGAGGGCGTCATCAAGAAATCCCCACGCGGCGAGCCCGTCCTCGCAGGCGGGCTCCAGCAGATACACCGCCAAGTTACCAAGCGGCTGCGCCGTTTCAACCACAGTTGCCCCTGCCGGTATCAGCTCGCGGCCAGCAGCACCTATCTCGGCCGCAACCGCCACCAACACTCGGCCTTGAAACACCCGCGACGCGGCCTTAGCCGAAGTCACTGTATATTTTTCGACCAGCATCTCCTCGCTCTTGATAAGCGTGCGAGTGCGCAGGCCATGCAGCCCCAACTTCTCCAACGCCGCGGCTGGAAAACGGTCGGTCAGCACGTAGCCCTTGGGTCGGGGCACGCTTAACTTGGCCTCGAAGCGGTCAAAGTGCGTCACCAGGTACTCCGCGGTCTCCGCCGTCGGTATGCTCCGGCCCTTGTGGGGTCGCTCGACAAAACCTTTGATTACTATCTTTTCAGGCCCCGCGGCGAGCTGGGTGCGGATCGTAACTGGATCACCCCCTTGCTTGCCCGCTTGCGTTGTCGTCTGATCGCACAACGCAAGCAACGTGCGGACCTGCTCTCGCCGGCCATCGAGCTCGTCAAGGCACGCCTGCACAAATAACACCTGTGCCCTCACACGGTCCTCGTACGGAGCATAACTGTAACTCTCCGTAAGGATCGACAGTCGCGAGCGCAGCCCGACATAAGTGGTCGCGTACCTCGCCTCGGCAGGGAACGACTCCCACCGCGTGTGCGGGCGCTCGCCACCGGCGTGCCCAGTTCCGGAAAACTCCTCCTCGAAGTTCCCGTAAAAGAAAGCATCCCACCCACGGGCCGCCCCGCTTAAAGCAAACCGAACGCCCACCGAGGGCAGAAACGATTCGCGAGAATACTCGATCAGCGGCGCGCTCCCGGCGGGCGCCTTGGGGCCCGCATACGTCATAATATAACGATGAAAACTCCCATCGGTTGTGTGCGTGTCGATAAACACGTGCGGATCATAACTGTTAATCGCACGGACCAGAGCCCTCGTCTCGAGCGCATCTAGCTTAATAAAATCTCGGTTCAGGTCCAGCCCCGCGCCGTTTGCACGTTGCCCCTGCCCCTCCGCCGGACCATCCTGCCCCGGCCGATTATCTTTCGCAAAGCGTTCATTTCCATCCGCATTGTAAATGGGTGCTATCAGCAGCACCATCCGCTTCAGCAAGGGCGAAGGCTCCATAGCCATTTCGCGCGCGAGCATAAGCAGCGCCTCTTTCCCATCGACCTCGCCTGCATGGATGTTACCGATAGCCATCACCACCAGCAGGCCCGGTTCCGCCGCGACCCTCGCTCGCAATGCCCCCGCCGGATCATCTCCCGCAAGCGGTGGATTACTCATAATTAAAAGCGGAAGCTCACGCCCTTCGCCACTCACCCCCAGGCTCGCCCGCCGCACCAGCGGGCTCGACGCCGCGAGCGCATCGCACAACGCCACGACCTGTGCATGCGTTGATGTGGCACGAAAAAGCGATGATTCCGCCACTGTCAGCAGCGGCGACCGCGCTGGCCCCTCTACCGTGCTTGTCACCGCCGGTTGGTCCGGAGGTGTGCTGGCCCCTCTCGCAGCGTTCCCTGCGCCAGCACTCGCGCTCATAACGAGCGTCAAACCCATCATGTAGCTCATTCGAGCCGCACGGGTGACTTGCATCGCGCCGCTTCCCCGCCAACTTAACCTAAGCATCCATTTTCGATTCGCGAAACACATGGCTTATCCTATCATCAAGGTGCGGCAGCCCACCCACCGCTCGCGGTGATATGCCGCTCGTTGTAATCAACTCTAACCGTCGTTCCCGGAAACCCGCTACGAACCTGCTGGCCGCGACCATCCAACGCCACTCCCCACGCCTCCGCGACATCTGTC
>ENA-ORBV01005007-ORBV01005007.1-microbial-mat-metagenome-genome-assembly--contig:-NODE-5007-length-24786-cov-4.325388_pt1 | contig 24786 bp, 32 predicted proteins | sample MGYA00237777_ERZ505514 | MGnify/ENA primary metagenome ERZ505514 (study PRJEB26160, sample SAMN06269048) | microbial mat metagenome | isolation source: Oligotrophic lake microbial mat | place... | reverse complement strand
ACCAGATACGGACTCCACAAGCGAAAGGGTCACTGTCCGCCGACACCTTGCCATCGTCGGCGTCCGCTGGCACATTGCGCGCTGTAGCAAGCATCCCTGCGATCGCTTTGAACGTCGCTTTGCTATCCACGCTGATCACCTCCGCGTCTCCTTCCGGTTCACCAAGATCGTTGGCCCAACGGACGGAGAAAAATTGCGGGTGCAGGTCTACTCTGGTTTTTTTCTAAGAAACAGTCGACACACGGTGCGTTTAATGAGCAACTTCATCCATCGACCGCACGGTGCCGGCTTCCACACTTACTCTCAAACCGACTTCGATGACACGCCGTAGAAACGCAGGTCCTCCACCATACCACGCCAGCAGCAGCCGCCAGACACCCTCCTCGACCAGCTGATAATCGCTCATCTCGGCGATATCTTTGCGCAGCTCCGCAGGAAAAGCGCCTGGCGACAAGAAACGTGATATGCGACGATTCAACATACAATGAGAGGAGTACTAACCTTGCAACCGGGAGTTATCGATCGGTCCTGGAGAGCTTGACGATGTTGGAGCGACAACCTGCGAGCCACGGATTGCGGCTCAGTTTGCCAATCATGTATGCATTCGAACACAGCGAAAAACACAACGCAGACTTACCAAACACTTCATGTCATCAAATCCGACATATGCTTTGAATGCATTCCACCACTTGGCTTCGACAATGGCATATGTCTGGCCTAATTCTAGCTTGGTCTTCCAAACATCTTTGACAGCTTGCGCCTGGTAAAACGTAAAGCCATGTGGGGAGACAATCATCGCTTGAATATATAATGGAAGTAGGTGCTGCTAGTATTTACCTGCTGCGCGGGTGCGATAGGCTGCGCCATCGAAGAGAACGATGCAGACGAGCAACAACCCAGTATTTGGTTTGTTCCGCACCACCTCTGAAGGTGCCAAGAAAAAGCAGGCGAACCCCTTCAACGTTTGGGATGGCAGAACCTGCTGTTGATCGCCAGGTCTGACGTGGCACTTTCAGACCGCGTCGCGATTTTTTGCTGACGTAGCGAAGTCATCGCGTTTTGTGCCGACATCCGCGTTGCGGTGAGTTTCAAGTGGCGTTCCGTGAACTCACACGATATAAGGCATTCACGTCATTCTAGGGAGCTCAATAATTGGCAGCGTTCTGTTTTCGCGAAGATGATGCAGTCTGGAATTCGATTGGCCTTGCTGGGACTCCTTGCCATCAGCTCGGTAGCTTACGTGCGTGCCGGGGACGATGAAAACGATGGCTCAGACCCTGACGTTATGGTTTTGACGGTCTGTATGCATTTTTGCCGAGTTTAATGGTGTGGGCCTCACTCATTGCATGTGTTGCCTTGCCACAGAAAGACAATTTCGATTCGATTGTGAATCGAGAGGAGCTCATTTTAGTCGAATTCTACGCACCGGTATGGAAATAATTTAGCAAATATATCACATGTATCCATATCTTTCATTGCCCTGTGATTCCGTGATAGTGGTGCGGGCATTGCAAGCGTCTGAAGCCGGAGTATGCGAAAGCTGCAACAGAGCTGAAGAGCCACGACCCGCCAATTCCCATCGCAAAGCTAGATGCAACTATCCATGGCGAGGTGGCAAGTAAGCATTGTGCACGTTGAAAGTTGACTTGGAGTGCGAAGACAACTGTTCTTTGTGGTGTTACAGGCCGATTCGGTGTTAGCGGTTACCCGACTCTCAAGGTCTTCCGCAACGGCAGCCCGTCTGCGTACAACGGCCCACGAGAGGCGGATGGTGCGCTCTTTCGCCCATTTGCAGAAGCGAGCCAGATGAAGGCTTAATCTCGATATCTCTGCATGTCGCTTTGTTCTGCAGGCATTGTGGCATACATGAAGAAGCAGGTTGGCCCGGCTGCCAAGCCTGTCTCATCAGGTGCGTGCTGGTCGTGTCGCCTACACTGCCACAGCAGACGCCTCGTGTTCATGGCTGTCGTGATTGACTGCGAACAGTGGCCGAGTTGAGCAAGGTTTGCGACTTCAAAGTGGAAGCGCCTGTGTTTGAAGGGGCATCTCGGGCTTGCTTCGTGTACCTGTCTGGAGGATCGGACGATAAGCACAAGTGAGCCAGCTGCTGCTGATCGCTATCATCCTGCTATCGAGCTGCCCTTGATATTCGTGTTGGATTGCTTTGCAGAGCTCCATCGGCAACCAAAGCATATTCAGCCTTCACTCTGGTCGCCAACAGCAAGCGGGAAGACTTCGTGTTTGCCCGCTCTACTAGCTCTGCTGTGTGGGCCCAGGTAGTCTACGCTGACTTCGTGTGCTAGATCAATCTTGAGCATGTCATTACCTTGCAGTGCTCATCCTGGAATGTGTGATTCTGTGCAGTTGGGTCAGGCTCACTCAGACCAACACCCTGAAGCCATCGTAGCTGTTCGCAACTTCGAGCCCTTTGTGACCGAATATACGGGCGCAACTACTACCAAGAATCTTGAGCAATGGGTTGCTGAACAAAGGTAATCCAATCCGATTGTTTGTCCCCCTAAGCTCGGTTGCCCACTACGGATATGCTACGATTCTCTGCCAGTTTACCTCTTATTGGCGATTTCAGCAAGAATCAAGAAGCGTACCGAAAGCGCAATCTGCCCGTAGTCAAGGTGTGTGGCATCGCTATAACGGGCACAGAGCATTTACGTCATGGTGCAGCTCGCTTATCGTGTCTGGCCATCATGCTTTCAGGCTTATGTCAAGGATCTTAGCTGGACCAGCAAATTCAACAACTATTTCATCAACCGCTTGAAGAAAGCGGCCAATGAGGTATTGCGTGCGGTTGTGGTGGACCTGTTGACGAACCCAGCTGATGGCGCGGTGATATCTCTGCTCGCCTGACTACTCGACAGCACTCGTCCAAGGTTTTGTTCGCTCTTAACGACGCCGGGGCTGCGTCCAAGGAGCTGGAAGAGCTCGGCTGTAAGTTTATTGTTATTTCAAACGCAAAGAGGTTGTCGGTGCTGGTGCTGATGGCGATGCTGTGACAGTGAAAGCACCCTCCACTTCAAACGGCGTGCACGTGATTTACGAGACCCCAGAGGGTACTCGGTATCTCAACACGGAGGCGTTCTCTGCTGATGGCGTGAACACCTTTGTGAGTAAGGTGCTCAAGGGCGAGGTTCCGAAGTTCGTGAAGAGCGAGGTAGCTTGTGTGTGCCAATACAGCAGCAGCCTGGTTGGAGACTGATTGCTTTTGAATGTGGTAGGAACCCCCAGCGAAAAATGACGGCCCAGTAACCATTGTGACTGGACGCACGTTTCAAGAGATCGTGGAGACCAAAGATAAGAACGTCATGATTGAGTTCTATGCACCGTATGTATTGGTCTTGGAGTTCATGCTGCGCCAGTGACGCACCACTCATACGGTAAGCTACCGTGTCGTCGATTGTGACAGCTGGTGCGGGCATTGCCGCTCCTTGGAGCCCAAATACGAAGAACTGGGCAAGAAAATCAAAAAGAAGTACGACAACGTCGTCATTGCAAAAATGGACGCCACAGGTACCTCTGCTGGTTGTGCGATCACACGGTTGCGCCTGGAAGTGACGAGGCTCGTTTTTTTTTACTATGTATACAGCAAACGATTACCCGTCGGAATACAGCGTGCGCGGCTACCCTACCATCTACTTTAAGCCGAAAGGAACACTTACTCCGAAGGCATACGAGGTACATATCAGTTTCATCGTGGCCCACGAGTAGATCCATTTCGCGGCCTCATCGCACCATGCGGGTTTTCGCCCTCAGGGTGATCGTGAGGCGGACAAGATGTTTGATTATATCAAGGACAACTCGGTAGGATTGTCCAAGCGCAGCAAGAGCAAGAACTAAGTCTCCCTAGCGTTGATCAGTGACGCAGTGCATGTCATGTCCCCTCAACTTTACTTTGTTCACTAGCGTGCTCCATTTGCAAACTTGACTTAAGCCAATCGTCGATGCATCTTCTGTCATTCTTTGGAGCCACACAATATTTTCAAACGTTTTCAACTTGAATGATGATGTCAAAAACCTGCCGCTTGTGCATGCACAACATCCGACGCCCTCCGACGGGCTGTGGAAATTTTGTATCCTGCTGTTGATGATCCGTGTCACAAGTTCCACAGTAACTCGGCGCCATGCAAGCCCAACTAGCAGACAGGTCGCTTGCATCTATCAGGCAAATTGTGAGTGCACTTGTGTGCGCAGATGTCTCTAGATTACATCCATGAGTTGGTCTGTCAATGCAGATGAATCCGCTGCTTGACAGAGTGGACCAGCTCAGCGAACAAGCAGCGATGATTTTTAGCAATCCATGTATGTCAAGATGTAAGTGCTATGTGTATGATCGCCACAACAACCCATCCGCGTTCGTCATTCAGTTGCCGGTCGGGATCAAGCTACGCAATTGCGTCAAGGCCATGAAACACTACGTATGGGATGCGATCCATGGCACGAATGGTTGCTTTCATTCTTACCAAATATCATTGGTTTGTATCGAAGACAACGATCTTTTGGCAGTGGAGTCTCAGTTCAACGCTCTTCCTGTTCCTCCTGCAGAGCAGGTACGCAAGCTGCATGGACGTTGAATTGGTTCTTGCTCGCACCTGCAAAATTGTGTCGCTTGCTTGGCAGTTGATTCCAGAACGGAGGGACATCATGATTCTGCTTCGGTCTTGCTTCAAAGTTCTGAGCGAGCTCAAGCCCGGCATCATCGCCCTCTGCGGTGCAAGCGGACCCGAGCCTGTGCTTGCTGCACGCGCTGGCGCCAGGATGCAAGGTGAGATGGAGTCACAGCCAGCGCCCTTCGTGCCTTCGGCGTCCTCAACAGCATCTTCGAGCCTGTTCGCCAATCCCGTGGCGGTACCTTCTCTGCCGCAGGCGATGGTGCGTGCGACCGGTGCGCTGAATTGACACAGGGTTTGTATTGCTAATGCCCTTTCACAACGTGCACATGGCAGAGAGGCAGTGACGCAACTCGTGGTCGAGGATATAGCCCCTTGGATCAGGTGCCCGCCCATCAGTATCAAGGTGCAGGGTCGGGGGCAGCCTCCTCCGCTATGCCCATGCAGTCAGCTCGTTCTCAACCCGTGTCAGCGGGGGTGTCGCTGGGTCCACCCGCACCCGCCAGGTTCAGCGCACAGCCGTCCTCGGCGTCAAATGCGAGCCCCGGCACGGCAGGCGCGGAGGAGGAGGTGCTGCAGGAGATGGGCTTCACCGACGATAGGCTGAATGCACACCTGCTCAAGAACAATCGAGGGGATGTCCAAGTGGTGCTGGAGTGGCTGCTGGACCACCGGCAATATTTCGAGCAGTGATGGTGACGCAAACAGAACTGCAGCCAGATTCTACACGGATTTTGATAGCACGGGCCATTGGTGCGGCGCGACGGACCCTGCTTTCAGCCGCTGACGATGGCGCCATCTATTCATTCAGCTGACTGCATCTTGTCCTCCAAATTGGCGTCGATTGTTGTCAAATCAGCATGCGGTGTCGTATTCTTCAACGCGGCTTGTCGAGGGGTGCTGGGCAGGTATGCCCCCAGGTTGTAGCGCTCGAAAAACGTATCCCTGTGGTCAGAGCGCACCATGCTTCGCAGATTGCCACGTCACACCAGAAGTCACAGAACAACGTGAGCTTGACCAATGATTAATATTGTGCCGCGTTCGTACAACAATGATAGCGATGCAAATGTGCATATTCAGATGACCTACATGTAGTACAGCTGATCTGCGAGGGGGGAACGCAGCTGCAGCAGCTGATTGAGAGATCGAGTGGTCTGATACATTGTCATGAATTGCCCCCCGGCAAATGCCGCAGTTGCCAGGATGGGTACCCGCGTCATGTATCCTACACGTCTAACGAGGGGCAACACCGCCAGTCCACCCAGCAGCGCGCCCCCAGCCTCAGCAAACAGAGCGTTGCGGTGAGTCAGCCGTAGAACATTGGTCTCAGCGGGTGTCAGCTTGTACTTAGTGTCTCTGAGGCAATACATGGGTCATGTCTGAAACTGGAGCGAATGCACACGGTGTAAGAGAACATTTCGCGTACGTGCTCCATTCATCCAAATCTTTCATAACCTGAATTCATCAGGCGGGGGCGCAATTGAGAACGCAAAGAAACAGGGCGGATTGGAGCACTGAACACCATACCGGGCGCTCATCATAGCCTATCATGCTGACAATCGAGACCAGCCGCAATTGACCCAGTAAGCCGCTGCAGATTTTCAGTTCGCCATCGGAGCTTCTCCGACTGTGCGTTCGCAATGCGTGGTGCGCAATTGACCCTCGTTCATCCACCCGCATCAGTAACGGTATCTTTCCCGCGTGTATCTGGTTAGAGCTGAGCCACACGAGATCTGACGTTCGGCTGTGTTGAAAGAATGAGTGAGGTGGGTGCTGTTTTTCACCACCGTTCTGCACTGAAGCAGAAGAACAGGCCGTTCAAGGGCAAAAGCAAAGGCCGGTTCAAGAAGCTCAATAAAGGCAAGGTTGATGTCGACGCAGACGCTGCCCCGCGCACCTCTGCTCGAACTGCATCTGCCGATACTGTACATCGCAAGGCTGATCGCCTTCACAAGGCCAAACAGGTTCGTTTCTGTTTGCTGGCTGTCTAATGACACGTTGAGACCTAACACGACAGGAACACTGTATTCAGATTCAAAAGCTGAAGCGCACGGACCTACTAGCTAAGCTCCGCATCGGTTCCCGTCTAGGACCTCCAAAGGTCATCGCGATCGTCGCACTGTCCCCATCAGCTGACGTGCAGGTGCTGGCGCAGCAGCTGGTGGCGTACTGTAACGGCACTGCGGACTCTGCGCACTCTGCACACAAGCTCGCTCCTCCAGAGCAACATCACCCAGCAATGATCACAGTCACGGCACTTGTGGACAAGAAGCCAAGCAAATTCACGCTGCTACTCGCAGAGAGATCGCCTTTCGGTGTGCTGGATGCGGCCAAGGTTCGTGGCGTTGTTGATGTGCATGGGCCAGTGCCTCTAGTCGTACACAGCATACGCATATGCAACGCTGAAGCTGGCTGTGTGTCCTGTTTTGACAGGTTGCTGACGTGATGCTTTTCGTGGCCACGCCTGAAGCCGATCAGAAGGAAGGGGTGGCGTTGGACGCTCTCGGCTCTCACTTCCTTTCCATCGTGAAGGCTCAAGGCCTTCCCGCGCATATCGGTGTCTTTCAGGTGCATGTTGTGCAAGCTTGTCGTTCGGTTGCTAACGTGGCTAATTACTGATGGCACTCACCCGGACAGGGCATGTCAACTGTGCCGCCGAAGCACCACCATGCCATGAAGCGATACGCGACAGAGTTCTTCCATCAAGCGTTTGACGCCGACGCAAGAAGTGTGGTCGTGGATTCGCCTGCTGACTGTGCTCCGCTTCTTCGTTGGATGGGTTCGCTTCGTCTAAGGTGTGTATACGTGTGCTTCTGCAAGCACATGCTGACGCGGGACTCCACGGTAGACGAAATCTCACATTTTCGTCCGACCACTATTATCCGGCGAAGATCACTGTTGCATGTCTGTTTTGCGGGCGTTGTGCATGGTGCCGCAGACGTTAATTATGACTTGCGTGGCGTACAGAGACATTCAGTGGCGCGAAATGCGCTCCTACTTGGTTGCCGAGGCCGCCAGCTTCGAGCCAGATGCTTCCTCTGGAGGCGTCACTGGCACGCTACGTTTACGGGGATATCTTCGCGGCAAGCGTCCTCTTTGCGCCAACCAGTTGGTCCACATCACGGGGCATGGTGACTATCAGTTGAAACAGATCGACGCAGCTGGACCGAGCGTCCCTTCTGCATCTTCAGGTACTTCCACGCAGTGTCTTTGTGTGAGTAGCGTTCTCGCTCACATGCGGCTGCTGACAGATCCTGGCACAAGTCACGTGTTGCAAGTGGCTGATCCCTCCAAGCAGGTGAGGCCAGCTCAGCGTGGCGCTAGAGGGGCGTGCATGCGTATACTGACTCCGTGTTCGCCATTGCAGGAATCGCTAGAGTCGATTCTTCCGCTCAGTGCATTGGCGACCACCGCGAATGACCAGTCCATCATCACGGACGACGAAATCAAGGACGCTAGAGCCCAAACAAGCGCCGACAAGCGTGGTACTTAACGTGCAGTTCGACGGGTAATGGCGAATGTGTGAAAACGAGAGCGATTGCTTCGGTTTTGATTGCATAACAGCACGCAGAGTCACGAACAGTCTCGCGCCGTCTGTCTGGGACGAGCTGGTGCCGGAAGAGGACGAGGATGAAGACGAGGCAGCATCTGACGCAGAGAGCAAGCAATCTGGCGCGGATGTCGAAATGGCCAGCGTCACCGACACTAACGGTATCGCGGACGGCGATGATGATGATTTTGATGCTACCGGCATGGATGAGGTCAGGATTTACCGGCATTGGCCACTAATGTGTAAACTAAAGTAGCGCGGATTCGATGCTGTTCCAAACAGGATGACACCGGTGATTTGTCCCGAGACGAGCTGCAGTGGGCGCGCATGACCCCCTTGGAGAGGCGGCGCAAGCTGGAGGCAGAACAGGCTGAGTTTCCGGACGAGGTACTAGTTTCCCCATCCGGTCTCGCCTCCTTACATGCGAGCCCTCATGTGCGCTTGCCGTGTCGCAGTTGGACACTCCAATGGATGAACTTGCTAAGCAGCGATTCGCAAAATATCGCGGTCTGAAATCTCTGCGCCATTCGTCCTGGGACAAATTTGAATCTCTCCCTGTCGAATACTCCCAGATCTACACATTCCAGCGTTTTTCTCAAACTCGCAAACGGGTCACAGCGTTGCCGTCATTAGCGCGCGTTGGTCCCGTTTCGAAGCCGAAGAAGCAGGCAAACGGCCATGGATCCATGGACATCGACATGACGGCCGCCGCAGCAGGCAGTGATGCCATGCTCGTTGGTGGTGGCGCCGCAGACACGGATTCTGATCACCTTGGGATGTCTGCTCCGGTGGATGAAACTGGTGTGCAGCCGGGGACCTGTGTAGTGCTGCATCTGGCCAATGTGAGTCGCGAGGTGGGTTTAGCACTATGCACTCCATCCCCTCGCCCCATCTGCGTATGGGGGCTGTTGGAGTATGAGCACAAGGTCAGCGTCATGCATTTTCTCGTGCGTCGCTCGCCAGATGATGCCGATCTGCCAGTCAAAGGCAAGGATCCTATGCTGTTCAGTGTCGGGTTTCGACGGTTCGTGAGTCGGCCAGTGTATTCACAAAACACCAACGGCGATAAGCATCTCGTTGAACGCTTTTTATACAAGGATCGCTGGACGGTCGCGTCGACGTATGCTCGAATCATGTTTCCTCCTGCACCTGTGTTGATGTTTCGTGGAGATGGTGCTCCTGGCTTCGCTCTCGCGGGGCACGAGGAGGAGGCACAGCAGGTGCTATCGCAGTGGCCGTTCAACCCGGTGGTGGCGTATGGCTCGCTGATGGCTGTGGATCCGCATCGATTGCTGGTGAAGCGGATCATCTTGACCGGCGAGCCCGCACAGTCCCACAAGCGCTCTGCGTTAGTGCGCAAAATGTTCTTCAATCCGGACGACGTGCGATGGTTCAAGCCGATCGAGTTGCGAACCAAGAAGGGATTGACCGGTCACATCCGAGAACCTCACGGCTTGAAGGGTCACATGAAGTGTTCTTTTGATGCGTACATCAAGCAAGACGATGTGGTGTGCATGAGCTTATACAAACGACAGTTTCCTCCGTGGAGTTCAGAGTTATTTGGTCAACATTGATCTCAGCAACTGCAATCAATAGCACACTCTGTGTAACGTGTATCGTGGAAACAGCTTGTGTCATGGCCACCACTCATCGATTCGTTGACTGATTGCCTGATTGGCCCAAATCATCTTCCTGCATGATCCACAACAGCATAATTATGTTGGTCCACGCTTTAGCTCACAATTCGGTCGAATAACCCTACCTAAGATGATCGGACTGCTCAAAATTCGGTCGCGATGCAGCTGCAGGCATCGGCAATGCTGCTACAGTTCTAGCGGGTAAGACACGTCTCGCGGGACATTTCGCCGCCGTTGCGGAATGCGGAGTTGTTTTACGGAGAAGCTGCACCACAGGGTTGATAGTGTTGGACGACAGCTTCTCGTCGGCACTGACAACGGGGACGACTTCAGGTGATGAATCGACCCAAGGGAATTCTTCTTGAGCAGGTGCTGTGAAGACAGAAGGGTCATCCGAAATCGGCACGGTGGCGTGATGAGCAGCTTTTTCATCCACGCGGCGGGCACAGCCTGACATCTGTTCCTGCCAGAATGTGTATGGAGATGCTTTGCTCACCACGTTGTCATGTTTGGATTCGATCGGTGGCCATTCTAGCAGGATCGGCGTTGCAAGTCTCGCAAGCGGTGTTGCCGGTTTGTGACGCACATGTTCACCTGACGTGGTACGAGCTCGTGCAGAACCCCGGTCGGAGAACAGAGGTGGAAGATGAGACGGTGCACCAGCCAGATGCGACGAGCGTTTGGCAATCCATGAGCCACGCAGCCTGCCATCCCTCTCAAGGGGATCGAATGATTGCCGTGGAGGCGAGCCGGGAGGCGTGCCAACAGGTAAGAGCGCAGGCGTGACATGTGTAGATTGGCCTGACGGCGCGTCTGTAGAAGCGCCGATACCAGTTTCGTCAAAGGTGGCGGTTGTAAAGTAAGCGGTACTTTCCGTTCCATCGCCATGAAAGGTTAGCACATTAGTAGTATGCTTTCTGGCAGAGAACTGAAACCTGCGCATTCCTAACGTGCAGCTGTTGCCACGGAAACGAGTTAAATTAGCAAACATGCTTACCGCGCTATGAAGCACAGGCGTACCGCTCTCTACGCTGCTCAACCGGTGCGTTATCTAACAGGATCATTTGGCGCAACGGCTGCTGATGAGATGACGGTCGCGGTGGCAACGTGTCCCCGGTCATCACGTAGCTGGGTGGAGTCTTATAGATTCCTGAGGACATGACGAAGCATCAGCATCCCCATCAACGCATGAAGAGAAGAGATGCGCCGCTCACCTGGAGCGCGATCGCTCCGCCGGGAGGTATGCAAGAGCCGTCGCCGACCGGGCGAGAAAACTGTAGCAGACTTGCATGACCGTTCCGGATCACGCAACGTGTGCGGCGAAAAAAACCACAGGGCCTTTTCGAACTTTTCCAATGTCATGATGTCCTGGACAATCGCAACTCAGCGTGAAACCAACAGCACTTAAGAGCGCATTACCGAACAACATTACCTCGTTTTCCGGAACATCAAGACCGGTGATATCTTCAATGGATCGCCATGCAAATGGTCTCTTCGAAGACGTATCGGCCGTTGCATGCTGAGTGAAATCTGTTTGGGTTACTCTTTTTTCATCCAGCGTCCGAGCCGTGCCAGGAATTTCACGATCACGGCGGAGAACAACTCGTCCATCAGTACTGCGAATCTGATACTCGGTGCGAGGAGTGACAGCTTTTGGATTCAGGGTCGAGAACTTGCGACGTCGCAAGCGATGCAAAGTCTCATCATCGATCACGTGCTTGTGCTGGTCTTCCTGTGACACGGATTCAGCAAGCGACGGTAGCAACGACTGGTCACGGCCCATTTCGTTTTGCGTGGTTTCAAGCACCGAGCTGGTGATTGTTGCTGAATCGACAACAGCGTCCAGATCTGTGACAGGTATCGCATGCATCGGCGGAGTTGCATCCAGCCTGACTGGTGGTGCTTGGCGCCCGTCATTTTGCACAATGGATTGGTTGACGGCAGCAGACAAAACAACACTCAAATCCAATGGCCCTGATTCCGCAAGGCCTGAACCACTTGAAAGTGCCATCTGTGAACGCTCTCGATGTACCTGGGAAGCCGGATTGCTTGCTGCGAGGTGGGAATTTGTATCTTGCTTTGTAGAGACCGAAGGCTTGAGACCCAGCTGCGCTGAAGAATGCAAACGGATTGGAGCGGCTGAGGTGGATGCTGAAGGTTTGACAGCGTAGTTCAGCGGTGAGCCGATGGCCCGATTCTGCACGTTGCTGAATTGAATCGAAACTTGCGGTGGTTTGGGCATGAAGAAGGAGCTGTCTGCCTCATCAGCCTGCCCTACAGGGGGTGACACCATGTCAACATCTGCAGTGATGTGATGTCTCTGTTCGGTAAGTGGGCTCTTGACTTCATCACCAAAGTCTTGAAATTCCGATGTGTTCGAGTGCGCGTATCCGTCCATGGATGCGTCAAGCAAAGTCGGAGCGCCGGGAGTACTATCCAATTGCGTTGCTTGCATACGGGCCCACTGCTCCCGTAAAAGTGTTTCCACGCTGTCTTTTCGAAGTTTGGTGATGCGGAAGTAAAGCCGACGCAGAAACGCAACGTAATGCTCCGCATCAATGGTGTCAGTCCACTGATCGGCCAGCTCGAAGAGAGACGAGACCAGCTGAGTGTACGTCATGCCGCCCCATGTCTGATCCCTCCCAGTATCGTGTTTCCACTCCCGGGTAGCAAGCTTCTGTGCTCGCTTCACATCAAATCGCTCTGCCCCTTGCAGCGCTTTGGCCATCTTCACATGCACCGCCACGTACTCGGGGTACACGATTTCCCCGTCGCTGTTCTTCTCATAAGTATGCCAGAACAGATTAATGATTCTTCGGATGGTAGGATGAGTTCGTAGCGCCCTCCGTTGGGCGATCGCCTCTGGTGTGTACAGCTCAACATCCCCTTGCTGCTCGTACGGCACCCAGTCATGCATGGACGATGACGAAGACGATGAAGAGCGAGACAGAGCATTCAGCTCATCCGCATCGGTGCCGTTGTAGGGATCGTCGCTTTTCTCGTCTAAACTCTTGTCCCTGCCAGACATCACGATGGCGTTAGAAGAGAATGAGTAGAAACTACGCTGAATCAGTGATCGCGCACCTTCGGACGGTATCTCGGCCTGACGTGTCGTGCGCGTAGTCAAATACTCTTGATGACCTACGGACAGCCTCTTTGCGCAGCTGCTGCTCTCGACCATTTCTGTTGCTCTGTCGCAGCAGGCGTCTCTGTTGTTTAGCGCGATGCTTAACAGCCTCCCACTCGAATGGAAACAGGAGCTTGGGTACATTCTTGATTCCTGCGAGTTCTTCGCTGCCAGAGCCGTGCAACGCGGCGGCTGATTTGGTTCGCTGTGGTAGGCTACATAGCGCATCGACTGCTTGCTGAAATGCAGCGTCTGCGGTGACTATTTCACGATGACCGTACATGAAGCGGTGCGGAGGGGTGATGGGATCAGGAGGCTCGTCATCAGTCGGGAGGTCGATCAAGTCTTCAGTAGCCGGAGATTGCGCAGAAGCAATTGCATCAGTAAACAATTCTGGTAAAGCAGCACCAACAGAACCGTTTGTTGACACGTCAACGGAGTTCGCTGGAAATAGTATCGTGTCCGGTGCTGAAACTGCAGCGGAAACAATCTGCTGGAGTGCAGCAGCAGGCTGAATATGGTCCAGATGGACAACAGGTTTCACAGCCAAGATGTCTTGTTTGTCCGCCTCAGATGTGACAGCTTCAATCGCTTCAGAACCAACATTCGCGCCGAGCTGCACAGAATTCGAATCCCCAAGACGCCGTTGCAAGGCCACTAACAGTTCGCGGTTCCTTGACTCATCGTGCAGCTCATCAGGCTGACCGCTGGGCAAGTTCGCTTCTCCAGTACAGTTGTTTGCCTCTGTTGAAGTGACCCTAAGACTCATTTGGCGCAAAAGACTAGTCTCAATCGAAAATCTAGCCTTGTCAGCTTCAGCCAGCTTGCGCTGTCGGTACAGCGACATGCGACCTGTTCCATTGGCGGTTCCTGTACTGCCCGCAGAGAAACGAGACGACGAGCGCCGTTTCTGACTTAACGTCAAGTTGCCATCGTGATCGGTGGTCGAGTCAGGGGTATCCATTCGCAATGATGATACCGGTACATCACATCTGATATTGAGTCTGAATGAAAGTAACATGGCGATTGTGGCAGAAGAAGCTAGATCTTCGCTAGGGAAGGAGTTCCCAAATGGATGCTCTCGTTTCCAGTCAGTACCGTACTCTTTGTTGCAGCCCTTGCAGCAATGATTTCAGCCTGGCGTCGTTCCCGACTGCCCTTTACCGCATGGACCCCGTCTCCACGCAACCTGATACTTTGTAGCGCTGCAAAGAATGCGCAGTCTGTAACCCGACGTCATCGAAGTAGCTGGAGCCTACCGCTGATTCCAGACTACAGCCAACAGTTTCGAGGTGTGCATGCACCGTCAGTGCGAAGAATTCGTCACCGTGTTTCTGATCTTGGTGTTTCACATGCCTGCAGAGCAATTCCAGGCTTTCTTTCACGCGAACCGTGCCAGTGATCATGGTGTTCCTCGGCTGTCGCATCCCCAGTTCAAGGTAAATGGACACCTCTACCAGATCCCACCCGCTCATTCTCCACCTATCGTGGCGATCCTTCTGGACGGCAATTCGCAAGAGTACATTGATGCCGCCTCATCAGCGAGTTGTATGCCCAACTGGACCAAATTGCTGTCCTCTGGTGTTGGAACACATGGCCTTGTAACTGGTGCTATGCCGTCGTTCACCAACCCGAATAACGTTTCAGTAGTGACAGGTGTAACTCCCAAAACCCATGGGATTTGCGGGAATTATTTTTTGGATGCCGGTATGTATGCTGCGGCATCAAGAAATGTCCAACTGGGCCACTCAAATTCTGCTTGCTCCGCTTAGCCACGAACCAGGAGGTGATGATGAACGACGCCCGCTTTCTTCGATGCGATACAATACTCTCGCACCTTGCAAAGCAGGACACACAAGTAACGGTGGTTACTGCGAAGCATAAGCTATTGGATCTGGTACCCTCTGTTCAAATGCTCGCGATGCTCCTCGCTGCTCAACTCCTGTCATCATCTGCACAGCTCTCTTCAGGCTTACCGACTTCTGCCGTGAAGTTTTCCGTCGAGAAAATCGACCAAGCTGCGGCGGTCAACCACCGCATTTCTGACGTATTAAGCGCTCTCGACCGACCCATCCCAAGCATCTACTCCCCCGACGCTACGCTGTTCTGCCTTGAGGCAGGTCTTCGGCTACTTTATATCGAGCGCAAAACACAACTGGACCGGTTCAAGGCTGAGTGGCACGGAAATTCGCTGAAACCTCATCACGTGCACCGATCTGGCGTACCCCATTCAATTCCTCCGATCGAATTGTTTGGGGGTCGCAGTTTCTATTATTTGACCACGACCGATTATGTACAGCACAAGTACTCGCCAGGCTCGGTCGAAGCCAATTCGTTCTACGCAGGCATTGACCGAATTTTAGGAGGCTTTCATGAACTCGGAGCCGTTGTAGGCGTAACTTCAGATCATGGCATGAACGATAAGGTGCATATCGCCATTTTCGCGCACCCTGATCCGTGTCTGCTCACGTGTGTTATCGCTGTATCTCCGCAGACTCGGTACGACGGCTCCCCCGCTGTGGTTTACCTAGAATCAACTCTGCAGGCAGCAGGATTCTCCAGTCGAGTCATCTTGCCTATCACCGACCCTTACGTTGTACATCATGGAGCTCTGGGCTCGTTCGCGACTGTGTATCTTGACGCCCCTCCTTCGAAAGTGGCTGAGCCACCTGCTTCTGAGCTCTCTCATCCGACACACCTTCACGTACCCACACGAGTCGACAAACATCGCCTGCACGCAGCAATGTCTTTGCTGCGTAAGCTGCCCGGCGTTTACACTGTGCTAGACAATCACGAAGCGTCGAAAGCGTTTGATCTGCCCTCTGATCGTATCGGCGATATCGTCGTGATTGGAGACGAGCACACCGCTCTAGGTCGATCACCAGAGTTCCACGATCTATCACAGGTTCCACATCTGCGGTCGCATGGTGGTTTGTCGGAAACTACCGTTCCCCTGCTTATCAATCGACCTCTGAAAGCCGAGTACAGCAAAGCTTTAACCCGGGGAACATTGCGCAACTTCTCTCTCTTCGATATTCTGCTGAACGGCGTTATTGACGATCGAAAAGTGCATCAGGAGTGGCCATGACAGATGTTTTCAATGTTCAAGTTCATGACTGGAGTGAAAGGTAGTGTTGGATTTGATGCCGTTCTTGTCGACGAGTGCGCAACAGCCGCTTAATCATCGTCACATTCGCAGCAACACATTTCCTACAGACATTAGCCACATTGTCATTCTAACGCGGTCCATCATGCTTAATAACATTCTATCGTACCCCGGCAAGTCCCCAGAAAGCTCGCGTCGGGCCATCGCAAATATCAAAATAACTGCATGGCGTTTTCAATTTGTTAGTGACCCCAAAGTGCACTCCGAAAAAATTCTCACCTTAAACAAGCCATGAAAGGTGCAAAAATGCACATTAGGACCGCCAGAGGGATAACCAGTAGATATAGAAGGACGACGCCCAGCCGAATGCCGCATCGGCTGACCAACCAGACAAAACCCAAACCGTGTCAATCAAATGCCCCCACTGCCACGATGAGAGATAGCACAGGTATGTATTACCCACAGCAGCCCAGTTGATCTCCACCATGCTGCATAGCAGGGCAGCCAAACGGATTGTACGGCGCGAAATGATTGGCGCTGTACTTGCCTGTGAAATTCATTGTAAAGCACAGATGGATATACACCAAGTCTGCTTCACTTACCGCGGCACAACCAGCAGAACTGATAACCACATTTGCATGACATGTGGTTGCAACCCTCTGCAAGCGGTGAGCCACAACATAACACATGAATGGTCAGCAACACGATGGAATGGAGCATAAGATGTACCGGTCTTTTCGATGGAGATACCACAACTCGGGCATCTCTGCAATTGCGTCCCTGTCGCGCGGTCACAGATGCAGTTGAGGAGTACAAAAAACAAAATCTTCATCGAGAACACGCACCGCTTTCAGCTGCCCATTTTTGTACGTTGTCTTCTCGAACTTTGTCACATGATCGCGAGCCATGATATGCTTGCTGATTTTCCAGGCACCGACAATCATGAAGCGCACAAGCAATGTACGAAGCAGACATGATGAAACATACCCCGCACTTGAAGCACATCTGAAAGCCGCACTTGTCACAGTCTACCCTGACTTGGTCAGCACGCTTCAAATACAGCACGTTATCACAGCGTGGGGCAGGGCAATACTTCGCCAACGGGTTTGCGCGAATTTCAGCTTCCTAAACATACAGCTCAGTTCGCTAAGAAGGCCAGACAAAGCATCGCTCAGTCGCTTGCACTTGTACTAAACCTTGAGAAAGCGGTGATACTTGCGGCAGGTATCGTCGTCGACGATACGCTCCACCTGATGCATACAAGGATCTTGTAAAATTCGGTGCTCGCAAGTATGACCGCATCTAACCGACCTCAAGGCGCGGAATAGGCGTGTTGCATTGCGGGATGGGGCACTTCAGCACTTCGTTTGTAACTTTGCCATCACAAATACGTTCCGTGAAGAAGCGATCCAAACACTGTATCCACACGGAATCAGCAACTGTTTGCAGCAGCAGACAAGCAGTGTTTACGCACATTCAAACAGAAAGAGTGTGCACATGGAAGAGCGCGGAAATCGTCCGATGAGAGATCTAGTCAAGCAAAAGAGATAAAACCCCTATAATAATGAATGCCCTTCACATCTTGAGCGAACATAGCGATACCTTCCGCGCAGATGACGCAGGACTGCACATGGTCCCCAACGATTGGATTGCGCGGAAAACGGTCGGGCTGCGGGACAAAATGATTGATCGAACACAAGCGCATCGCTTCAGGAATTTTTAGTGTACCCTGGCAACGATCTTGCTCGTGTGCTTGCGCAGAGACGGCTGGCGATTGGGAACTTTAGATTCGCCGAACTCTTTAACGTCTTCATCGTGCACATCCTAACAGAAACAGTAATCCGGCTGTGGTTGTCTAGAGTTTACAGCAATACGTCTAGCAGCACCAAAATACCACTGCACTCAAAACGTGATCCAGTTTGCCCTTTCCACAGATTGTGCACGAGTCTACTCCCCACACGGTGTCTTCGGCAAAAAAATGATCATCAGGCAGGGCTGCAGGAAGCAGAGAAGGCGCATGTAAGAGCATGTATGTCGGTGAATCAGCATTTTCCACCGCACCTGAGCTAGTGATGCAAAACTCGATGGCTTCTTGCAAGCTTGTCGTCACATTCTACAGTCAGTATCGAAACGTAAATAGTAAGGACACTGTCGAGCAATCCAGAAGACGTACAACAGCGGATTGAGCTTGGGCGAAAGTGAAACCCATGTCTTGCAGCGCGGCTGGAAACGTGGCAACAAGCGATATTGAATTTCGGTCGGCTTAACGCAGCAAAGCACTTGCATATGGGACCTAGTTTCAGCGACGCAGCGGCATCGTGGGGGCTTGGTTGGGAGGCTGTGACATCTGTAGCAGCAGGCTAGACGCCACACACCATACGCGGCAATTTATCAACCGGAGGTCACGACGAGCGCACAGCCAGTCGAACCTTGGATTCTCCAGGTATTATCAAAGGCTCACTAATCTCCACCAAAATGTCGTCGCCTGTAAAGTCGTTTCCATATCAGTAATCATCAAAGGTGTCAAGGCGTTCGCAGTTCCATACCTCGAGAAAGAGTGGACGGAGCGGGAGCGGTAAGTACAAACGAGACATCTTGACTGCCGTCATGGGAAAGCTTAGCTTCGGACGACATCGCCAAGCTGATGTGACAGCCCGCTATTTCAGGAGGGCAGCAAAAGGATTTGATCAAGCCGCCAGTAACTACATGCGACTCAGAGATCTCAGAGTCCGTCACGGTGGCAGAGTCAGAGTCACTGAGAGTCATCAGAGTCTGAGCGGCGGGCCTATACTAAGCTACTTGCCTGGCCGGGCCCATGAGGCTGCGATGGCACCGAGGCTGAGCGTCACGAACAGCCGGAGTCCCCGGCGGGCCGGCGAGCGACACATCGAGTCTCTGAGATCTATCTGGAAAGATCCTCTTCCATGTACTTCCCGTGTTTCATAAGCTGAAATCTCAGCGCACTGAGATCCACTGAACCATTGTGCGTCACATGTTTTCCACTGGCAGTATCAATTGATTCCCCATTTTGTGCGAGATCCTCAGCACAACGCTCGAATCAAGATGCGTTGCATGGCTGCCACGCACTGTGCAGTCATCTTCAGAATTCATCACTCGTACGTGGTTTGTGTCCGTCGATGCTTGAACTAACGCTTATTCTGTGTGCAACAGCTATGCAGACGGACTTTCTCTTGTTAATTACCTTCTGAGCGTTGTGGAATCCACAAGGAAATTGGCACCCGTCTATAAGCTTGTTGTCAACGTACGTCTGACTTCGAGCCGGGCCCGTCGAAGGTTCTGTCACCCCTGATCAACGAGAACCCGCTTTGAACGAAGCTGAATTTTGTATGCTGTGTTTGTCGAATTCTTGGCAGCTTCAAGTCGCCCTTTCTTGTCTGGCGTATCCGGCACATCTAACCAAGCAGCTGGTCTGGGCAGCCGATCGGTCCATATGTCTTCACGGACCACCACTACAGGGCGTGCGAAGCAAGGCCTGGACGAAACGTCTAGATTTAAGCTGGCTTAGATCAGTCAGAATGGCATCAAAGTACGCGACGTTGTGCTTGTTCTGTAGCACACGGATTCGAACTGTCTCTAACGTCGAGCAGGTATTTTTCAACGACGCGCCGCTATCATGGCTTGCTTTGCCGGGGCGTTGCGCTCCGTCTGCGAACAGGATCCCACTTTTCCGATCGCTGTAAGATAAATGTGCTGTCCATGTGTTTGGTATCGTTCTCAAGTCGTATGGAATTTCGTTGCCAGGACGTGCGCGTTAGCATCCCCATCAGTCTCCGCGTTGATTCTGCCACCGGGGTGATGAACAATGAATTCTCGCTTATCAGCCTTCAGCTTCCAGTTGCCGAGCCGGACCGGTCACAGAGGTTTTCCATCTTGAAGAGGACGATGGATGCTGCAAAACAATCTCCTGAACCGATCGGTGGGACCTTAGTGTCGCTTTCCAAGTACTCGCTCTCGTTTCTCACATCGTGCTCATGTGTGGACCTTAAAGGCACATACTTCCTGATGAAGCTGCTCGGTCACTTTCCTGCTGCCATCTCCGATTTGCTGATGAGCTTGCTCTCCCACAAGTATACTGCAGTGTTGACGAACGTACCAGGTGGACCCTTTATGTGTGCTTTGCCCTGTCGTGTTATCACCAACGCTAATCCTGTTTGTTATTGCTCTTCTCAGGGCCAACTTCGGCAGTCCGAATCCTTGGTCACGAGGTTTCGGACATGTTCTTCTGGGTTCCTGCCACTGGAAATATTGGACTGGGTTTGTCATGTATGACTTACAACGGCGGAGTGCGCGTGGGCGTGTCGGTCGACCAAGCTCTCACCGTAACTGCTGAAAAAATCGCGGCTGCTTTCGAAAATGAGTTTGAATTTTGCAAAGAACATGCGTTGACCCTTTCGCAGCGGTGACTTTGTTCGCGCTCAGTCAGTGTTACCATTTCCGTAAACTGTGTAATTGTGTGTCGATCGGTAGAGTTAACGCGCTGAATTGAATGCAAACACTCAATAGACAAATCAAAATGGGAGATCATTCGTCCGAAGGAGCTTGCGGCTTCTCAGCGCACGTCCTTTGCTGAGCGTGAGCATTGCTTAGAGTTCAACGACTCCAATCTAGCGATGTCCGGCAGCGGATACGTTGAATTTTTTACGTGCTGGTAGTAGCCACAGACGAGTGATACGAGGGCAAGACAGATTATTCAATTGGAGCTCAATGCAGGCGTTTGGGCGAACCGGCGCAATCTCATTCCAAGGCCCATTCGTTTGGTACAGCCCTGATTGGTGCGAACGCGTGCTGTATACAGCCTGTGTCTCGTCTGTGATGAGGCAATAGTAATCTTACAGAAGTTGCAGGACCTCAGCTTGCTAGTAGTACAACGCACCGAACATCTGCGTGGCGTCCAAGTAGTCCCGTCGTTGAAACTCGGAGAGAGCTGGCCTTCGGACAGTTCTGTCGCGCTCCAACAAGACCTTCAATCGGTACAACTGGCCCAGCTTCACGGCAGCATATGCATGCCCTGAGTTGATTGCAAGCCCTGTCGCTAACACCGGTTCGCCGAACCGGTTTGAAAGATACGACACCAGATTCGCTGATCTGTACGCAACCGCCTGTAGCACCATAAACTCGACACATCTCACAGACGAGAAAACTTGCTCGATACAGAACCCGTGAGTCCAGCTCAGAACTGGTTGCAGATTTCGCCAGCAGTTGCGCCGTCGCGAGTTACGTGCACCCGCTGGGCATGTCAAGGCTCAGCAACGCCGGAACTTCGCGCAAGGTCAACGAATCGCTGCAAGAGCCCCTCGACTTCTTCGCAGCCCTCCAGCACCCCCTCATGCCAGCTCAGACAGCGTTGCACCGGCGGAAGCCTCGGGACTGCCCCGAGTTAACAACTTGAGCCGAACTATGGCACCCAGTGAGCTAACCCCATTGCTGACAGTGTTCGACGAAACTCTGCTCGATGCAGTCCTCACCAAGCTCAAGCTCCCAAAGCCGATCGCAGGGCAGCCGGAACCGAACCACATTCGCCAAATGCGCCAACCTCTGAAAGCGGGAGGTCTGGGAATCAGGTCGACAGCGAATACCGCACCGGTCGCCTTCCTCTCGGCCGTCATGACCTACGCTGACGCACTGGCCCCTCTCCTCCTTCGTGTACCACAAGCCGACCAGGAGCAGCTGCCTACCTTCCAAGAACTCCGCCGTGCAATTACTCACATCACCAACGCCGGCGTCGCTCCTCAAGACGGTATTCTGCCCGGCTCACCGATAGAGGCTCTCCAGCAGGGTGTCGCGCACCACCGTGAAGGCCCTGGGAGTCGAAGCGGTAGCAGTCGTCTATTCCTGTTGCTCGTACATCGAGAGAAGTTGCCGTGTCCCCATGAACTTGGTGAGGACGTTTGCAACCTAGCTGCTCCGGATCCCTGCTGAAAGACCTCTACTGGTGAGGCAGGCAGGATGCCCGTACTTGCTTGTCCTTAAAACGACTTGGATTCTGGTACGCCGGATCCACTGCAATGCCATGCCACGCGCACGGTAATCAAGTTTGTATTCCGGGACTTTCCATATAGTCGCCGAACCGATCCTGAGCTCTGACGCCATGATGGCAGGACGAAACTTGAATATGAACTACATGCAGTGCACACTATTGAACATATGTACAGAACAGATAACAAAAGCAGAATTTGGAAAGTCACGAAGCGGGATCTTCGGCCTTGACCATGTCATGGTCACTGTGGGTACCGTCCCCGGGGTCAATGTTCCTTACTCGGTTGTTCTGGAACCAATTGTTCACCTTTTGTAGAGGAACAGCTAAAAAGTTCGCGATGCGCATTCGATCGAACAGGGACGATGCCATGTGAGTCACACCGTACTTGTCTCGTTGCTCTTTCAAATAAGCAACTTCCTCTTTCGTGAAGCGGGAAGACACCCTTCCCACGCCAGGTGGTAAGGCATGTTGCAAATTTGCGACGGCAGCCGGCCCCACAAGAGCCAAAGGATGACCGTGCGGGTGAGCAAGAAGTCCATTTGCTAACGGATTCATAAGATGGGCAGGAAGAGGAAGACCGTTATGAACCATGCCGCTAGGGCCCAATCCGCCTTGCAACGGTGGCAAGTCGTCGCTGTCACTGGAACCGTGCGCACTCTCGTCAACTGGGGGCTCGTTCGAGTTTCGGAGGATTTCTATCAAGCAAACCACACAGATCTAAGCGTGGGATCCGACGCACTACGACAGGACCCAAAGATCAAGCAATTCATACTGGTCAGCCTATTGTTGCGAAACCAGTTCGTTACTTTCTCGATTGGAACCTTCAAATGCTCAGCAATCTGCTGCCGCTGTTCCGCGGAACTTTTGTTCACCGTGACTCCTGCAAAATCACCCAGCATGAGCACGAGTAAGCGTATTGAGCGCTGCATAGAGACCCACGTCGTTGCGAACCTTTCATCAGCTGATCCCACAAGTAAGATACTTGCTCCGCGGTGAATCGGGTAAAAGAGCCCCTAGGGCGACCTTTCGGCCATCCTCTTCTGTTCTTGGAGCCGTCGTCGTCGACTGTACGACAATCATACCGAGCCTGAGGTCCAAACGAAGCGGATAAATACCAGAATTGACCTACACTTGACGTCTCGAGATTTCTTGCGCTCAGACTTCTCCTTGTCACGAACTTCTTTCTCCTCCAGTCGCCGTTTGCGTGCTTCAGCTTTTTCGGCTGAGTCTTGAGCAGATGGTCGAGCACTCGGGGCTGCCATACCGCGACTCGTGAATGATGGGAACGCAAGCGATTTTGCACACAAACACATACGATGATTTCGAAACCAGCTGGTGACTCGCTCTAGTGACATGTTGAGCACTTGTCCGATCCGTGCTCGCGCGGCAGATGACGCTGGATTGTGGTCCACTCCTTCTTCATCTCTCTGCTTTAGCAGGTACGCTTGCTCTTCCGCGGTGAATCGAGCTGGGTACGCACGTTATTTGAAGACGAACCTTAAAGTATTTTGAAAGAGTAATGGCCGTACCATCGTCATCGATGTCATCATCTGGATCGCTCGGATCAACTTCCTCTTCATCCATATGGTCTAGCTCATCATCGAGATCCTCAGGATGATCATCCAGATCGTGGGGACCTACGGGAAGAAAGGCTTGTGCGCAGAGTCGCGAGCTCCCCGAATTTTCGGAATTGGAGACGTACCTCCATCATCATCTAGATGTTCTTGATCCATATCTTCTTCATCCGGAGGATGGCCCTACGCGATCAACAGAAGTTAGATGTCATGTCATCAAGATACGGCACGTGCACCCTTCTCGCACCATCAGATGTTGACCAGCTTCAAAAGGCGCCATGCCATGAAAGGTGCTCATGTGGGACGGTCCCATTGGAGGGGAGTTTGTCATTGGGTGCTTCCGTTTTTTGGGATTAACGCCCATGAACATCGGATCAACACCACCAGAGTAATGTGCAGACGGCAAGGTGTTGCGCTTTGATATGCTACGAAACAGCGTTTCACCGGAACGACACCATCAACAAAGAAAGAAAACCATTTGGTTATCGACAGCTTACTTCTGAATTTCTTCCTTTATGGCAGCGATGACCCGATCTTTGTAAATGGTTTGGACACATTCTCCAAACTCCGCTTGAAGCGCCGTGCGGATCTGCGCATGCATCAGGTGAACAGGATGCCGAAATGTAGCGACAACGGATAATAACATCACGAACCTGCTTGATTGTAAGCGAATGCGGATCTCCTTGTGCGATGATCACTGAAATTCGTTTCACGATAGCCTCTTCGATGCTCTTCGACGCAATTAGAAACATAAGAACGACCACTGTAGTGCAATGAGCAAAAACGAGCTATTCGCACCTGGTGCTGGTGATGCTGCGGGTCTCCAGCAGGATCACCATCGGGAGACACATCTGGCGTCAGGCCACTCGGGGCTGATACAACTTCCAAAGGCGCTACATTTGATTCCACTTGTGAGATCGCGAAGTATTGGGACAACAAAACCCAGGCTCACCTGGTGAGTGAGGGTGATCCATCATTGCGTTTGGCAAATCCATTTGTGATACCAGTGACGCAGGAGTAATAACTGCATGAGCCTCCATCATGCTACGATGCCCTTCAACGGGAACGCCAGCAAGTATCGCGACCCTCTGTCGTTATTACGGCCGGCCGAAAGCACAGGGGCGACGCAACCTCCAGGAAAGTATCAATACATGAAAAATTGTGTCCAGGAC